>Ga0307380_10010283_pt1 | contig 11800 bp, 13 predicted proteins | sample UN3MG_FD_202239 | JGI IMG/M metagenome (GOLD analysis project Ga0307380, IMG submission 202239) | Soil microbial communities from Risofladan, Vaasa, Finland - UN-3 | ecosystem: Environmental > Terrestrial > Soil > Coastal area > Acid sulfate soil | place: Finland: Risofladan, Vaasa | collected... | reverse complement strand
GAAATTATAGAAAAACATGCAAAAACTGTTGAAGGGTCTAATAAAAATAGAGATATTACAATTCTAACATTATCAACGTGTATGTGGTGTAAAAAATGCAAAGCTTGGTTGAAAGATCGTGATGTAAATTATAAATATGTTGATGTTGATCAGATTAATTTTGAAGACAAGTCAAAAATAATGGATTATTTAAGAGAAAACTACCAATCTAGGGTCTCATATCCTTTTATGATTTGTGATGGTGAAGTTGTAGTGGGGTATAATCCAGGTAAATATGAAGAATTAATGAAATCTGGAGGTAATTAAGATGGATATGAAAACCAAAGAAGGAATGATGGAATACTGCAATAAAGTCTGTAAAACGAATAATTGGATATTAAATAAAGACCAAGAAACTCTAAATAATTTAATTGATGGTTTAGTAGAAAATAAGAATAATCATGGATATCAATCATGTCCATGTCGTCTAGCTTCTGGGAATCGAGATTTGGACAGAGATTTAATATGTCCTTGCGATTATGCTCCCTTAGATATAAAAGAATATGGCGCGTGCTACTGTAATTTATATTTACGTCCAGATTACTATGAAACTGTTGGAAAAATCTTTATTCTGGTTCCTGAAAGAAGACCTGTAGAGAAGGAAAAAGCAGTATTAGATTATTTTAAAAAATAAATCTCTTTTTACGCCTCTTTTTTTCTTTTAATTTGTTTTAGAAGAGTTATTAATTAATTTTTTATATATAAATAAAATCCTTAAATAATAGGGTTTCTCTATGTAAATTATGACGGATAATGAAAAATCTGATGATGAATTAGACGAAGAACTTGATAAAGCATTCAAAGATAGTGAAAGGTTAAGGGATCATTGTGGAACTCCTATGCCAAGTAATAAAGAAGTAGGTATACAGAGAACCGACGTTAAACTCAAAAAAGATAAGTAAATCTTAAAGTATTTTCTTTTTTATTTATTTTTAAACTTGTTTATATTTGACCGATATTCAATTTTATAATAAAAATATAGATAAATTGAATATAATAAGACAACTGCTTTATGGAATATTAATGAAGTCTTTATAAAGTATTAATCTTTGTTAATTAAGTGAGAAATTTATGAAAGAAAGAATTAAAGGGAGAAAAAATTTCCCTACTGATGAAGTAGATCCGGAGAACTTTCTTAGTGATGAAACAATAAGAGATTTCATTAGGAATAAGGATAAAATTCAATTTAAATCAGATGATTTTAATAAACTCTATAATTGTGTCCATTGTGGAGAATGCGAGACTGAAAATGAACGTATTTTATTAAAACAAAAATATATTGAAGATGGAAATACATTTGAAGGGATAAATGAGATGATTGAATATTTTGAGAACTATAGATCACCATATCCTACAAATAAAATGCGAATAAGACCCCCAAAAGGAATTCCAAGCGAGTCGGATACTCTGTTTTTTATGGGCTGTCTCTCTACCATAAGGATTCCCCAGTATACTGAACATGCTCTTCAATATCTAACGCAACAAGAGATTGATTTCACTATTTTGGAAACTGAAATTTGCTGTGGGTGGCATTTAAAAATCAGCGGGCTGATAAAAGAGTATGAAACATCTTTGGAAGAGAATAGAGAACTTTTCAATTCAAAAAAATTTAAAGAGATAATTTGCTTATGCCCAGCTTGTTATTATCTTTTTAAAAATGAGATGGATGGCTTAAATGCTGAAGTAAGATATATTTCTGATTACTTGAGGCCTTTAAATGTTCGTAAATCCGGTAAAGTCGGGGTACAACATTTATGTCAATTAATGAACAGAAGTAAAGAAGGTATAGAAACGATTATTGATGATATTCTTAGAAGGATTGGTTATGAGGTTGTAGATGTACCACATTGGTGTTGTGGAGGTGGATCTGGTTGGATGGGGCGAACTGACATAATAGAACGAGTTGCTCGGAAGAGAATGTCAGATTTTGATCAAGAGGATCTTGATTATATAACAACTTATTGTCCTTCCTGTTGGTGGATACTACGTCGATTTAGTAAGAAATGCAAAATTCACCCAAAAGCTATAGATTTATTTGAATTATTGTTAAAAAATTAATAATTTGAAGAGTTCCTTACCTATAAAAATTTAAGACTTAAAATGCTTCAGGGATTTCTACTACAAAATTACTTCCTTGACTATAATCATTTTCTATTTGATTCTGAACCCAGATTTTGCCGTTATAACTTTCAATAATCTTTTTCACGAGAGAGAAATTTAAATTTATTGAAAGGGAAAAAGTACTACTAAAAGCGTTATTACTATTTGGAAACGATTTGATAAAAAAAAATTGGTAAGAAATTTATTAAATTTGGTACTTTTTTAATATTTGACTATTGTGGAACCAAATAAAAGTCTCATCGAAAAAGAAACAGAAAAAAAATATAAAAAGTTCACTTTAAGAGAATTTGGAGGAGCTTTTGGAGATTGGGGTACGTTAGTTCCATTTATAATAGGATATATATCAATTGTGGGTTTAAGTCCCGCAGGAATCTTTCTTACTTTGGGAATTACTAATATTATATTAGGAGTGAAATTTAACCTTCCACTTCCAGTTCAACCTCAGAAGACAATTGGCACAGTAGCTATTTCAGAAGGTTGGAATCCAAATATGGTCATTTCTACAGGATTTGGCACTGGAGTTATATGGTTTCTTCTTGGATTTTCAAAAAAACTTAATTACATCGTGAGTAAAGTTCCCATTATAGCAGTAAGAGGTATTCAACTAGGTTTAGCTTTCATTTTAGGATGGACAGGGATTTTATTATTTAGTGAGAATATAGTTTTAGGGTTCATTTCAATTTCAATTATTTTATTGCTTATAAAGAATAAACCAATACCATCCGCAATAATTCTTACATTTGGGGGAATTTTACTAATGTTTTTCACAGGTATTATTAGTATTACAGAATTGAAATTTGGAATTCCAAAATTATCTTTCCAAATACCTACATGGAATAACTTTTTATACGGAATGGTACATGCAGGAATTGCCCAATTATTTTTAACATTAACAAATGTTATGAATACCTTAGCTTTTAATATGGGTGCTATGAATTTGATTAATCCTTTTTTGGCAGGAATGCCCCTATGCCATGGATCAGGAGGATTAATGGCCCAATACGCTTTTGGAGCAAGAACTGGGGGTTCTATGATATTGGAGGGAATAATGGAACTAATTCTTGGCTTATTTTTTTCTGAAGCTTTACTTCTAATTTTTACAGAATTTCCAATAGCTATTTTAGGCGCTATGCTTATTTACACTGCATTTTTATTAGGTAAAATTGCTTTCAAAGATTTTAATATTAAATCATTCCCTATAATATTATCTTCAGCAATTATTTGCTACTTTGTTAATATAGCAATTGGTTTTTTAGTTGGATTAATATTGTATTTAATTTTTAGAAAATTAATTGAAAAATCCAAAAGTTAATGCTTTAAAATTATCTTTTGAATTATTAATATAATTATATAAGATTTTATCCAATAACAATTCAAAATTAGTTTTTTTTATAATTTAAACGAAAAATTCTTTTAAGTATAAAAGCAAATATTCATAATAAAGTGAATTAATGGGTGATTTTATGTTATTTTCTCAAAATGAAATGGATAATATTAAAAGAGAAATGGCTAAATTAAAGGAAAAAGTTGTACTTAAGCTATTTACTGATTTTAAGACTCAGAAAGATGGATCAAAACTAAGAAGGTGCATGGCATGTGAAGGAACATATGAGCTATTAAAAACACTGGAAGATTTATCTAATGGAAAATTACAAATTGAAGAATTATCTACGGAAGAAAACGGAGAAGAAGCAATAAAATTCAATGTAACCAAGATTCCTGCCATATTATTTGTTGATGGAAATGATACGGAAATTATTCGGTATCTGGCATACCCTACCGGATCTGAATTTGTACCTTTTCTAAATAGTATACAATACTTTTCAGGAGTAAGACCATATTATGCGGATCAAATTCTTACTCATCTTAAAAAAATAGATAAATCAAAAATGAAAATATTTATAACACCAACATGCCCTTATTGTCCAGCAACGGTACCTGTCTTAACTCTCTTTGCTATTGTTTCCAAGGGAAAAATAACAGCAGAAGTAATTGATGTTAACATGAATCCTGATTTAGGAGAGAAATATCAAGTACAAGGGGTGCCCCATACTGTTGTCAATGAAAAAAACCATATATATGGGATGTTCACTCCCCAAGACTTATTGGATAAATTGACCAAAGGTCAGCGAGATTTTGGAGGAATGTATGCATAATATTAATAAGGTGATCTTATAATTGGCTCAAGATTCAAAATATAGGGAAATTATTAGGAGAGAAATGGCTAAATTAAAGAAGCCTGTTAAATTAAAGGTTTTTACATGTAAAAAAAAGCCTTCATCGGGGAGTTTAATAAGAGAGTGTATGGATTGCAATCAATTTATGGCACTATTGAGAGTATATGAAGAAAATTCCAATGGAATGCTAACAATTGAGGAATTATGTATTGATGATAACCCTGAATTTGCTAAAATGTATGATATTTCGAGAGTACCTACAATCTTATTTATTGATGAGGAGGGAAGAGAAATTATAAGATATTTAGCAGCCCCTCAAGGTGGTGAAGTTCAACCATTTATCCAAGCTATTTTTGCTTTTGCTGGAGCACCAAATTATTATGAAGCTACAATAAAACAAAATTTAGACAGAATTAAACCTTCTACAATTAAAGTAATGATAACTGAAACTTGTCCATATTGCCCTCAAGTTTGTGCTATAGCCAATAACTTTGCTATTGCATCTAATGGAAAAATAAGAACAATTGTAGTTGATATAATGGCAAATCCCGATATTGGACAATACTATGACGCAGCTGGCGTTCCTTATACTATCATAAATGATCAAAAAACTTTGGTTGGAATGGTTGGTGCAAATGAAATATTAAGAGCATTGATCGGAGGTAATATAAATGTTCAATATTGATATAGATGGGATTGATTTAGAAAAAACATACGATCTTATAGTTTTAGGAGGAGGTCCTGCTGCATTAGGATGTGCAATATATGCAGCTCGATTTGCTATGGATATCTTAGTTGTTGGCAAAACGTTTGGAGGGTTAATTGCGACAACCCATGTTGTAGAGAATTATCCTGCTATTACATCAATAAGTGGTCAAGGATTGATGGATATGTTTAAAGACCACATTGACTCACTTAAGATCCCTTACATCTCGGATGAGATACGGAGTATTGATACAGTTGATGATCACTTTGAACTCCATTCTTTCTTTCAAAAATTTAAAGCGTATTCAATTTGCATAGCAACTGGGTCAGAAAGGAGGAAATTAGGCATTCCTGGGGAAGAGGAATTTGTGGGGAGAGGTGTTTCATATTGTGCAACTTGTGATGGACCATTTTATAAGGATAAAAATGTGTGCGTGATTGGTGGGAGTGATTCTGCTGCAAAAGAAGCCTTATTTTTAGCTCAAAGTGTAAATAAAGTATACATTATTTATCGTGGTGAAGAAATTAGAGCTGAGCCTATAAACAAGCAAAGAGTGTATGATAATGATAAAATTGAGATAATCTACAATACAAAAATTGTTGAAATAAAAGGGGATACAACAGTAAAATCAGTAATTTTCGATAATGGAACAGAATTTGAAGTAGATGGTGTTTTTATTGATATAGGATCAATTCCTAAATCTGAATTAGCAATGCATATTGGAGTTAATACCAATAAGAATGGTGAAATTAAAATTAATCGTAAATCAGAAACTAACATTCCAGGTATTTTTGCTGCTGGAGATGTAGCTGATGCACCTTTTAAACAAGCTATTACCGGAGTTTCTGAAGGTGTAATAGCAGCATATTCTGCTTTCGATTACGTTAAAGTTATGAATATTGAATATTAATAGATAATTTTTTCTTATTTAATTCTTATTTTATGAGCATTTCCATAAAGATCCAATTTTGGCGTATAGGTTCTAAAATCTCATTTTGAATAACTTCACTCTCTTGATATGGATCAATTTCGTTAAAACCAATTAATTTATATAGTCCTTGAGCTTCTTTCATGAATGGACCAGTATCTAATCGAAGTTTTAAAAACTTTAAATCACGTGCTTTATTAATCAAGCTTTCGAGTAAATCCTTACCTAAACCTTTACCCCGAAATTCAGGACGAACGTACATTCTCTTAATCTCACCAACTTTCCCATCGATTCTCCTCATTGATGCTAATCCAATAATTTGATTCTCGAATTTACAGAGAAATAAACACCCCTCAGGAGGTAAAAACTTATAAAATTCATTCATACTTGTATCAACTGCTTCTTTAACTACTTGAGCAACGTTGAAATTAAGATTTAGCTCCATATTTATGTTCGACACGACCCATTCAAGGTATTCTGAGTATAATTCCTCAACTTGATTTTTATAATCGTCAGTTTCAATTTGGATAATCCTAATCATAGTTTATACAGAATACTAATACATAAAATTACTTTATTAAAATATTGTTTAATTTGTTAAAATAATTTTAATTTTAAAAAAGAGAAAAAAAAAGATTTATTCAATTTCAATCTCAATACTATGGAACTCGGGCTCTTTGAAAGGCACTTCAATCTTTAAAAGTCCATTTTTATAAACAGCTTTTGCTTCTTCTGGTTTTATTGGACAACAAACAGTATAGGAACCTATATAGGTAGTATCTTCAGTTTCTCCTTTAATGAAAAAGCTATCATCATGCATTTTAAGTTTAATTGTTTCTTTCTCTACTCCGGGTAATTGTATCTCAATTTTGTATGTATTATCTTCGTCATCAGCCCAAGAACACACTTCTGGGGACATTAAATATTTTTCTGTTTCTTTTACTTCAGTCATGTTTTTCACTTTAAAGGTAAAAATATTAATTAATTTCTAATTAATTCCAACTTAAAAAGCCGATTTAAATGTTCCTTTTATAGAATATGAGAAAAGAGTAAAATATACCTTAATAACAAAATTGAAATTTATTATCATTTTTAAATTATAAATGCCATTTATTATTGATTCGAGACATTTCTTATTGAGGGTCTAATATAAGCGATCCTGTAGATAGAATGTCTACTATTTTTTCCCAATAATCCTTGATTTCCCATTCCTGTTCAATTTTTATTCTTTTAGAGATCTGCTTAAAAACATCCCTAATTTTTAGTGAATCAAAATAAGTTAGAAATGGTGTGATAACAGCTAGCATATATTGCTTTTCTCTGTACCTTTCATTTTTGTCAGGTATAGAATCGAAATAAATATACCCCTGCTTTTTAATATTCTCAATATTAAGTAAAATCCCCTCTGCTTTTGTTATTTTATCATGTCCATAAATAGAAGTTGCAGCATGGAATAATTGTTTACCAACAGTGCTAATCGAGATAGAACAATCTTTATCAGAAGGATAACTCAGTTTTAATATCGGGCCTGCAACATCATCCCAGTATATTAATAATAAACACAACATTTGCTCATGTTTATTAAAAATTAAGGGTTGTTTTTTGATTTTTAAAGATGTGAGTAATTGCTTAATTTCTTCATCAATTAAATTAGATTTTAAATTTCGATTGATTTTACCCGATATCGAAGCTAGCAAATCTTCTTTTTTAAAAGGTTTTGTAATATAATCATCTACTCCTAATATTTTTCCTAATCTAATATCTTCAGGTGTAGATTTTGCTGTAAGAAATAGAAATGGAATGCGATTCCATTGAGGATGAGATGAAACAGAAGAAAAAAATTCATATCCATTCATTTCTGGCATCATAATATCACTTATTATTACGTCAGGGATTTTTTTAAGAGAGGATAAGATTTTCAGTGCCTTCTTTCCTCTATTTGCAATTTCTACTTCATAATTATTAGCCTCAAGCATGAGTTTTAAATTGAATAAAATATCCTTATTATCATCGACAACCATTAATAAGGGTTTTGAATTTGACATTAAGGATTTCACTTTAATACTGATATCAATTAATATTGATCGAATTAATATTTAAAATTTATTGAAGTCATTCAATATATGGTAGAAACACGTAAATTGTAGTTCCTACATCTATTTCACTCTCTACAAAGATTTTTCCTTTATGAGCCTCAACTAGATCTTTAGCAATTGCTAGCCCTAATCCTGTTCCTGCAATTTCATTCACATTGCCAGCTCGGAAAAATCGTTCAAAAATATGAGGGATATCTTCCGTTGATATCCCTCGACCATAATCTTTAACTTTAAATAGAACTCCTGGACTCTTATTTAAATTATATTTACCTTGATAAGAATCACTAGCAGAAATCTTTACTTTTGAATCTTTCGCTGAATATTTTATAGCATTATCGATAATAATTCGGAAAATTTGATCTATTCTTTTTGGATCTCCTCTTAAATGAATGTGGCTACCCACGTCAATTTCAAAATCAATATTTTTTTCCTTGCCTATAGGTTCCATGAGATATAATATTTCATTAATGATCTCTAAAGGTTTATATTCTTTCCATCCTAATTCCAACCGATCTTCATCTATTCTAGAAACAAGTAAAATATCTTCTGCTAAATCATTCAACAAATTAACATTTCTAATGACACCCTTCATTAATTTTTCTTCCAAATCTTCTGTGAGCGTATCTTTATGTTTAGTAAGAAATTCCAAAGACATTAATAGAACAGTAATAGGAGTTCTTAATTCATGTGATACTGTTGAAATTAATTGTGATAATCGTTCTTCAGCTTTTTTGCGTTTTGTTATATCTCGAGCAATTGTGGAAGCTCCAATGATTTTATTATTTATGTCTTTTATTGGTGAAATTGTAAGAGAGACATTAACTTTTGATCCATCTTTTCTTATTCTTTCAGTTTCAAAAGCTTCAGTATTTTCTCCATTTTTGATTCTATTTAAAATTCCAAAGATCTCTCTCTCAAAGTTAGGGGGTGACAAAAGCTCTATTGACTTGCCTAGCATTTCTTCAGCAGAATAATAATAAATTTTCTCAGCAGCTTTATTCCAACTATTAATTGTTCCATCTAATGTTTTACCTATTATAGCATCCTCTGATGATTCAACTATAGAAGCTAATCTCGTTCTTAATTCTTCTACCTTCTTTTGCTCTGTTATATCTCGAAAGGTTGATTGGAAATAAGTTTTTTCAGAGAGTTGTATTATTTTAGCAGTTACAAAAACATCTTTAATTTCTCCAATTTTAGTACGAAATTTTGTCTCAAAATCATCACGCCCTTCTTTTAATATCTTTTCTATATGATCTTTTGTCTCTGAAGGCCGTTCAATAGCATCATAGTCATTAATTGTTAATTTTTCAAATTCTTTTCGTGAATAACCTAATATTTTACATGCAGCTTCATTAAATTCAATTGCTCTAAAACTATCACGATCTAAAATTATAATTCCGTCAGGAGATTGTTCAAAGGCAGTATGATAACGATCTTCGGCTTCTTTAATTTTTCTAAATAATAAATTAAAAGGCTCTTCAATACCAATTTGGATAATAGAGTTGTATAAAAAATAAAATGAGATTATTTTAAAGATATGTCCAATAAAATTTGAGAAATCATAAACTCCTATATAAAAGGTGAATGCTAATTCTGCTATTATTGTAGCTATGATTGAACTAATAATAAGAAGATAGACTCTCTTATCAAATTCATCTCTGTTCTTAATTATAATTAAAAGACAAGCAAAAAGTATGAGATCTATAATATATTCACTTATAATTTTAAAATGGGTTAAGCCAAAACCCTCAATATAACAAACTGGAAAAATTTTAGCAAATATTAAAAATACAAGGACTATCACTGTAAAAAGGTAACTAAATAACAAATAAATTGGTGTTATTGATTTTTTAATTAAAAGTGTAGCAAATAAGCATGAACCCGCTTGAAGATATCTTGCTGCAATCCATAAGGATGTCGCAAGATTTGCGTCATAATTTAAGAAAATGTTCATTCCCGGGTAAGCAAGTGTATGTATTATATCAATAACTGCAATAAAAAGCGAAGATACTCCAAGTATTAGAAAAAAAGAACTTTTCATATATTTACGTGAGTTCCAACCAACTAAAAACACACCTCCCGCAATAATTATACTAAAGAGCTCCGCAATACTATGAAATAATAAATAACTATAGATACTTGAAAAATAAATAATAATCAAGATGCCAAAAAAAATTAGAATTTCAATAATTTCAAGATTTATTTTTCTTGATGTTTTTTGATTATTTTCGGTTGACATTTTTCAGTGTTTTTTTATACTAAACTAAGATATCAAGCCAATTAAATAATAACATAAAATCTATATTTAAAAATTTACTATGTAATCATTGTTTTTTCGAAGATAGCGTAGATTGTTGTTTTATTTATTGAATATATGAATTTTGGAGGAAAAATCTCTTTGATTTTCGTAATAAAATCATTGATAACTAAATCGTTTAATTCATTGTTAAATACCAAATCAGGATCATATTTATGCAAGAAAACTGAAAAATCAATATTCTTTTGGTCCTCAATTGAATTTATCACTTTTTTCAGATATTCAAGTGCTAAATCATAACGTTGATCGTCTTGAATATCAATTACATATATAATTTTATTAGTTCCCTTAACAAATTTCTTAAAATCATTAAAATATTCCTCAAGATACGCTTTTTGCCCCCCAAGATCCCAAATAGCATACTTTGATGCCAAAGCTTCAAATAATTGCACATCTAAACCTTTCGTGGGCATTGGATTATTAAAAGCGGAAATTGCTTTGATACCCTTTAAACAATTCAATATTGATGTTTTCCCACTATTATCTAATCCAATAAGCACTATCTTTATTGATTGTTCAGCTGATTGATCTTTTGTTGAAGATTTCATAATTTTTTAGTAGTTTTAAAATAGAAAATAATCTTGAATCGCTAAGAAAGCGTATCATATATGTCAACATCTCTTAAATCTTTGAGTTTCTCAGTATTAATATTAGCTACTATTGAATTTATATGAGAGAGAAGAGTAAAGATATCAACATTTTTTATTTTATAATATTTTACATTTTCTTTTTTCTCAAAATCTATTAAATTATTATCAACAAGTATATTCAAATGTTTAGAAATTGTTGATTGAGATCGCTTCGGTTTCAGTTTTTTTCGAATTTCAGATGCGTTTTTCTCACTATTCTTTAATTGATCAATTATTTCCAATCTTGTTGAATCTGCTAAAACTTTTAAAAATTCAATTGCATATTTTCTTAATTCGCTCATTGATTGAATAGAATATACTTTTTACTAGTTTTTAAAGCTTATTTTAATGGAATATTAGTATTGTTATAATAATACATAAAACACAAAGATTTAAATATCATGTTATCGTAATATCTATATATCGTGGTATCGCGATAATCGAATATGATATATTAACTTTATCTATAACTTAATTAAAAAAGGAATTGTATATGATAAGCGAAAAGATTGGTATTGATGATATTGATTGCAAAATTATGGATTTAATTCAAAAGGAACCAACTCTTACACACACGGAAATAGCGGGTTATGTAAATCGCAGCCAACCGACTGTAGGAATGCGCATCAAAAAACTCGAAAAAATAGGTGTCTTGAAATATCAAGCAGGTATAAATATCAAAGTAGCAGATCTCTGTTTTGGGAGAGTTGAAATTCAAACAAAGAATCCAAAAAAGATTATTGAGACGGTTAAAAACTGTCCCTATATGATTAATGCGTTCAAA
>Ga0307380_10010279_pt1 | contig 11802 bp, 8 predicted proteins | sample UN3MG_FD_202239 | JGI IMG/M metagenome (GOLD analysis project Ga0307380, IMG submission 202239) | Soil microbial communities from Risofladan, Vaasa, Finland - UN-3 | ecosystem: Environmental > Terrestrial > Soil > Coastal area > Acid sulfate soil | place: Finland: Risofladan, Vaasa | collected... | reverse complement strand
CCCTGGAGCGCGAATCGAAAGCCAACCGCGATCTCCTGGAATCCTATCTCGCCCGCTACCGCGACGCGTCCGCCCGCCACGACATGGGCGCGGTGCCGGCCCAAGCGGCAATCGTCTCCCGCGCGCATGCTTCCGTGCTGCCCTCCTTCCCCAAGCGCGGACCGCTCACCCTCCTGGTCATGGCCGCAACCGCGCTGCTGGCACTCGCCTATATCCTCGCCCGTGAGCTCATCGCCGGAACGGCCCAAGACGCTCCGGTGTCCCAAAACGAGCGCTTCCGCCGCCAGTCTGGGACATTCCGGGAAGAGCGGCTTCCGCCGGTGGCGCCGCCGCCCGCGCGGCGAGTCGTCTGACCCGAAACCGGTTCCGATTCTGAGGCTGTTGGCTGTCGGCGCCCCGTTAACGTAAATCCACGTTGGCCGCCGCGTAGGCATGTGCCTTGCAATTGCTCCATGGGTGCGTCCGCAGGGTGCGGATGCCAACTGATCAATCCATCGGGGCGTACGATGCTCAACTATTATCTTGCTAGCGCGATCTTCAATGGCCTTTCGGCACATCCAAGCCTACGGGCGGCCTATCGGGCTGTCGGCAACAAGCGGACGGCACGGCCGATCACCCTGGGCTACACGCGGTGGGTGTGGGAACAAGCGGCCAAGGCGAATTGCCTGGCGCCGGGTAAGCGAATTCTTGAGCTTGGCACGGGCTGGACCCACGCCAACAGTCTTTACATCGGTCTTCTGGGATCTGCCGCCATCGACACCTTCGACGTCGTGGACAATCGCTCACTCGCCTCACTTCAACACCAGGTCCCGCTCGTGCTTGATCTGATCGAGAACAGTGCGGATCATTCCGCGAGCGAGAAGCGCGAAGCAAGAAGGAGAACGACGGAGATTCTGCAAGCCTCCACGATGGATAGCGTCTACGAGATACTCAACATGCGCTACCAGGTTGATTCAGAGGGCGAACCGCGCTTTCCGGATTCAAGCTTTGACTTCATTTTCTCGATGGACGTGCTCGAGCATGTTCGGCGGGAGCCTTTCCAAGGCTCAGCGAAGCGGTGGAAGGCGCTGCTCAAGCCGGGCGGTATCTTTGCCTCGCAAGTGGGACTAGACGACCATCTGTCCCATCTCGACCGTAGTAAACATGCGAAGCACTATCTCCAGCACTCCAAGCGCATGGGCCGCTATCTCGTCGAGTGTGATCTGAAATACATAAACCGTCTTTCAGCATCCGAGATTCTGGCCATGCTTCGACGTGCCGGATTCACCATCGAGTTTGCCGAAAGGGAACTCTGCGACATGGCCGAGGTCGTCGTTCATCCGGATTACGCGCATCAAGCGCCTGACGATCTAGCCGCGGCCCGCCTGGCATTCGTCGCGCAGGCCTGAGCCGAACGCCGGGCCGCCAGGCCACTCGTCTTCCTAGGGAGCGATGTTGCTCCCCGCCGCCGCCCTGTTCGCAATCACGCCCGGCAGGCGGATCGCGCGGGGCTGCCGCATAAGCTGCAGTATGGGGCGTTCGAGCAGCAGATAGGATGCCACGCCAGCCAACGCTCCACCCACCAGGGCGATAGCCAGGAATACCAGGACCGGGCCTAGACCGTCGGTCGGGAGCATAAGCCGGCCCCATACGAAGCGTAGAAGGGCGATCGGGAAGAGGTGGGCGAGATAGATCGAGTAGGACGCATCACCCAGCGAGAGGAACGGCTGCACCTTCGGAACGTGTCGCGAGGCCTCGATGGAAAGGGCGCCGGCGACAATTAGTGCTGCGGGTACTCCGAAGATCAGCGCTCGCGCGCTTTCCAGATGATACCCGCCGATGCAGAGTCCGATGGCACCGGCAGCGATCAAAATGCCCCCGCCGGTCACGCCGACACGTGCGAAAGCCCCCTTGAGAAACAGCTGTGCGAGCATCATGCCGAAGATGAACTCGAGAATGATGTCGTTGCTGTAGAATTCTCGCGCCGCACTTCCCTCAAAACTGACGAACAGGCCAATTAGGGGTAAGACCAGAAGCATCGCGACTGCGAGGGGAGCGCGCCGCGTCGTCGAGGCGACCATGGCGACGGCGAACATCGCGTAGAAGAACATCTCGTAGTTCAGCGTCCAGCCGAGCAGGATAAGCGGACTCAGCGAGCCGGATGGGCTCCAATGCGGAATGAAAAACAGCGACTGCACGAAGTGCGGGACCGTAAACACACTCGTCTTGAATAGCTGCGGCAGAATCAGGATCAGCGTCGCCGTCGCGAACGTGTAGAGCCAGTAGAGTGGCACGATGCGGATGATCCGCATCTTGAAAAAGTGCAACGCTGAGCTGCCGGCCTTCGCCGTCACGTAGACCATGATGAAGCCGCTAATGACGAAGAACACGTCGACGCCGGACTGCGTAATGTCCGGCATCCGGTCCTTGAGCCAAGGCAGCTGATCCCAGCCGTGCGTGAACACGATCATCATAGCGGCCGCGGCGCGCAGATATTGCAGTGAAGCGAGCTGCCGGACTTTTTGTGCTGGGGCAGGCTCGGTATTGGGACGTGACATCGAATTGAGCCTTGTCGATGGGCCGGCCCTTACCGTCTCAAGTTCCGTGCCATCGGAACGACCCTGCGGCCAGCCGGCGGTTTGCACGCGGTTAACCTTGATATTTGAGGCGGCAATGGCGGCGCCAGGGGCGGCCAGCGCCCGCTAAGGTAAATTGACCGTAAACATGGGACGGCATGCAGTTTGCAAATTGCCTCCCAGGATGCGGTGCGTTTTGCCAGGGCTTTGGGCGAAGCCGCGGCGAAAGAGCTGAGTGAAGTCAAGAATGGTAGAAATCACGCAAATTGCCCCGGGTACGGTTGGTTCCTCGCGGCACATCTCTCTCATTTTGGGGCGGACACTTGCCCTATTTTGGCCCCTGGCCGATGGGCTGGTAGTGGTCGCCCTTTCGGTCATGGCCGGCATCGCCTATCATTTCGTGGCGTATGACGGTTCGAGCCATATTCTCGACTACGCCAAGGTCGGCGCGGCGGTCGCATTGTTCCGCTGGATCCTGCAACATCCCGTCTCAACTATTTCGAGCCGACCCAATGGCTCCTTGCGCTATCAGTTCTATCTTTGGAGCGCGGCGTTCCTCTGCCTGTTGGCATTTGGCTTCCTCGGCAAGATCTCCGGCACATACTCCCGCGGTACCATTCTGCTCTTCTATCTCTCGGGTCTTCCGTTCCTGATCCTGTGGCAGGAGGCGTGGAAGCGCTTCGTGCGCCAAGGCCTTTACACGGGGCGGCTCGCCGTGCGCCACGGGCTCTTGCTGGGAACTATGGCCAAGGTCGATGAGTTCCGGCGGAAGTACAGCCCTGGGCGTTCGGGCATGATCGTTAGCGATACGGTGATTCTGCCCGAGGAAGTGCTGGAGGAGACGCCGGAGAGCGAGTCCGTGCTCAACGAGGCGTTGAGCAAAACTATAGAACTGGTGCGCCGGTCGCATCTCGACGATGTGGTTGTCCTCCTGCCATGGTCGGCGACCCACGCGGTCAACATCTGCGCCGACCGGCTGACTACCATTCCAGTCTCTGTGCAGCTCGGTCCGGAAGCGATCTTCGACAGATTCAGCCAAGTCCATCTGTCGAGGCTTGGACCCGCCACCATGCTCAATCTCATCCGTCCGCCGCTCACGCGGATCGAAGTGCTGACGAAGCGTGTCCTCGATTTCTGCGGTGCGTTGCCGCTGCTCATCGCCATCATGCCGCTCCTGCTCGTGATCGCGGTCCTGATCAAGCTCGATACACATGGCCCGGTGCTGTTCCGGCAGTGGCGCCGTGGCTTCAATCAACGGCAGTTCAGGATCTTTAAGTTTCGCACCATGACCGTCGCCGAGGACGGCGACGTGGTCACCCAAGCGATTAAGGACGATCCGCGCGTGACGCGGGTCGGTCGGCATTTGCGGCGCTGGAACCTCGATGAGCTGCCGCAACTCGTCAACGTGCTTGTGGGCCACATGTCATTGGTGGGACCGCGGCCCCATGCCCTGACCCATGACCGCGAGTATGAGCGCCAGATCGCGTTCTATGCACGCCGGCACAATATCAAGCCCGGCATCACCGGTTGGGCGCAGGTGAACGGGTACCGCGGGCTCACCGATACCGAAGAGAAGATGCGGACCAGGGTCGAGCATGATCTCTACTACATCGACAATTGGTCGATCCCCTTCGACCTCTACATCCTCGCGCTCACCGCGCTATCGCCGAAGTCGTTCAAGAATGCGCATTAGCCCGCGTGCGCGCCTCTAGGGAGATGAATTGATGCAGACGATGCAGAGTGGCGCTTTGGCGCCGAGCATCTATACGGACGGCACCTATCTCGAGAGCACCGGGTCCTGGCACCAAGAGGACTCGCCGTGGAAGGCCAGCCACGTGAAGACCATGCTCGACCGGAACGGACTCGCGCCGAAGACAATCTGTGAGGTCGGCTGCGGTGCCGGCGAGATCCTCAACTGGCTGTCACGGACGCTTGGTAGAGACGTGAGACTTTACGGCTACGAGATCTCGCCCCAGGCCTACGCGCTTTGTCAGGCCCGCGCCAAAGACAATCTCACCTTTTGTCTCGGCGATCTCTTGGACGAGGATGGTGCGCCGTACGATACGGTTATGGCGATCGACGTGTTCGAGCATGTCGAGGACTATCTTGGTTTCCTCAGACGGCTTAAGCCGAAGGGCCACTACAAGATCTTCCATATCCCGCTTGATCTGTCGGTGCAGTCGGTCCTGCGAGCCTCTCCCATCCTCAAGCTCCGGCGTGAGGTGGGACATCTCCACTACTTCACCAAGGAGACAGCGCTCAAGACGCTGGAGCATGCTGGCTATGAGGTCGTCGACCATTTCTATACGGCGACGGCGGTCGAGCTTCCCGACCGGGGCTTGAAGGCCAATCTGATGAAGTTGCCGCGCCGAGCACTCTCCGTGTTCAGCCCCGACTGGGCGGCGCGACTGTTCGGCGGTTACTCGCTGATGGTGCTTGCCAAATAGCGCCCTAGGTTCGCGGTCAGTTAGAGCCGTAATAGCGGCTATAGCGGTCCTTGACCGCTCGGGGCACCAATGACACCCCAATCAGTCCCAGTACCCGCTTGACCGAAGCCTTCGCCAGGTCGCGGGCTGCGCATTTGCGGCCTTGCCAACTCCGTGCCTTAACGAAGTCGAACAAGGGGCTTGGTTCTACACCGAAGCCAGACTTGTAGGGGTAGTCGCCGATCGAAAAATCGAAGTGATGGATGCCGCCCTGATGCAAAGCGTGCATGGTGCGCTCGATGATGAGGCGGCCCGCTCCGATCTTCATCCAGTCGCCGCCGGCATGAGAGAGACGTACCATGGCGAAGCTGTTGCCGTCGGTGACGCCGAGCAGCGCGGCTACGATGGCGCCGTCGCAGGTGAGCGCCGTCAGGACCGCTGTGCCGTTCTCAAGACCATCGGCCACCAACCTGGTGTAGAAGGCTTGGTAGTCGTCCTCATCGATGACATAGGAGTAGCCCATCTCCTCAAGGCGAGCGTGCTGCTGTTCGTTCATGACCGCCAGAACGCGCATCGCCTCCTCCACGGTCTCGATCCGACGGAACGCCGCGTCGCCTTCCTTCTCGAAAAGCCGGAAGGAGCGGCCGAGCTCCTTGCGGAACTTCTTGGCCAAGCCGTGGAGGTAGGTGTCCCAATCGTCCGGAATCGTCACGGTGAATCCCGGACTGTTTGAGGGGTGCACGCCGGGCAGGAGCGCAAGCGGATTTGGGCAGCCGCACACGGTTACGGGCATCTTCCTGAATTCGATGAGATCGGCGGGCGGCAGGGCCTTGAGGATGTGCTTCCATAGCGTCCGCGCAGCCTTGGGTTCGGTCGGGACAGCCTGCCCTAGGATCGGGGCGTTGTAGTCGGTGACGCCGAGATCCGCGAAGGCAATGATGTCAAGCCCATCGACCCGATGCCGGATCAGCGGCAGTGTCAAGACGGCGCGGCCGGTGTCGCGCGCGGTTACGATCACGAGAAGCGGCTCGACCTCTTGTTCGGTGCCGAGCGTCGCGTACCAAGCTGAGATCCAACCGGCCCCCTGGAAGGGCGTGGCCAGACCTTCGCAATGCGCCGAGTCAAGACGGGCGCGCATAGCCTCCGGCTCGCGGACGATCTCGATGTCGTAGGTCATGCGTGAGCACGCTGCCTGCGCCGGCGCCGCGACTGCTGCGACGTCGTCAAGAACTTGGCTATCCAGCAGCATGGGCGCCTAGCCGGCGTTCGGAGCTGTGTCGATCAGCGCGCCGGGGCGTGCCGGATCGAGACGGAATGTGATGGGTCTTGCCGCAGCGCGCCCCTTGTTCAGAAGCCCGGCGCGCTTCACGCCCGCCTGAAGCGCTGCTTTGGCCCAGAAGCCCGGCCCGCTGATGGCTTTGCTCTTTGGCTTGATACCAAGCTTGGAGCGGAGCACGGCGTTGCCGCAGTTCATCATCACCGTGCGCCGGATCGGATCGGTCCAATACTCGGTGGTCAGCGAGACATTCAGACAGTCGTGGTTGTCGACGCGGTGGGGGGAGTGTAGAGGCCAATGCATCATCTCGCCCGGCTGAAGGTCTGCGGCGACAGCATAGTCGTCATACCAGGGCGCGTACTCCATGTTGACCTCGACGCCGGACAGAATGATGCCCTCTATCTTCTCAGGGGTGAGGAACGGCGCCACCGGCGGGTACACATAGACGCGCTTCACGCCGCGGATCTGCCACAGCGACTGCCCGGGCAGGTCGGCGTGATAGTAGACTTGCGCGTTTGGCGACGAGATCAGAATGCCGGCATTGCGGGCGATCACTGGCGGCATGCCGGAGATGGCGCGAAACTCGTCGAGAATCTGATCGAGTAGCGCGGCGTAGCGCTGGTCGGCTTTGTGCACGCTCCGCAGGTTCAGCCACATACGTCCGGCGGCGATGGCCTTGATGACTTGCGCGCCGGATAGGCCATCAAACTCGCCCTCACGCCATACGCGCTTGCCGTTGCGCTCGCCGACGTGGACGATGCTGTAGCTCTCACGCGGGTAGGTCTCGATCAGCTCGGCCAGCGTCTCGTTGGAGAAAAGCGGCGAGGTATGCAGCTGATGCGGAATCCGGATGGGCTGATTGCCCCACAGGCTTTTGTGCTTTTCATCCCAATTGAGAATCGCGTCGCTCATGACTTCTACCTCTTGTCTGCAGTGATTAAGTAAGCTCTCGCTCCTATTGGGTGGTCTCGCTGTCGGCCATGGTGAGAACTGCGGCGCAGCGTCGGCCGTTGGCCATTTGCAGCAGGTCGGACGCGGCGATGGCCGCCGTCTCCTGCGACGTAGCGGAGGCCTTCGAAAGAAACAGGATCGCCTGCGATGCTGTGACCAGCGCGGCCGCATTGCGCTCCAGGCGCAGCAGACCGGCATCGATGAGCGTCAAATCGTAGTCGCTGGTGATCTTGCTCAGTTCATCGGGCAGCGCATTACGGTTCGACCAGCCGAATAGCGGCGGCTGGTCGGCCGTCAGCGACAGGAAGGACAGCCCAAGCCGGTTGTCGGTAATGATGCGATCGCTCAACGTGAGTCCGGGACCGCCTTCGCCGAGCACCTTGGTCAGCGCGGGATCGGCTGCGTTGGCATCTATCAGCAGCGCTCGCATGCCGGTTGACGCGGCCGCCACGGCAAGGTTCAGGGCAAGCGCGCTTTTGCCCTCGCCGGCCTCGGAGGAAGTGAGCATCACCACCCGGGGTTGCCCGCCGGTATCGAAATCGACGAGGTAGGACAGGAGACGCAGCACGGCGGCGCGGAAGCCCGAGCGCGTCCCGCCTTCCAGGATCTCCAGCACCATGTCGTAGTAGCTCGCGCGCTTCGCGCGCTGTCCGAGGAGCTCGGCGACAAGGCCGCGTTTGGCGTGAAGCGTTGGGATCGAGGCAAGTGACTTGAGGCCGGTCGAAGCCCGCAGCTCGGCGCCCGAACGGATGCGGCGGTCGAGATGTTCCGCCGCCAGGGCAAGCGAACCGCCGAGGCCACAGCCGAAGACGAGCGCCAGCGCGAGGATAAGCTTCTTCTTCGGCCAGCTCGGGTTATCTGGGATCGCGGCCGGAGAGATGATGCGCGCGTCAGGCGCGGAGATGCCCTGCGCCTCGTTCATTTCCTTGGTGCGCGACAGGAAGCTTTCATAGACGGCGCGAGTCGTCTCGGACTCCCGGGTCAGTTCGCGGAGCTTGATGCGGGCACTATCATTGCTGTTCGACTCTTCGCGCGAGGCGGCTAGTGCCGCCTCAGCTGCTGCCAGGCGGCGCTTGGACATCTCGAATTCGAGATCAATCCCCTGAGATATGCGTACGACCTCGGCGTGGATCAGCTCGCGTAGACGTTCGACCTCAGAATGCGCTTGCTGCAACTGCGGGTGAGACGGCAGCAGACTGGCGCCGAGAATAGCCTCGCGCCGCGCGGCTATGGCGAATTGCTCGCGCAACCGTGCAACGGTCTCCGAGCCGATGGCGTCACCGATCATCTCGGGCTCAACGCCTTGGGTCACCATGCGCTTGATCTGCTTAGCTTTGACCTCGTTCTGCGCGACGTCTGCCCGCACAGAGGCCAACTGGTCGTTGAGGACCTTGAGCTGCTTTGTGTCGATCAACTCGCCTTCTGCTTCTTGCAAATTGTGCTCGGCCCGAAACTGCTGGACTTTGCTTTCGGCCTTGAGCAGCCGGTCGCGCAGGGCCGAGAGCTGGCCATCCATCAAAGAGCTGACGCGCTGCGTGGTCTCAACCTTCTCTTCCGATTGATCCGCCAAATAAGACTGCGCGATCGCCTGTGCGATGCGCGCCGCCATTACTGGGTCGATAGAGGTGACGGCGATATCGATCACATAGGTCTGATCATCGCGTTCAACCTTGACGTGCTTGCTCAGCGCAATCAGCGCGCGCTCGTCTGGACCGTCCCCCACCTTCGAAGCAGGGGCGCCGAAGAGATTGGCGACGATGCTGGATAGAAAGCCTGGCTCGCGTGCACCAAACTCGGTGTCCGTCGCAAGGTGCAATTGCTTTACGACGGGCCGCAGCACGGCATCAGACGTGATCAGTTTCACCTGGCTATCGACCAGCGCGAAATTCTCACCGACCGTCGTGCCAAGGCCGGACGGGACGACCTCGGTCCCGACCGTATTCTTCTTGCGCGGATCGACCATGACCTTCGTGGATGCTGTGTAAACAGGTGTCGTCAGGAAGGCGTAACCTCCGGCAAGCGCCATGACCACCGCGACCGTGAGGACTATGAGCATCAGCCTGCGGCGCAGGATGCGAATGAGTCCCACGAGATCGAGCATCGGCTCGTCAGTGCGCGTAGGTCCCAGCGGAGCGAAGCTCCGTTCGACCAGGGCGCCGGCGCCGCTAGGCGTCATCCGTGCTCTCGCGTCTTGCACCATCGTTAACGCCCTCTTATTGCGCGTTCCAAATCCACTAGGCGGGAGCGACGGTGCAAAGCACATGCCACGGGCTCGGGCGCGAGAAGCCTGAGGCGTGCCGCTTTGGGCTGGCACAGCTCTTGCCAGTCTCCTGCCGAAGTCAGACCGGCATGGGAAGATCAAAATGAGAATTAGTGTGTTTGGGTTGGGCTATGTCGGCGCGGTGTCCGCCGCCTGTTTTGCCCGCAACGGCCATGAGATCGTCGGCGTCGATACCAACGCCTCAAAAGTACAGAGTTTCAACGCTGGCATGGCTCCCGTGGTGGAGCCGGGGCTCGACGATTTGATGGTCGAGGGCGTCCGTTCCGGGCGCATCCGGGCTACGTCGAGCGTCAGCGAAGCCGTTAACCATACCGACCTCTCGATCGTCTGCGTGGGTACACCGAGCCGTCCCAACGGCAGTCTCAACCTCGATGCGGTCGAGACAGTATCGCACCAAATTGGCACAAGCCTCGCCGACAAGGACGACGGCCATCTCATTGTGTTGCGGTCGACAGTGCTCCCGGGAACGGTCCGCGACATCGTCCTGCCGGCGCTGGAAAAGGCCTCGGGCAAGCGCGCGGGCAAGCACTTCTCCGTGGTGCATAATCCGGAGTTCCTGCGCGAGAGTAGCGCCATCAAAGATTTCGACAATCCGCCGGTGACGGTCATCGGCGCCGGCGAGGAAGAGGCCGGCCAGCGCGCCGCCGCCCTCTATGCCGGCATCGACGCGCCGCTGGTGGTGACCTCAATCGAGACCAGCGAAATGGTCAAATACACGGCCAATATCTGGCACGCGCTGAAGGTCTGCTTTGGCAACGAGGTCGGCAATGTGTGCAAGGCAGTCGGCATCGACGGCCATGAGGTGATGGATCTGTTTTGCCGCGACACCAAGCTCAACATCTCGCCGGCCTATCTGAAGCCCGGCTTCGCCTTCGGCGGTTCGTGCCTGCCCAAGGATACGCGGGCGATCGCTCATCTCGCCAAAAGCCTCGATCTCGACATTCCAGTGATATCTTCGATTCTGCCGAGCAATGCGGTGCAGATCGAACGCGCGGCGCAGCGCATCATGGCCTTGGGCCGCCGCCGCATCGCCGTGCTCGGTTTCAGCTTCAAGGCCGGCACAGACGATTTGCGTGAAAGCCCGCAGATCGAACTGATCGAGCGGCTGATCGGCAAGGGATACGACCTTCGCCTTTACGATCGGAGCGTCAATCTTGCAGCGCTGACTGGCGCCAACCGGGACTACATCCGCAACGCCATTCCCCACATCAATTCGATCATGGTGGAGAACCTCGATGAGGCGCTGGCCCATGGCGAAGTCGTAATCATCGGCAACAACGCGGCGGAGTTCGCCGACGTGCCGTCGCGGCTCAATGCGGACCAAGTGCTGATCGATTTGGTGCGCATCGGCAACACCGACCAGCTCGGCGACCGTTATGACGGCATCAACTGGTAGGGCCCCCACGCGGGGGGAAAAGCCGCGCCGCATTCTGATGATCGTCGAGAACCTGCCGGTGCCGTTCGACCGGCGGGTATGGTCGCAAGCGCGCACGCTTCAGCGCGCGGGCTACGAGGTCTCGGTCATCTGCCCTAAGGGCAAGGATGCGGAGCGTTCTCGCGAACTGCTGGAAGGCATCTATGTCTACCGGCATCCGCTGCCGATCGAGGCGAATGGCGTGCTCGCCTATCCCCTCGAATATCTGTCGGCGCTCGTGTTCGAGTTGTGGCTTGCGCTGCGCGTGTTCTTCACGCGCGGCTTCGACGTCATTCATGCCTGCAATCCGCCGGACACGATCTTCCTCATAGCCGGGCTCTTCAAGTTCTTGGCCGGTACGCGTTTCGTGTTCGACCATCACGACATCAACCCGGAGCTTTACGAGGCGAAGTTCGGGCGCCGCGATATCTTTTGGCGGTTGTTGCTGTGGCTCGAGCGTATGACGTTCAAGACTGCGGATGTCTCGATCGCCACCAACGGTTCCTACCGCCGTATCGCCATCGATCGTGGCGGTATGCATCCCGGCAACGTCTTCGTGGTGCGGTCCGGTCCCGACTTGACGCGCATGGAGATCCTGCCGCCCCGGCCGGAACTGAAACAAGGGCGCAAATTTCTCGTCGGCTATGTGGGGGTCATCGGTCAGCAGGAAGGCATTGATCTCCTGCTGCACGCGGTTAGCTCGATCGTCGCGGATCACGGCCGCCATGACATACATTTCGGCATCGTCGGCGGCGGGCCGTCGCTCAAAGACATGCAGGCGCTGGCCGTGCGGCTCGACGTCGGCGACTACGTGACCTTCACGGGGCGTGTCGCCGACCAAGCGTTCCTGGAAATGCTCAACACGGCGGATGTCTGCGTCAACCCCGACCGGGTGAACG
>Ga0307380_10010274_pt1 | contig 11804 bp, 9 predicted proteins | sample UN3MG_FD_202239 | JGI IMG/M metagenome (GOLD analysis project Ga0307380, IMG submission 202239) | Soil microbial communities from Risofladan, Vaasa, Finland - UN-3 | ecosystem: Environmental > Terrestrial > Soil > Coastal area > Acid sulfate soil | place: Finland: Risofladan, Vaasa | collected... | reverse complement strand
GTGTTCAGGCGGGCACAACTGGGGATGCGATGGGAAATATAGGTTATTTCGATGACAAGATTGAACCTGGAGAGCATACGGTTAGACTCGTTCCTGAAACAACCACAGACAACCTGGTAGATTGGGAGGGAAAAGTTAACGTGATCCCAGGAGTTTTGGTAGTGATTAACCGTGTTTTAGGTTCAGAAGAATCTGCTTCTTCAGGCGAGATTTTAACTCTGGAAAAAATTGGCAGTCGGGATAAATCGTCTTTAACCGTCATTTCCATACCTGACCGGGCGGTTGTTAAAATTGACGGTGAACCAAAAGGATTTGCACCGGTGACACTTGAAGATTTAGCGCCCGATAGTTATCAAGTGGTAGTTAGTTCTCTGGGTTATGAAGAAAGAACGATTTCGGCCAAAACAGTGGCTGGTTATAAACTGATTATTAATGTCCAATTGGCAAAAGAGATTGAGGGGATTGAAGAGGCGACTGAGAGTGCTGAGGTAGAGGAAAGTGAAACAACCCCAACACCTAAAGCAGAGGCCACCGCCACGCCTTCAGTTGAAAAGCCCTATGTGAGAATTAAAAGTACGCCGACCGGTTGGCTAAGAGTTAGGTTAGGACCGTCGACTTCGGCTACTGAAGCGGCTAAGGTAAAGCCGGACGAAACTTATCCTTATCTTAATGAAGAAGAAAACGGTTGGTATAAAATTGAATATGAAGAAGGTGAAGAAGGCTGGGTCTCTGGAGTTTATGTTGAATTGGTGGAGTAAACTTGCTTTTTTAGCTAACCCCGTAGATAATCGCGACTACCAAAATTCCCCACAGAAAAACAGTAACCAATAAAGGTTTATCAGATAAAAGGACTCTTTCTGGCGATTCAGCCCGACTGCCCTGGTAAATGATACTCATATAGCGCATTATGCCAAAAATAACCAAGGGAATAGTGGCCATAAGCCATTTAATAGTGCCAGCCAAAGCTAAAGGCAGGATGGCTAATAAAGGCAAGCCTTGGTTGATAATCACTGGAGGAGAAAAAAAGGTAAAAAGAGCATAAGTCAACCAAGCCGAATTAGCAAACATTGCCAGGTAGGTATCCAATAACTCTGGTGAATAAAAACTGAGGGTTTTCCGATGACGAGGTGCAGTTTTTTCAGTGAGAATCGCTAATTCAGCCCGACGTTTACCAACAGCCATAAATAAAGATAAAGAAACCAGACACAAAAGAAACCAAACATTCATGTGGACATTAATAGCAAAGGCACCGGCGTAGACCCGAAGAATAAAACCAGCGGCAATCGCCAGAACATCAATGACAATAATGTGCTTTAAGGAAAAGGTATAAGCCATTTGCAAAAAGAAATAACCAAAAACAGTCAGGAAAAAGAAAAAATCTTGTGCGTAGGCCAGATAAAAAGCCACTATTGTCCCCATCACCGCCATAAAGATGGCGGTAGAAATGGGCAGCTTACCTGAAGCAATCGGCCGCTTTTTTTTGAAAGGATGAAGTTTGTCTTGGGGTAAATCAGCAATGTCGTTGATAAGATAAACAGAAGAAGTAAGTAGGGTAAAAATAATCACACACCAAAAAGCGGTTAAAAATTTAGTTAGAACAAACAAGTTGCCTGAAAAAACCAAAGGTGCCAAAAGGCTTAAGTTTTTGAGCGCTTGTCTGGGCCGGATCGACCGAACCAGGTTGAGAAAAAGTTGAACCACAAAAGTAACCCTCCGATTAAAACAACCAACATTATTATTGTATAAAATTTTTGCTGACTACTCAAACTCAAAGCGGCTGCACCTAAAAAGATAGCCGCCAGCCAATAAAAAAGTGCGGCGCGGCGTTTACCCCAATGCCATTCGTCAAGAATTTTGTGATGAAGATGACCACGGTCTCCCCAAACTGGCGAACGGCCAGAAAGAATTCTTCTAACAATCGAATAGACAGCATCAACAAAAGGAATACCTAAAACGACAATAGCGGTACCCACTTTTGTAGTCGACAAAATAGCCAGCACAGCTAACAAAAACCCGGCCAAAGCGCCGCCACTATATCCCGGCATAATTTTTTGAGGATAAAAATTGAAAGGTAAAAAACCCAAGTAGGCACCAGCGGTAATTGCTGCCAAAATAGTAACTGGCCATTGAGCGACATCGGCTGAAAAGCGCAAAGCTAGTAAAGCAATGGTTAAAGCAGCGATAACAACAATACCTGGGAGCTGGCCGTCAAATCCTTTAGCCCAGTTAACGATGTTACTCAAGAAAACAATCCAGAATAAAGCAAATATATCAGCCAAAACCCAAATACTTCTAGTTTCACCAAGAAAATCGAAATAAATCCGGGGCTGGTCGAGTTTAATGATATCGTTAAAAGGGTTGGTGATAAAAGCAATGCCAATACCCGAAGCTACCACAAGACCAGCAGCAAAAAATAGCGCTACTAGCCTTAAATAGGGGTTAAGATTAAGACGGTCGTCAAGAGTGCCTATGACAACGACGACAGTTACTCCAGCCAAAATTCCTTTAAGATGTTGATCTAAGGGTAAAAAAATAATTGAGGCTAACAAAACAGCCAGGTAAATAGGGATGCCGCCACCTCTAGGAACTGGATAAGTGTGGGTGTCTTTTTTTCGCCTTGTTTTTTTAGGATCCTCAACCCAACCCAAACGTTTGTAAATAAAAATGACCAGTGGTGTAACCAAAAAAGAAATAATCGCTGCAGTCAAAAAAGGGGTAAAGATTAAGTTTTTAGTTAAAGACAAATTCATTAAACCACCAATTTAATTATTTGGAGTAAGGTAACCAAACAAAGTAAGCTAAAAACAGCAGCACTGGCAGTAAGGATTTGCCGCATTAGTTTTTCTTCTTTGGGGACAAAAACAAAAAAAATAAAATTAATAAAAAAAACTAAAAAAGAAAGAACGGGAAGCAAAAGAAGACCGGCAGAAGTCGTCAGCTGGTCTTCCCCCCAAGGTCGACTGTAAAAAAGAGGTAATTGAGGAGGCAGTCGCGACCAGGTCAGAATAATCACTAAAAACTGAGCTACCCAGAAAAAAAGTCCAAACTTTTTCATTCTGCAGTTTATTTTATCACAATCAGCGGAGAATTCGGTGGAAGATTTGGAAGTTACCTGCTTGGAGTTTAAGCAGGTAGTTGTCCTGAACAAAGGATTTAAAAGCGGGAAAAGGCCGTTTTTCTTCTTGATCAACAACAATGTATCGGGGTTGGTTTTGGGTTAAAGCTGTTATCGTTTCTTGGTAGCCGTTAAAATCAATAATGTGATAAGAGGTGGTGTAGCGGTCAACTGGCAACCGTTTGGTTAAAGCATATAAAGATGGTTGGGTACCCCAAATAAAGATTTTTTCATCTGGTTGAGTATGGATTTTAAGAAATTCAGCTGTTTGATAAAGAGCTTGGGTATGACCACCAAATTGGGCAAAATATTCATCTTTAGATTTTGCGCCCAAAAGAAACTGATAAAAGTTTTGATAATAAGAAATGTTAGGATAGTGCCAAAATTTGAAAAATAAAAAAGATGCAATTAACCCTATTGATAAAACCAATGGGATAATTTTTTGCTTGTCTTTATAAAAAAATAGGCCAAAAGATAGAGCTAAAGCCGGTATGGTTTGAAGTAAATAATGAGGATAAGGCCGGCCAGATAATAAAGCGGCAAACAAAGCAAAAGAGAACCATAAAATAATCAGTTTGGTTTCCGTGGAGATTTTATCTCGGCGGACAAAAAGAAAAGTGATAATTGCCAGAAGTAGAACTCCCTGACAAATGAGTGGTAAAGGGAGACCGACAGTTTGAGGTTTATCTACTCCCCAAGAGGAAAGATAAGGTAGGTTTTGGAAAAAGGCAGCGGTTAGGTATTGAGATAAAGCGCCTTTAGTAGCGTAATAAACAAAAGTAGACATGATTGGTGTTAAAAAGCCAGCGACTAACAAAAAGCAGTTGGTGATCAAGGCGCGGTTAATTGTTTTGCTCATCAAGATAAACAAAACCAACAAAGCAGCAAAATCAAAGGCGGCCGGAACTTTAAATAAAGTGGCCAAAGAAAAAAGGACGCCGATTAAGAACCAAGGCACTTTTTGGCTGTTTTTTTTAAAAAAAAGATAAAAACCGGTGATGGTAGGAAGCATCATGAAATTTTCGGCGTTGGCGATGTTGCCTTCAAAAGTGTGAAGGCTGGTTAAAAGGGCAAAAAAAATGGTGGGAACAATTACGGCCAGTTTTCTTTTAGGAAAAAGCAGCAAAGCTAGTTTAAAAAACATAAAAATCGTAGCAAAACTCCAGATAAAAAGAATTAAACGGTAGTAAGAAAAACTATTTGCTAAGGCGGCTAGTAAATAGAGAAAGGGTGGTTTGTTGTCATGGATATCTCGGTAGAAAACGAGTCCTTTTCTTAATGCCTGCCCCAAAGTCAGATAAATTCCCTCGTCCCCGTAAGTAAAAGGTTCAAAAAGACTGGGTAAGCGCAAGAAGAAAGTTATTCCCAAGACGAAGACTAGCCAGTAATTTAAAAATAATTTTTTTAATTTTTTACCATCCATAAAAATGAAAGCGGGCCAAATTGTTGACTTTTTAATAAATAATAACCGGGAATTTCAACTTCTTCAATCGGCGCGCTGGTGATGACTCCAATTTCTTTTTTATCCGCCAGTTGGCGGATGACATCGTTTTCAGTCATTAAGGCAGTACCGGTATAAAAAGGTAGTGGTTGGGGACTATAAATTGGTGCTTTAAGACCGTAATATTTTGATTCCCAAAGATGATGAGCGGCTGCATTGTGATTGATTAAAGTTAAATTTGGCGCCTCGGTTTTAATAAAGTTGGCTAATTGACGAAAGGGCCTTTTTGTTGGGTTGAAAAAATAGTGATAGTTAACGGTTAGCAAGCAAACAGCGATAATAAGAATAAAGGCCAAAGAAGCCTTTCTTCTTAAAGAAGCAATTAAAACACTACTAGCAGGGATGACGAGCAATAAATAACGATCAAAAAAAATTGATTGAGAAATTTGAGAGACAAGAAAAGTTAAGATTAAAGGAGTTAAAAACCAACCCACCAAGAAAGCTGATTTTTCTTTTTCTTTAAGCCACTTTCGTAAGGCAAAAGTGACAACAAGGGCTGTTAAAGCAATTTTCTGCCATGTTTCTTGATGATCGCCAATAAGAAATTTGCCAATCACTTCAATCAGGTTTTTAAAAGTGGGTTTACCCAACCAAAAACCGCTGGCCACTAACGAAGTTTGGTAATAAAGTGGGTAAAACCAAGGGAGATAGAAAAGAGCAATAATAAAAAAATCTGAGAATTTTTTAATAATCGATTTTATAGGTTGCCCCCAATTTTCTTTCAGTCGCCAAATGGCTTCAAAAAAGACCACAAAAATAGAAAAATGATGAGTGTATAAAGCAGCGGTGGTGGCCAGAATAAAGGGCCATTTTTGTTTTTTTAAAAAAAAGTAAACCGATAAAGTCGAGGTTAAAACTAACAATGAGTACATTCTGCCTTCAAAGGCATAGGTAAAAAGAAAGGGGTTGGCCAAAGCAATTAAAGCAGCTAAAAGACCTGTTTTTTTATCCCAAAGATGCTTAGCAATAAGATAGACGGTCAAAATCGTGCCTAAAAAATACAAAAAAGACAAACTTCTGATGGCCACTTCGGAAGTGCCAAAAATTTTCATCCAAGTGTGAAGCAAAAGGTAATAAAAAGGTGGTGAAGTGTCTGTGGCGACAATTTTGATAATTTGCAAAATGGGTTTGACCGCCAAAGTGGCAGCCCAACCCTCATCACCCCAAAGGCTGGCAGTAAATTGATTCATATTTTAAGTATAACAAAGTTCTTTGCGAAAACAACGCATTCATCTTGTAGCCAAAATTCCTTCTTCTGGTATTATGCCACAAGGCATGTTGCCTGGGGCATAGTTTTAACTGCCTCAAGGCTGTTTTTGCTGATTCTCTTTCTCTTATAAGTTTTATTGTAGAGCAGAATCTCCTCTTTTGAGGATGGTTTGAATTGAAGCCTTTTCATCAACCGGATATTTCACTCCTCGGACTACCACGACTGGACATTTTTCATTTGACTCACCCATGACTAATGAAGCAGTTGCTGCTACACTATCAATCAGGGCAATTTCTGTATGAAGAGGTCTACCAAAGAGGTCTTTTCTATCATCAACAAGTAGCGAAGGAATACCCGCTACACCTATTGCTTCTCCTCTTGATCCCAATCTATCTGCTCGTCCACCGCTATCACTTATTATGACTGCAAGGTTAATATTTAATAAGCTCTTAATTTTTTTTCTGATTCTCCTAGCGCTTTTATCTGGGTCAGCAGGGAGAAGTAAAGCTATTTCTCCAGTAGATGAACCCGTGTTCGATCGATCCACTCCAGCGCTGGAACCTATATAACCAAGGTGATGTTCTGTGACAATTATTCCTGGCTCAACTTTTATAACTTTTTCGGCTTCCTCTAAAATGACTTGACATAATTCTGCTGGCTTCCCACTTTTTTGGGATAATTCTTGAGCCTCCCCAGAAGGAACAACGGAATTAAAGGGAATAGTTCTACCTTCGGCTTTAGATACTATTTTTTGGGCAATAACAATGATGTCATTTTCTTGAAAAAAGAACTCTGACCGTTTGGTAGCCTTGTATATCTCCAGTCCTAAGTCATCACCTTTTTGGATAAGCGGGATACCTAAAATTGGGAAAAAACATACAAGTCTCCTCTTTTCTATTCCTTTTGGCGTCCCCATTTCTTCCAGATATTTGGTTTTACCTGAGAAGCTATTTTGATAATCAGCAATTAGTTGATTGGTGAGATTCTTTGGTCTGATATCAAGTTTAGGAAGTTTGTCTAGGTCTACCCAGGTCTGCCAGTGATTGCCGTTAAATTCTTTATCTTTAACTCCCTCGATTTCCTCGAATTTGTCAATGTTACCTAGAATATAAAGCTCAAGACTATGCTCGTTTTCTTCAGGCTTAATATAATCACGAACGTAAAGGATTTTTTGGAAAGTAAACTTGGTATTAGCACCACATTCTTCTTCAATTTCTCTCTGACAAGCCTGGATAAGAGTTTCGCCGTATTCTACCTTGCCACCAATATAGAAATAAAACTTTTCATCGTTAGTGTAAGAAAGTAAAATTTTTCCTTTTTTTATAATAACCAATCTTACTCTTGGGTTTATTTTTTTCTCGCTCATAAGGAACGCGATGTCAAATTTTTTCTGTGACGCGATATTCTAGCCGTTTACCCAACATCAATCTGGTTTGGGCGTCGACAGCTGGAAGAATGGCCATAAATAGAGTCGCCACAGGCATGAGAATCCACTGGAGATATTCGGTTAAATATCGCCAAAAAGAAATTTTTTCTTTTTTTGGTTTGAGAATGAGGTCAAGGGTAATAATCACCAAGAGAAAGAAAAGACAGGTGGTTAAAATAATTTGAGAAATTTTAGGCAGGTTATAACCTAAGGCTGTCTGGCCAAAAACTGGGTTGACAAACGTTGGCACCCAAGCCCCCAAAGTCAAGATAAACCAGTTAGTGGGCCAAAGAAGATGACATTCAAAAATCTTATAAACTCTTAAGAACCTGGTCCAGCGGGAAATTTCTGGACGCTTTAAGCTTTGCTTAATGGCGTAGGGAATATCAGTTGCTCCCCAAGCGTGACGTTTGCACTGTTCATAACGATTCTTCAGCGAGCCCCAGTAAGTGTTGGCTTCAGGCGCATCAATGCTAGTTGGTAGAAAGATAGCTTCCATCTCTACTTTGCCTTTTTTGTGAAAGAAACATTGTAAAAAGATGTGCCAATCTTCAGGGATGATGTCCGTGTGCCAGTAGCCAACGTCATCAATCATTTTTAAAGAGAGTGAATAAGTTGAATAATTAAGGAAAAGGTTGTCCGGTTCTTGGATAAAAGCCAGATGAAGAACACTGCTTAAAGAACTGACAATTTTAATAAAAGATGGCACCCGCCAGTAGTTGTTGTGGTTAAACATTGGTGATTGCCAGAAACGGAGATAGCGATTCTTATTTTGGCAAAACTTATAAGTGAGGGTGGAGAAATATTTGGGATGGAAGCAAGAATCAGCATCTAGAGTGGTGAGAATAACCTTTTTGATATCATAACCTTTTTGATCAACGAAAAGGTTTTTTGCCTGCTTGGCAGCCCAAGCTTCGTTGGAGGCTTTACCTTTAACTTCGCCAACAATACCATCCGGGTGAAAAGCGGTTATCAAACGACCAAATTTACCCTTGAATTTTTGAGTTAGTTCTTCAGCTCTTTGGTGAGAACCAGTTGCCCTTTCTTCCATAGCCAAAACTACCCAAAGTTGCTTTTTATTAATGTTTTTTTGTTTGGTGATGTGATCTAAAGTTATTGAAAGCTTTTCAACGGATTCATTGTAATTGGGAATAATGATTAAGTGTCTTATTTTATGCCAGGCAAGCCAATTTTTCTTTTTTTCTTTTTGGTATTTTTGGTACCAATTGGTTTTTTCGCTTTGCCGAATCTTAAAATAACCTTTAATACCTAAAAAAGCACCCATATAGGAGCGGTAAAACCAGAAAACCAAAAAAGCAATGGTAAAGTAGGCTACGATTCTGGGCATAAAAAGAGCGCCCCATAAAGGGAAGAGAATTACCAACCAGGTAGCTGTGCCTGGTAGTATTTCCAAAGCCCGTTGCGTTTTCTCTGGATGTTTTTTAAGTAATTTTCTTAATTTATCGCCCATTTAGAGTATTATACTTCGGCACTACGTTGGCCTCGTATTTCAAGCTTGCGAGAAACAAGCTCTGCTTTTAACGCTTGTTGCGTTCACATTATAACAATAATCAGATTTTTAGTCGAGTGAAAGACTTTCGTGGCCGCTTCCGTTTGCCAATCATCGCACAGATTCTTTTCCATCGCGGTAGCCTTCGAAAAAATCCTGGTCTACCAGCAAGAAAGTGAGAATGAAAAACATTAAACTTTGGGTCTTTAATGATATTATAGCCACGCGTGATCATTTCGCGGCCCCAATCATAATCTTCGCATTCTGGTAGTTTCTCATCGAAAGGATATTTTTTCCAGAGATTTTTTCTAATTAATGCGTTTGTGTTAGTCATCCAGGGGAAGAAGTCCTTTCTTATTTTAAGAAATGGAAGTATAAGCAGTCGGCCTAATTTTGGGAAAAAGTAACCGACGGGAGAGATACTATAATAGCCGCTCACAGCCGCTACTTGAGGATTTTTAAAATTAGCCAAGCCATCAGCTAGCCAAGTTTCCGAAATAGGCAGGGAGTGACCTACCAGAAGACAAGCATATCGCCCTTTAGCTTTTGAAATGCCGAGATTGATGCTGTAGGGATGACTAAATTCTCCTGGTTTCAATTTGACAATTTTGATAGACAGTTTTTTAGAATAACGTCGCACAATGTCTAGAGTTTTATCAATTGAATTATCATCAACCAGAATAATTTCAAAATTTTGAAAAATTTGGTTAACTAAAATTTGAAGTAGTTTGCCAATGGTTCGTCGTTCGTTTTTAGTGCGGATAATGACTGAAACTAATGGTTTTTTAGAAGCTGAAAAGTTTTTTAACATTTTTGGTGGTGATTTGGCAGATTTTTTCAAAAGAAACATTTTTTAATTGTGCCAGGCATTCAGCAATCATTTTAACATTTTTAGGCTCGTTTCGCTGATTGCGGAGAGGCTCAGGTGAAAGGAAGGGTGCATCGGTTTCTAAAAGAATTTTTTCGAGTGGAATCTGGGCGAAGACGTTTTGTAGACCAACATCATAAGTTAAATTACCATCCACTCCAAAGTAAAAGTCTAATTGATTGACTTTTTCAATCCCCTTTTTACCAGCAGAGTAGCAATGAAAAACGCCTTTTAGACTGTGGCCTGCATATTGGTTTAAAATCTCAATTATCTCTGGAAAGGCTTTTCGGCAGTGAATTATCAGAGGCAGGCTTAATTTTTGGGCCAATTCAATTTGTTTTTTAAAAAGAAAAAATTGTTCTTTTTTGTTTCGGTCTTTTTCGCCCGGCGGTGCTGGGGAGTAGTCTAAGCCGCATTCACCAATGGCAATGGCTTGGTTTTTTTCAGCTAATTTGGTCAATTTTTCAATTTGTTTTTCCAACGAATCCATATTTTCCGGATCAGTTTGTTGGGGATGAATACCAATGGCTGGATAAACTATTTCAGGATATTTTTTGGCAATTTCAATCGCTTTTTGGGAATCAGTCACATTGCTGCTGACGCAAATAATTTTATTCACGCTGTTTTCAGCCGCCCGTTTAGCCACTTGGTCTAAATCTTTTTGATAATCAGGAAAATTAAGGTGGGCGTGAGCATCTATCAGCATTATTTTATTCGGGGAAAAAGCGGTTTTTCAGCTTTAATTTTTGGCCCTTGAAATTGTTTTTCAATTTTTTCGGTAGTTTCCGGTAAAAAGGGCCGTAAGTGGTAGGCGATTCGCCGCACTTGATTGGCTAGAGATTGCAGTGATTGCCGAAGTTTTTCGTCCTTTTGTTCCCAGATTTTTTCTTGGTTGATTTTCCGATCAGCCTGAGAAATAAATTGCCAAACTCGGTCCAAGGCTAGCTCAAACTGATATTTCTCCATATATTTTTGGTAGCGTTTGCATAAACTAACTTTTGTTGATTTGAAAGAAAAATCTGAATTTTGGCAGAGTTTAGCTACTCGAGAAACGAGATTGCCTAAACCATTAGCTAAATCAGTGTTGTATTTTTCTGTGAATTTTTGCCAACCGACATCTCTGTCGTTGGTATAAGGAAAACTTGAGGCAATAAGATATCTAGTGCCATCAACTCCGAATTTTTTTAGTAACGCCTCTGGTGTGATTACGTTCCCTAATGATTTACTCATTTTTTGACCGTCAATGGTATAGAAGCTGTGAACAAAAACTTCTCTAGGTAAAGGTAGACCGGCTGATAAAAGCATTGCTTCCCAGATGACTGTATGAAACCAAAAAATGTCTTTAGCGACAAAATGAGTATCAGCTGGCCAGAGTTTTTCTTTATCAGTGATTTTTAAGGCACTATAGTAATTAAGAAGGGCATCAATCCAAACATAAATTGTTTGAGTTTTGTCCCAAGGGATGGTGATTCCCCAAGGTACGTTGGCTCGAGAGATACTTAAATCATTAATTCCTGTTTTAAGTTTACTTAAAATTTCTTTTCTTTTTTCTGGAGGTGATATTTGGTAGTGGTTTTTATCATTTTTATTCTCGATGGATTTAATTAACTGGGGCACATATTTTGAAAGCTTAAAGAAATAATTTTCTTCTGATTGTTTTTGGATTTTTTTGTTAGGATGAAGTGGGCATTTGCCATCCACTAGTTCACTTTCAGTAATAAATTTTTCGCAGCCGACGCAGTAAAGACCTTCATACTTTGCTTTATAAATGTCTCCCTTTTTATAAATTTTTTCGATTACTTCTTGGACGATTTTTTCGTGTTTTGGATTGGTGGTGCGAATAAAATAGTCATATTGAATGTTAAGCTTTGGCCAAATATTTTTAAAAATTAGAGAAATTTTGTCACAGAATTTTTTGGGTGAAAGGTTTGCTTTTTCGGCTGCTTCAGCCACTTTAGCGCCGTGTTCATCGGTACCGGTTAAGAAAAACACTTTTTTACCAATCAGTTTCTGATATCGAGCTACAATATCAGCCACAATGGTAGTGCAAGTATGACCGATATGGGGTTTATCATTAACATAATAAATCGGAGTGGTGATATAAAATTTTTTAGTCATTTTGAGTTCATTGAACGAAAAACAAACTTGTTGAGCCCAAAAGGGCGAGAATACAA
>Ga0307380_10010273_pt1 | contig 11804 bp, 12 predicted proteins | sample UN3MG_FD_202239 | JGI IMG/M metagenome (GOLD analysis project Ga0307380, IMG submission 202239) | Soil microbial communities from Risofladan, Vaasa, Finland - UN-3 | ecosystem: Environmental > Terrestrial > Soil > Coastal area > Acid sulfate soil | place: Finland: Risofladan, Vaasa | collected... | reverse complement strand
GGATACAAAGATAACAATTCGACTCAATCTGCATCGGGCTGTCTCACCCTGTTCAATGCCAATGTATGGTATTATGTATGGTAACAAGTTGATCTTCATGGAAATAATATAATTATTTCAGATTGATAGATTTAGAACCCGGCTTACAGGCCATCCGCACTATTCCCGCTTCAGCGCGTTTCATGTTGTTCCATACCGGACGGGTGGAACAGGGTAATTGCTGAATTTCCAGCTCGGTCTGTTGCTATCAGGGACATTTGGGCAAATTGACATCGGCGGCACCTTGCAAGGGTGCCGCCGTGATGAGGATTTTTTTGCTTGCTCAGGCCGCGTGCGGTGCCGCCGCTTTTACATCATTGCCGACATGCGGTTCATATTGTTCGAAGTTCTTGACGAACATTGCCACCAGCTCGGCCGCCTGCTTGTCATAGGCCGTAGGGTCCGCCCAACTGCGGCGCGGGTCCAGCAGCGCGCTGTCGACACCCGGCACCGCAACCGGCACCTCGAAGCCAAAATTCGCGTCGGTGCGGAAATCCACCTCGTTGAGCGAGCCGTTAAGCGCCGCCGCCAGCAAAGCCCGGGTCGCCTTGATTGGCATCCGCGAGCCGACCCCGTAGGCGCCGCCGGTCCAGCCGGTGTTGACCAGCCAGCAGGTCGAGCCATGCTTGGCGATCTTGTCACGCAACAATGCGCCGTAGACCTCGGGCCGCCTCGTCATGAAGGGCTTGCCAAAGCAGGTCGAGAAGGTCGGTTGCGCCGTCGTCACGCCCTTTTCGGTGCCCGCCATCTTCGCGGTGAAGCCGGTGAGGAAATGGTACATCGCCTGCGCCGGGGTCAACCGGGCGATCGGCGGCAGCACGCCAAATGCGTCGCATGTCAGCATCACGATGTTCTTCGGAATCCCGGCCAAACCGGTCTCGGATGCGTTCGAGATGTAGTGGAGCGGGTAGGCGCAGCGCATGTTGGTGGTCAGGCTGTCGTCCTCGAAATCCAGCTCGCGCGTATGTGAGTCGTAGACCATGTTCTCGATCACGGTCCCGAACATCGAGATGGTCTTGTAGATCTCCGGTTCGGCTTCGGGCGACAGATGGATGGTCTTGGCGTAGCAGCCACCCTCGAAGTTGAAGATGCCGGTATCGGTCCAGCCGTGCTCATCGTCGCCCAGCAGCGTACGCTCCGGGTCGGCCGAGAGCGTGGTCTTGCCGGTTCCCGACAGGCCGAAGAAAATGGCGCTGTCGTTCGCGTCGTCCAGCGCATGATTGGCCGAGCAGTGCATCGGCATCACGCCCTTGCCGGGCAGGATGAAATTCAGGATCGAGAACACGGATTTCTTGTTCTCGCCGGCATAGGAGGTGTCGGCGATCAGCACCATCTTGCGCTCGAACGAAACGGCGATGACGGTTTGCGAGCGGCAGCCATGCCGCGCCGGGTCGGCCTTGAATGTCGGGCAGTTAACGATGGTGAACTCGGGCATAAAGCGCGCCAGCTCGTCGAGCGCGGGGCGGCGCAGCATGTGGCGGATGAACAGGCCGTGCCAAGCCAACTCGTTGACCAGGCGGACATTCAGCCGGTGTGCCGGGTCGGCGCCCGCGTACAGATCCTGCACGAAATACTCGCCGCCCTGCATATGGGCGAACATGTCCTGGCGCAACCGCTCGAAGGCTTCCGGGTCCATCGGTGGGTTGTTCTCCCACCAGACATCGCCTTCGACGGACGCCTCGCGGACAACAAACTTGTCCCTGGGCGAGCGCCCGGTGTGCTTTCCGGTGTTGCACAGGAAGGTGCCGCCGATCCCGACCTCGCCCTCGCCGCGTTTGACGGCAGCCTGCATCAGACCGGCTTCGTTCAGATTGTAGTGAACACTGCCCAGGCCGATCATGCTTGCGTCTTCAACGCGGTTCGCTGGGTTGAAGATACCCGTTTCCATTACTTCTCTCCCAGAGTTTTACCAGAGTTGTGAACGCATCAGAACAAACGGCTAGCAGTTATCGCCACGCATTCCATCAGGCTAAGGCCTGTTCCTAGTTAGACAGGCGTAATATTCTGTCCCGACCAGGAACGATTATTCTCGGGCTGGCGAATGCTACTGATTCCCCAAATTTTTCTCCCATTCGCGTGCAGGGGCTGTCTATAGCAACGGATTTGGTCCAGTCCAACCAAATTGCAGCGCATCGTGACGGTGTTTCGTGGCATTTCGAAACAATCCTCTAGCCAGACAGACAAATTGCCTTCAAACATTGGCCGTGCCATCATACAATACATGTTAATGAGGCGGCGCTATGGCATCGCGCGACAGAGATAACAGAAGCAGCGACTAAATCTTACGCTAAAAACAACCCCGGAGATCGCATGCCCAGCATTGTACTGGTTGATGACGACCGAAATATTCTCACATCGGTTTCGATGGTGCTTAAGGCCGAAGGATACGATGTTGAGACATTTACCGACGGCGCATCCGCGTTGGCGGCACTGACCCAGTCTCCGCCGGATCTCGCTATCCTTGACATCAAGATGCCGCGCATGGACGGGATGGAGCTGTTGCGCCGCCTCCGGTTGAAAAGCGATATGCCGGTGATCTTCCTGACCTCCAAGGACGAGGAGATCGACGAGGTCATCGGCCTGCGGATGGGCGCCGACGATTATGTGCGCAAACCGTTTTCGCAGCGCCTGCTCGTCGAGCGTATTCGCGCCGTTCTGCGCCGGCGGGCCGCCATCGACGACGCCAGTCTGGAGCGGGCCGAATCCGAGAAAGTTATCCGTCGCGGTAAGCTCGAGATGGACCCGATGCGCCACTCTTCGGTTTGGAACGGCGAATCGGTGACCCTGACGGTGACCGAGTTTTTGATTCTCCATGCGTTGGCCCAGCGCCCCGGGTTCGTCAAAACGCGCGATCAGTTGATGGATGCCGCCTACGATGATCAGGTCTACGTTGACGACCGCACAATCGACAGCCACGTCAAGCGCATTCGGAAAAAATTCCGCGACGCCGATGACGATTTCAATTCGATCGAGACACTATACGGTGTCGGATACCGGTATCGGGAAGTCTGAGGTCGCGATTGGCGGGGAGGCGGAAATATATCCGACCGGGCCAAGGCCCGGTCAGTATAGGCGACCGCCCCGGCCCGCCGTCGATATGGCTGCGCTTCATCCAGGAACTGAAAAGGTCTGCACCGTTTTCTTCGCTGCAGCGGCGGATTATTTTCTTCAACCTTATCGGCTTGGCGATCCTGGTCATCGGGGTGATGTATCTCAACCAGTTCCGTTCCGGTCTGATCGAGTTACGCGTCCAGGCGCTTCGCACCCAGGGCGAAATTATTGCGATCACCATCGCCGAATCATCGAGGGCTGGGCCAGGCCGCCTGGATTATGATCCGGTACGCGCCAATATAGTTCTGAACCGGCTGTCGCAACCAACCGGCGTACGGGCGCGCATCTACGACTACCAACTGCGCCTAACCGGCGATACGCGAAACCTCGCCCCGTCCGGTGCCCCGATCGAAATCCAGCCGCTTGGTCCCCCGGGTGAGGATGCCTCAATCGGTCTGCTGGCCCGCCTCGGGGGCGCCTACCGGGATATAATCGAGTTGTACCGCACGGAGCCGCCGCTCTATGCAGAGGTTCCGGTTGCGGGCATCACCCGAGATCACGAGGTGCGTGAGGCGGCACAGGGTAACATCAGCCACGCGGTTCGGGTCAACAGCCAGGGCGAGTTGATCGTCTCGGTTGCCATGCCAGTGCGCCGTTTCAAATCGGTGATGGGGGTGTTGGTACTATCGACCCAGGGTGAGGATATCAACGCGATCGTCCAGAATGAGCGGATCGTAATCCTTCAGGTCTTCGTGATCGCCACTCTGGTCAGTGTGGCCCTGTCCGTACTGCTGGCGAACACCATTGCCAACCCGATCCGAAGGCTTGCCGAAGCGGCCGACCCGGCAGGCACCAGTGGCTCGCGGCCGTTGAACCCGGATCGGATCGAGATGCCTGACCTGACCGACCGCAGCGACGAGATTGGCGATTTGTCGGCGGCCTTGATCCGGATGACCCATGCGCTGTATCGGCGCATAGAGGCAATCGAGGCGTTTGCGGCGGACGTGGCGCATGAGATCAAGAACCCGCTGACATCGCTGCGATCCGCCGTCGAGACAATGGACTTCGCCAAAACGCCGGTGCAGAAACAGCAACTGTTGGACGTTATCCAGAAGGACGTGCAGCGCCTTGACCGCCTGGTGACTGACATCTCCAACGCATCGCGTCTGGATGCCGAGCTGGTGCGGGAGCGCATGATGGCCTTCGATCTCGGGGCGCTGATCATTGCGCTGTCCGAGATGATCAACGGCCAGGGAAAGGATCGCAACATCAGGGTCGTTACCGATCTTCCGAAGGGCACACTGATCGCTCGCGGACTTGAGGGGCGAATCGCCCAGGTGATTACCAACCTGCTCGACAACGCCCTGTCGTTCGCACCAGATGGCAGCATCATCACCGTTATCGGCGAACGCCTGGAGGAGGGCAAGGTCCGCCTCGTGATCGAGGATCAGGGCCCGGGCATTCCCGCGGATAACCTGGACTCGATCTTCGAGCGATTCTATAGCGAGCGACCGACGGCCGAGGTGTTTGGAAATCATTCAGGGCTCGGTTTGAGTATTTCGAAACAGATCGTTGATGCTCACGATGGCCGCATCTGGGCCGAGAACATTCGCACCGGGGATGCGCGCAGCGATTCCTTGGCAACCGGCGCTCGCTTTGTTGTGGAGCTGCCGGCTTGACCGCTGCATCATCAGGGGAGGGCCCTGAATTACGCCTGGACTCAGGTTCATATTTGCATGGCAGCGCCGTTGCCGTCGGCGAGCACGCGCTGTTGATCACCGGGACTGCCGGTGCGGGAAAGACGACGCTTGCCCTCGAAATGATTGCACTTGGCGCTGAACTGGTCGCCGATGACCGGGTCGCCGTGCGGCCAGACGGCGCTGGCCGATTGTGGCTGTCGCCGCCGCCGGGCATCTCCGGGTTGGTCGAGATGCGCGGCTTCGGTTTGGTGCGCTTCGCGGCGCGGCCCCGGGTTGCGCTGAAACTGATTGCCGATCTCGACCACAGCGAGACTGAACGACTGCCGCCATGGCGCGAGCGAGTCTTGTCGGGCATTGCCTGCCCGGTCATGCTGTGCAAGGGAAGACTCAGCTTAGCGGCGGCACTGACTTGCCTGCTGCGCGCCGATGATTGGCCGGGATCTGATTTTTTTGCCGGGGAGCAGTTTGCGGGGCGGTAGATGGACCGGAGAGCGTTGCGATGAATCCTGTCGGCGAGTTCCCCGAGAGCGCAGCCGAGTTGCGCTCGGCACCGCTGGTCGTGCTGGTTACCGGCATGTCCGGGGCCGGGCGATCGACAGTAATCAATACACTCGAGGATCTTGGTTTCGAGGCGTTGAACAATTTTCCGCTGTCGCTGGTCGATCGGCTGGTGAAACCGGTCGATGACGACCCGCGGCCGATTGCCATCGGGGTCGAGACCCGCACCCGGGGGTTTTCAACCCGGGCGTTGACCGGAACGATCGATCGACTGCGCCGCCGCCAGGGAACCGGTGCGCTGCTGGTATTCCTCGACTGCTCGGACGCGAAGCTGCTGAGCCGGTTCAACCAGACCAAACGCCGCCACCCTCTGGCTCCAGAAGAAGACGTCGCCACCGGCATATCCCGCGAGCGCGATATCCTGACCGAAATCCGTTCAAACGCGGATATGGTAATCGACACCAGCGACTTCACTCCGCATACGCTCAAGGCCGAAATCGAGGCGCGATTCTCGCGGGAAATCTCGACTAATATGGCGGTTTCTGTGCAATCCTTCTCGTACAAACGCGGCGCGCCACACGAAGCCGACATGGTGATGGATTGCCGCTTTCTCAGAAACCCCTATTGGCAGGCCGAGCTCAGGACGCTTGACGGGCGCGACGCGCGCATACAGGGTTTCGTCCGCGAGGACCCGCTGTTTGCGGCCTTTTTTGAAAAGCTGTGCGAGATGCTGCTGATGCTGCTGCCCGCCTACAAGACCGAAGGGAAAGCCTACTTTTGCGTCGCACTCGGTTGCACCGGGGGCCGGCACCGCTCGGTTACGATCAGCGAGCTGCTTTCGGAGCGCTTGCGGGCGCAGGGCTGGCCGGTTGCGTTGCGCCATCGCGAGCTGGACCTGTTCCGCGATGCAGCCGACGGGGGGAAGGCTCGATGATCGGACTGGTGATTGTCGCCCACGGATCGTTGGCGCAGGCATTGCTTGCGGCGACTGAACATGTCGTTGGCTCGTTGCCCAATGCCCATGCGGTGTCGATCGACCCCGCCGACGACCTGCATGCACGCCAGGCGGAAATCAACGCCCTGGTGGTGACTGCCAATACCGGAGATGGGGTTATTCTGATCACCGACATGTTCGGCGGAACACCCTCCAACCTTGCCCTCGGTGCTATCAGCGGCCCCGATGTTGAGGTGATTTACGGTGCCAACCTGCCGCTTCTGGTCAAGCTGGCAAAGGTGCTCGACCGGCCACTGGAGCAAGCGGTTCGTGCCGCACTCGAGGCGGGTCACAAATACATCGATTCAGCCGCAAATATCCTGGACCCGGCACGCGGCCGATGACCATGCCGCCATCCCTCGACCCGGCCTTACCCCGACCATCGACCCGGACGCTGACCATCTGCAACGCCAAGGGCCTGCATGCCCGCGCTTCAGCCCGGTTCGTCGAAACCGTCGAAAGCTTCGATGCAATGGCCACGGTGCAGCGCGACGGCCAGACCGTGACGGGCGATTCGATCATGGGCCTGTTGATGCTGGCGGCAAGCCAGGGCACCACCATTGATGTCACGGTCGATGGCCCCGAGGCGGAAGCCCTGATGTCGGCGCTCGAAGCTTTGGTCGCCAGTCGCTTCGGCGAGGAACGCTGAACACCCTGTCCTCCGAAACCCGAAAGTCCGCTCCTACCAGCCCAGCAGCGTCGCCTCCGCCGCGCATTCGTCGTGCTGCGGGCATCCGGTCAGGTGATCGTTGAAGATGCCCACCGCCTGGGCGAAGGCGTAGACGATGGTCGGGCCGCAAAACTTGAACCCCGCCGCCTTCAACGCCTTCGACATCTCACGCGACAGCGCGGTTTCGGCGGGAACCTCCGCCATGCTCCGCCAGCTGTTGCGCTGCGGCTTGAAGTCGACGAACTGCCACAGGAACCGATCGAAGCCGCCCGCCGCCTCGATCTCGAGCCAGGCGCGAGCGTTGCTGACGGTCGCCTCGATCTTGCCACGGTGGCGCACAATGCCGGGGTCGGCCAGGGCGCGCACTACTTCGGCCTCACCCCAACGAGCAATCCGATCGGGTGAGAAGCCGTCGAAGGCGGCGCGGAAGTTGTCACGCTTCTTCAAGATGGTCAGCCAGCTCAGCCCGGCCTGGAAGCCATCCAGAACCAGTTTCTCGAACAACGCTCGGCTGTCGGTCTCGGGCCGGCCCCATTCCAGATCGTGATAATTGACATAGATTGGCTCGGAGCCGCACCAGCCACAGCGCTCGCCCATGATTGTTTTCTCCCCAGAAGATATCGTTAAGGCAAATTTAGAACATTTATAGAACATTTGTTAAGATGATTCCAGCATCGATAGGAGCTGGTGGGCTTTTGGGAGGGCGGCATGAACAAGCAGCGGATCTTTCGCCGGAACGGTGAAATTTTGCGCTCAGAGGCCGGACCGACCGCGCTGATCATCTTTGGCCTCGATAATATCGGGGCACTCGAGGATTTGTTCGGTGAGCCACTGGGCGACGAAATCATCGACGCAGTGCAAGCCCGTATGGTCCCGGCCTTGCCGCCGCACGCGAAGCTTTGGCGGGCCGAGCACCGGCGTATTGCCCTGTCGGTTTCGCAACTCGGGCGGGACGGGGTTAGCGAACTGGTCATGCATCTACAGGCGACCATCGCCCAGCAATCGATTCAAACCTCGCAAGGCCCGGTGGCCGTTACCCTGTCGGCGGGTTGCGTCGTCGGTGCTGACCGCTCGCAAGGGGTCGAGGGATCGGCCGCCCGCCATGCGCTGACAGAGGCGATGGCCTGCGGTGTTGGCTGCCTCCGATTCGCCGAGGAATCTGTCGACGCGGCACGCCAGCGCGACGATATCGTCTCTGCGGCAAGGATCGCGATGGGGGCGATCCGCACTGGCGATCTGGTCATCGCCTTCCAGCCAGTGGTGTCGGCTACGGGCAAGAACCGAGCCGCCTTCCACGAATGCCTCGTTCGAGTTCGCGAGCGGTCGGGCAATCTGATCGCCGCGGCGAAATTCATGCCGGCGATGGAGCAACTGGGCCTTGCCACTCTGATCGACCGTCAGGTTCTGGTGCTGGCGCTCGACGCGCTCGCCCACCGGCCTGGCATCCGCATCTCGATAAATATCTTCCCGCAGACCATGCAGGACGCCCAATGGATGATCCTGTTTCACGAGGGCACCAGCCGCGATCCGACCCTGGCCGAGCGTTTGATCATCGAGGTGACCGAAACCGCAGCAATGCTGGAACCCGCACGCACGCTCGCATTCATGGCCAGCCTGCGCCGTCACGGCTGCGCCTTCGCGCTCGACGACTTCGGAATGGGCCACACATCCTTCGGCAGCCTGCGCGACTTCCGGTTTGATATCATCAAGATTGACGGCAGCTTCATCACCGATATCACGACCAATGCGGACAGCCGATTCTTCGTTTCCAAACTGGTCGAGATCGGTCGCCACTTCGACATGATGACGGTGGCCGAATTCGTTCAGGGCCCGGCCGATGCCCGCATTCTGCGCGACCTCGGGGTCGAGTACTTCCAGGGCTTCTACTTCGGGGCGCCCAGCCTGGTGCTGGACTCGGATCTCAATTCTGAGGCTACACTTGTCCTGTCTAGTCTCTAACCGTCCACTCTGATCTCTCCACTCAAAAAAACATTGTAAAAACAGTGAACCCCCGCGTCCGAATGGCCATATACTCGTCCCACGCTGTCCGAAACAATCTCGATTTTTGTGGACCCCCAGCGGACCCCCGTAAGTTGGAGACAAGAAATGGCGACGTTGAGTGACCTTCAGCTAAAAAGGCTTGTTCCACCGGAAACGGACCGTCTAGAGCTAACCGATGACAAGGCCGTGGGGCATAAATTCAGGTTGACACCTAACGGGCGTGCAACCTGGAGCGTGCAGGTCAACGTCCACAGCGAAAAGCGCAGGTTTACTATCGGTGAATATCCAGCGACCGGGCTGTCCGAGGCGCGCAGGCAGGCCGCGAAGATGCGGGCTGACGCGCTTGCCGGGCACGATCCGATTCGGGATCGTCGGACCAAGGCAGAGGGCGTGATGGCGCAGCAAAGCGTTGCGCAGGTTCTCAATCTGTACGCCGGTCTACGCCTTAAGCAACTCAAGACGGCGGGCGAGCGCGAGCGGCAGTTGCATCGAGCGTTGGCGAGTCACCTGTCCAAGCCGATTGGCGGGTTGTAGCGAGCCGATCTACAGGCTGCAATCGACGCCAAGGCAGCGGAGGGCAAGCTGGGAGCGGCGAACCGCATCCGGTCTGCGCTGGTGGCGTTTTGCCGTTGGGCCTGGGAACGGGGGCATCTGCCGGAGCATATCGGAGCAAGGACGAAACGAGCGGCGAAGGAGAAGCCTCGCGAGCGGGTGCTGTCGCTCGATGAGGTTAGGTCGATCTGGCAGGCTACCTATGCAGTCGGAGATCTGTCAGGGGCATTTCTGCGTATCCTGATTCTGACCGCTCAGCGGCGCGGCAATGTAGCAGGTGCGCGTTGGTCGGAGGTGGAATTAGATGCGCGCCGCTGGGCAATACCGGGCGAGCGCACCAAGAATGGCAAGCCTCACATCGTTCATCTGTCCGATCCGGCGCTGGCGGAGTTTAAGGCTCTGCGGGAGCGGACCGTGGACGGCGCGGGCCTGATCTTCACGACGACTGGAACGACCCCGATCAGCGGCTTCGGGCGATTGCGGGACCGGCGCGAGATCGAAGCGGCTATCGAGCGGATCAACTTCGTGCTTGACGAGCGGCGCCCCATGCCGAAGTGACCGCCCCGACTGAACGAGGCGGCCACCTAACACAACGCGGAAAAACGCATACGCACGCATGGAGAAAAGACGGCAAAACAGACTTCGTTTCGGGTCAGTTTAAAGATGAAACCAAATAACCCTCATCAACCTCTGCGTGTCCTGATCGCACGTCCTCTCGGACTCAGCACGGGGGATGGCGCGATTGACAGTGCTTTCATTGATGCCCGTCGCGCCCACTGTCTCGGATGCGAACTGCTTTGGCTACCAGTCGGTCTCGCGCCCAGTCCATGACGGCGCGTACGTGCAGGTTGACGGCCGAAGGTTTGCCCGGGGATCAACAGTGTACCAGTGCCTCCAGGTACGCAGAGGCAGCGAGGCGACGACGGTGAAGGAAAATCACGCCCCTATTCCATCAGACAGGTTGCGCCTTTAAGCGCGATCCTGAAGGATCGCATCGGTCTATGGTCAACGACACCGCTCCGATGCAATCGGCGTTGATCTGGCGAACATCGAAAGTAGCTGGTATAGTCGAGCGGGAGTCCGGATCGGTCAGCGAGATCTGGCCGTCCGGCGCCGCTTGCATCTGTGTCTCCAATGCCTTCAGGCGTTTCATCTCCTCGTGCAGCTTCTCGATCTTCTCATTGAGCCGCGTTACCTTCATGGCGAGGGCATCCGAGGGCTCCTGCCGGTCGGCCGTGTCCAACTGGTCGAGATAGCGCGCCACGCTCTTCTCGATCTGATCCTTCCGACGCTGCATCTTCGCCTCGGTGAAGTTCCGGTCCCGGTTGTTCACCGCCTTGAACTTGGAGCCGTCAATCGCCACGCTCGCCGTGGCCAGAAGGCCGACCTGGCGGCACAGCTCCACGAACTGCGCGCAGACCTTGCGGATCGCCGGGCCGTTGTCCTTCCGGAAATCGGCGATGGTCTTGTGGTCCGGCGCCAGGCGCCCCGTCAGCCACATCACCTCGACATTGCGGCCCGCCTCGCGCTCCAATCGTCGGCTCGACTGCACCCGGTTCAAATAGCCGTAGACATAGAGCTTCAGCAGCATCGCCGGATGATACCCGGGCCGGCCCGTCGTCTCGGGCTCTGCGCGACCAAAACCAAGCCCGCCCAGATCAAGCTCATCGACAAAAACATCGATTACCCGAACCGGGTTATCTTCGCCGACCCAATCCTCCAGCTGCTCCGGAAATAGCGCCCCTTGGCCCCGATCCACACCCTCGATATACCGCTTCATTACCCCCTCCCAAATCGTCGAGAAAGTATACACCACACCGCGCGTTTTTACACAGCCAGGGTCAGGAATACGCGTTGCGCCCAGACATCAGCTGATCTCTTAGATCATCAGCTCCCGGGCGGCGTGTAGTTTCCGGTCAAGCCTGCAGCCTTTTCTGCAATGCTTTTGAATTCGGCCGACGCCCAAGCGCGCACTGTCTCTATTTTGGAAAGCGACCCAGATGCAGCAACGGCCATTCCCAATGCTACGGCATCAGATCCATCGGGTGCTTCTGAAACAAGTACGATGTCATTTGATCCCGTTGTCATGTAGAGCGCGATCAATTTTGCCCCTGCCTTTGCTAGCAAGGCCCCAATTACTTCTGCCCGATCAGAGGGATTTTTCAGCAATCCCTGGACACCAGACTGAGAATACGAAGCGTATGTGATGAATAAAGGCATCTTAGTCTCCCCTTTTGACCGGCATGCCCCGTTGGTTGCCGATTCTGACCACCACATTAGGCATTAGGGGCCCGCACGG
>Ga0307380_10010271_pt1 | contig 11805 bp, 8 predicted proteins | sample UN3MG_FD_202239 | JGI IMG/M metagenome (GOLD analysis project Ga0307380, IMG submission 202239) | Soil microbial communities from Risofladan, Vaasa, Finland - UN-3 | ecosystem: Environmental > Terrestrial > Soil > Coastal area > Acid sulfate soil | place: Finland: Risofladan, Vaasa | collected... | reverse complement strand
CCACCGGCGTGTTTCGCTGGACGCCGACCCCGGAGCAGGGCATCGGGCAGTACGAGGTCACCTTCACCGTCACCGACGGAACGAACATCGATACGGAGACCATCCAGGTCACGGTGGTCGACCCCGCCTGGCTGGCGACCTTGACTTTTCAGGAGGACATCGACGGCTATTTCGGCACGTTGGACACGAAGCTCAAGGGGATCGATCCGGAAACCGTCTACGGTTCGAAGCGAACGTTCGAGGTGGATGGGGATGATCACGGGACGCAAGTCCAGGCCCTGTTACGATTCGAGGACATTTTCGGGGCCGACACCGGCAAGATCCGGCCTGAGGATCACGTGACCAGCGCTACGCTGGTACTGAACGTCGCCAACGAAGGCGATGCCGTGGCTTTCTACCGCATGCTCGTGGGTTGGAGCGAGGAAGACACCTGGAACACGTTCGGCGGCGACGGAATTCAGGCCGACGACGTGGAAGCCGCCGCCACGCCCGACGCCGCCACCATCTCGATCCTGCCCGGTCCCCTGATGATCGATGTGACGGCGTGCGTCCGGGCGTGGCAGGCGGACCCGTCGAGCAATTACGGTTGGGCGATCCTCTGCTCCGGGCTCAATCTGGTAGGGTTCGATTCCCGGGAAGCGACCACGGCCGCGGAGCGTCCCCGGCTTATCGTCGATCTCAATGATCCGGGCCGCATCCTTCCGCAATACGTCGTGCGGCATCCGCCCCGACTGCAACTGGGCGACGCGCCGCTGGCCGGTTTCGCCGGCAGCGAAATGGACCATGTCGAGATCCTCTGGCAGACGGTTCGCGCCCACAGAGGAACGCAAGACAGCTTCCTGGTGGAATATCGGCAGGTCGGCGACGCGACCTGGTCCGAGGCCGGGCCGATCGCGACGATCGATACCGGCGTGGAAACGCGCATCGTTCACTCGGTCGAGATCGACGGTCTGAGCTACGACACGGATTACGAGTATCGCGTGACCCATCTCCGCGCCGGCCAGATCGTCGGCACGTACCAGGAGACCTTCCACACGCGTTTGCCGGCTGGCGACGAGACGCCGTTTACCTTCGCTGCTTACGGCGATTCGCAGAATCGCGCCCCGGCAAGACTCCGCGCCATCCATGATCAGATCAGCCAACTCGATCCGGCGTTTGCCCTCTTGCTGGGCGACAACACGTACGATGACGGCGTCCACCGGGAGTTCGACGTGCGACTCGCCCCGCAACTCAACCCCGAGGCGGCCGATTGGGTGGCCGGACACGTGGATTATTTCACCTTCGGCAATCATGACATCAGGACAGACGACGGCCGGGCCAGCGAGGACAATTTCTCGGTACCGGTGCCCGCCGCGGGTGTCACGGCGCCGGCCGCTCTGCCCGCCGGCGAACCGGCCGAGCACAACTACTCGTTCGATTACGGCAACGTGCATTTCCTCACGTTCGACACCAACAGCATCGGAGACCCCGAGCGGCTGGAGGGCCTGCTGGACTGGGTCGAGGCGGATCTGGCGGCCTCCGACGCCCGCTGGAAGATCGTCTTTGCCCATCGTCCCATCGCTCCGGTTCCTGATAAGGACGTAGATCCCAACGTCGGTTCGTATCAGGAGATCTCGACGACTCTGATCGAAGCCGGTGTCGATCTGTACCTCGTGGGACACTCCCACACGTTCCAATGGTCCTATCCGATGGTGGTGGGAGATGACGGCCAAATCGGATTCGTGGCCGACACCGACAAAGACTATGTCCAAGGCACCGGGCTGATCGAGGTGGTGGCGGGGGTGGGCGGCAATTCCCTGCGGGGCGGGACGTTCTCCGAATTCCCGATGACCGCCGCCGGCTACAGCACTTCGACCGATCCGCCCAGCGAGAACGGCTTTGCCCAGATCGACGTGACGCCCACGCAACTGACCGTAAGCTATATCGCCGCGGACGACGGTGCCGTGATCGACCGATTCACCGTGAGGGCGAACTGAGCGGTCGCACGGGCTGACAAGCAGCCCGTGGCACCCGCCAATCGAAGATCGACGGAGCAGAAGTCCCGGCTATTTCCGCCGCGCTGCGGACAGGGCGGCCCGCTCGTCCTTGGCCAGATGGAGGACCTGGTGGAACTTCAAGATCTTCAGCAGGTCCATCACGCCCGAATCGATCGAGTGCACGACCAGCTTGCCGTCGGCCTGGCGGAAACTCTTGTGGCAGGCGACCAACCATCCGATCCCGCTGGAATCGATCGAATCGACGCCCTCGAGGCTCAAGACCACGTGTCGGGCGAAGCCTTCCTCGCCGAGCAACTCGCGCATCGGATCGGGGTGCGCGGCCACGTCGCTTTCCGTGATGCGCTCGCTGGCGTGCAATCGCAGCACGTCACCGTCGTCGGAGATTACGGCCAGTTTCATGGGTCGAGCCTCCCAGGAGAATAGACCCAGAATACCCCCCCGGCCGGGGCTTGTCAAGGGGAGCTAAGGCTCCAACACGATTTTTCCCGCCAGCGTGCCGGCCCCTTTCAGCGTATTCTGCTCCTGCAGACGATGGGCGGCGGCGGTGTCCGACAGCGGCATCACGCGGTCGATCCGCGGTTTCAGCTTTCCCTTGGCCATCCAGCGGTTGATCTCCGCGGCGCACTTGCGTTGTTCCTCCGGCGGGGAGTTGAACATGGCGAAGCCGTAGACCCGGCAGTCTTTGACGTAGAACTCGCCGACGGGGAACTCGGGACACGAGTCGCGTCCGGAAATCAGGATCAGCCGGCCGCCGAAGGCGAGATGGCCGACGGCCCGCTTCAGATCGTGCTGGTGCACCGTTTCGAACCAGACGTCGACCCCCTCGGGCGCAAATCGGCGAATCGCGTCGTCGACGTTGCTGGCCTTGTAATTGATCCCCGCGGTGGCCCCCAGCTCGCGACAGATCTTGGCCTTCTCGTCGGTTCCGGCCGAGGCGGCCACTCGGGCACCGATCGCCTTGGCCATCTGCACCACGCAGGAGCCCACGCCCCCGGTGCCGCCATTGACGAAGATGTTTTCGCCCATCTTCAGCTTGGCGTCGCGGAACAGACCCAGATGGGCCGTGATGCCGACCAACGCCACGGCGGCGGCCTGCTGGTCGATGACTTCTTCGGGCGTCGGATAGAGCCAACACTCATCGACCGCGGCGTACTGGGCGAAGGTGCCCTGCCGTCCCAGCAATCCCTGGTTGCTTCCCCAAACTCGATCGCCCGGCTGAAACCGCGTTACGTTCGATCCCACTGCCTCGACCGTTCCGGCCAGATCGCAACCGAGGATGAACGGCATCGGCAAGTCCATCGCGATCGTTCCGGCGCGGATGTACGTGTCGACCGGATTGACCGCCACGGCCCCGACCTTCACGAGCACTTGATTTTCGGAAGGTTTCGGATTCGGCACTTTCCCGAAGACAATGTTCTTAGGCGAGCCGGTCCGTTCGATGTAAGCGGCTTTCATAGGTTTCTTTCCAGCGCAAATGAGGGGGGACGGGATGCCAAGAAAGGCCGCCTCGCTTCCGGCCCTGACGGATCATTCACTATACGTTACACCAGGCGGGCCGGAAAAACAAGGCGGTCTGCCAGAAAAAGCCAGTTTATCGATGGTCCATCCTTCTGTCAACGTTCGTGCGGGTTCGACGAAGCCCGACTCGACCGCTCCGATGACGCAGGAACGCCAAACCGCTTGCACGACAGTACCAACTGTCGTAAACTCAGGGCTCGATAGTCGAAGTTTTCTATGCCTTTTGGTGGAGAACGTCATGCGTTGCAGGAGTGTTCTGTGGGGGGCCGTGTTTTGCCTGTTTGCCGTCTCCAATGCCGCGGTCGTGCTTGCGGAGATAAGGCTCCCGGCGATCGTGGGGGATCATATGGTTCTACAACGGGAGCAGACGCCGCCTATTTGGGGTTGGGCCGATCCCGGCGAAATGGTGGCTGTCACCATCCCCGGCCAATCCGTGACCGCCAAGGCAGCCGAAGACGGTCGGTGGCAAGTCAAACTGGCCGAACTCGAACCGGGCGCTCCGTTCGACATGGCCGTCACCGGCTCCTCCGGGAGCAAGGTCATCGTCAAGGACATTTTGGTTGGCGAGGTCTGGGTCTGCTCGGGCCAATCGAACATGGAATTCCCCGTGAGCCGGGCTCTGGAACCGGAGAAGGAAATCGCTGCGGCGAACTTTCCGAAGATCCGCCTGTTCATCGTCCAGCGGAAGAAGTCCCCCCAGCCCGAGACGGATTGTGTCGGCTCCTGGGCCGAGTGCAGCCCGGAGTCGGTCCCCGGCTTCTCGGCGGTCGGCTATTTCTTCGGCCGCCATCTGCACCGGGAGTTGGACGTGCCGGTCGGGTTGATCAAGACGTCTTGGGGCGGAACGCCGGCCGAGCTGTGGACCCGCCGCGAAGTGCTCGCGGCCGATCCGGCGCTCGAACCGCTGGCCCAGCGCGGCTCGGAACTCTACAACGGCATGATCGCCCCGCTGATCCCGCTGGCCATCCGCGGCGCTATCTGGTATCAGGGAGAAGCGAACTGTTCTCGGGCGTACCAGTACCGCACGCTGCTGCCGGCGATGATCGGGAACTGGCGGACCGATTGGGGGCAGGGCGACTTTCCCTTCGGCATCGTCCAGCTTGCCCCGTTCCGTTACGGCCGGCTCGACCCGGCCTGCTGTGCGGAACTCTGGGAAGCCCAGTTGCTCACGCTCAAGAACGTTCCCAACACCGGCCTGGCCGTGACCACGGACATCGGCAACGTCAGCGACATCCACCCGACCAACAAGCAAGAGGTCGGACGCCGCCTGGGCCTCTGGGCACTGGCTACGGTCTACGGCAAGGAAGACCTGGTCTACTCCGGCCCGATCTACAAGTCGATGGAGATTGAAGGCAACCGGATCCGGCTGCAGTTCGACCACGTCGGCGGCGGGCTGGCGTCGCGCGACGGCCGGCCGCTTTCGCACTTCACCATCGCCGGAACCGACCGGGAGTTCCATCCGGCCACGGCGACGATCGACGGCGATGCCGTGGTGGTGCAGAGCAACGACGTAGAGAAACCGATCGCGCTCCGCTATGCCTGGCGCGACGACGCGGAACCGAACTTCGGCAACCAGGAGGGCCTGCCCGCCTCGCCGTTTCGGACCGACACGTTCCCGGGCGTGACCGAACCGCCGAAGCCGGAGTCGGACTGAGCGGGACGGCTCAAACTGTAAGCGGCGAGTGGAAAATGGGGACTGGCTCCGAGCCGCAAATCGTGTGGAAGTCAGGGAAAAGCGCTGCCGGCTCGGTGCCTGTCCCCCTTTTCCACGGAGTTCCAGACTCACCGCCCGAACAGTAGCCATCTCGCTGCAGCGAGACGGCTACTCGACACCAGACCATGACCACGACCCCCGAGACCCTGGCGCACGGCTGGCAACTGCATCAGGCCGGCAACGTCGCCGCCGCCGAGGAGATCTACCGCGGCGTGCTGGCGAGTCATCCGAACGACTCCACCGCCTGGTGCTACTTGGGTCTTGCCTGCCACGACCGGGATCGGCTGGACGAGGCGGTCGCCGCCTACCGCAACGCGATCCGCATCCGCCCCAACTTTCCCATCGCGTACAACAATCTGGGAAACACGCTGCGCATGCAACGCCGGCTCGACGAGTCGATCGCCTGCCTCGACGCGGCCTTGAAGCTCAAGCCCGACTACGTCAACGCCTACAAGAACAAGGGCACGGCGCTGGCCTGGGCCGGGCGGCTCGACGAAGCGGTGCAAAGCTATCAGCAGGCGCTCGATCACGGCCCGGAAGACGCCGAAACCCACAAAAACCTGGGCGTGATCCGGCTCTTGCAGGGCCGGTTCGAGGAAGGTTGGCGGGAATATGAATGGTGGCGGAAAATGCATCGGACCTTTCGCCCCGTCACCGGCCAGCCGGCCTGGGACGGGTCGCCGTTGGACGGGAAAACCATCCTCCTGGTCGGCGAGCAGGGATTCGGCGACACCATCCATTTCATCCGCTACGCCGCCGTGTTGAAGCAGCGCTTCGACTGCCGGGTCGTCGCCCTCTGCCCCAAACCGCTCCTTCCGCTATTGAAGAGCTTCCAGGCGATCGACGAACTGGTCCCCACCGGCAGCAATCCTCCGGCCTTCGACACCTACGTCCCGCTGCTGAGCATTCCGGGCATTTTCAACGACAACCTCGACACGTTTCCAGCCGACGTCCCCTATCTGTTTCCCGACGACAGGTTGGTGGAAAAGTGGAAAGCGGAGCTGGCCGGCTACGGCGGGTTGAAAATCGGCATCGCCTGGCAGGGGAATCCCGGTTACGAGGCCGACTGCTTCCGCAGCGTGCCGTTGGCGGAATTTGCGCCGCTGGGAAAACTCAGCGGTATCCGGCTGCTGAGCCTGCAAAAAGGCGCCGGCGTGGAACAACTCGACGCGTTGGCCGGCTGCCTGGACGTGGTGGATTGGGGAGACCGGCTCGACAGGGATTCCGGGCCCTTCATGGACACGGCCGCGATCCTCAAGAACCTCGACCTGGTGATCACGCCGGACATGGCGCTGGCACACGTGGCCGGCGCGCTGGGCGTGCCCGTCTGGCTGGTCTTGTCCTACGTCCCGCACTGGCCCTGGCAGTTGGAACGGGAAGACACGCCCTGGTACCCGACGATGCGGCTGTTTCGGCAACCTGAGATGGACGACTGGCCGAGCGTTTTCCGGCGGATTGCCGAGGAGTTGAAAGTGCAGCACCCGGCCACCGTGGCGGCGAAGCGTCCCGAACAGTACCACGTTGCCTCGAGCGGCTTCAATCGGCTGGCACGGACGCGGCATGGACTGATGCTCTACAATCGCCACGACGTCTACGTCGGCCGGTCGCTCGACCGATACGGCGAATACTCCGAAGGCGAAACCGATCTGTTCCGCCAGGTCGTTCGTCCCGGCCAGGTCGTGGTCGAGGCGGGCGCGAACGTCGGTGCCCACACGCTGGCCCTCTCCAAACTGGTGGGCGACAAGGGAGCCGTGTACGCGTTCGAGCCGCAACGGGTCCTCTTCCAGACGCTCTGTGCCAACATGGCGCTGAACAGCCGAACGAACGTCCACTGCCGCTGCGAAGCCGTGGGCCAGCGGCCGGATTGGATCTTCGTGCCCGCCTTGAACTTCGACGTCGAAAACAACTTCGCCGGTCTCGGCCTGGGGGAATATCAGTCCGGCGAGAAAACGCCCGTGGCGACCGTCGACGGCCTGGAGCTGCCGCGCTGCGATCTGCTGAAGGTCGACGTGGAAGGCATGGAACTGAGCGTCTTGAAGGGCGCCGCGAAAACGATCGAGCAATTCCGGCCGATTCTCTACGTGGAAAACGACCGGCAAGACCGATCGGCCTCGTTGATCGAGTACATCACGTCGTTGGGCTACCATTTGTACTGGCACCTGCCGCGCCTGTTCAACCCGGCGAATTACTTCGGCAATCCCCGCAACGAATTCGCGAACATCGTCTCGGCGAACATGCTCTGTGTACACGCGTCGGTGAAGACGTCCATCAGCGGACTGCGCCCCATCGAAGGGCCGTAGGTCAGGGCTTGCCCTGACGAAAAAGACGTAGGTCAGGGCTTGCCCTGACGAATTGTGGTCCGACACAGTGTCGTCGTCGATATTCGTCAGGGCAAGCCCTGACCTACCTTTTTTCCGTACGATCGGCTATATTTCCGAGATGCCCGACTATCGACGATGGTACGTTCCCGGCGGCACGTATTTCTTCACCTTGGTCACGTACGGCCGGACGCCTTTTCTCTGCGAGGAAACGGCGCGGCGGTTACTGCGAGAGTCGATGCAGACGGTGAGGGAAGATCGCCCTTTCGAGATCCGTGCCCTGGTCTTGCTCCCGGATCATCTGCACACGATCTGGACACTCCCGCAGGGCGACGAGAATAATTCGATACGCTGGTCGGCGATCAAGGCTCAGTTCACCCGCGACTGGCTGGCTTCCGGCGGTCGGGAGGGCCGAGTCAGTGCGGGCCAGCGGAGACAGGAGCGTCGCGGCTGTGGCAACCGCGTTTCATGGAACACACGATCCGAGACGAATGCGACTTCGAAGGTCACTTCGACTACGTCCACTACAATCCCGTCAAGCACGGGTATGTGGACGCACCGGCGAAATGGCCGTGGACCACGTTCCACAAGTACGTCCGCCTCGGCACCTATCCCCCGAATTGGGCCTCCGGTTCGTTGGATTTGTCCGGAGTCGACGATCAACTGCTCGAGTAGGTCAGGGCTTGCCCTGACGAAAAAGGCGTAGACGAAAATAGCGTAGGTCAGGGCTTGCCCTGACGGAATCGCGTAAACGGACTTCGACCTCGTCGTCGATATCCTTCGGTATCGTAGCGTCGTCGTCGATATTCGTCAGGGCAAGCCCTGACCTACAGAAACGGCAACGCCATGGAAGTCATCGACACCAGCCTGTACGATCACCCCAAATACTACGACCTCCTGTTCGGTTCCGACTGGAAGGCAGAGTTCGACTTCCTCGAGGCCTGCTTCGACAAACACGCCCGGCGGCCGGTCGGACGGCTGTTCGAGCCGGCCTGCGGCACGGGCCGGCTGATGGCGAAGTTTGCGGCGGTCGGGTACGACGTGTCGGGCAACGATCTCAGCGCCAAGGCGATCGAGTACTGCAACGCGCGGCTGAAGCGGCAGGGCTTTCCGCCCAGCGCCACCGTCGGCGACATGGCCGATTTCCGGCTGCGGCGAAAAGTGGACGCCGCCTACAACACGATCAACAGCTTCCGCCACCTGCCCGACGAGCGAGCGGCCGAAGGACATCTCCGCTGCGTGGCCGAGGCGCTGCGCAAGGGCGGGCTGTACGTGCTGGGACTGCACCTCACTCCCCGAGGCGACCCAGCCTGCACCGAGGAGTCCTGGTCGGCTCGCCGGGGCCACCTGGCCGTGCTGTCGCGGATGTGGTCGATCCGCATCGATCGCCGGCGCCGGCAGGAACACGTCGGCATGACCGTCGACGTCTACACTCCCCGGAATCGGTTCCGCCTGGCCGAGCAGATGATCTTCCGCACCTACACGGCCGTGCAGTTCCAGCGTCTGCTCCGGCGGGTTCCCCAACTGCAGCCGGTCGAAACGTACGATTTCGCCTACGACGCCGACGAGCCGATTCGCGTCGACGCGGATACCGAAGACGTCGTCTACGTGTTGCGCAAGAGGTGAAAGCCTTATTCGTGACGTATTCGAAAATCCGTCCTACAGGGGATCGCCGGGCCGCGGGCGCGGTTTGCAGAACCACAAGATCCCGGAAATGAGCGACTCCGACACCGTCCAGACCAGGCGGAGCAGCACGGCGGCGGCCACGGCGACCGCGCTGGCCCAGGCGGCGGGGTCCTCGAATCCTCGGCCGAGTTCCTTCAGGTAAGGCAGCGTCAGTTCGATCAGGAACGCCTCGCGGACACCCAGTCCGGCCGGCAGGACCAATAGCAGGAAGCCGGCCACCACGGCCAGCGCCACGCCGGCGACGTAACGCGGCAGATGTCCGACGGGGTCCAGCCCTTCGATGCCCATCGCTCGCAACGTGGCCCAGTAGCTCAGCCCCAGAATGGCCCAACCGATCAGGCTCAGCAGCCAGCCGAGCAGAAGGGTCTTGAAGCCGAATCGACCGATCTTTTCGGCTGTCTGGGGGTCCGATTTGCCCACGCCGGCCAGTCGCACCAGCCGTCGGAACACGGACGGAAGGGTCGGCACGAGCGAGACAACCATCAGACCGCCGGCGGCCCAAGACCAGAGCGGCTTTTCGTGGAAGAACAGGGCCAGATAGGCGGCCGCCACAAACGCGCCGACGGCCATCATCGTGAGCGTCTCCAGGAGAACGCTCACAGCGGCCACGCCCGTGGCCACCCGGTGGCTGCGGATCAGACCTGCCCGGATGACGACGACCATGGCCTTGCCGGGCACGTATTTCCCCAGGTGGCCAATGTAATAGGCCCGGATCGTCTCTGCCAGGCGGGCTTGCTGGCCGAGCGTCTTGAGCACCCGATGCCAGAAAAGGCAGAACGGCAGCAGCCCGAGCAGATAGAGGCCCCCGGCCACTGCCAACCAGCCGGGCTGCCACTGCCACTGGCCCCGGTCGTGCTTTTTCAGCTCGATCCAACCATCGTAGAGCGTGCCGTGGACCCACCAGAGCACGGCGGCCGCGATCAGCAGTTTGATGGCTCGGCGGAGCCACTTCCTGCGGCTCGACGGGTCTCTGGTCACGGGCGGACCTCACGGGGGAGGGAAACCTGGGAAGTACACGGAACTACAAGTACACGGAACGACTTTGCGGCGCGGCGGACGCACGATCAACGCCCGCCGACTGCGCTGGGCGGGGTCCGTGCTCCGGAGCCGGTTCTCAACGAAAAGCCGTAACCATTGTGACCGCCGCCGCAAACTTCCGCAAGTCGGCATCGGGCATGGCGACCAACTGTGCTACAATACCCGCGAAAGTCGGCGACCCAAGTAGCCGTCTCGCTCCGCGAGACGAAGCTTCATCTTGCGGAGCAAAATGGCTGCAAACGTGCGCGCATGTTGCGCCGAAAGTCCCTAATCCCGCAACGGGAGAAATCGACCATGACCCGACTCGTGTCTTTCGTGGTGTTGGTGGCGATCTTGCTGGTGATCGCCGGATTGTTCTTCAAGGTGATGGCCAGCTTTCTGCTGCCGATGTTCATGGCGGTGCTGCTGGTGATTATCTTCGGCCCGCTGCACCAGTGGATCGCCGCACGGTGCCAGGGTCACGATCACGTGGCCGCCGCACTGACCACGGCAGCCATCCTGCTGATCGTGTTGATCCCGTTGGCGCTGATCGTGCTGAAAGCGGCGTCGGAAAGCTACGCCTTTTACAGGACCATCGAGAACTCGATCAACACGGACCATGCCGGTCCGGCAATGGATGCGGCCGAGAAAGCCGAGCCCGGCGCGGCGGCACCTCAAGCCTGGGCAGCGATCGAACTGGTGAACCTCGGCAATAAGGTGGGACTGCAACTCGACCCGAAGAAGGTGGAAACGACCATCGAGCAGAAGGCCGGGCCGTGGCTTGAACAATTCGCGCTGAGCACTCCGCAGTACGTCGCCGGCACGCTGGTCGGGCTGTTCGTGATGATCGTCTCGCTTTACTACTTCCTGGTCGACGGCCCGGGAATGATCAAGACCATCATGCGACTCTCCCCGTTGGACGACAAGTACGAGGAACAACTGGTCGACCAGTTCGCCGATCTGACCCGGGCCGTGGTCGTGGCCACGTTGCTCTCCGCGTTCGTCCAGGGCGTGTTGGCGGGGCTCGGGTTCTGGGTGGCCGGGCTGGGCAGCTCCGTGTTTCTGCTGACGCTGCTGACGATGCTGTTCTCGATGGTGCCGTTCATCGGGGCGGCCGCAGTCTGGGTGCCCGTCTGCCTGTGGCTGTTCTTCTTCAAGAGCGAACCGACCACGGCGATCATCCTGGCGATCTACTGTGCCACGATCGTCTCGATGGCCGACAACGTGATCAAGCCGATCGTGCTGCACGGGCGTTCCAACCTGCACCCGCTGTTGGCCCTGTTGAGCGTACTCGGCGGCGTCCAGGCGCTGGGACCCATCGGCATCTTCGTCGGCCCGATGGTCGTGGCGTTTCTGCAGACGCTCTTGAACATGCTTCACGCGGAGTTGGCCACGATCGGCGAGGCACTGCCGGTGAAGAAGTAGTTGTCAGTTTTCAGTTGTCAGTTCTCAGTTCTCAGTTGTCAGTTGTCAGAGTTTGTGAATTTATCGGGATCGACAAAACGTTAATAGTTTCGCCTCCTCGCCAGAATTCGTGGGTTGATTTCAGCCATGG
>Ga0307380_10010268_pt1 | contig 11809 bp, 11 predicted proteins | sample UN3MG_FD_202239 | JGI IMG/M metagenome (GOLD analysis project Ga0307380, IMG submission 202239) | Soil microbial communities from Risofladan, Vaasa, Finland - UN-3 | ecosystem: Environmental > Terrestrial > Soil > Coastal area > Acid sulfate soil | place: Finland: Risofladan, Vaasa | collected... | reverse complement strand
ATATAAACCATTAGAAGGTATTAGACAAGGTGCTTGGTCTATCTTCGGCAAGATGCGTGGAGCTATGAACGCCATTATTGCTAGTACTATAAGTTTGGGTGGAAGACTTGCTTCATATCCTGCAAGCGGTGGAAGAAAAGAACGAGAGGAAAAGATAAGAGGATTTGCGTCCAGAATTTCAAAAAGGAAACTTGCTCGTGAGGTTACAAAATTTGCTGGACTGACATTGGGCAAAGGACGCCTTGAACGAATATATGGATCTGCACAAGCGGTTGAAGGTTCGATGGCTCAAATTGAGTACGAGAAATATATGCCAAAACAAATGGCAAAATTTGCAATGCAGCATGATGCAATGCCTGTATGGATCAAAGGTTCAATACCAGAGGAAATGAAAGAGGAGAAAGATGCGAAGTTGTGGGAAGTTCAAAAAGAATTTACAAAGAAAGAGAAAAAGAAAGAAGCACAGAGAATAGCTAAACTTGAAAAAAAGCAAAAATCTGTTCAGGACAAACTTGAAAAAGTACGAGCTAAAAGAAGAAAGGTAGCCCAGAAAGAAGCAAAACGGCTTGTTAGAGCTTCTCGGAGAGCTAAAGGAAAAGGTACATTTGGATTTCTGGGTAAGAGTTTTAAAAAAATTGGGGGGTTGCTATCAACTGCTCTGATGTTTATTCTTCCGATGCTGTTTGGTTTTACTCGTGGTGGAATAGGTGGAATCTTCAAGCATTTAAGTTCAGGATTGATGGGGATTATTAAAGGAGCATTCCTTGGAAAAGGTGGAATTTTCAAGTCGCTTTTATTTAAAATTAGAAATGTTGGTACATTACTTGGTGGAGTTATAACAAAAGTATTTACAAATCCTGCATTTTTGAGAGTTATGGCCGGTGCTATGTCTGCCGCCCTTGCGTTTTATCTCGGTTGGAAAATAGGTAAAAAGATTGATAACTGGCTTGGTATATCAGAAAAGTTTAAAGCCAAACTGGATGAGTGGGACGAACGAACTAATAAATTAACGGGAGTAGTTAGTAAAAAACAACTCGAAGAACTTAAAGCAGCAAAAAAAGGAGGTGCCAAAGGATTTGAAGGATCTAGAAGCCTTGGTATCCAAACTCACATGCAGCGACTGGGAGCATACCGTAACAGAGATGTTGAATCTGTCTTTGGTACAACAAACATTGCTGAAGTTAACGCGGCCCAACAAGCATATATACAAGAGAACATACAAGATTATCTATTGTATGATCCTAAGTCACTCCTAAAGGCTAGAGAACAATGGATTAGAGAGGGTGGCTATGGTGCAAAGTGGACGGGAAGAGATGCAACAAGCTATGGCAGAAATAGAGAAAAGGCATTCATGAAATGGCTTAAAACACATCCAAAAAGATTTCCTCCAGTGACTAGAGAATCACTTCGAGAGAGCTACAAAAAATACCAAGCAGGTGCGGGTATAGCTGGCGAATATGATCCATACGTTTTAGATAGAGATTTAGGTATGGTTGACAGACTACAGAAACAATATGGAAATAAAGGTGAGTTAGCAAAACAAGAAATACTCAAAACTTTAGCACAAACCGAGGCAACAAGAAGCGCATTTGAAGATTCAACTAAAAAATTAATTGACAGTGGAAAAGCTCGTGCAAAAGAAGGCGCCGCAAATGTAATACAACAAACAACAATACTAACAAACAACATGCAAAATCAAACAACAACTATGGTGGATAGTGCTTCTAGTCAATGGGCAAGCACTATGAATGGCGACTACCTCAGAGGTTTAATAACTGGCGACGTTGATGGAGATTATTAAAAATGGCAAAACTACATGACTCTGAAATAAAATCACAATTAACTACAATTGATTATATAATAGGATTGCCTCCTGGCAATCTCATTGATGAAGCAATGCAAGGGAGATCACAAACAGTCATGGAAAACTCCATGCCAATTGTAAAAATATATCCTGGAATTCCTTCGTTTACAAAAGGTCTAAATCTATTTAAAAGAAGTCCTGCTTATACATTTGATAACGACAGCATCTCCAAGAAAAATATGTCATATTTAAGTCTACTCAACTCTCATGATTTTGATTTAGCACAACCAGGATCTGCAAATACAAGTACAAGTAAAGAGGGGTGTCTAATTCTTGCATATCAAGCAGATAGTTTTCCAAGCGATTCTTTTTCAAATGAATATGGAGAAAACTTTCTACAAAGCTTAACGAATGTTGGTTCTGATGCTGCTTCATCGTTAGCACAGATTAGGGGTGGCAGAAATATGGGAGAATTGTTTGATTCGGCAACTGGTAGTATAAAAGGGATGGGCAAGTGGGGCGAACAGATCGGTGACTACCTGCACAAAGGCGGCAATTTTGCAGGAAAAATGATGAGAAACCTTTTACCTAGTTCTATGACTGGTGGTATAGATGTTGTTTCTTCATTAATGGCTGGATCAAGACTCGATTTTCCTATGGTTTGGAAAGGAAGTGGTTTTCAACCATCATATACTCTAACAGTAAGACTCTATAATCCAAATCCATCAAGTGAGGCATCCACAAGAAAATATATTGCTGCACCAATTGCTGCAATTATGTTATTAGGAATTCCAATTTCTGATGATGGAATTACATACAGTTGGCCATTTATTCATAAGATTGTTTCCCCTGGTATATATAATCTAGATCCAGCATTTATATCAAACATTACTGTTATTAAAGGTGGCGATCAACAACAAATTGCATATAACCAAAGATTGGGTATTGTGGATGTTAGAATTGACTTCGGAAGCTTATTCAGTAGTATGTTGGCAACCTCAAATAATTCATCAGCTAAGAAAAGACCTACTCTAAGAACATATCTTTCTTCATCAATTAATACCAGTGGAAACAACACTGATACGTTTAAATCTGGTGTTGAAAATTTTATGACAACGCCGGGAGAAGAAAATACATTTGCACAGCAACAAGCAACTACAAGAAGAAGACGTGCTGTTGAAGAGATTGCAATTACAAAAAATCAAGCTCCTGTACAAGATGAGTTAACAGATGAGCAAAAAAATAATCCGCCTGATAGAGTATCTGCTACAGCGAAAGCAACAGAGCAAAGTTTGCTTAGCAGACTACCCGAAGGGCTTAGAGGTACTTTTGGATTTTAAGTATTACAAATACTTCTTCTTAACATTATTGTTAAATAGAATGCTAAGAAAGAGCTTATAATGAATTGAGTTTGTGACGTGTACTTCTCATACGTTTTAAGAAAACCAACTTCTTTTAAAATCTCTATGAGAAGTATGTTTATTTGAGCTTTGAAATATAATTGAGCAATTGTTCTTTTGATTGCCATCATACGTTTAACATAAGTATAAAACTCATTCCCACATACCATATCAACGCTTTTTGCTTCCTTAATAAATAATTGTAATGACATCTTAATATTATTGAAATGTTTTTCGTTGGTTACACCGTTAGCAATTAAAGTTGCAATTGAGGTTTTAATCTTGCTTATTTGTTTTGCCTCTTCAAATGCTTTCATATCAATTACTTTATATGAAGTAATTTTCTTGGTAATATCATCGACTATTTTTTGACCTTTCTCAAGAACTTGATACTGATAATTATTAGATTCGTCATCACTTATCTCACCCTGAGTTTTAATCATTGCTCCAGACTTTTTATTACTATAATATCTTTCCGCAAAACTTTTAACACTTTGAGAAATTCTTGTTCTTGCAGCACTTAAAAATGCAATAATTCTATCTACATTCCAATCTTTAATATCTTTTGTATAATTGGGTTGCATTTGATTTGCTAGATAATATAGACTATTTGGAATTGATTTTTCTCTGAAAAATAAATGAGTTCTTGTCAATGTATCAAGAGTATATTTAAAAGTATCTTCATGACAATATTTTATTTGCTTATACATCAATCTTGCATATTGAATAATCATAAAATAAACCATGGTTGCTGAAAATGCAGATTGATCTCTTTTTATTAGAAAATAATGCATAACAAAAAGTAAAATGTTTGTACCAGCATCATTAGGCAATTTGAACTTCTCTGCTTTTGTTCCTTTATATGTTCTTTTTACAAATTCTTTTATATCTTTATCGGTAACTTTTAATAAATACAATAGTTCGGAGTAGAATTTTTTTGTTTTCGGATAATAACATGGAGCTGAAAGTGCGGACAGTTCTCTTGCAGCACTTGTTGTAATAAATCTTTTTAATTGAGGTATATTTGGATCTACTTTGCTAATCAATATTTTCATATTAGAATATCCTAATTGTTATATCGTCTTCTGTAAAATATACATACTCTGGTGCATATTCTAGAAGATCTGTTTGTGTAAAATAGTTAATGTCAAAATTAAAAAAGATACTAGATTCAGGAGTGAGCAAGCTACAATGATCAACTCCATCAATACCTTGTACCACATCTATAATTTCCGATCTATATATTTCTGCATTGATTCCAAATCTCTCTGAAAAATTAGTCACTAAAGTTTCCCTAATTTCTTGTGTGAGTGCACCGAGGGATCCAGTATATGTACTTTCCCTAAATACATCAATAGAAATTTGAATTGGAATCATGTACTCTGGTTTTACCCATCCCAAGTCAGAATAAATATACTTATAATCTTCATTTGTTACATAGACCATTTGCTGTGATTTTGGTTCAGTAAAATACCAGATAAAAGAAGTACCGTCACTAACATATGTTGCAACATCATCATCGTGATCTTCCCAATCTCCAGTACTTCCCTGACCTACAATATAACGACCTCCAACAACTGGAAATGCTGGGGCTCCACATCTTATTGAGGTAACGGGAAGCATATCTACATCATTTAATTGCATATTACGAAGGATGCCTGTTGTATTTGAAAATTTAAAATTAATAAAGTCAGTTAACATTCTATAATCTTTAAATGTTAGAGTTGTAAGTAATTGTTGCATTACTTGAAGTTCAAAATCTCTTTGATTAATGCTATCATAATAGTCTTTTTCCACTGTAGGAATATCATATACAATATAAGATGTTGAGTCAGAAACAACATTTGACATTGTAAAATCACTCAAGTCTTGTCTAAAAATAAATTGTGTTGAATATTGTGCTATGTTTCCTTTTGTAGGATGGTTTATAGTAAAGAAATAAGTTAGTTCGCCTTTTGGTATGGCTTGGTTATTTGGGAAATATATAACGAATGCTGTTCCATCATTTACCATATCATATGTAGCACCAGTTGCAGAAATCTCCATTTCACAAGATGTAATGATAGAATCAATCTCTGTTGTTTTATAGTCAAGTTTATATGTAGCAGTTACACCTGATCTAGTAACTGTTAGTAGATCAGTATATAAGTCGTAATCTGATCCATAACTCGTAACCAACGAAGGAATCTGTTGAATCTCATACATTATATAACTATATTCTGCATTTGAATTTAGTGGATCAATTGTCATATCAAATAATGTATAGTAATCAACTCCATCAAAATTAATGATGGTTTGTCTTGGGATATACAATGTACTAAATGTTTCAAATACATCTCTTGTTGGAACAAGATCATTTCCAAAATAAATCGTCGAATACAACGCTATCTCATTAACCTTCAAATCTGATCTTTTCAATACTGGTAATGAGTTAGGACCAATCGGAGAGTTATCAATAATAACATTTGCATTAACAAAATCGTTTTCTGATATAATTCTTTCTAATGCAGAAATGTTGATAATTGCATTACTTCTAATTTCTTCGATAGACTCTTCGTCTTCTCCACTGATTGCCGGTGCAGCATTAGTAATTGAGTACTGAACAATCTCGGTTATACCTGCATCGGTAGTGTTGTATATTCTGTCTCCGCTTTTAATTGAACCAGAAATAACATTACCATCAGACCCATTTGTTAATGAAAGATTGACAAGAATGGTTGAACCAGCTTGTGGTTGATAACCAATAAGACCATTTCCAAATTGAAGATTTAATCCCGAATCTGTTCTTCTGGCAACATACCCTTTTGTTGATGAATCCATCAAAAATAAACTAGGGTATTCTGTATATGTTTCATACGAAGCTGACCCCGATGGTCTTGCCTGAACTGTTTGTGCTGAAATTTGACCAGAAAAAGGTACATCAACAGAAACAAATTGATATTGTTGTAAATCTTCAGATATTGCAAATTCTTGTTGTGAAGTTGAAAATTGTCTAAACGGTAATACAAAAATAAAGTTGCTAGCTTCAATCGTCACTGGAAGATTATAAGTACGGTTCCCCTCCCTTACAGTGATTTGAACTTGCGAGTTATTTGTAACAGTAATGGTCGTTGAGTAATAAGACGTAAATACAATATTACCTTCGGCAGTTACAGTGAACCCTTCAGGAATTTCAAATATAGTAATTGGATCATCAAACCCAAATGGAACTGTAAACAAAACACTTACTTGTGCGGGAGTTGCTTCTTTTGGACTATATCCTAAAAATGCGGCAAGGTTATAAATAGATTCAGGAAGTTGAGCTTTAGTTAAAAAGAATTCCCTGTATGTTGAGATTTGATAAAATAGTGTATTACTTGTTAACGTTGAAAGAGTATCAACGATAAATGATAAAAAAGAAGTTTTCGTTAAATCTACATTCTCGAGTTCTAAATATTGCTTTAATAAAACAATAAGTTGGTTTCTTATTTGATCTCTTGATTTATATATCTGACTTGATACTGTTTCGTCTGCCATTTCTTATCTCCAAATTAACAAGGCGCTACGTTATTATTTGCAAAGTAAAAGCCACTTCTAGAGTCATATAAATTAGCTTTTACACAACCTTTTAACCTCTCATTTTTTGACAATAATCTTGACATAAATTGAGCATCTTCTAATGTATGTATTTTTTTGTCATATTCAAAAAATGAGTATACGTTCGAAACCTGCAAATTTAATTGATCCTCAGTAACACTCTGTTCAACCTTTACTTTTAATTTCCAAAATGTCCTTTGTGTGTTCACAGATTTTTCTACACCCGTTACATTAAATGTTGGATATACATTATTCTCTGCTTGTAAATATGATTGTTCTAACTTGACTTTATCATTTACTAATGGAGTAAATCCGTATGTACTTGGAATTGCAAAAGAAGTTTCGTTTTCTTTTACATATCCAACATCTTGACCATCAAATGCAGTAGAAATATCTTCAGGGTAATAAACAGGAAGCAATAAAATTTTATTCCATTGAACACCAGAATACTCACCAACTCTATCATAAGAACCAGCAAAAACATTTTCATCTTCCCAAACGGTACTTCCTGTATCAATGTGATAGTAGGTTGTCAAAAACGCAACTATATCTTTACTATAAAAATCATAGATAAGATTTTGATACTCATGAATATAGTCATATATTCTTTGAAATTTTTGAGTGCTCATTATATAGCTGCTCCCTGTCCTTGCCTTACAACTGTACTATCATCAAATTTAACTGAAAGCGTTGATGTGTCGCCTTCATACCCAACAAGAATATTGACCGTAAAACCTTTTCTTGTGGAATTGAGCGTTACTTCAATATCCTCAATAGTGGCACGATCATCGTATAACATTAGTTGAGATTCAACCTCAGTTTTAATTCTTTCAACTGTTGACTCATCTACCGGTTCAAACAAAACTTTATGTAAATCACTTCCATAGTCAGGGTCCATTATGTAGGTTCTTCTTGGAGTCATCAAAATGTTATTCCAGGATGTAATAATTACATCAATGTTTTTAACTCTTTTGAAATCCCCTGAAGCAGTAATTTTGGCTACGTAATCGTAAATGGTCTGATCTGAGCCAATTACTTCTTTATTAAATCTACTTAATAAGTTAGCCATTTATCGTTTTTTACCTACCCCCTCTAATAACATCTTTTGTTTTTCTTCTTCAAGATCTGTTTTCCATTTCATATAGTCCTGAAATCTTTTAACTGGCATAGCCATTACCTCGGTGTATGCCTGTTTGCTCATTTCCATACAAGTGAATACATTTATTTGAAGAATATTCCGATATTTATCTATAGTATCAAACTGAGTGCACCATGCGAAAAAAGTTTTCTACGAGATCGATATCCATGGCTTCTTCGTTGCCACAGTGAACACAGCTACTAAGCATTTTCAGCGAAATACCGTATTGACCGAACTCGTCCTTATATTTGGAATAAATCTCTCTTTTGTCTTTTGAAGGTAATGATTTATAAGCATCAATAATATCTTCACGATCACTATAAATAGCACTATCTCCTTCTTCTGGATTATGTTGAAATTTTGTTATGATGAGAGTTTCAGTTAACAGATCTATTTGTGATACAACTCCAACTCCAACTGATTTAAGTACAATCATTTCATCAAATAGGGTTGGTTGTTTAATTGATGCAGTAACTCCTTTTGAAATTGGTAACTCAACTTGGGCCTCTCTTGAGAGAATATCAGTTCCGGGATATTGGTTCATCTCAAAAGTTTCTGAGGCTTTAACTGTAACAGCATACTCTTTTCGACATGAACCACAAGTAACATCATAGTTTCTTATTTCTTCATATGTAATATGATACAAACCATAAAGTAAAGCATCTCGATCCTTTAATGTTACCTTTTTTAGAAAATCATCAAAGTTTTTAATGCTGTCGGGCTTTTTAACACATGAGTCAAATAAACATTTATTCAAATGTTCGTTAATTTTGGACGGCGTTAACAAGCTTCCTTTTAGACGTTCTTCTTCTTGTACATTGAGAGATCTTACATGAAACGATAATCCCGTTTGAGGTGTAATGACCTCATACTCTGGGTACTTAATATTAAATCCTTTAAACATTTTAAACTCCTTTCATTCACGTTTTATTTATTTACAAATTTTACTTGCTAAATTTCCTGTTGAGCATTCATCTATGTGCCCTTTTCCATAATGACATTCTTGGCAAACACTCCACGCTAAATCGGGATCGAGTGAAAAGAATGGTTCTAGCTTTTGTGGTCTTTCATGATGAACATGTTCTGCCTTTTTATCACAGTATTGACATTTATTTTTATCTCTTTCCAATACATATTCTCTAAGCATTTGATATTCTTCATTGGTATATGGTTTTTCAGATTCTTCTTTTCTTAAATGTTCTCTATTATTAAATAAAGGACATGAATTTTTACATTCTTCACAACAGTAGAAATGTCCTCCATAATTACCATCTGGTTTTTCTAACTGTCTAATTCTCTCGGATAACTGTATTTTTGTTGGTGTAAACCAGCCACCTTGTTCTTTTGAATTTGGGCAATTATGGTTTTTACAATGAACCTGAATTTCACCTTTAACATCTGGATTATATCTGAGCTCTTCAATTTTAGAAAATAATGGATATCTTTCTTCTAGTATATGTATTTTAAGCATACTACCTTCACTCATTCGCTTTCGAGTTTGTTTAGAGAAAACTCTTTTTTTTCCATACATCGGGTTGCTTGAACCTTTACTTCTCTGGCTTAATTTTTTTCTCATCTCTTTCGCTTTTTCTTCGCCATACATTTCTTCCCAGGTTTTTCCTTTATTGGGTCCAGTTTTACCTTTATGCGATTCACTCATTTTCTTTCTTGATTCTTCACTCATAACTCGTTTTTTTCCATACATCGAATTATTTTTTCCTCTACGAGTCTCACTCATTTTTCTTTTTGTTTCATTAGAAAAAACACGCCCTTTATTTAATTTCTTATTTTTTTCAATTAATGTTGGGCATTGATTATGTGATTTACTGCAACACCAGTTTTTTGAATATTTAAAATAATATAATGCTTTTCTCCCACAGCCATATTCACATAATACACCTTTATCCATTCTGCTTAAATACTCCCATTACAAAGGTTTCGATTGCTTTAAATCCAGACATTACACCCCATCCTTTCTTTATTAACTAGCTGATGCAGTAATATTACCATAAGCATGTATATCACTCTTCAATGCAAATACTTCATTTGCTAGAGCCTGACATTTTACTTTTACCCAGTCCTCATGCCATATGTAATCAACATTTAATTCTATTTCCATATCCAATCTACCCACTGTCTCAACATCACTTGTGAACAAGTCTTGTGGATCTTTTGTTGGAAATACACCATCATAACATGCATAGTATTCAACAGTTTTTGCATCAGGAGCTGTTGTCCAATAATACATAATAGCAGCATATGTACTCTTTGTATAACCTGCCCCCTGTGGTCCATCAACTAGGTCAGTTGTACCAGTTCTATAATCTCTGATCATTTTAATCCAACCATGCATAATATTAAAAATAGGCACTCCATTGAACTCTAAGAACTTAACTGATACAGAGTTACCGTAATCAACATTTCCTGGCACAGCCCATTTGGTTCCACCGAGACCTGTAAACTCTATTTTGTTTAGAGTGCCACCTGGTGGTGTTACTGACAAACAGGACGCAGCTAATAGATTCTGGATTGTTGATTTATCCAACCCGGCATATCTAGGTAGTAATGTTGGTATTTTGGTCATGTACATAAAGTGATACCCGGTAACGTAAGGGTCAGCAACCCCACCAACAGTTCCACCGAAATTACGAGTTAATCTATTGTTCGGAACTTGTGCAAACGAATTTTTAATTCCCATTATTTTTTTCCTCCAAATTAATGAGTGATTCTACTTTTTATTTCCTTAAGAACATCCAGCCAATTACCATCTTTTATATGAATCGCTTTATCATCTATATAAAAGTCGGCGTTCAATTTCTCAGCAGTCACCCTGTCATAATAAATTTCATTATTACTTAGCCAATTTTCAACACTCTCTATTTGTTCATTAACATCTTGACCATGCTCCTTGGCAGTTTCGGCTGAAGCTCTTGTTGTAAATATAACTATTTCATACCCCTTTGATTTTAACCAATCAATAACTTGTTTTGCGCCAAGAATTGGATCATCGTAAAGTGAACCGTCTTGCCAGCTTTTTGAGTACTTATGAATTGTTCTGTCTAAATCAATCATCACCCTGTTTACAGGTGGTGATTTTATTACACTCTCATTTGGGTACGCAACTCTTAGTATTTCTTTCTTTTTCTTTTTCTTGTATATGTCAGAATCAGGAAACGCATCATATGTAGCACCAATACCAGCTGCTGCAGAAACGCCACCATCCATTTCTTCTGTACTCTGTAATTGCTTTAAATAAGTCTCTAGTTTCATATTTCCTTTGACCGTATGGGTTAGACACCAAGATTTGTATTTTGTTCTAAAAAGAATAGGATATCTCATTTTTTTAGTTACTAAAACTATATATATAAATTATTGAAATGAAACTATTGTTAATTTTTTATAAGGGGGGAGAGGTATGGCAGACAAGTCAAGTTTTATCAGTATTCCAAGTATTATTTTTATGATCCTGGTTTATAATATATTCTTTGGAGATGGAGACGATAAGAAAGAAGTCAAAGTTGTTGAAAATGACAAACCAGTAATCGAGCAAACAGTTGATGAACCAATTGATGTAATTAAAAAAGATGTAAAGGTTGCGATTAAAGATGCGAAAAAAGCATTTAAACAACTGAAGAAAGATGTTATTGAAGAGGTAAACCCCGAAGAAAAGAAACCAGAGGAAGAGAAGGAGGTCGTAGTTGAGGAAAAGATTGAAATACCCAAACCACTTCCGAAAAAACCTGAAACTACCAATATGAAAAAATTGTAAAGGAGTTAATTTGAAAAAGAAACGAGTCGTTTTAAAGTTTGATAGACGCTTTATGAATGATGATTACTTATTGCTTTTTAATACAAAAACGGGTGTTGAGATTCTTACTGGTATAAATGGAA
>Ga0307380_10010267_pt1 | contig 11810 bp, 7 predicted proteins | sample UN3MG_FD_202239 | JGI IMG/M metagenome (GOLD analysis project Ga0307380, IMG submission 202239) | Soil microbial communities from Risofladan, Vaasa, Finland - UN-3 | ecosystem: Environmental > Terrestrial > Soil > Coastal area > Acid sulfate soil | place: Finland: Risofladan, Vaasa | collected... | reverse complement strand
TGGGAGCTGGTGATCTATCTCTGGATAGCCGGAGTTGCAGGAGGAGCCTACTTCGTGGCTTTCCTCATCGATCGTTTTACCGGGCGCAAGCACGAGCAGCTGCCTAAGATAGCGGTGTTCATGGGCGTGCCACTAGTGTTGCTGGGTTCGATGCTGCTAGTACTGGACCTGGGTGAGCAGCTTCGTGCGTGGCACTTGTTCACCAGGTTCAGGTTGGGCTCACCGATGTCCATGGGGAGCTGGATCTTGCTGCTCTACGCCTTGATTGGTGTGGTGATGATCGCCCTTTGGTGGTCCAAGAGCTTTGAGCCAGAAGAGGTGAGGCTCACTGTGCTCTCTGGGGTTGCCAGCGTGATTCGCCCTGCCGCAGCCGTGCTGGGCATACTCTCCTGGATCGAGCTCGTGCTGGCGGTGCTGCTCATCGCTTACACAGGTGTGCTCTTGAGCGCCACCAACCAGCCGATGTGGTCAGGGATCTTGCTGTTGCCAGCCCTGTTTGTGGCTTCGGCCATTTCCACGGGCATGGCACTGCTGGTACTGGCTCTGAGGACGGGGTTGGGCAAGCTGCTGGACCTTCTGTTTGGTGGCAAGGGCGAGCCCGTCCCGAACGAGACGGTGCACACCATGGGGGTTGCTAGCATAGCGCTGGGGATCATAGAGATCGTGGTGCTAGTCGGCTACCTAGCCTGGCTGGCGTTCTTCTCCGGTGCGGCCGGTGCCGCAGCGGTGGCCGTGTTGCTCACAGGCCCCATGAGCCTCATCTTCTGGGGCGGGGTGATACTGGTGGGCTTGGTCATTCCGCTCGTGCTGGAGTTCGCTTCGATGAGGGGTAGAGAAGCGGTGATCGGTTCCGTGCTGGCTTCTACTTCCTTGATCCTTCTGGGCGGGCTCTTCCTGAGAGCGGCGGTGCTGCTCGGCGGACAGATGGTCTAAGAGGGCTGCACTTGAAGTAAGTGGCGCTCGACCGCAAGCGAAGATCACAGGCCGGGGACAGGTTCCCTGGCCTGTGTTTTTGTGTGGGGTGGTGACCCTCTCGTCAGGAAGCGCCGGGCTTCACAACCACCACAGTCTCAGGTTCCAAGGGGACCAGGTTCTTCCACTCGGTGGCCTGTTTGGCTGCGCCATCCTCTCCCCACTTACGCACCACTCGCGTATCAGCGCGGATGGAGTCCACAAAGGCACGATACCGCTGCGTCTCGCCTCCCATAGCGATAATGTAGGAGAGAGTGGCGAGGGTCACGAGACACCTGGATAGACTCTGGCCGAAGGCGTCCACCAGCACAGGTTCTATCTCGTCATGGATGGCAGTCTCCGCGTCCATCTAAGCCTCCGCGCTCGCTTCTACACCGGTATCTCGGCCACCACCGTGGTGCCTTCACCGGGTCTGGAGAGTACCGTCAGGGTGCCACCGGCCAGATGTGCTCGCTCCAGCATCCCGCTGAGCCCCAGCTTCCCGCTCTCTACCAAGAGGTCGGATCTATCGGGCACCACGAAGCCTTGACCATTGTCGGTGACGGAAATCCTGACCACACCGTTGGTGAACTCTACCGTCGTAAGGACTTCCGTGGCTCCCGAGTGCTTTCGCACGTTATTGAGCGCTTCCTGTGCGATGCGGAAAAGCACCAACTCAGTCTCAAGGGTCAGACGCCGGCGGTTCCCGAGAATCTCCAGTCGAGCCTCCATATCGTCCTCTTCCGAGAGCCGGCTGCTCAACGCTTCAAGGGTTGGAAGTAGTCCCAGGTCATCCAGGGTGGACGGTCGTAGGTCCTGGCTGAAGCGGCGCACATCGCGCGATACCTCGGCCGTGAGGCGGCGGAGTTCCTCCAGGCGGGACCGGAGCTGCGCAGGCGTCTGATCCTCGACACTTAGCAGTGCATCGAGCTGTCTCGAGAGCGCGACCAGCACTTGCACCGTGTCATCGTGGAGTTCGCGGGCCATACGCTTGCGTTCTTCCTCCTGTGCCGTGAGGATCTGCTTCGTGTAGGACCGCATGCTTTCGTAGAGCCGAGCGTTTTCGATGGCGACGGCCGCCTGACGCGCCACTGCGGAGAGTACGGTGACATCGCGATCCGAGAAGGAGCGCTTGTCTCTCAGCGTCACTACAGCCAAGGCCCCAAACACTCTTCCGCCCGTGATGATGGGAACCGCAAGGACACTCTTGACGCCGCCTTGCACGAAAGCCTCAACCCTGGCTGGCTGGGCGGGGTAATCCTCGATCACCGCAGGCTTACCACTGGCGATCACCTGTCCAGCCAATCCCTCTCCTTTGGGAACAGTCACCTGCAGCAAGTCCTCTGGCAGTCTATGGAGGTAGGGGTAGTGGATCACGTCCCGAGCTTCGTCCAGGAGGGCGATGACCCCTGCGTCAGCATCCACCAGGTCCTCGGCGATCTGAACTACCTTGGATAGAACCTTGTCCAGCTCAAGCTCCGAGGTGATTCTTTCTGCCACCTCGCTGAGGCGCCTTTCTCGCTGCAACTGCCTGGTCACATTGCGATGCAGCCTGGCGTTCTCTGTGGCCACGCCGATCTCCGACGCAATGCCGGCCAGGAGCTCAGCCTCCTCCCCCAGGGACTCATGGGTGCCGCTTCTGCCAACAACGATGGCACCTTGCAGTCTGCCCTTCGCCTTCAGTGGGACAGCGATTTGACTGCCCAGTGCCTGGTCCGTGACCACCCTCCTGGCAAGCTCGAGTCCGCCGCTGCCGGTGACGAGCCCCGGTGGTAGACCCCGATGGGTCGCCAGCATGAGGGCGTCGTCTCTCTCGTCCAGGACGAATATCGCCCCTGCCTCGAGACCGGTCACCTCAAGGACGGCGTCCAGTGCCTCGCCCAGCATGCGCGTCAGCTCCAAAGACCCCGTCAGGACGGCGGACACTGCGTTGAGGGCCTGCAGTCTGGCGGTGGCCTTCTCACGCAATACTTCCTGAGCGTTCCTTATCCAGGCCAGCCAGACGGTGAGGCCGCCTACTAGGGTGACGGCCACCGTCTCCAGGAACGCATCGGCTGGGTACGGACTGAGCAGAAGAGTGCGAGGCAGCATGATCAGGAAGGCTGCTGCCAGTACTGCGAGACCAACTCTGGGGCCCAGGGCGAAGGCTGCGTACCCTATGGGCAGGATGAGGAGGACTCGTTCGGTGGAGTGACGAGTGAGTTCCGTTTGACCGCGTAAGGGGAAGGGCAGTGTGCGCAGTTGGGCACTATAGTGGAGCAACACACCACTGACCAGCATGGCAATAACGAGCCACAGGCTGGGGCTGAAGATTATTCTCTGCAATCGCGTCATGGATACGGTCGGGGTATATCGCATGTTCAGTTCCGTGGGCTCGTCTCTTCCGTCTCAGTAGCTACGGCGGTTGACCACCACCCCATGAATCGGTGGCAGTCTCACTGAATGTCCTCAAGCGTGAACCAGCCCATCCGCAGGGCTTGTATCACGGCTTCGGTGCGAGAACCTACCTGCATCTTGCTGAAGATGTTGCTCAGGTGGCCCTGGACCGTGCGCACACTCAGGGAAAGCTCATTCGCGATCTCCATGTTGGTCATGCCCTCGGCTGCCAGCTTGAGGACACCCATCTCTCTCTTGCTGAGTCGATCCGCATCAGCGGCGATTGCAGCCTGTCCTCGGGGAGCGGCGAAACGGTTGATGACTTTGCGGGCGATGGTGGGGTGTAGTATCGACTCACCAGCATGCACCGATCGGATCGCCTCGACGAGCTCGTGAGACCGCACGTCCTTCAGCAAGTAGCCCGCGGCGCCCGCTTCCAGTATGGCGAAGACGTACTGATCGTCGTCATAGGCGCTGAGGATGAGAACGGCGATGTCGGGGAAAGTCTCCTTGATTCTCCTGGTGGCCTCAATGCCGTTTAGCTTTGGCATGGCGATGTCCATGATCACCACGTGCGGGTGGAGTTCGGTGGCCAATCTGATGGCTTCCTCTCCATCTCCCGCCTCGCCCACTACCTTCAAGTCAGCCTCGCGCTCCAGCAGCTCGCGAGTGCCCTGTCGCACGAGCACGTGATCATCGGCCAGAAGGATGTTGATCTTTTCCACGAGTGGGCCTCCTTTGCCAGACTAGCCGGGAGAACCAGGCAAGGGAAGAGCGCCAGCGCCCGGCACAGACCACGCCGTACGGGCCATAAGGTGCTTGACTCAATTGGATTATACCGGGTTATACGGTGGGAATCAAGCGTTTGGGGACGAGCGCTGTGCGCGGAAATCTGCGGCGCACGAGGGCGGCGGCCGGGGCATGAACACGAGGAGAAGGCGTCGTGGGAGCACAGAAATATGGCCGCGTCTGCCTTCTGCATGCTCGCCCCGAGAGGGGGCGAGCGGCTCGGTGGTGGATGCCGACGTTCCGGACTGAGGTGTGGAAGGGGCTCCAGAGGGGGCACGGCGCCCGAGGGCCTCGTCGAGGGAAGCGAAGAACATGCTTCAGCGCACCGCACGAGTGGCGCGCGTTCCAGGCCCGGGGCCGAGTCCCCGTTGACAGTCGTCCTATCTTGCGGTATACTCAGTACTGCCTTTCCCGCAATACCGCATGGCATCTGTAAATGGCCTATCGTGGCACGGGGGACCCGGTGAAATACGGAGAAGCGTTCAAGGAATCCTTGGAAAGCCCCGAGACCTTCTGGGGCAGAGCTGCTGAGGAGATCACGTGGTACAGGAAGTGGAACCAGGTAATAGATGCGTCAAACGTACCTTTCACCCGGTGGTTCGTAGGTGGCTCGATCAATACCTGCTATAACGCGGTGGATCGACACGTAGAGGGCGGGCGAGGGCAACAGCCCGCCCTGATCTATGATAGCCCGGTCACCAACACTACCCAGACGTATACGTACGCCGAGCTCCAGGCGAGGGTCTCGCGCATAGCTGGCTTCCTGACCTCACTGGGCGTCACCAAGGGGGATCGGGTGGTGATCTACATGCCCATGATCCCAGAGGCCGCGATGGCCATGCTGGCCTGCGCGCGCATCGGCGCCATCCACTCGGTGGTCTTCGGGGGCTTCGCCCCGAGAGAGCTGGCCATTCGCATCGACGATGCAAAGCCAAAGGTGGTCCTGTCTGCCTCCTGTGGCATCGAGGTCAAGAGGATCATCCCCTATAAGCCGCTGCTGGACGAGGCTGTGAGGATGGCCAAACACCAGCCCGAGACGTGCGTGGTCTGGCAGAGACCGGAGGCGAAGGCGGAGCTCGTTGCTCCGCGTGACCTGGACTGGGCGGAGGTGGAGGAGAAGGCGCAGCCCGTGGACTGTGTGCCCGTGGAATCCACGGATCCTCTGTACATCCTCTACACCTCCGGTACGACCGGCGTGCCCAAGGGGGTGGTCCGCGACAACGGCGGTCACGCTGTAGCCCTCAACTGGACTATGAAGCATGTCTACGGCATCGACGCGGGAGATGTCTTCTGGGCCGCATCCGATGTGGGCTGGGTGGTGGGCCACTCCTACATCGTGTATGGACCTCTCCTCAAGGGCGCCACCACCGTGTTGTACGAGGGGAAGCCCGTGGGCACCCCTGACCCTGGGGCGTTCTGGCGGGTGATCTCCCAGCACAAGGTGAAGGTCCTCTTCACCGCCCCCACCGCCTTCAGGGCCATCAAGCGAGAGGACTCCAGAGGAGAGTATCTGAAGGGGTACGACCTCTCCCATTTCGATGCCCTGTTCCTGGCAGGGGAGCGTACCGACCCCGACACCTATCACTGGGCCACGGACCTCTTGGGGCGGCCGGTGATAGACCACTGGTGGCAGACGGAGACCGGCTGGGCCATCACGGGGAACTTCCGGGGCCTCGAGTGCTTCCCGCCCAAGGCCGGTTCAGCCTCCCTGCCCATGCCTGGCTACGACGTCAGGGTACTGGACCTGGCCACCGGCGAGCCGCTGGGCCCCAACATAGAAGGCGTCATCGCCGTGAAGCTGCCCCTGCCACCCGGCAATCTGACCACTCTGTGGCAGAACGATGAGGGGTTCAAGGAGTCATACACCGACCCCTATCCGGGATACTACTTCACCGGCGATGCAGGGTTTGTGGACGAGGACGGATACGTGTGGGTCATGGGGCGCACGGACGACGTGATCAATGTCGCTGGGCACCGCCTCTCCACCGGGGGCATGGAGGAGATCCTGGCCAGGCATCCCGACGTGGCGGAATGCGCCGTGCTGGGGGTGCAAGACGACCTCAAAGGGCAGGTTCCCGTGGGGTTGGTGGTCCTCAAGTCCACAGCTGATCGGGACCAGGAAGAGTTGGTGGCCGAACTGGTGCAGATGGTGAGGGATCAACTTGGAGCCATCGCCTCGTTCAAGAAGGCGGTGGTGGTGCAGCGCCTGCCCAAGACGCGATCGGGCAAGATCCTGCGGCGCACCATGCGCAAGATCGCCGACGGCGAGAGTTACCGCGTTCCCCCCACCATAGATGACCCCGCCGTCCTGCCCGAGATCGAGGACGCTGTGCAGACCATTGGATACGGTAGGAAGTAGCACATTCCCTGATCGCCATTGCCCCGGGGTTGAGCATCTTGACTTGGAGCGCTGACTGTGGTATAATGAGTTTGAGGTATTGCGTTTCTGTATCCACTCCTTACGATGTCGGGTCGGATCTGACCCAATGATCCCGGAGACATGCCCGTGGACAGGGTGAAAATTGGGGGTATCCTCCAGCACACGGACTTGGCCCTGGTGGGAATGATGGCCGTCCCTGATCGCCCTGGAATTGCGGCGGCGATATTCAAGGCTCTGGGCAAGAGGGGCGTCAACGTACTCTCCATCGTGCAAACCATCGACCTCGACAACAACACTCATGTCGTCTTCTGTGTGGCTAGCAAGGACGTGTTAGTGGCCTTGGGTCTGCTAGGACCCCTCAAGGAGAGGTTTGGGGGACGGAAGGTGACACACCGGGTTGGGGTGGTGATAGTCTCGATCTTTGGACCCGATTTCAGGGAGACACCGGGCGTCGCCGGCATGATGTACACGGCCCTGGCGGACGCTGGTATCAACATCCTGTCCATCAGCACTTCCATGTCCAGTGTGAGCTGCGTGATAGATCAGGCGCGTCTCGACGATGCCGTAGCGGCTCTGAAGGACACCTTCGAAATGTCGTGATTCTCGTGGACCGTCTGCCCAAGATCCGATCGGGCAAGATCCTGCGCCGCTCCATGCGCAAGATCGCCGACGGGGAGAGCTACCGCGTTCCCCCCACCATGGATGACCCCGCCATCCTGCCCGAGATCGAGGACGCTGCGCAGACCATTGGATACAGCAAGAAATGAGATCCAACGAAGGAAGATCGTAGTCGACGCAGTGCTTGAGCCCACACCATCGCGCACGTCGTGGAATAGCCTCTTGTATTGTTGTGCCATGCGGGTCTCGGGACGTCTGACCTTGCCACACAAACCGAGTTGTGATACAATGATCACAGTGGCGGCGCGGGAACTGTAATCCTGGGGCTGGCAAGATGATTGACGCCACAGGTTCTGCAAGGAGACCACGTGGTGCAGATCATGCAGATCATTGGCGGCCCTTGCACACCCTCCAATATTGCCTATGGACCCTGGTTATGCGGAGCAGTCTTCCCGGCCGCGCGGGCATCACCAAGAGGGAGGAAGTGGCACCATGGCCCGACGCAAGGCAAGTTCAAGGGAACGGCGCATCGAATCCTACAAGCACGCGGACAAGGAGCGGGTCAACAACCCGCCCGTGGGCCTGGTGACGCCGGAGACCGATCCGGACCTGGGTACGGAGAAGGCTTACGCTTACGATCCCCATCTGGACCCGGAGTTGGTGTGGGCGGGCAAGGCCGAGCACACGTCCTTTGAGGTGCCCACCGTCTCCCTGCACGTTCACGAGAGGATCGACCCGCGTACCATCGTCGAGGCCGTGCGCCGCGAACCCGACCCCTCGGCGGTGCAGCTTTCACTGTTCCAGACACCGGGAGAGAATCCGCCCATCCGGCAGGCCATCGAGTTCTACAGGCACAAGCACGGCTGGTCCAACCGCCTGATCGCTGGGGACAGCCTGCTGGTGATGAACAGTCTCCTTGAAAAAGAGGGTTTGGGCGGGCAGGTGCAGATGATCTACATCGACCCGCCCTACGGCATCAAGTACGGCTCCAACTTCCAGCCCTTCGTCAACAAGCGAGACGTGAAGGACGGCAGGGACGAGGACCTCACGACTGAGCCGGAACAGATCCGGGCCTTCCGCGACACCTGGGAACTGGGCATCCACTCTTACCTTACTTACCTCCGCGACCGCCTGCTGCTGGCCCGCGACTTGCTCCACGAGAGCGGCAGTCTGTTTGTGCAGATCAGCGATGAGAATATCCATCACGTGCGGGAGTTAATGGATGAGGTGCTCGGGATGCGCAACTTCCTGGGGTTGGTGTCAGTCACCAAGACCGCGGGCGGTCTCACCACCGTCAGCAGAATCCCTTCGAGACTCGACTATCTGGTGTGGTACGCGAGGGACTCGAGCTGCAATGAATACCACCAACTCTACTTCGAAAGACCTGATGATATCGAAGCCGGATTCAACCAGCTGTTGCTGGTGGATGGATCGGTAAGGGGCATGAGCAGAGATGAGAGGGAGGATGCATCCAAGATTCCGCAGGGAGCACGCATCTTTCGGTCCGATAGCTTAACCAAGCCCGGGCCGGGGTCCAAGTATACGATCGACTTCGAGGGCAGGCAATATGACTCAGGCAGCAGGTGGTGGGGATCGCCCAAAGAGTCCATGCTGAGACTGATCGGCATGGGTCGGGTAAGGCCGTTTGGAGAGACTCTCAGGTATCTGAAGTTCATCGACGATTTTCCTGTCAAGCCCCTCAACAACCTGTGGGACGGGCTTGTTGGGGCAAGGGATCTAGTTTACGCGGTGCAGACAAATGAGGAGATAGTGAAGCGGTGCGTCCTGATGACTACCGACCCTGGGGACCTGGTGCTGGACCCGACCTGTGGGTCCGGCACCACGGCCTATGTGGCCGAGCAGTGGGGACGGCGCTGGATCACCTGTGACACCTCGCGCGTGGCCCTGACGCTGGCCAGGCAGCGGCTGATGACGGCCGTGTTCGACTACTACCAGCTGGCGCATCCCGAAGAGGGCGTGGGCAGCGGCTTCAAGTACAAGACCGTGCCGCACGTCACCCTGAAATCCATCGCCAACAACGAGGCACCGGCGAGCGAAACCCTTTACGATCAGCCCTACGTGGACCGGAGCATAACCCGCGTCAGCGGTCCCTTCACGGTGGAAGCCGTGCCCGCGCCGGCGGTCAGATCGGTGGAGGAACTGCTGGAAGAGGCGCCCCAGCCCGCCGATACGTCTATCGCTCGCTCCGGGGAGACCCTGCGCCAGGCCGAATGGCGCGATGAGCTGCTGAAGACGGGCATCCGCGGGAAGGCAGGCCAGCGCATGCGTTTCGCCCGCCTGGAGCCGTTGCCCGGCTGCCGCTGGCTGCACGCCGACGGCGAGACCCAGCCCAGCGACGAAGGTGCCGACTCGGTGCGAGAGGACGCCCCGGCCTACCAGGCCATGCGCGCTGTGGTCTCCTTCGGCCCGCAATACGCCCTGCTGGAACAGCGCCAGGTCGCGAACGCGATTGAGGAGGCGCAGACGCTGGTGCCGAGGCCCAAACTGATCATCTTCGCCGCCTTCAAGTTCGACCCAGAAGCTGCCAAAGACATCGATGAGACGCAATGGCCCGGCGTGACTCTACTCAAGGCCGAGATGAACGGAGATCTACTCACCCACGACTTGAAGAAGAAACGCGCGTCGAGCGAGTCTTTCTGGCTAATCGGCCAGCCGGATGTAGAGGTCGAGCGTATCACCAAGGGGTCCGACAAGGGCAAGGCGCGTGTGTCCGTGCACGGCTTTGACTACTTCAACACCAAGACCGGCGACCTGGAATCCGGCGGCGCACACCAGATCGCCGTCTGGCTGCTGGACACGGACTACGACGGGCGCAGCCTCTTCCCCCGCCAGGTTTTCTTCCCCATGGCGGGCGACAAAGAAGGCTGGGCGAGACTGGCGCGCAACCTCAGGGCCCAGATTGACCCCGATCTGATCGAAGCGTATAGGGGCACGGTCTCCCTGCCCTTCACCCCGGGCCAGCACCGTCGCGTGGCCGTCAAGATCGTGGACGACCGGGGCGTGGAGAGCCTGAAGGTGGTGACATTGGACTGATGGCCCAGAAGACCATTGACCGCCTGATCATCAACTCACCGTACGAAGAGCCGGCCCGCCACTGGAGATACGACCGCGAGACGCGGCTGTTCTCGTTGGAAGACGGTCGCCGTCCCGCGGGGTATGTCGTGGCTTCCGAAAGCTCCAAAGACTTCGATGACCCCGGCATCTTCATCCCCATCGAGTTGCCCAACCGCATTCGCCCCCGGGTCAAGGCCTGGCGGGAGGCCGGCTACCCTGGCGTCACCAGCATCACCAAGCGGCTGCTTGAGCACTGGCAGGATCCGGAGGAGTTCGAAGCACGTCGCTTCTTCTTCTGCCAGCTGGAGGCTGTGGAGACCCTCATCTGGCTGACCGAGGCGCCGGCAGCAGAGCGCGTGGGCATAGACATCCCCTCCGACGGCGGCGCCTTCTTGCGCCGCTGCTGCAAGATGGCCACCGGATCGGGGAAGACCCTGGTCATGGCCATGGCCATCGCCTGGCACATCCTCAACAAGGTTGCCTATCCCCAGGACACGCGGTTTTCTAAGAACGTGCTGGTGATCGCCCCGGGCCTGACGGTGAAGAAGCGCCTGGCGGTGCTGGAGATATCGTCGCCGGCAAACTACTACGAGTTCTTCGGTATCGTGCCCGCGGCCCTGCTGGACAAACTGCGCCAGGGCCGGGTGCTGGTGTGCAACTGGCACGCCCTCCACTGGGACACCGCCGAACAACTCTCCAGGAAGCGCAGCGTGGATAAGCGTGGGGTCAAGAGCGACGAGGCCTACACCCGCGAGGTGCTGGGGGAGATGGCCAAGGCGCGCAACCTGCTGGTCATCAACGACGAAGCACACCACGCCTGGCGGGTAAATGTGGAGGCCGTCGGGAAGTACCTGCGCAGGCGGGATATGAAGGACAGCGCGGAGGAAGCCACCATCTGGGTTGGCGGTCTGGACCGTTTGCACCGCAGCCGCGGGATCTTGACCTGCTACGACTTCTCTGCCACGCCCTTCTCCCCCTCCGGCAAGCAGACCACCGAGGAGGCCCTGTTCGGTTGGATCGTGAGCGATTTCGGATTGAACGACGCCATCGAGTCGGGCCTGGTCAAGACGCCCCGTGTGGTGGTGCGCGACGACGCCGTGCCAGACGCCAAGACGTACAAATCACGCCTCTACCACATCTACAACGATGCGGAAGTGAAGGACGACCTCAACCGCCGCGCCCAACCCCAGGAACCGCTGCCCGACCTGGTGCTCAACGCCTACTACCTGCTTGGATACGACTGGCGCGAGTGGCAGCGGAAGTGGGGCGAGGGGAATCAGCCCACCCCACCGGTGATGATCACCGTCTGCAACCGCACCGAGACGGCCGCGCGGGTCAAGTACGCCTTCGACCACAAGAAGATTCGCATCGACGAACTGTGCGACCCGGCGCGTATCCTCCACATTGACTCCAGGGTGCTCGCCGAAGCCGAGGCCCGGGAGGAGCCTCTGGCGGCCGTCCAGCCCGCCTTCGAAGACGAATCTGAGGAATCTCAGGAGGACATCGAGCCGAAGCGCAGCCTGACCAGAACCGAACGGGCGGAGTTGCTGCGCCAGATGGTGGACACGGTGGGCAAGGTCGGCCAAGCCGGGGAGAAGGTGCAGAAGGTCATCTCCGTCGG
>Ga0307380_10010266_pt1 | contig 11810 bp, 9 predicted proteins | sample UN3MG_FD_202239 | JGI IMG/M metagenome (GOLD analysis project Ga0307380, IMG submission 202239) | Soil microbial communities from Risofladan, Vaasa, Finland - UN-3 | ecosystem: Environmental > Terrestrial > Soil > Coastal area > Acid sulfate soil | place: Finland: Risofladan, Vaasa | collected... | reverse complement strand
TATTGGTGGGCCTCGCCGCGGCCGCGCTCCTGTTGCTGGCCATCGCCTCGATCGCGCGATTGCGGCGTAGGCGGCGGAACAGACCTTGAGATCCCCGTCGTTCTCGGGCCACTCCTCGATGGCCCGACGCGCCGGCTGGGGCCTGGCCGACCAAGTGGTCTCCAGTGGGACGAATTTCGCGGTGAACGTCGTCGTCCTGCGAGTCCTCGGTGTGGAGGCGTTCGGATCATTCAGTCTTGGCTTCTTCCTGTATCTCGTTGCCATCAGTGTGACCCGCGCCTATCCGATGGAGCCGCTGGCCATTCGGTATCCACTGCGGTCGGAGCACGATTGGAGAGCCGCCGCCAGTGCGGCGCTCGGCACGGCGGTCATTTCCGGCGTCGGCTTCTCGGTCGCGGCGCTCGCCATCGGGGCGGCTATCGGTGGCTTGCTCGGAGGGGCCCTGGTCGGGCTCGGGCTCACCTTCACCGGCCTTGTCCTCCAGGACGCAATCCGGATGGCCTTCTTCTCGCGGGGTCGGGCCTATCAGGCGTTTCTGAACGACCTGGTTTGGGCGGCCGCCCTGATCCCGACGCTGGGTCTGGCGATGACGGTGGACGGAGACGTCTTCCTGATCACCGCTGCCTGGGGCATCGCGAGCTCACTCGCCGCGCTGTTCGGGCTCTGGCAGGCCCGACTCCTCCCACGGCCTCGGCGGGCAAAGGCGTGGTGGCATGAGCACCGCGACATCGGTCCTCGGTTTCTCGCCGAAGCCGCCCTCCGCACTGCCCTGCTGCAGATCGCCTTCGTGGGCATCGCCCTGATCGCGGGGATTGCGGCGATCGGGTACATCAGGGGTGCTCAGCTCCTGATGGCTCCGATCCAGATCGTCTTCCTGGGACTCATCCCGGTGCTCGTCCCCGAGGGTGTGCGAACCCTTGAGCGGGGCGTCAGGGCGCTCGGGCGTCTCGCCGTTCTTGTGTCGGCCGCCGAGGTCGTCGTGGCGATCGCCTGGAGTATCGTCGTTGTCGTGGGGTTCGCCGTCATCGGCCCGCTCGTGCTTGGCGGTGACTGGTCGTCGTTCCGAGAGTACCTCCCCGCCGCGTTCGGGATCCAGGTTGCCACGGTCGTGACCGCTGGTCCTCAGATGACCTTGCGGGCGCTCGGCGATGCGCGCCGAAGCCTGCGAGCCACGATCGTCGGTTCGATCGCCGGTGTCGTGTTGCCCGTCGCGTTCGCCGTTGGTGGTCCGGTCGCGGCGGCATGGGGCCTCGCCGTGGCCGCCGCCATCGGCGCCGCTGCCTGGTGGATCCTGGCTCGTCTCGGGATGCGGGCGAGACGCGGCGGCCCTCCCTCCGGGGACTTCGAACCGACGCACACCACACCGTCGTGGCCCTAACCCGGACGCACCGCCAGTACCAATCGATACAGATGAGGCCAGCATCGGCTATAGCCTCGGAGCGGTCGCTCGGGGACACTTAGCGGCGGTCGGCTCACCAGGTCTGGCCCACGAAATAGCACACCCGTCGCGAGGCGGGGCCGCAAAGCCACGGGACTCTCGAAGTCAGCCGGGTTGCCGAATGGAGCGTCCATGTTCTGGGACGGATCACGCTGGGCTGATGAGCCCATGCCCGACAAGCAGCATTCGACCAACACCGGTCGCCAAGCGAAACACCGACTACGGGACTGGCTGGCGACGGCATCGATGTTCCTCGTCCTGGCGGCCCTGTTGGTACCATCGATCGGCGCCTCGGCCTTCGCCCCGCCCGGCCAGCGCCTCATCGACGATTGGTCCGACTCAGCGGTGGTCGACACGTTCCAGGAATCCAGCGCTCGGATCAACTTTCGCGGCACCTGGACCCGAGCGCACCATCCCGACTATCTGGGCAACAACGTCCAATTCTCCGATGAAGGTGGCTCAAGCGTCAGCCTCAAATTCAACGGGGCGGCGATCTCGTGGATCGGACCCGTTGGGCCGACCCGGGGAGGGGCCAAGGTCTACATCGACGGCAAGTTCATCCGGTCGGTCCACTCGCACCGACAAGTGTTCAAGCCGACCCGCGTCCTGTTCAAGGCTTCCTTTGACAGCGTGAAGACTCGGACGATCAAGATCGTCGTAGTCGGCACCGAAGGACACCCGACCGTGGCGGTCGATGCGCTCGTCGTCAAAGGCAAGCACCGCGGCAAGGACGTCGGCCGCCAAGCCCCGACTCCGACTCCTGTCCCGACCGATGAGGCCCCGCCAGCCGCGGCCCCGCCGGCCGCTGATCCGACGCCATCGGCGACAGCCAGCCCGACGGCCGATGTCGATCCGACGCCGACCCCAACGATCGCGGCCGCGCCGCCGACGGCAACCCCGACGGCAACCCCGACTTCAACCCCAACACCGACGCCGACACCGACGCCACGACCCACGGCGACGCCAACGCCGGGTGCAATCCCAGCATTCCGGACGAGACCAGGGAGTCCGGTCCTCTCTTACCACGCCCCGTGCGACAACATCACCATCTCGGGTAAGGGGTTCTACGACTCGACCGGTACCGTGGCCATCCGGCTATACGGTTGCAACCACGTCACCATCAAGGACAACGACTTTGACAACGACCTCGGCGGCATCCTCGCAGAGGACTCCACCGACATCACCGTCACGGGAAACAGGTTCAGGAACATCGGTAACGGAACCATCGGGTCCGGCCACTCCAACCTCATCCAGTTCGCCCGAACGACGGGCGGCTACGTCGCAAACAACAAGGGCATCGGCGGCAACACCGAGGACATGTTCTCGTTCTACAACTCGGGCGGAACCGCAGCCAACCCGCTCATCGTTGAGAACAACGAGTTTGAGGGAACGAACTGGTCATCAGGCTCCGGTACCGGGATCATCCTTGGCGACGGCGAGAAGGGCAACTACATCACCGTCCGCCACAACACCTTCCTGACCCCGGGGCAAGTAGGCATCCAGATCATCAACGGCACGGGGCACAAGGTCTACGACAATACTGTCTACTCGGCCCCGCGCCCGGGCCAGCGCACGCCGAACGTCGGCATCTCCTCCTACGCCGGTAACCCCAGCGCAGACGTGTACGGCAACAGGGTTCGCTGGTACAAGAACGACGGCACAGAGAATCCCTACTGGTGGGGTGCCGGGAGCATCAACGCCCACGACAACGATTGGCACACGAACATCGACCCAGCCACGCTCCACGTCATCCTCTAGGGCGGGCGCGACAGGCGAGGCCGGGTGGTAGCCGACAGCCAGACGAAGGCCAGTCGGTCCGATGCCGGGATGCCGCCCGGCTCACAGGACGGATTCGTCAGCCTCCGCCGGACAGCCTTTGGTGGCCCGACGTCGCCTTCTCGGCGGATCCAGCGTTGGTCCTCCTTACATGGGTGCTGCGTCCGCGCACCAGCAACGACGTTCGTCGTGGGGAAGTTGAGACCTAAGGTCCTATACTGCGGTGCCCGCATCAGGGAAAGGACTCATGGACCTCGCTCGCCTCATCGTCGTCATTCGCACATACCTTTGGTTGATCCTCGGCTCGACGATCCTGGCCATCGTGGCGGCCCTCGCCGTCACCTCGGTCCTGCCAAAGATGTATGAAGGGCAAGCGACCATCGTGGTCGGCCCTGGCATCAACAGCCAAGTGCAGGACTACAACCAGCTGCTGAGTTCGATCCAACTCGCCCGGACGTATGCCGAGGCAGCCGGTACTCGGGTCATGGCCGATGAGGTGATCGCGGCGCTGAGTCTCGACACGACGACCGAGGAATTCTTGAAGACGGTTTCCGTCGTGACGACCCGGGAGACGCCGATCGTGACCGTGACGGTCGAGGCGAGCGATCCTGTTCTGGCGGCCCAGGCGGCCAATGAGATCGCAACCCGGCTTGTTGCCAAGGCGAGTGTCATCGAAGGACGCGACCAGGACGTGGCCCGGATCGTTCGGGCTCAGATCGACGACTTGCAGAGGCTGATCGTCGATACGCTGGGTAGGATCACGACGTTGCAGGCCATCGATAAGCCCACCACGGCTGAACTGGTCCAACTCGCCAATAGCCAGGCACAACTCGTGTCCCTCCAGGCGTCGCTCGCATCCGTCCTGACCTCCACGTCGGTCGGCAACGCGACCAGCGTCGCCGTCCTCGATCCCGCAAAACCGCCGGACAAAGCGTCGTCGCCACAGCCGCTCATCAATCTGTTGATCGGAGCTGCGATCGGTCTGGTGATGGGCTTGCTGTTCGCGGTCGGGCTGACGACGCTCGATGACAGCCTCAAATCTGCCAACGATGTCCAGACGAGCCTTGGTCTTCCGGTTCTGGGCGTGATCGGTCGGATCCGGAGCGCCTCGCTCAAGGAGCCGCGCTATCGGCTGGCCATGCTCTTGTATCCGCGTTCAGTCGCCTCCGAGGCGTTCAGGAAAGTACGAACCAGCCTGTCGTTCAGTGGGGTAGACGAACCCATCCATACCGTGGTCGTTACAAGTGCCGGGCGCTCAGAGGGCAAGACCACGGTGGCCTCAAACCTCGCATTGGCGTTCGCTCAGAACGGAGCGCGGACCATCCTCGTGGACGGCGATCTGCGCCAGCCGATGATCCACGAAGTGTTCGGCGTATCCAACGCGATCGGCTTGTCCAGCGCCCTTCGGAGCGATGGTCGGTCGGCCGAGACCTACCTGATCCATACCGAAGAAGTCAACCTGCGGGTGCTTACCGCCGGACCGCAGTCGCCGAACCCGGCCGAGCTTCTGGCGTCCAAGCGGATGCGAACGATCATCGAGACGTTGTCGCGTAATGCTGAGATGGTCGTCATCGACAGTCCTCCGCTGCTCGCCGTCACGGATGCGGCGGTGCTGGCCAGCGCCGTAGATGGCGTGGTCCTTGTGGTCTCCGCGAAACGGACCAAGACGTCAGCCGCGCGGAGCGCGGCGTCAACGATCGAACGAGTAGGCGGGCGCGTCCTTGGGGTTGTGCTGGTCAGCCCTCGGGGGACGAACGGCGAGGAGGCCTACGATCCGTACCCCTATGCCGGTCCGGAGGATGACGGCGCGCGGGCGGTCCCTAGCGGCGCCCGCTGAGCATGTACGGCGTCGCGTCCAAGGATCGCGCACGTCGCGTCAGGCCTGATCTTGATCTAACGACTCCGTGGGTCGTCGTGGCGCTGGGTTCAGTGGCTGCCGCCGTCGTTGCTGCCGCCGCCGTTGTCCATCCCGTCGGGCTCGTCGCCGCGATCGTGCTGATCGCGACCGGTGCCGTCGCCCTTGCTGGCCGCCATCTGCCTGGGCTCTTCCTGGGGGCGGTGGCCGTCCTGCTCATCGCCTATGCGCTGTTCGGAAAAGGGTTCGCCTATGTCGGCGCGGGATCCTTCTATGTCGGCGAGCTCGTGCTCATTCTGGGCGCACTGGCGTTCCTGGCCCGGTGGCGACAGATCCGGATCGGGATGTTCGAGATCGTGCTCCTCGCCTTTGTGGCGTGGGGGGCACTGCGGACCGTGCCGTACCTCAACACGTACGCGCTCGATGCTCTCCGGGATGCAGCTTCGTGGGGCTATGGGTTCTTTGCGCTGTTCGTCGCCGCCACGCTGCGGCCTCGTCACGTGTCAGCGCTCGTTGATCTATATCGCAGATTGCTGCTTCCGCTCGTCTTCTGGCTCCCCGTAGCGGCCGTGTTGACAGTGTCATTCGGCGATCAACTCCCGTCAGTGCCAGGCTCGGAGATACCGTTCGTCAGCTTCAAGGCGGGGGACGCCGGGGTCCAGCTTGGCGGCGTCGCCGCGTTCGTACTGGTTGGCCTCGCAGGCCGGTCGCCGGCTTGGACGGTGACCCGGGAGTCGCTGTTCTGGATCGGTTGGCTGTTGTCAGCCGGGTTGTCGAGCGCCCTGAATCGCGGCGCGATGATCGCTGCCTCGACTGCCGTGCTCGCCCTCTTGTTCGTCCGACGAGGAAGCAGCGGGCTGTTGGCGCTCGCTGTGGCGGTTCTCCTCCTGTCTTCTGCCTGGGTGCTCAACCCACAGGTCGACATCGGCGCGGATCGCAAATTGTCGATCCAGCAATTCGCCGAGAATGCGGTCAGCATCGTGACGGCGTCCGGCGAGGACAATGAGGGCACGAAGATCTGGCGCCTGGCGTGGTGGGACAAGATCATCGACTACACCGTCGATGGACCCTACCGTTGGACCGGCAAGGGCTACGGGATCAATCTGGCAGACGACGACGGATTCCAGGTCAACGCGGACGGATCGCTGCGCGCACCCCACAGCGCCAATTTCGAGTTTCTCGCCCGTTCTGGTGTTCCCGGCCTCGGGCTATGGCTCCTGCTTCTGCTTGCCTATGCGGTGACGATCCTTCGGGCGGCGCGCGTCGCGGCGGCGACCGGTCAGCACTTCTACCTCGCGGTGCTTGGGTGGGTCTTTGTGTACTGGATCGCGGCCGTTGTCAACATGTCCGTTGACGTCTACCTCGGCGGGCCGCAGGGCGGCATCTGGTTCTGGTCGATGATCGGCGTCGGCGTCGCGGTCAGCCGGTTCGTCTGGGACGAGCAGCGCGAACGCCAGTCAGTCAGGCAACAGCCGCGGCCGACGCCTGACGATGGCGAACAGGAAGCGCGGGATCATGGAGGCGTAGCGGCGCCATAAACGGCCCGGCTCTCGGTACAACCGATAGAGCCACTCAAGGCCGTGGCCTTGAACCCACAGTGGGGCCTGCCGAAGGTTGCCCGCATGGATGTCAAATGCGGCCCCGACTCCAAGCAGCGCTGGGGCCACGAGGCGGGCGCGATGTCCAGCCATCCATCGTTCCTGTTTCGGCGTGGACAGCCCGATCCAGACCAGGTCGGGTTCTGCCGCGTTGATCGCCGCGACGACCTCGTCGTCCTCTTGTTCTGTGAGAGGGCGGAACGGTGGCGCATATGTCCCGACGATTCGAAGCCCCGGAAAACGGGCCGTCAGGCGTTCGGCCAGCTGATCGGCGACGCCGTCCCTGCCCCCGTAGAAGTAGCTCGTCCAACCGTTTAGCGCTGCAGCCTCGCACAGGGCCAGCATCAGGTCTGGGCCGTAGACCCGGTCCATCCTCTTGGCGCCCGCCCGTCGGCCGAGCCAGACGAGCGGCATGCCGTCTGGCGTGGTCAGGCCGGACGCGTTGTGGATCGCCTTGAGATCCGGGTCGCGCTGCGATTCCATCACTCCGTGCACGCCGGTGACGCAGACGTAGTGGCGCTCGCCGGCGCCGATCCATCGGCCGATCTCGTCGACCGCCAGCGTCATGTCGATCGCGCTGACGCGGACACCCAGGATGTCGACTCGCTGGATCACCGCGTGGCGATGAGCGTCGGCTCGATCTCGGAACCCGCCTCCGGGCTGCGGCGAACCTGGCTCTCGATCCAGCGATAGGTTCCAACGAGACCCGTCTCGAGATCGATCTCCGGCTCCCAACCGAGCACGGCTCGAAGACGAGTGTTGTCTGAGTTTCGTCCACGCACGCCCTGGGGACCGTCGACGTGTCTGATTTGGATATCGCGCTTGCCGGAGATCTCAATGATGATCCGAGCCAATTCGTTGATCGTGACCATTCGATCCGTTCCGAGATTCAGCGGATCTCCGTGGTCCGACTGCATCAACCGATGGATCCCCTCGACGCAATCGTCGACGTGGCAGAACGAGCGAGTCTGCTCGCCGTCGCCCCACAGCTCGATCTCGCCGCCGTCGTCTGCCAGCGCGATCTTGCGACACAACGCAGCCGGCACCTTTTCGCGCCCGCCGTCGTACGTTCCATTCGGTCCGTAGATGTTGTGGAACCGAACGATCCGCGTCTCCAGACCGTAGTCATGTGTGTAGTACTCGCACAGTTTCTCGGTGACGAGCTTCTCCCAGCCGTAGGCGTCCTGGGGAGCGGCCGGATAGGCGTCCTCCTCGCGCAGCGGCTTCACGTCGGCCTGGAGTTGCAGGTACTCGGGATAGACACAGGCACTCGAGCTGTAGAGATAGCGAGCAACGCCGGCCTGTCGGGCGGCCTCGATCGTGTGCAGGTTGATGAGCGCGTTGTTGTGGAGGATCTCCGCATGATGGGCGGAGATGAAGCCCATACCACCCATGTCGGCGGCCAGCGCATAGACGTGCTCGATCCCGCCACGCATCGCCTGCCGGGCGGCATCCGCGTCCCGCAGATCGAGGATGTCGAATTCATCGGCGTCGATCGCCGTGTATTCGGGCTCCTTGAGGTCCACGCCGCGCACCCAGTGCCCACGCGCCTTTAGATAGGTGACGAGATTGTGGCCGATGAACCCACCGGCGCCGGTCACAAGGATTCGTTTGGTCATGATTTGGCAGCCCCCTAGGTGGTTCCGAGCGGTACCGGCTCGATCTGTCCGGTCCCGCTTTTGGTAGTCCCTGATGCGCGCGCTACGTGAGCAATGGTCCGCTGGAGGCCGACGTCGAGCGAGATGACTGGCTGCCACCCGTAGCGGGCCACCATCCGTCCGATATCCGGCTTCCGGCGCTGCGGGTCCCCGACCCGCGCTGGACCGCGGACGATCAAGGACCTGCTACCCGTTGCCGCGACGATGCGCTCCGCGATGTCGGCGATCGTGACCTCTTGCGGGTTTCCGATGTTCAAGATCTGGCCATCGAGGTCTGGGTCCGAGGCCACCGTCATCAAACCGTCGACGAGGTCGCTGACGAACATGAACGAGCGGGTCTGAAGACCATCACCGTGCAACGTCAGTGGTCGTCCATCGAGTGCAGCAGCGATCAACTCCGGGACAGCGCGCCCATCGTCCATCCGCATCCCCGGTCCATAGGTATTGAACACCCGGACGATCGCCGCACGGACGCCGTGGACCGCACGCCATGAAGTCACGAGAGCTTCGCCGAAGCGCTTCGCCTCGTCATAACAGGAGCGTGGACCGACCGGATCCACGTTGCCCCAGTAGTCCTCGCGCTGCGGGTGGACGAGCGGGTCGCCATAGACCTCAGATGTCGATACGTAGACGAGAGAGGCAGCCGCATCCTGCGCGACCTCGAGCAGGCGGCTGGTCCCGGTCGAGTTCGCATGCAAGGTCTCCAGGGGCAGGCGATCGTAGTCGACCGGACTCGCAGGAGACGCGAGATGGAGCACCACGTCGACGGGGACCATCGGCGACTCGGCGACGTCGACGTGCTCGAACTTGAACCGAGGATGTTCAAGCAACGGCTCGATGTTGGTGCGGGCGCCCGTGATCAGATTGTCGACGCAGATGACTTCGTGCCCGTCATCGATGAGTCGCCTGCACAGGTGGCCACCGACGAAGCCTGCTCCACCGGCAACCATCGTCCTCATGCGTCGCCAGCCCGGCGTCGCTGTGCGCGGGAGACACGGCCGACCCCAAGATACGCGAAGCCGAGGGCCTCGGCCTCACTTTGCACAAGAACATTCCGTCCATCGAAGATGACGTTGCCATGCATCGCCGACTTGACCTCGTCGAGGGGCACCGATTTGAAGTCCGGCCAGTCGGTGAGGATCGCGAGAGCATCCGAGCCAGTCGCGGCATCAATGGCCGAGGAGCGCAGCCCGCCATGGAGGACGTTCGGGATCCGTGGGTCTCCAGGGGCGACCGATGGGTCAAAGGCGTGGATGATCGCGCCTTCGTTCCGCAGCAATCCAACGACATCCATGGCCGGCGACTCGCGGATATCTTCGGTTCCCCCTTTGAACGTCAGCCCCCAGACGCCAATGACTCGATTCTCGAGCGAGCCGAGACGTGCGCGCAGTCGTCGGACGGCACTGGTGCGCTGAGCAAGGTTGACGTCCTGGACGGCCGACAGGACGGGCGTCGCCACGCCGAAGGTCTCGCCGATGTATCGCAGCGCCGCCAGGTCCTTCGGCAGGCAGCTCCCCCCGAACCCGATGCCCGGTCGAAAGAAGTGGTCGCCGATCCGCGGGTCGAGCGCGACCCCAGCCACCACCGTGTCGATATCGGTGCCGATCTGCTCACAGAGGCGAGCGATCTCGTTGATGAACGAGATCCGAGTTGCGAGGAACGAGTTGGCGACGTACTTGACCATCTCGGCGGTGCGCAGGTCGGTCAGGATGACCTCCCCCGGAAGCTGTTGATACAGGCGCGCGACGCTCTCGGCGTCAGACCTCGAGCGAGAACCGACGACGATCCGCTCCGGATGGAAGAAATCCCATACCGCGTGGCCCTGCCGCAGGAACTCGGGGTTGGATACGATCCGTGGTGCTCGATCACGAGCCATCAACGCCTCGCTGACCAACCCCTCGATCGTTTCGCCGGTCCCGATCGGCGATGTGCTCTTGTTGATGATGATCGGTGACGTCCCGTTGAGGTTGGCGACGATCGATCCGACTGCCGCCCGGATGCTCCGCAGGTCCGCTGCTCCACCGAGCGTCTGAGGGGTGTCGACCGCGAGGAAGATGTATGGCGCATTCGGGATGGTGGTGTCGTATTGCGTGGTAAAGGACAGTCGGCCATTCGACAGACCCGAAGCGACCAGTTCGGGAAGTCCGGGCTCGTGGATATGCGTCTCGCCACGTCGAAGCCGCTCGATCAGAACGTCGTCGATGTCGACTCCGACGACGTCATGGCCGAGTTCGGCAAGGCCGGCGGCCATGACGAGTCCGACGTGACCGCAGCCGATCACGACGATCCTTGCGTCGTCGCGGGATGGGTTCATAACGACCTCTCAGCGCCCGCTGCCGCGCAGGACTGCGGGGAGGGTCCGAGCGAGGATTCGCAGATCGAGGGCCAGCGACCATTCGCGAATGTACTCCAGATCGAGTTCGACCCAGCGATCGAAGTCGGAGTCACCTCGGCCGGCGACCTGCCACAGCCCGGTGACCCCCGGTTTCATCGCGAAACGACCGTGGTGCCAGGGTTGGTATCCGGCAACATCGTCGAACGGGTGCGGGCGTGGACCGACGAGGCTCATCTCGCCTCGCAATACGTTCACCAGCTGGGGCAGCTCATCGATGCTGGTGCGGCGCAGGACACGACCGAAGCGTGTGATACGTGGATCTGCCGACATCTTGAACGAAGCGCCACCCGCGACTTCATTCTGGGAGCGCAGGTCGTCGCGCATCGCGTCGGCATCCCGGCTCATGGTCCGAAACTTGAAGATCCGGAATGGTTTGCCCTCGAGGCCGGCACGGGGCTGGACGAACAGGACGGGCCGCCCGTTCACGACGACGATCATCAGGGACGTGATGGCGAATAGCGGAGACAGGATCAGCAGTCCGAACGAGGCACCGATGATATCGATCGCGCGTTTGCTTGCCAGTGCGAGGTCCTTGCCCGGCTTCGAACGGGACTCGTCGCGGGAGACGGTACGTCGGGTCTGGGCCGGGACGACCTCGAGCGCCCGCGGCGGCGCGACCGGCAGCCCGCCTTCATAGTGTGCGGTCGGAACAGTTTCCGCACTTACGCGGGCTACGGGCTCCGCTTGTGCGCGCTCACGCAATGTGTCCCCCTGACGCGAAGATATGCCAATATCGGGATGAAGTTAATGGTGGTCAGATCGGCTGGATGAATGGTTCAGAAGTACCAATCTGCCGGACTGCGATGAGAGCACGGGACTGGTCGAATCGTCAAGGACTTAGGGGTGGAGCGCGGTGCGTCTCGGCACCGCCCGACGATAGTTCGCATGCCCTGACACAGAGACTGATAGTCTCCGATTCATGACGATGGCAAGACTGGAGGTTTCGTGCGGATCCTGATCGCGCACAGCTTCTATCGACAGGCCGGCGGAGAGGACCGGTACGTCGCGCAGCAGATCGCCCTCCTCGAGCGGGAACACGAGGTTCGACTCGAGGCCCGCGAGAACGCGGATCTGGCATCCGGCCCGCTCA
>Ga0307380_10010265_pt1 | contig 11811 bp, 16 predicted proteins | sample UN3MG_FD_202239 | JGI IMG/M metagenome (GOLD analysis project Ga0307380, IMG submission 202239) | Soil microbial communities from Risofladan, Vaasa, Finland - UN-3 | ecosystem: Environmental > Terrestrial > Soil > Coastal area > Acid sulfate soil | place: Finland: Risofladan, Vaasa | collected... | reverse complement strand
AATTGAAGTAAAGGCTGAAGCAGAAGATATTATTACTGGAATTAGAACTATTACTGGAACTGCCTTTGTTACCTTTGTTGGGTTGGATAAAAAAGGCAAACCAACTCATGTTCCTCGTTTAGCTCTGAAAACTGATGAAGACAGGAAGAAATTTGAGGAGGGAAAAATTCGAATGGAAGAAAGACTAATGCGTCGTAAAAAATCATCTTAGACTTTATGGATCAGTTTAAGAGTGTGAGTGTTTTCTAGTAATTAATGTCCCAAGAAGCAAAACCAAATGAATGGGACTCACTTTGGCAAGAATATACAAAATCTCTCGAAAATTGGAAAACCCTTTTTGAACAAGTTCAACATGCAAATAGTGACATGCAGGCAAAATTTAGTGAAGTATGGGAAAAAGCAACCAAAGAATCTAGTGTAGACACTATGAAATCATTTGGAGAAAACTGGCAAAAAGCATTAACTGATACAGGAATGAAATCTTTCAAAGAATTTGGTGATGCTTGGCAAAATGCTATGAATGGTACAGGAACAGATGCATACACAAAATTTGCCGAAAACTGGCAAAAAAGTCTCGTAGGACCTGGAATGGAACAAATGGAAGCATATGGTGAGATGATGAAAAAATTTGCTGAAACTTGGGTTTCAATGTGGCCTCAAAAATAAGAATAAAAGAAAACTTTCTTTTCATTATACCAACCCCTAGAATTAATAACTCCATGTAAGATATTACAATCTAGGTGTTTAGAAATACAAAGTCAGTGTTTTGTTGAATTATCTACCTTTAATGATTTAGCCAGATTTGTTTGTGCCTTTAGAGAATACCCTCTTCGAGTTTATTCTCATGAATTCAATGGAACTCGTGTTCTTTCTAGTAGTTTAACTCTGGCAAATACACTAGTGTTATTTTATACTCCAATGACAAAATTTGGCCGTTACATTTCGTATAAAGCAACTGGCGGAAAAGAATTTTGTGATGTTGTTGAATCTACTAAAAAAATTTCAACATATGCTCCAATAATTCATCTCGAGTCTAAAATTTCAGCACTTCCAACTGAAACTGAAAAAATATCCGATAAATTTCATCCAATAAAAGTAAAAGATTTGGGCAGCCTGGCAAGATTAACATATGATCCAGAATTTCCAGATGAAGCAAATCTTGCAGTATATGCAATTCCACATAATAATACATGGTTAATTGGATATCCAACGTCTTTAGCAATGGATGATGTTTTCTATCAATTCAACTATGTCGAGTTAGATTCAGAACCTTTGAAACCATTTATTAAATATCAAGGAAGTGAGGGAAAAGATCCAGAACTTTCTGATAGTATTGAACATGGGTTTTCTTATCTTTCTATTATTAAAATAAAGAATGAGCACCCAATTTTTGGCCTAGATAAATTAAATCCAAAATAATTAATTCTTAATCTTATTTTTCCTTAAATAATCAGTCTATTTTTTCGGAATTATTTTTTGCATATTTTGATCGACCCTTTAGATTTTGGGCTAGTTCTTTGAAAATTTCATTTACACTAACATTAACAAGATTGATTGTAGCGTTTTCACTTACAATTTGATGTTCAAATTTCTCCTTTATTGCAAAAGAAACTGATGACCAATGAAGTATTCCCTTTAATTGTTCATCTATGGTTGCATTTGTAGTTGGGAAATTTGAAGGAGAAAAGACAATCCCATTGGTCCATTGCATTGTAGGTATACCTCCACCAGATGACTTTGTGCTAAATGCTATTTGTTTTACCCAGTCAGCAAAATCATACTCAATTATCTCATGAATTATTAGCTTTTTCCATGGCTCAATTGATATTTCCATACAAGAGAAAATGATTATAAGCTAATTATAATCTTATTTTTTGAATATTATTTGATTTTTTTAAAATTTATTATTTTACTAGTAAATTTAGTTACTATTGATCAATCATCGTTTTTTCCTTCGATTTTTTTAAGCACTTTTCTAATCCTTTCAATCTCTTCTTTTGACGCCTTACCTGTCTGAATATCGATTACTGTTCTAAACCATTCTGCTAAAACAGGATTTTGATAAAGTGTCAATCTATTTTCAACTCTTATCTGAGTTTTTCGATGCCAGGCTCCAATTAAAACTGCAAGTGGAAAATAAATCAAAATGAAAATAACAATAAAAAACCATAACTCTGAAAAAATATTGTTAAGAAATTCTACTCTCTCTATCAGTAACCTATGAAAAATCAAAACAAAATTTCCAAATGCCATAAGAAAAATTAGATAAGTTCCATGACCTAATCGAAAATCAAGCCATCTTCTCCTTACCCAACTTGAATTCATCACGTTTACCTTAATTTTTGTAATTAAATAATATAAGAATAATAATTTTTAAGATGATGTTGTAATTAATTTAAGTAAATTTAATAATTTTTTTTCTCTTTTTCATTAATAAAATTTCAATGACAGTTAAAATCTCTAAAATACTGTAATAATTTAATGAGAATTTTACATATTTGGGATATTGGTGGAGATTCTTACGTTGCGGCAAAATTTCAGCGCCTACTAGGACATGATGTAGATGTTATTAAAACGTCAGGCTTTAATCCCTATGGCCTAGTGGAATTTTATCAAGGAGTAGAATTTAAGCCAAAAATATGGGTTGGAGAGTTTTATCTTTATTCTTTATTCAAATCTAGAAATTATGATTTAATACATATTCATGCATTGTACAAATTGGTTCCGATTCTTCGAAAATTCTACTCACGAAAAAAAATAATTTTGCATTACCACGGAAGTGATTGTAGAATAACTCCTCCTGAAAAAAGAGTAAAAGCAGAAAAAATGTCTAATAAAATATTGTTAAGTACACCTGATTTAATAAAATTTGTACCTGAAGGCGAATATGTCCCAAATCCTATAGATACCAAACTTTTTAATTACAAAAAACCAACATCAACAAAAGCTTTCACCATTTTAGTCAGAGAAAACAAATTGGAGACAATACAAAATTTTTTATCTGAAAATAATCATGATATCAAATTTGATGTAATTTATTCCGGAAAATCTCCTATACCTTATAGAAATATGCCTAATTTATTTTACAAATACGGAACTTACATAGATTTAAAATTTTCATATGATGGAAAAATCATACCTGCTATGAGCAATACTGGTCGACAGGCATTAGCATGTGGATTAAAGATTTTAAATTATGATTTAAAGTATTTAGAAAAATTTCCTGATGAATATCGCCCTGAAAACGTTGTTTCAATACTTGAAAAAATTTATGGTCAACTCTAAAATATTATTTATAATAGTTACCAATATGTATGCCAAACTTCATTTGAAAAAACTTGTCCAATAAAATTAACAAAATTCGAGTAGGTATATTAATTCCTGCACGAAATGAAGAAAAAATTATTTCAGATGCCATAAATGCATTATTAAATCAAGAACTAAAACCAAAAAAAATAGTTGTTGTTAATGATGGATCAAAAGATCATACTAGTAAAATAGCATCTTCTTTAGGTTGTGAAGTTATAGATTTACCAGATGATGGCATTCATGGATTAGATGAGCTAAAAATGGCAAATGTCTATAATGTTGGTTTAGATAAACTGAAAATAAATTTTGATTATATTATGGAATTAAATGCCGATCATATACTTCCTTCAAATTATATCTCTGAAATTGTAAACCTAATGGAAAAAAATTCAAACCTTGTTATTTGCTCAGGAAAAATAGAAAACGAGGAATTTCAAAACCCCGAAATTCCAAGGGGTTCAGGTCGCTTGTTTAAATTTTCATTTTACCAGCAAATAGGTATGATCTGGCCAAAAAAATATGGAGCAGAATCATACTTTGTTTTTAAAGCATGGGAGTTGGGGTGCGAAACATGCGTTTTTGATATTTTAACGAAAGCACGAAAAACAGGAAGTAATTATTCTCCTTCAACATTTGTAAATATCGGTAAAGCATGCAAAGCTTTAGGATATAATCCATTATATGCACTTGGAACTTTTGTAAGGAGGAGCATGATTTTTCGTAATAGGAAAATTTTCTTTTGGTGTTTAAGGGGATGGTTTAGCAAAGTAGATCTTTATGATAATAATTTAAGAAGTTTTGTCAACAAAAACCAGAAAAACCAAATTCTTAATATTATTAAAAAATATGTCCAAAGAAAATGATTTTTAATATTTCTCTACAATAAAGATTCTTCTAGGCAGAATATTTTGGCAGATTACAGTGTAAATTCAGAATTTATTATTTGGAGCACTTTATTACGATCAAATCATTTAAATTAAATTACTTCATATTTTTTAAAAACTTTCTTCAAATAATGGTAACTTATACAATAAAATGATGATAATAGAAATTCTCGTCTGTGAAAAAAATGAAGAGTAAAAAAATTTTACATATTTGGGATACTGCTGGAGTTGGTTCAATATTAGCTAAATATCAACGAAAATTAGGCCATCAAGTAAAGGTTGTAACTGCAAAACATCTTGATCCTCTTAATATTACAAGATTTTATGGAAACGAGTTGTGGGAAATGAACAAAAAATTTTTTGGGATGAAATTATTATTAGAATCCAGAAAATTTGATATCGTTCATGTTCATTCTGGATTAAGAATAGGAAAACAAGTAAAAAGAATTTTTAACAAACCCATTTTAATTCATTATCATGGTTCTGATGTAAGATTATTTCCATTAGAGGAAAGAAGGAAACATGAAAAATTCTATGATAAAATTCTGGTGGCCACTCCTGATCTAATAAATTTTAAATATATTAAGAAGCCAACATACTTACCTAATCCTATTGACACAGATCTGTTTACAAAAATAGAAATTCCTTCAAATAATAAAGGGGTAATTAGTTTAAAGAAAGGACAAACAATAGAAAGTATAAAAAAATCACTCGAGGAGCATGGAATACAAATAGATCTAGAAATTCTGGAACAAACTCAAAGAAAATCATTCTTAGAATTTAAAAAATTTAGACAAAATTATGAATATTATTTAGATTTGCCGTTTGTTAATAATGAAGAAATTAAAGCACATTCTTTAACTGGTTTACAGTCAATGGCCATGGGACAAAAAGTAATTGATTTTGATTTTATCATAAAAGAAGAATTACCAGAACAACACAAACCTGAAAACGTAGTTAAAGAACTGAATAAAATATATGAAGAATTACTTCAATAAAGAATACACATCACTAATAAAAAAAGTTTATGTTAAAAAAATAGATTTGATATTATCCTTTATTTTCTCCTAACAATTTAATATCTAACTTCCTTAAGACTCTTAATGAATTACAAAAATGTAGTTGTTGGATTAGGCGAAATTGGAAAACCAATTTTAAAATTAATTTCAAAAAACCAAGTTTGTGTAGGTTACGATATAAATCCCAATTTGATGAACCAAACTAAATTCAATAAATACATTAATCTAAAAACTTCTTTTCTTCATGTTTGTATTCCATTCAACAAAAATTTCATGAATAATGTTATTTCTTTACGCAAAAAATTTGACCCTCAAATTCTTGTCATTCATAGTACAGTAAGTCCATATACCACTAAAAAATTACAAAAAAAAGTATCAATTCCAGTAATATATAGTGCTACTAGAGGAATACACAAAAGAATGCTTAAAGATATTAAAAAATATACTAAATTTTATGCATTAGAAAAAAATGTACGACGAGAAAAATGGGCCTCTAATGAATATGTAAAACTTCTGAGAAAATGTAAAGTTAAAACAAAAAGAATGTCTGATCCGATTACCTTAGAATTAGCAAAGATAGTTGTCGATACGACCTATTATGGCTGGTTAATTAATTATGCACAATTAAGCAATATTGTGGCAAAAAAACATCATGTTGATTATGATGAAATGTGGGAATTTTCTGATGAAATTCATAAATTTCTTGGCAATAGGCCAAAAATGTTTCCAGGCTTTATTGGAGGACATTGCGTTATTCCAAACCTTCCACTGGTTGATGAGGAAGTTTTCTATCAAATTGATAAAATCAATAATATGTATGCAAAAAAAGTAAAAAATTCAAAATTAATCGCAAAAAAATATGTTAAAGGAACACAATCCTATACAAGGTAACAATAGTAACTTGGTTCATTTTAAATATACCCAAAGAATTTTTTTAAATTGAATTGGATAATTCCCAAACTAAAATTTATTCTTCATTACGAACAGTGAAATGGAAAGATAACAAAGTGGTAATGATTGATCAGACAAAATTACCTAATGAACTTGTATTTGTAGAATATAGTGATTATAACCAAGTTGCTGATGCAATCAAAACTCTTGTAGTGCGAGGGGCACCGGCGATTGGGGTATCTGGTGCATTTGGATTGGCACTAGCCGCATTGCAAAGTAAAGGTACAACAAAAGAAGAACTAATTTTAGATTTAGAAAAAGCGAAAAAAATACTCTATGAAACAAGACCAACTGCCGTAAATCTAGGTTGGGGACTAGAACAAATCATGAAGGTAGCGAAGGTCGGAACATCAGTTGACCAAATTAAGAAATCTATTATTAATGAAGCAAAAAAAATGGCAGAAGATGATATTAAAATTAACAAAACTATGGGAAAAAATGGTTCTGTCCTATTTGAAAACAATGACACTATAATGACTCATTGTAATGCAGGAGCACTAGCTACTGTTGCATATGGAACTGCGTTGGGAGTGATTCGAGCGACTAGGGAAAGTGGAAAAAATGTTAAAGTAATTGCAACTGAAACACGACCAATACAACAAGGCTCCAGATTAACTGCATTTGAGCTAAAACATGATGGATTTGATGTTAGTCTTATTCCAGATACGGCAGTAGGTTACAGCATGGCAAATGGTCTGGTCAACAAGGTTGTAGTTGGTGCTGACAGAATCGTAAGGACAGGCCATGTTTTTAACAAAATTGGTACCTACCAGGTAGCCACAATGGCAAAACAACACGGAATTCCATTTTATGTGGCAGCGCCATTATCTACATTTGATATGAAAACTGATGCAAAGGACGTAATAATTGAGATGCGTAAAGGATCTGAAGTAACAGGTATTGGAGACAAAAAAACAGCACCTGATGGAATAGGCGTGATAAATCCTGCATTTGATATGACTCCCCCTGAACTAATTACAGGAATCATTACTGAAAAAGGAGTCATAAAAGCACCATATGAGGAATCTATTAAAAAATTATTTGAAGCTAATTAATAGAAAGTTTTTATTGTTTTTTAAACTGCAATTTACATTATGAGTACCGTCTCAGCATCAGCTATTGAGGATTCTTTGAAACTATGCATGGATCCGGAAGTTCCACTAAACATTGTTGAGATGGGTTTGATTTATGGAATTGATGTTACAGAAAACAATGATGTTAATATTAAAATGACAATGACTACCCAGGGTTGTCCATTACATGAGACTCTGGTGCAAGACGCTACAAGATATGTAAAAAAAGTTCCAGGAGTAAATAACGTCAAAGTAGACATTGTATGGGAGCCTCCATGGTCGATGGATAAAATGTCAGAAGAGGCCAAAATTAAAATCAAGAATATGGGATCTGGATTGAGTACTCCTGCACCAATAAACTATGAGACTGCATTGCCTCAGGGTGTTGGTAAACTTGTAAAACAAGAAGATGGTTCAATGGTCTTAGCTAATGAGCATGATCAAGGGTTTATGGTAAACCAAGCAATCGTTGACTTTTGGAAATCTTGTAATGGCCAACGCAAGGTTACTGAGCTAGTTGAGGTGTTTGCACAACAAACTGGACTACAAAGAAAGCAAGTAGAAAAAGAGGTAATGCAACTTTTACAACAACTCAGAGACGGTGGGTTAATTGCAATTGCAGGTCAACCAGACACTCCAAACGTTGAATTTAGAAAATAATTTTAAAAAATATAATTTGAATTTGCACCATCAAAATTAATTGTAACACCTGAAAGATATTTTATATTATTTTGTATAATTGATTTAACAAAATTTCCAATCTCTTCAGGCTCTCCGAGTCTTCCCATAGGAAGAGTTTTTACGAATTCATCTACATTTTCAATCAACTCTTTAGTTCGATCCGTATTGATTGGACCTGGCGCAATATTGATACAACTGATATTTTTTTTTGCATAATCTTTACTTAGAATTTTAAAAACTTCACTAAATGCTGCACGATAAGCAGAAGAAATAATTAATTTTGAATTAGGTTCTTTGATTACACTAGAGCTAATCAAAAAAATATATCCTCCTTGATTTATTTTGATTTTCTGTAGAATTAGACAAAATCCTAGAAACAATTGATTGTGGTACTTGTTCCAGTCATCCTCAGTAACCTCAAAAAATTCCTTTGCCGTAGGACCGCCTGTATTAAGAACTAGAATATCTATCTCCTTATGAACATCTAAAAATTTTTTCACACTCTCAAGATTTGAAGTATCAATATCCTTCTTTGAAGCTGCAAAAACCTCACAATTAAGGGATTTTAGGGAATCTGAAATTGCTTTTCCTATCCCTCGTGAACCTCCAAGAACTATTGCCCTAGTCATGCTATTTGATTTAACATTTCGATGATTAAATTTCTTTAGTGAGCAAATTTAATTAAAAATTTTTCAATACTTAGATTTCTTGTTCATTTTTTCTATTTAAGAAAAATTAGGAATGAAAATGACTTTCCTAGGAGATTTCTGCATTAAAAATACATTGTTTTTCCTTAATTTGAGTTGTAATAACATTTTTTACATTTTCAAATTTCAAATATATTTTCTCATAAGGATGAATAAAATTATGTTTAGCTAAATTATTTGGAATCTCTACTGGAAAGAAATCAATATTTAACATATTTTTTTTTGGATAATTTAGAAGATGTTTAATAACCTTTTGAATATCTAGTGGTTTAACATGTAGTAATACCTCAGAGCCAAAAACTAGATCAAATTTTTCTTTGTATTTAAAATCCAGAATAGTACTAACATGAAAATCCACATCAAAAGAACTACAATTTTTTTTGCATTTTGAATTTGATGAGGAGATAGATCAAATGCAACGTATTTTTTAACAGGAAAATTTTCTAGAATGAGTTTAGTCATTCTTCCAAAACCACAACCAAATTCCAAAACACTTTCAAAAGATAATTCTCTCAAAACATTTAGAAAAACTTTTTCCTGTAATTTAAAAAACTCTGAATATTCAAATTCATCTTGATATTCTTTACCTGTTTCATACCAATATTGGTAAGGTTTGTAAGTATTAATTTTAGATTTGAATTTCCTATACAAACTAAAATCCATATTGTATCGTAATATAAAAAAACGAAGGTTAACTTAAGTTCTTTATCAAATTTTTTGGATATACTGAGTCATTTTTTTGTCCTATTTTTAATTTCATTATCAATTGATTCAAAATATTTACTGGTAATTTTCACAATTTTTTTGAGTTTTAATTCTCTCTTTAGAAGATTAATTTTAAATAGACGTTTTTCATTAATTAAATTTCTTTAATTTCTGTAATTGTTGCCAGAACTGAATCCATCCTTACTATTGCTTTTTTTTCATCCCATCCTAATGCTACATACCAGTCACCAGCATCAGAGTGATATTTTGTCTCTAGCGTCTTGATATTTTCTGGTTTTAGGTTGTATTTTTTTGCAATCCCAGATACTGCAAGAGCTATGGCGTCTCTTTCCTTTTCAAGCCTTCTTTTCATAAGACCTATTCCTGGAGTCATAAGTTCAGTAATTTTTCTAGGCTAATATAGTTAATTCAAAAAATTACCCACAAGGCACATTTCTTCAAATTAGATAATTTACAATATTTCAAATAACCCAATATAAAAGAAATAACACATGAGCCTAATCCAAAAATTATCAAATCTGTCATTTACAAAACCAAACAATCTCCTTGCTATTGCATCAGTTCTTGCAGTTATTGGCCCTGTAGTAATTTTATCTGCAGGAGTATGGGATGCAATATCTCATTTGCAAGCAGAACCAGAATTGTTTTGGACCATCCAGCACATTTCAGTTTATACTGGTGTATCCATGATTACCAGTGCAGGAATCATTGGTATCATTCTTTTAGTTAGAAATTCTGTTAAAGGAATTTTAAAAAAAGGAATTCAACTCGTAATTATAGGTTCTATAATTCAGCTTGTCTCAGGATTTGGAGATTCCCTTTCTCATGAAGTTTATGGCATTGATGGTTTAATCTCTTGGTCACATCAACCATTAGAATTTGGTATTGTTTTGGCAGCCCTTGGAGGGTTTCTTATAATGAAAAGCAGGCAGCATACCAAACTAAAGATATTTTTACCATTTTCAATAATTGCACTTTTACTTTTAACCAGCTGGCTGGGATTTAATGTATTTTTAATATTTGGTCATGTAATTCAATGCATTCCTATTTATGATATATTCTCATCAGGCTGCTCTATTCTATAGCCTCTTAGTTTGAAGTATGACACTATTACTATCATTAATCCACCAACCAGTGTAACTATTCCTGGCAACATCAGCTCTTTAGTATTTGTATCACCAAATTCAACTTCTAGAATCATATTTTCATCTGCAAGATTTGTAATCTTAGCAACATGTGTTCCACTTTGCTCAAAATCAAAATAACCAACAGACATTTTGGTTTTAACTATTTTATCTGAGATTACATTATGGTTCTGATCTAAAATTTGCACAAATACTTGCTCTCCTACAAACTCGGGCATGAAAATCTTGTAATATCCTATATCTTTACCTTCAAAATACATCTCAATTTCAGCAGAATCAGATGGCTTTATGGAAAAATCCCCCAAAATTTTATCTCCTCCATAGAAAACAACAGCTAACCAAACCATTCCTAGTATTGTCAATCCAATGCCTATCTTGAACCATGATGGTCTCAATTCACAGTCTTGGAAATTAATCACCTAATAAGATAATCTAAAGGGCTCGGAGGGCTTCGATCCCTCGACCTAGCGGTTCGAAGCCGCTCGCACTATCCAGACTGTGCAACGAGTCCAAACAATTAAGAATTTAACAGGCCTAAATATCTGTCTAGACACTTTGAAGGTTTCCAAAAAAGTAACAGGGGTAGAATATGCAATCAGAGACATTGTACTTGCTGCAAGAAAGGTTGAGCAACGTGGAATGAAAGTTGACTATCTTAACATAGGTGATCCTGTGCAGTATGGGTTTCAACCACCTGATAATGTTAAAGAAGCTTTGATCAATGCCATAAAAAATGGAAATAATTTCTATGCTACATCAGAGGGACTACCAGAGCTAAGAGAAGAAATTGCAAAAAAAGAAAACGCCAAGGGACTCTCAATTTCATCTGATGATGTTCTAATTACAAATGGAGTTTCTGAAGGACTTGACATGGTCATATCATCAATAATAGAAGAAGGTGATGAAGTTCTTTTACCTGGACCATATTATCCGCCATATGCCTCATACGTTAGACTACATGGAGGAATACCAGTAGAGTTTGCAGTAGATTTGATTAATTCCACTCCTGACATTGAAGATATCAAATCAAAGATAACTCCAAAAACTGTTGCAATATGCTTGATCAGTCCAAACAATCCAACAGGTGTAGTATTCAACGAATCATCTCTTAAAAAATTAGTTGACCTTGCTAATCAGCATAATCTCTACATAATTTGTGATGAAATATACGACCAAATTGTCTTTGATGAAAAGTTTGTAGGTATAGGAAAAGTTGCTGGAGATTCCCCTGTAATTATTTTAAATGGATTCTCCAAAGTCCATTTAATGTCTGGATGGAGAATAGGTTACATTGCCTTTAATCAGTCTCCGCAACT
>Ga0307380_10010263_pt1 | contig 11812 bp, 7 predicted proteins | sample UN3MG_FD_202239 | JGI IMG/M metagenome (GOLD analysis project Ga0307380, IMG submission 202239) | Soil microbial communities from Risofladan, Vaasa, Finland - UN-3 | ecosystem: Environmental > Terrestrial > Soil > Coastal area > Acid sulfate soil | place: Finland: Risofladan, Vaasa | collected... | reverse complement strand
CAATCATATCACGGTTGCCTGCCGATTCCCCAGCCTGTTGTGCAAAAAGGCTTTTGACAATCCACTCGGTGCAGTTGGTATGGTCAGCAAATAAGAAACTTCATTATTCATTGCTTCAACTTCCCGTCAGGATAGAGTTTTTCGGAGGGACACCCATATATAAACTTGTCAAAGAACATTTACGGTGTATTCTGCGGTTCTACAGTGGTCCTATCTTCGGTTGACAAGCGCATGCGCCCCCAAAATTTAAAAAAGTCGAAGGTTCGTAACGGGTAGTCGGAGGTAAATAACGAGTTATTTTTGGATATAAAAAAAGAGATAACTCCTTGCCAAAAAAGAAGTTATCTCTTGATTTCTATAGCGGGGGGGCGCTACTTGCTTACGCTTACCTATATACCATCCATTATGCTTGCAATCTCATCCTGCGATAGCGCCTTGTCGTAGATACGGACATCATCAAGCGAGCCATTGTAATATGAGCTGACGGTATCCCGGGGATCGGCTCCAAGCCGCAGGACCCCTGAATCGTTATCCAATGACCCTGGGGCCTCCGTTGTTGCCATCAGCTCCCCATTCAGGTGTCCTTTGATGGTTGTCCCGTCATACGTGACTGTAACATGCTGCCAGACACCCTGGGTGTAGCTGAAGGTCACATTCACCCAAGCGCCATTGATTCGTATCCAGTGACGCGAGCCGACAGCCAGGGAAGTTATGTTAAACGAATAACTGCCAATACTGCCTGCTCTTTTGGCAATCGTAATCTGCACTCTGTCCATATCAACAGGATTTATCCAGAAGGCTATAGTAAATGTTTCGGGTGTAAGCGACTCCGCGTCCTGCACTTCAACATAGTCATCTATACCGTCAAACTGCAAAGCCCTTCCGATTTTTCCGTCCACCCACGTTGGGTCGCCACTTAGGATGCCGTCGTTGCCGTTTCCGGAGCTATCAGCGACGTTGTCGTCAAGCGTGTACCAGGCCGACAGAAGAGGTCCGATGTAATCGGTATAAGGATACAGCCGGACGTCATCAAAGTACACTACACCTGAACCGCCGGGCAGTGGATTGGTCCTGTCGCCAAAGCCAATAGATAGTTTATCGACATTAGTCAGGTCAATGCCCTGAGCCCTCAACTTATCCAGGTTGATATTCCATTCCGTCCACGTGCCCGCCTGTGTAGCATTGGGATCGGGGTGATAAACCACCGCAGGTGTGCCGCCGCTGTTGGACAGAGCCACGTACATCTGCTCAGGATCGTTGTTGAGTATACCAATGTCCTGGTTGCTCCACTGTGGACCGGCCGCGCCAACAATCTGGACTCCGGAAAATTTGGCCTCGCATGTTGCGTCCGTGTTATGTGCTGTCAGTGCCAGACCTATATACATGGGTGTATTCATTGTTAGCAGCTCACCGCCAACGCCAAGTTGCATCCACGAACTGCCGTCTGCGGAATAAAAAGCGCTTACGTTGCCACTTATATCACGCTCTATCTTCACCCACTGAGGGGCGGCGATCCCGCCTTTATTCGTTCTGACGGTGTTTTCACCTGCTATTCTGCGACGCTCGAAGGAAACGCCCTGAGCGGGTGTAACGACCATCATCGCGTGCACGCTGTCCGGGTCCAGAGTATCGCGAATCATCACGCCGGCCTTTGCCCAGGCGTTGGTGTTCTGTATGCTCTCGACTTTTGCAACGATCGAGCCGGGACCGGTGAGTTGCTTGTATGCGAAGTGAAACTGGTCTGAAGCGCCCCATATATCCGCGCCCGAGGCGGTCATTGTATAAGTTCCAGCCGGGGCCTCTGAGAAACTGCCGACAGACTCCGGGTGACCTCTGAACCACAACGACAACGCGCCGACACCTCGTACGGTCCAATCACGTCCGGAGGCCAACGTCATGGTTGCCTCTGAATAACTGGCAGAGCTGTTGTCATATCGGAACGGCATCGATTGCTTACCGCTGTGAACAATTGTGGTCTCGACGGAAGGAGGTGTGAGATGACCTACCGTGGAGCCGTTTGCCGGATCATCATATCCGTCTACCCACGTCGTGTATATCTCGCGGGAGGGATAGTCATTGTAATCCTCAAAATCGTCAACGATAAAAAATTCCTGAGTGGTAAAGTTCCAGATGTCGCTTGGCCATGTTGCGGGGGTTTCCGCTTGGTTGACCTCATCGACCCGCCAGTAGTAAGTCTTTCCTAAATCCAATGATAAGGGACCATAGCTGGTTTCAGTCACGGTGGTGACAGCGGCAGTACCGTCTATCACGGCCTGCTCGTCGGTGCTGAGGTAAACCTCGTGCTTAGCCGCCTCTCTTCCGGCTCTAAAGCCAAGCGTTACATCGGTGAGATTGTCTATTGTGCCGATGGAGATATCTGTTGCCTCGGAATCCGGGTCGGGTTCTGTTGCATAGACAGGTATGTGGAAGAAGCGAACCTCACTGAGACCATATTGGTCAAGAATGCCTCCCCAGTTGCTTTTAGCCGTAAGTTTGATATACTTTGCCGGCACTCCGCCAAAATCAACAAATGTATTGGGTGCATAGTTGGATTCTCCGGGTGCTCGGGCAAACTCATGAGTGGTACCTAATGTTTGATAATCGACGCCATTGACCGAATATTCGATGGAAACGTCTTTGAATCCGAAACCGATCATTGGCTCCACGCTGTCATTATAATTCCATACCCACATCTCATGAAGCTTGTAAATCTTGTCGAACTCATATTCGATCCAGGCAGGCGTAACTCCGGTAAGGTTGGTCAGCCACATGGTCCCGTCACCGGCTTTGCCGTGCAATAGACCGCTGTCATCCAGCCCTGAGCCGTTTATGGTATTTTCAGGCTCTTTGTCCGGGGCCATGCTGGAGGCTGTGGCCTTTATATTATCACCGGTAAGCGGATAAGCAAACGGCTCGACAGTAAAATGCCACACCTCACCGCGATCCCAGCCGGTAATGTTGTTGGCCTCATCAACACGCCAGTAATAAGTCTGGTCGAATTTAAGAAGTTCGGCCGGAGTATAGATGTTGGAGTCCTGGATGATGCCACCAACACCATCGTTGACATCGTTAAAGTTTTCGCTCAAAAAGATTTTGTGTCCATTCACTGCCGGGGCATAATTTCCAGGTGACCAGCTAAGGGTGACATCCCGGGGCACATCTGTCGCCCCGTCGGCAGGGCTCGGTTTAGAAGCAAGGGCCGGCGGCATGAGCACACCTTTCATGACCAGTTGAATCTCGGCCTCAGTCAGCGCCCGATTGTAAATCTGGACATCATCAAGCGAGCCATTGTAATATGCGCTGACTGTATCCCGGGGTTCGGCTCCAATTCGAAGAACCCCTGAATCTTTATCCAATGATCCGGGAGCCTCTGTCGTTGCCTTCAGTTCCCCGTTCAGGTGTCCTTTAATGTTTGTCCCGTCATAAGTGACTGCAACATGCTGCCAGACTCCCTGTGTATAGCTGAATGTCACATTAACCCATGCGCCATTGATATTTACCCAGTGACGCGAGCCGACAGCCAGAGAAGTAATGTTAAACGAATAACCACCAACGTTGGTTTGAGTTTTTTTGGCAATCGTGATCTGTACTCTATCCATATCAACCGGATTGACCCAGAAAGCTATAGTGAAGTTTTCAGGGGTCAGCTCCTCGGCATCCTGGATTTCAACATAGTCGTCCACACCATCGAAGCTTAGCGCCCCGCCAAGGTGCCCGATGGCCCACTGTGGATTGCTAACAAATGTGCCATGATTGTCATAACCGGAAGAGTCAAGAACAGTAGTGCCGGAGCCTTCATCAAATTTCCACCAGCCGGCAAGACCGGGATCGGCAGCGTCAGCTGCTCTGACCAGAACCAGCCCCAGCACCAACACAAAACAGGACGTGTAAACCACTATCTTATACTTATACATGATACTCCTCCCGACAAAAAAAGTTAATAATGATCATTCCTTGGTTACACACCAAAACACTTGTTTATCTGACAAAACTACCAAAGCTTGCACCTTTCCCAAATTCGGTGTCTGCTCAAGATAATTTATTGCGACTTGAGACTACCTCCTTTCTTCAAAAACCCAATATTAGCGGTAACCGTTCACGGGTAATTTGAATGTATTGGGCAACATCAAATACCCGGTCCTTAATACTCCTTTCATTTTGCGATACGTTTGAATATGTAACCCATGAAAACATCCCTCTTTTTCTGGACTTCTTCGAAGCCGTTACAAGACAATTTTTTTAATATTTTTGAGATGTTCAGTTACTAATAATCCTTGAAATTTCCCATCCATTCCGGCCAGTCCTCCGCCAGGGCACCGCCGCCCCTGGTCCACGGGCCGTTTGTGTCGTAAGTCCGATGCCATTTCAGCGCCCACAATTCCTTAAGTCCTATTCTCCTTGCTGTAAAATCCAGGAAGATGCTATTTATTGACTCCTGGTGGCGGTCTGTGCAGAACCATGCCATCTCTCGACCACCGTAGGGTTCACCATCGTACGCCGGAGGGGTATCAGTCTGACTTGGCCCGCCTCCGGGCCACCGGCAATCCAAGAACAGCGGTATATTAGCCGCACCTTTGACATGAGCACGCCGCCAGTGCTTGTCAGACACACGCCCTTGTAACGCCGTCCTCTGAGGTGGCGGATTATAAGACCAGGAATTTGCCCCATAGCTGCCGCACTCATCCCATTCGTCCCACTTCCATCTCCAGGCGGTAGCTGGAAACGGCAGTCCCTTTGCCTGGACCGCTTCGGCCGGTACCTTCGTGGCCACCGGACAGAAACGTATCTTTCCCTTCGTATCCCCATACGGCGCCAAGGCATATATCCATTGCGAACGTTCTCCCCACCCAACTGGTTTGTTTGGAAAAACGCCGTCACTGAAATAGCCATCGTGGTCGTCTGCATACATCGACCAGATAATGCCCCATTGTTTCAGATTCGACTGGCAAATCACCTTCTTAGCCTGTTTTTTCACGCGCGCCAATGCAGGCGTAAGTATGGCCATCAACAACGCTATAATCGCGATCACTACTAGCAGCTCAATCAGCGTGAAGCCTAAGAGATAGGATTTCGAAGCAGCATCTTTCGTTGCGGTCATTGCAGCTCTCCATTCTAACCTAATGGTAAGTCCGAGGCACACGACAACGAAACACATTGTGCTCATGATTATTCTATCGGTTTCGGCAAGTGTAAGTCGTTCGTTATTCTCTGACAAAATTCCTAACAAATCTACACAACTAGCAACCACCCGAAGGGTGGTAAAGGGGTGCGAAAATGCCCATGGAAGCGTAATATCAGCCACGAGAGACAAAGCCGGCATTTTGGAAAGACAAACGAAGATGTATATTATTCTGTAACAGTATGTCGAACGTTTCCAAGCAATGGATTTTGTATACTGGTAGCATGTTTGAAGAAGTATGGTGTCGGCCCTAACCCGAGCGGGAAGTCACATAGCGCGGAAGTTAAGGCAGGTGATGGCTACTAATTATGATCTATAGAAGCCGACATGGATATACGGTTTTGCAGGCGGGCGAAGTCAGAGTGACTTCGGACATGCGATCCAAGTTATAAGCCGGATGATTCGGTTCGTATGGATGGTAAGATAAGTTCAGGCATCTATGAGTGATCGAAAGTCAGTATCGCGAATGAACAGAGAGAGCGTCAGGGCCCCATCGACGAGACCGTCGGCTGGCGTGTTCCCGTTGAGACGCGCCCGGCCGGAGGTCGAATCGCCGGTTGCGGTACGTGACAATGTGTTACGTGCGGTTCGCTTCGAGAGGCCCGCCTACATTCCGATGGTCTTTCATATCAATGAGGCCTGTTGGTATCGCTATCCTCCTGATACCTTGAAGGAACTCATGGCATCCCATCCCTTCCTATTTCCCCACTTTAATGGTGATATCCTCGGACGCACGGAACTGGATTACAGCGTTTTAGAACATCCGGGAGAACCCTATATTGATGGCTGGGGATGTGTTTGGGAGACGTCTATGGAGGGGATTGTCGGTTATGTGACGAAGCATCCGTTAGCTGACTGGAGTGATTTCAACGAATTTGAGGCCCCGAATCCCATGATCGATTCCGGCAAGGGGCCTGTAGACTGGAAACAGATAGCGATGGACATCGTCCGGGCCCGATCCGCAGGACACTTGACAGTGGGAGGATTGCGACACGGGTATCTGTTCCAAACGCTGGCAGATATTCGCGGCTACGAGAACCTCCTGTTTGACATGGCCGATAACTATCCGAGCCTGCCACACCTTATTGAAATCATTGAGCATTTCAATATGGCTATTGTGCAACGGTATCTGGATATTGGTGTCGAGTGGATGTGCTACCCAGAAGATCTGGGTATGCAGACCGGCCCGATGATTTCGCCAGCCATGTTCCGCAAGTTCATCAAACCCAGCTATGAGAGGCTCATAAAGCCTGCACGTGCGGCCGGCTCTGTGATCCACGTTCACTCGGACGGGCGGGTGTGTGATTTGCTCGATGACATGATCCGTGGTGGCGTCGACGTGATTAATCTGCAGGATCTGGTCAACGTCATTGACTGGATCAAAGACAAGCTGGCGGGCAAGGTGTGTATCGACCTCGACATCGATCGCCAGCACATCACCGCCTCGGGCACGCCAAAGCAGGTCGACGCCCTCATAAGGGAAGAAGTGACTAAGCTCGGGTCCAAAGAAGGGGGTCTGATGATGGTCTATGGGTTGTATCCGGGGGTGCCGCTTGAGAATGTCAAGGCCCTTATGGATGCGATGGAGCGCTACGCCGGCTTCTACTCATAGCCGGGATCAGGTATACTGTTCTGTGCTTTATTAGTGAAGTATAAGTTCAGTTAGAAAGTTATTAGGGCGAGCGCTTAGACGGACGTAAGTTTGCAAGAACCCGGAAAAGCCCGAATAACTTCGGGCATGCTTTCGCTCTTGGAGGAACGACAATGACAAAACTGAACCGAAGAGATTTAATGAGGGCCATGGGATATGCAATCGGAGGGGCCCTGCTGGATGGTCGCCGGGGCTATGCTCGCGCCAGAGCACACATGAGCCAAGTGAACATCCTGTTTCTTATGGATGATCAACACCGTGGGGACTGTATCGGCGCCGCCGGATCTGAGTGGGTAGAGACCCCGAATCTCGACAGGCTGGCCCAAAAAGGAGCGTTGTTCGTCAAGGCCTATACTTCATTGCCGTCCTGTACACCAGCCCGTTCGAGTCTGCTCACCGGAAAGAGCCCGTGGAGTCACGGAATGTTGGGATACAAGAAGATACCTCCTCAATACGAATATGAAATGCCCCGGATGTTCACAGATGCAGGGTACAGTACTCATGCCGTCGGCAAGATGCATTTCCAGGACCACTATCACGGGTACCAGTCGATTGTTTTGGAAGAAGCATGGCGCCTGCGCTCCGAGGGTTTCAAGTGCGATTATCGTCGATGGTTCGAAGCCAACCATCCTGACAAGGATGTGGACGCAACCGGCCTTAGCTATACTGACCATCGTGGAGGGCGTTTTTTCCCTTATGATGAAAGTCTGCACCCCACGAATTGGACCGCCGAGCAAGGAATCAACTTTCTTCAGACATACCGTGGTGACCGGCCCTGGTTTCTGAAGATATCGTTTAAGAGACCCCATCCGCCGTTTGATCCCCCCAAACGTTTTCTCGATTACTACAGCACTGTGGATTTTCCAATGCCGAATGTAGGTCAATGGGCGGTGCGGAAGTTCGGTAAGATCACCGGATCTCTGGAGAAAACTCCGAGTGCTACACAGGGCCGTTTCCCGGACGATGAGGTCAGTGCCTCCCGTCAAACGTACCTTGCGGGTATTTCTCATGTGGATGAGCAGGTAGGAAGAGTCCTCGATGCCCTTAAAACGCGAGGGGACTATGAGAACACCTTGATTCTCTTCACGTCCGATCACGGTGACATGATGGGCGACCATTATCTGTGGCGAAAGTGCTACGCGTATGAAGGATCGGCGAGGATCCCGATGATTGTACGCTGGCCCGAATCCCTTGGTCTGTTGGCCGAGCGTGGACAAGTCATTGAGCAGTTGGTAGAGCTGCGCGATGTGTTGCCTACCTTTCTGGATGCGGCCGGATTGTACAAGCCTGATGATATGGATGGTATGAGCATGCTCGAATTGATTGTGGGCCAGACGCAGAACTGGCGCAAGGTTCTGGATCTGGAGCATGCACAGATCTACTGGAAAGGCAATTCCTGGGTTGCACTAACCGATGGACGGTACAAGTACATTTACTTCACACTTACCGGCGAGCAGCAGTTGTTCGACCTCGACGAGGATCCCCATGAGATGAACAACCTCGCTGATGTTATCAGGAACGCATCGTTGCTCAGCCAGTGGCGCCAGTGCATGATCGAGCATTTGTCGATACGAGGCGATCACTGGGTAAAAGACGGTGATCTATGCATTCAGAGTGAGGCGGTCTATTACAGTCCTCATTTTCCGAAAACATGAGCGCCCATTTCAGAGAGAAAATGCCATGTCTGTGGTTAAGGTGATTCGCATCAATACTCGTGCCGTGTATGGTTGTCCTGACGGCAATCCATGCCTACTGTGGAGACCAGGAGCGGCTCGTAGAGATACGACGAGATGCACATTCAGACCAGATCGTTGTTATGCAGGTTTCTATTCCTGACAACATATTAATTGAAAAAGTACTGCTTAGATGTTCATATTGGAGAAATATCCATGAGTCATCGAATGACACGTCGTCGATTTCTGGTCAGTAGCTGTTTGAGCCTGGCGCTGCCCGGTTATATCACTGCGCTTGCTGAGATTAAAAGGGGCCAGAGCCGGCCTAATATAATCTTCATAATGGCGGATGACCATGCTGCCCATGCGATTAGTGCGTATGGAAGTAAGATCAATACAACGCCAAATATAGATCGATTGGCCCGGGAAGGCGCGCTTTTTACCCTGTGTCTAAATGTCAACTCACTGTGTGCACCCAGCCGGGCCGCTCTGGTCACGGGAAAATATAGTCACAAGAACGGCTTTTATCGAAATGGAGATCGCTTTGACCGGACTCAGCAGACATTTCCACGGCTGCTTCAGGAGGCCGGGTACGAAACTGCCGTCATCGGCAAATGGCACCTTTTAACTGAGCCGGCTGGTTTCGACTATTATAACGTCCTGCCCGGACAAGGACGGTTCTTCGACTGTCCCTTGAAGGAAAAGGGTAAACCCTGGCAGGATGGCAACAAAGGAGGAGAGGTTCGATCCGGTTATCTAACGGAGGTAATCACTGACCTGTCCATTGAATGGATAAAGAAACGCGACAGGGACAAGCCGTTTTGCCTGATGGTCCATCATAAAGCTCCTCACACGCCACATCAATACTCCAAGAAGTATGCAGCTCTCTATACGGATCAGGATTTGCCGGAACCGGATACGTTTAACGACGACTTTGCTACACGAACCGATGCCCTGGCACGGACCCAGGGACGCTGGTCCAAGTTAGACAATATCCTTCCAACACATTTTGTTGAGAAGGTTCCTCCGAGAATAGAAGGGAATACGTTCAAAAAGTGGGCTTACCAAAGCTTCTTCAAGAATTACCTGCGAGTGGTTGCGGCTTTGGACGACAATATTGGCCGGCTTCTCGACTACCTGGAACAGGCAAATTTAACTGAGAATACGATCGTCGTCTACACTTCCGACAACGGTTTTTTCCTGGGCGACCACGGATTGTTTAACAAAATGTGGATCTACGAGGAGTCCCTGCTTTTACCGTTGCTGGTACGCTATCCGCGTGAGATACCGGCTGGAACGGTAAACAATGAGTTAGCTTCTATCCTGGACTTTGCACCGACTTTTCTGGACTACGCCGGCGCGCCGATTCCAGAAGACTTGCAGGGTCGATCCCTTCGTCCACTGCTGCAAGGCAGGCTTCCCGACGATTGGCGCACAGCTCACTATTACCACTACTTCGGCCAGTACGACGTGCCCCCTCACAACGGTATTCGAACGCAGCGTTATAAGCTGGTCCACTTCTACGAGTTGGAATCGGAACGCCGCTGGGAACTGTACGATATGAAGACCGATCCGCAGGAACTGACAAACATAATCGACAAATCGGAAGTCCGGTCGATAGTGGAGAAGCTCAAGATGGAATTATTGCAATTGAGTCAAAAATATGAAGGAGATGTCACGTAGAGATGATGTGAAAGGGAGGCATAGGTGCAACGACAGGGATTTCTGCGGGGTCGCTTGTTGGCAAAGAACGGTAGAAAGCAACGTCTCGGATACTAAATATTCTCTTTATTATCAACAACCAGCATCGGGGGGAATCGTATTGATGCCGCCGGCACAATCTTGCTGAAAAACTCCCTATCTGGACAGACTCGCCGAGGAAGAAAGCCCTTTATGTTCACGGATGCAGTGTAACGCATCCCTGCCACAGGCATGATACGTTTCCACGCCACAATCACATATACCCGCCGATTATCCGGTAGGAGGTATGCCGCCTCCGAGGCGAGGTTTTCAAGTGCGATTATCGCCGATGGTTTGCCGCCCATTCGTGCTACAAGAAGAATCGACCGGTGTCACTGCCCTTGCAACAATGATATGACGCGAGGCGGACATCAACCGCCAAGTGGCTAAGAGGTTTCGGGCGGGCCGATGAGGCTTGTCTCGCGATAGGCGCGGGGTGTGACGCCTGTAACCCTCTTAAAGGCGGTGGCAAAATACTGGCTGGAGGAATACCCCAGGGCATGTGCAATGGTCGTGATACTCATAGCAGAATCGCAAAGCATTATTTTAGCCTTATGTATTCGCCTTTGTATCAAATATTCTCCTGGTGTCATGAAAACCTCTTCATGAAACCGCCGGTAAAACGACGTCACACTCAGATCAACCTGCTGCGCGATATCGTCCATCTTGATTTCTTCTCCCAGCTGCTCATCGATCAACGCCATGGCCTGGCGGATGGGCTTGGAGCACGCTATGTTGCTCATTTTGCTGTGGCGGTGGGCTTCATACCCCTGAATCACGGCGATGAGCAGTTCGATCAGACCGGTGCGTACCAAAATGCTGCTGTGCTCTGAGATTCTGCGGTGTTCATCGACGATCCGTTTGAACAGTATCGGGATCTCCGGTATGCCAGGGAAACAGTGTTGTTTGATTCTGGCGAACTTGTCCGCCAGAATCACAGTTTCCGATTGGGATAAACCCTGGAGGTTCCCTCCTCGGGGAAACTCAACCTGAGCCCAGAAGAGCTCGCAAGGGTTCATGATATCGTGGAGGCCGCCGTGTTTCTCGCCGGGGAAGGTAATGAAAACACAGCCGGGATCCACCTCAAACTGCTTCTCTTCGACCCACCAGTCCACCGTCCCCTGAGCGATGTAGCATATTTCATAAGCCATCTCGTGGATGTGGGCAGGCAGGTTCTCGCTGTCGTGAACCGGCTCGGCGAAAATAGCCCAACCTAACTGACATAGATTGGGATTCAGACAAGAGTCTTTCTCGATTTTGTATCTCAACATAGCTTGAGCCGAACACACGAGGCGATCTCCCTGAAATTACGGATTGACCATACTCGAGCAGACTATTATCAGATAGAGTCCCTGCATTGGTGTGCAGGAGCAATACTTCTGCTTTTCCTTGATATATTATATTGGGCGGACTGCCGGTTGTCAAGCCACGGTTTGGTTAGACAGCAAATCCGCAACGTTTTGTTCTGGGTCGTATTTTAAGTGGATTAGTGGTTTGTATTTCCGGGTTTACGGTGATTTGATTATTCTGGTGTAACGTGGAGCGTTTTCGCAAGGGCAATTTAGGGTT
>Ga0307380_10010262_pt1 | contig 11812 bp, 11 predicted proteins | sample UN3MG_FD_202239 | JGI IMG/M metagenome (GOLD analysis project Ga0307380, IMG submission 202239) | Soil microbial communities from Risofladan, Vaasa, Finland - UN-3 | ecosystem: Environmental > Terrestrial > Soil > Coastal area > Acid sulfate soil | place: Finland: Risofladan, Vaasa | collected... | reverse complement strand
CGATCACGGCCGCCAGGAACAGCAAGACCTTGGCCTTGGCCGAACGCGAGGGTTTGGTCTCGGACGTCACGTCTGCGGCGTCCGACGGTTTGGTCAGGTTGGGAGTCAGTTCGGGCATGGCTTCGTGGTGGCCGACTGTCGCTGGGTTTCGCGATCCTCTTCAATGTCAAGTTTAGGACGCTTTTCGACGCTCAAGGGCCTCCTTCGGGGAGAACTCGATCCGCGTCTCCTTCCCCCACTCCCGTCGGGTCATCAACCAGTTCGGGGAGCACGAATATTTCCACTCGGGGATTGCTCTTCAGCAGCATCGGATCCGGCTGCGTGTGTTTCGGTTCGTTTTCGGCGGCCGAGGTCAAACGGATCCGCCGTCGCTCGATTCCGAGCTTGACAAGGTATTCCATCACCGCCTTGCACCGGGCGTGCGCCAGGTCCCAGTGGTCCTTGTACGGACTACCCGGCGGCAGGGGGTGCGTGGACGTGTGCCCGCGGATTTCGATCTTCTGGGGCTTTCCGCCGATCTGCTGGGCGGCGGCCTGGAGGATGCGTTTGTGCTCGTCGGTCAATTCGGCGGAGCCGATTTCGAAGGTGACCAGCCCGCCGCGGGTGGAGTGCCGGGAGACGTGCATCGCCATCACGCGGGGGTGTTCGCCCACCGGGGCTTTGACCTTGTCGCCGCCGCGCATCGTGTCGGCCCTTTGGGCTCGGCCGAGGGTGGCCAGTTTGGCGATCATGGAGTTTTTCGGGTCGGCTTCGCCGGGCATAGGGCTGACGATCGTCGACTCGAAGCCGAAACGTTTCCGCAGCGCGTCCATGATCGCCTGGTAGCGTTGATCTTCCTTGATTTCGCTCATCGAGAACAGCATGATGAAGAAGGTCAACAGCAGCGACATCATGTCGCCGAAGGTAACCACCCATTCCGGGATTTCGGCTTTGTCTTCTTGTTGTTGTCCGACGGTTGCCATGGGATCAGGCCGCCTCCTGGGCGTGGGGCCTCATCTTCGGCGGGATGAAGGTGTTGAGCTTCTGCTCGATCACGCGGGGATTGTCTCCCGACTGGATGCCCATGATCCCGCGGACGATGACTTCCATGGCCAGCAATTCGTGTTTGTCGATGAATCCGAGCTTTTCGGCGAAGGGGAGCAGGAACAGGTTGGCGAACACCGCTCCGTAGAGCGTCGTCAGCAACGCCACGGCCATGCCTTCGCCGATGGTGTTGGGGGTCATGTCGCCGAGCATGATGACCAGTCCCATCAGGGTCCCGATCATGCCGAACGCGGGTGCGAAACGGCCCAACTGGGCGATCACGTCCTTTCCGTTTCGATGGCGGGTGGCCACGGCGTCCATTTCGGTGCGCATGATGTCTTCGATCATCTCGGGCCGGGTGCCGTCGACGGCCATCTGGATGCCCAGCACGACGAACGGATTGGAGATCTCCTCCAGCCTGCTTTCCAGGGCCAACAGCCCGTCGCGCCGCGCCGTCTCGGCCAGCGAGACGATCAATTCGATCAACTCGCCCAAGTCCTGCTGCTTGTTGAAGAAGATGTTCTTGGAAACCCGAAACGTGTTCACGAAGCTTTTCAACGGGAAGCAGATCAGCACGGCCGAGAGGGAGCCTCCGAAAACCACGAGGATCGAGGCCGTGTCGAAGAACGCCCCCAGCGGCGACTTGACCATGATCGAGATCAGGATCAGGCACGACCCCAACAACATTCCGATGATTGTGGCAATATCCATCGCTTAACAGGCTTGTTCGCTTGGCGGGTCGATCTGCGAGACGGCCGGTTCTCGCGGTGCAGGCGGCGGGACCAGGTGCTTGGCCTGCTGGTAGGCCACCGCACGCCGCAATACCTCGTCCATCGATTCGATCACTACGATCCGTTCTCCCGTCGTGAGCGTTATGAACGTATCGGGCCGGACCTCGACGTAGCGGACCAGGTCGGCGTTGAGGATGAATTGTTCTCCTCCCAGCCGTGTGAGCTTGATCATCGTGCTTCCGGCATCCTTTTCTTGCCGCTTCGCGACGGTAACGTTTTCTTCGAAAGGGTAGTTTGCGAACGGACTCGTTGCCCGGCGGCCCATTAACGACGCAGTGCCAACAATTCGTCGAGCATCTGTTGCGAGGTGGTGATCACCCGCGTGTTGCCCCGATACATCGTCGAGGCCAGGATCAGGTCGATCAGGTTGGAGCCGATATCCGTGTTGGAGAGTTCCTGGGCTCCGGCGATCACGGTGCCGATTCCCTGTTGTCCCGGGTTTCCCATCACCGGCAGGCCCGAGTTGACGCCCGTGGCGAAGAGGTTTTCCCCCTTCTGATGCAGGCCGGTCGGGTTGCCGAAGCGTACCAGTTGGACTTGTCCGAGATCCCGGGTAATGCCGTTGCTGAAGACGCCCTTGATGCGGCCGTCTTCGCCGACGATGAAGCTGCTCAGCACGCCCGGCCCCGAACCGTCCTGACGGGAGACGGCCAGGGAGCTTTCGTCGGCCGAGAGGCCGGAGAGGCTGCTGAAGTCCAACTCGAATTCCAGGGGCGTGATCGAGGAGACGGTTTCTCGCCGGACCGAGACGGTCGACTCGCTGACCGACGAGACGTTGCCTTCCCCGTTGAAGTAGATCAGCCCCGTGCCCACGGCGATGTTGACTCCGGAGGCCGGGTCGTTGTCCGGGGAGTCGGCGAACCAGCGATAGACGGTGGCCGAACTGTCTCGCGACTCCAGGACGGCCGTGACCCGGACCTGCAGCGGAATTCCCAACGTGTCGTAGGCGAGAAAGTCGGCCGACGCGCTCTCCCCCACCGCCGATTGGACGGAGGAGAACGGTATGTCGACGGATACCGGGGACCCGCCGGCGGGGGTCAGTTGCAGTCCCGACACACCGATATCGATGGCATTGTCCTCGCCGTTGTTGCCGATGAATTGGATCCGGCCGCCGGTGATGACACCGCCGGGAGGGTTGCCGCTGCCGCCGTCGTTGGGGATTCCGTTGTCCGCGGTGGGCTCCTGGATGCCCATGGCCTCCTGCATGAAGTTGACCAGTTCCGGCAAGGTGGTCGTGGCGGTGATCTCGAACTGCTTGGCCGAGAGCGACCGCCCGCCCTTCCTCGCGGTGAAATCCAACGTGCCCTCCTGGAAAAGTAAATCGTAATCGCCGTTCTCGTCGCGCAGCAACAGGTCGGTCACCAGGGTGCTGTTGGCGGCCGGCGGGCCGTCGAGGTTGCACTGGGGATGCGCGGCCGGATCGCTGGCGATTTCCGTGTCGGACGTGCTGTCGGTGTACACGAGCCCGGGCGTCGTGGCGTCGGCAATCTCCCCGATGCGATAGTAGGTGTTCGGGTTCGTGTTCGTGTTGCGGTAGATCCGCCGGGTGTCCCATTGCCCGCTGGCGTCCACCGGCAGGTCGCGCAACTGGAATCGTCGATTGTCGATGATTCCGGCCTCGACGGGTTGCGTGGGGCGGCTTTCCACGCCGGTCGACGAATTGTAGAACATGATCAGATAGTTGTAACTGCCGGCGAGCAGCGTCTGGTTGAGCTGGGCGTGCGTGCCGTCGGTCAGATCGGCGTCCGAAAGCTGGTCGATATGGGGCGGCGCGGCGGCGCCCACGTCCTGCTCGTGGATCAGGTAGTAGGCGTCGGTCTGGTCGGCCTCGCTCCGGTAGATGCGCAGCCGCGTGTACGTGGAGCTGGCATCGTCGGGAAGGTTGTCCAGGGTGAACTGGTTCTCGGCGGCGCCGAGCGTGTCGGAGACCACGGTCGAGGGCTGGCCTTCGGTATCCGTGTTCGGGTCGTAGAAGACGAGTTCGTAGGAATACGTTGCGTTGGGGGTCAATCCGTCCACGCCGGGGATGCCGAAAGATCCGGCGCTCGTGGTGGTCGTGGCCGGGACGAGTTGCGTGATGGTGGTCGACATGCCCGTGCTGGTCGGCGCCGTGTAGCTGTTGTCGCCCAGGACGGCCGTTTGGATGATCTCGGCGGTGGTGGCCAGGTCCCCGGTCGGCGAGAGGGTCCCTTCCAGGAACACGCTGCTGGTGGCCTGGGCGACGGCCGCGGCACCGATGGGGATGTGGATCGGCATCAGGGTGCCGCTGTCGATTTGGTAGTCGTCGTCCACGCCGAAGCCCAACAGCCGGTTGCCGGTGGTCGTGGTCAACTCGCTTTCGGAGTTCATTTTGAAGATGCCGTTTCGGGTGTAGAGTTGCTCGCCCTGCCCGCCCTGGACGATGAAGAACCCGTCGCCCTGGATGGCCAGGTCGGTGGGGCTGGAGCTGAGCTGGATGGTGCCCTGGTTGAAGTTGGGCGTGATGTCGGCGACCATCGTCCCCAAGCCGATCTGGCGGGGGTTTCTGCCGCCATCGTTGGCCGTGGGCGCCGAACCAAGGCTGCGCGTTTGCAGGAACTGGGTCGCGAAGTTGACCTGGGACGCCTTGAATCCCACCGTATTCGAGTTGGCCAGGTTGTTGCCCACCACGTCGATCGTGGTCTCGGCCGCGGTCAATCCGGTCAGCGCCGTGCTCAGTGCGGATGCCAAACCCATGATCTGTCTCCTTCTATTTCAGTTAACATTCTTTTCGAAAGGTTGTTATTCAGACTGCAAGCAGTGGCACACCAGAGGTTGCTCCTGACTTACAGTTCGAAGTTGTTGGCTACTCACATTCCGTCGCCGGAACCCTCGGGCAGGATATCGGCGACGTTGCGCAGTTCGATCGTGTCGTCGCCGACGTGCAGCTTCGCCGTGCCGTCCTCGATCGAAACCCGATCGACCTTGCCGGTGATCTGCTCTTGGCCGACGGTCAACCCTCGCACCGTCTGCCCCAGCAGGCTGCTGGCCGTGGCCAGGCTCTGTCCCAGCAGCACCGATTGGAGCGTGTTGGTGAGCCGCTGGTTCGATTCGATTTCCCGAATCTGGGTGATCTGCTGCAGTAGCTCCTGGTTTTCCATCGGGTTCAGCGGGTCCTGGTTTCGAAGCTGGGTGATCATCAGTTTGAGGAAATCGTTCAGGTCGACTTCCTTGAAGGCGTCGGAGCCGGCCGTCGTTTGTTGGGCTTGTTGACCGATGGAGCTGACGGAGCCTGTCGACATGTCATGAGTTCCTTTTCGTTCTTCCGAAGTAGCCATCTCGCTGGGGCGAGATGCAGCCACGTCTCGCGGAGCGAGACGGCTACTATACGGCTACCATACGGCTATACGACCACGTTCAGTTGCGTTCCTTCGCCCGGCCGACGGACCGCGCCGGCGTTGGGCGTGCTTTCTCCCTCGACGTCGGCGTCGGCCTTCGCGCGGGCGGGACGGTCGCCCTTGGGGCGGCCGTGGGATTCCGCGAAATCGGCCGTCTGGTCGGACGGACCGCCGGGCGAACGGTCCGTCAGATCGACGTTGAACTGCTCGATCTTGATGTCCTGCTGGGCCAGGCGCTCGCGCAGCACCGGCAGGTTGTCCAGCAGCATGTTCCGGGCCGTCTGCGTTTCCGCCTCCACGCGCGCCGTCATCACTCCGTTGCGCACGGTGATCTCCAGTCGCAAGGAACCGAGTTCGGGCGGGTGCAGCCGCAGACGGACGACGCCGTTGCGGCTGCCCATCGCCTCGAACGCCCGAGCGACGCGCTGGACGAACCGTTCCCGGTCCGCCTGGCCGGGCTCGGCGAGGTGACGGGCGTTTTGCGGGGCTTCCGGCCGCGAGGTCTCGCCGGCCGATCCGCGGGTGGCCGTGTTGGCTTCCGCGTCCGTGGTGCCGGCCGTCTGCCCTTTGACGGTGGAGTCTGCGCCTTCGACCGTGCTCACCACAGCGGACACCGCTTGTTCGTTGGAAACCGCCCGAGTCTCCGTGGTTTCGACCTGCGGCGAAGTCGCGTTGGGGGCCGGCTTCTGCGGCGCGCCCTGCAGGGAACCACGCGACGTGGTTCGGTCTTCGTGATCCCGGCCTCGAGAGCGTCGCGAAGCGCCTCGTTCCGAGACAGCCGACTTGTTTCGCGGCGGTCGGTCGATCGGTTGATCCTCGCCGTCCTCAGCAGAAACCGCGAGGTCCGTTTGCCCGACCCGGCTATCGACTTGTTCACCCTCACCATCGGTTCGTGGAGTTTCCGAGTCGCCTTGCTTGTCCGTCGCATCCGCGGCGTCGGCGGTTTTCTCCGCATGGATTTGGCTTACCTCGACGGCGGAGCCCTTGGCTTCCGTGGAAGCCCGCCGCGAGGGATCGTCCGCGCTGTGCGGCTCTTCAGAAGCAGCTTGCTCCTCTTGGGCCGTCTCCTTCCCGCTCGCTTTCCCCTTGGTAGGTTGGAGATCTCCCTGATCCTCTTCCGCGTGCTCGTCCACGTCGAGTTGGGCACCGGACTGCTCGGCGTTGTCGTTGGCAGTCGCAACATCTTCATCTTCCGCATCGGCCGGCAATTCGCCCGGAAGTCGATCCGGCTCCACCGCGACGTCGATTTCTCCCGACGCTTCTTCTCCGTCGGCTTTTCCCGACGCTTCGTCTCCGTCGGCTTCCCGGTCTTTCGCGTCGGTCGTTTTGCCGGCTTCGGCGGTCTCGGGCCGTTGCGAGGAGTCGGCATCCGCTTCGGCCGCTTCCGATTCCGGCCGATTGTTCGGGTGGGTCTCTTCGGCCGGCGCCGGCGGCGCGGAATCGCCCGCGGCCTTCTCGTCGGTCGGTCGCCGGGAATCGTCTTCCCGGTCACCGGCAGCAGGCCGCGTATCCCGGGCGGACGGGCGTGCTGCGCCGGCGGCGGAATCGGGGCGTGCGGCGGGGGCCGGTTCGTCCGGCCGCGTCCGCGCCCGTTGCAGGTGGGCGTCGAAAGATTCCGCCGGGATCGACCGACCGCGGAAGAGATTCGGATCGGCCAGCAGCGACTCGACTGCCGAAGGGCCGGAGGCGTTCTCCACGGGGATTCGGGACATGTTCGGTGCCTGGTTTCCGGGGTGTAGGGGGCTGTCCAATAACAAGTCGGCCGTTTTGACGAATGGTTACGGCGGGGGCGGATTGGCGTCGGGCAGTTTGCTCAGCATATCGGCGGCCAGGTCGTACTCGGGATAGCCTTCTCCGATGCGCTGCAGGATTTCGTAAAGCTGCTCGATCTCGGCGTCCGTCTTGAACTCGCTCATGATCTTGGCCGACTTGGTGCTCGGCATGTTGGCCAGCAGGACCACCACCTGGTCGAGCCGGCCGTCCCCGAGCATCTCGGCGATCTGATTCTTGGCCTCGGGCGCCTTGATCGATTCCAGCTTGAGTCGGAGGTTCTCCATGCCGGCGGCGATCGCGCCCTCCTGCATATCGAACAGTTGCTTCTGGAAGGCCGCTCGGACCAGCTCGAATTCCTTCTTCTGGCTGCTGAGTCGGCGCTGTTCGTAGTCGAGCTGTTGAAGACCGTTTTTCAAGGCGTCTTCGCGGAGCTGCAGGTGGAAGACGTTGCGTGCCCGGGCTTCCATGATCTGCTCATAGGAAACCTGTTCCGGAGAGACTTGTTCCCGCTCGCGCTCGGCCTCCCGCCGCATCTCGAACAGATCCACGTCCTGCAACACGGCAAAGATCTGCATCGCCTTGTCCCGGTCGACGCCGAACGCGACGCCGAGATAGGCGAAGACGGCCGCCTGGGCAATCAGCGTGGCCAGGCAAAAGTAGACCAGCAGAGGCACACCCTTTCGCAGGAGCCGGAAGATCACCAGACGTCCTCCCGGGCGGCCAGCAGTCCGGCCGCCTCATCCAACTGTTTGATTTCCTGCCGGTTTTCCGTCTCTCGATGGCGTCGGGCCTGGTGCTCGCGGAGCTTCTCCAGCACGCGGACGTTCCGGTTGGCGACGACCAGGGCCTGCCGGCGGCGTTCGATCTCGGCGCCGATCTGCTCGCGTTGCCCTTGGAGCTGTTTCTGCCGGACCTTGAGCACGACTTCGTACCGCTGGGCCTCGACGAGTTGATCGACGTTGATTGTCCCCGGAGCGGCCACCCGGCGGCATTGGTTCCGCAGCCAGCCGATCTCCTCCTCCGTGCGTGCGAGTTGTTCCCGCAGCAGGTCGTCGGCCCGATACGCCTCGGCCAACTCCTCGCGGCGTTGGTCGCGCGCGGCCTCGCGGAGCCTCAGCAGGGTCGCCAGTCGGAACTTGAACTTGGCCATGGGTTACGCTTCGTGCTTCCGGGATCCGTTCTTTTCGGTGGGAACTTTGGCCGGTTCTCGGGCCTTTCCTTGGACCTTTCCTTGGGCCTTTCCTTGGGCCGTTTGCCCGGCCGACGGTTGGTCCGTTGGCAGGGCGTCGAGTCGGTCGGCGTATTGTTCGTACAATTGCATCAGCCCGTCGCGAGCTTCCTCCAACGTGGCGGGTCGCCCGACCGGCTGCCGCAAATAGCGGCGGATCTCCTCCATCATGGCGACGGCCAGGTCGACGGTCCGGTTGCTGCCCTGGCGATAGGCCCCGATGGAGATCAGGTCTTCGTGGTCCCGATAGGCCCCCAGCAACTCGCGCAGGGCGAACGCGGCCCGGCGATGTTCTTCGTCGGTGACCTCGGGCATCAGCCGGCTGAGGCTGCCCAGCACGTCGATGGCCGGATAGTGTCCGCGGGAGGCCAGGTCGCGCGAGAGCCAGGTATGCCCGTCGAGCAGACCGCGCACCGCGTCGCTGACCGGTTCGTTGGGATCGTCGGCTTCCACCAACACGGCGTAGAAGGCGGTGATGCTTCCCCGGCGGCTGCGGCCGGCGCGTTCCAACAGCCGGGGCAAGAGGGCGAAGACCGAGGGCGGATAGCCGCGCGTGGTGGGCGGCTCGCCGGCGGCCAGGCCGATCTCCCGCTGCGCAAAGGCGAATCGCGTGAGCGAATCCATCAGCAGCAACACGTCCTTGCCCTGGTCGCGGAAGTATTCGGCGATCGCCGTGGCGGTGGACGCGGCCTGCACGCGAACCAGCGCCGGCTCGTTGCTGGTGGCCACCACGACGACGCTCTTGGCCAGTCCCTCCGGGCCCAGGTCGCGCTCGATGAACTCGTTGACCTCGCGTCCCCGTTCGCCGACCAGGGCGATCACGATCACGTCGGCCGAGCTGTATCGGGCCATCATTCCCAACAGCACGCTCTTGCCCACGCCCGAGCCGGAGAAGATGCCCATCCGCTGTCCCTTGCCGCAGGTCATCAGTCCGTCGATCGCCCGCACGCCGGTCGAGAGTGGCCGGTCGATCCTGGGGCGGTGGCAGGGATGCGGCGGTCGGCCGGTGAAGGAGGTGCGATCGTGGAGTGCCGGTTTCGGTTTCCCGTCCACGGCCTCTCCGCCGGCGTCCACCACCCGGCCGAGCAGCCCTTCGCCCACGCGCAGCCATCGGGTGGTCCGCACCAGCCGGATCCGGTTGCCGTGTCGCACGCCGGAGAGTTCGCTGAAGGGATAGAGGATGGTCATTTCGTCGCGGAAACCGATCACCTCGGCCAACAGCGGCGCGCCCGTCTCGCGTTGGACTTCCGCCATCGCTCCCACCGGGGCCGGGAACCCCACGGCCGTGATCGTCATGCCGACCGTCCCGGCTACGGTCCCGGAAAGCGCCGTCGGCATGATGTATTCGAGTTGGTCGGTGATGGTTTGCAAGGGGATTTAGGATTTCAGATTCATGATTTCAGATTTGTGCGAAGCCGCAAGCGGCTACGTCAGCTCTTCTTCGATTCGTTTTAGCTGGGCCTCGAACTGCTGGTCGATGATGCCGAAACGGGTCTCTACGCGGCAACCACCGGGGGTGATTCCGGCGTCGGATACGATCTCGGCTTCGGTCAACGTCGACAGCTCCCGCAGCAACTGCTCGACTTGCGTGCCCATCGATTCGTGGTCGGCCGGGTTCAAGTGAATGCGCAACTGCGAATGCCCGGCGGCCAGATCCAGGGCCTCGCGGACCAGGTCCAACGTGATTTCCGGCTGCCGGCTGAGTTCGCGGCGGATCAGCCGCCCGGCGATCGCGGCGGCCACATGGACCGCGCTGGCTTCCCAGTGCGTCAACCACGCCTGCTTGGCATGATGGATGTCGTCGACGGCCTGCTTCAGTGCCGGCAAGACGGTGCCCAGTTGCTTCCCCACCATCTGTTCGATCTCCCGGCGGCCGGCCTCGCGCCCTTCGTGTACCGCCTGTGCCTTCACGGCGTCGGCTTCCCGCTGTGCCTGGACCACGATCTTGGCCGCCTCGGCCCGCACCTTTTCCAGGTACCGGTTGGCCTGGCCGACCATGTCCTCGAAGTTGTACACCACCCGGTGGGTGCCGCGGTTGTGGTCGGTGGCTCGGATGATCGTGGACATAAGCGGGGCTTATCAGCAAACGAATAACGGTTGTTTCTCGGGCAAACGGATGCGCCCCTCGATGGCCATACGGCGGGCCAGTTCGGCGATCCGGCCGCGGGCGTCTTCGACGTCGCTCAGCCGAATCGGGCCCGGGTGGTCCAGTCGATGGCGAACTTCCTCGGCTTCCGACTCGCCAAGCCGCCGCACGACCCGGTCGATCAACTCCGGCGGGGCGCCGACCAGCGCGATCATCAGCAGTTCCGGCTCGGCGCCGTCGAAGACGGTGTCGAGGGTGTCGTCGTCCAGTCGCGTCAAGTCGTCGAACTGCAATCGCTGCGGGCCGAGTTGTTCGGCCAGCGGCCGGTCGTGTTCGGCCAGCCCGTCGAGGATCTGCATCCCCACCCGGCTGTCCGACGCGTGGAGGATGTCACTGACGGCCTTTATTCCGGCGACCCTGCGGCGCTGCATGCGAACCTGTTGCGAGAGGCGCGATTCCAGTGCTCGCTCCACGTCGCGGAGGATGGCCGGGTCGGTTTCCTCCAGATCGATCAACCGGTGGATCAAGTCGTTCTGCAACTCCGCGGGCAGCCGGATCAGGACGTTTCCGGCCTGCTCGGGCGGCAGGTGGGAAAGCACCAACGCGATGGTTTGCGGGCGTTCGTTGGCCAGGATTCGGGCCAGCTTGTCGGCTTCGGCCTCGCAGAGCCGGTGGAAGGGCTTCGGATCGGCGCCCGGCGATGCGTCCGGCTGCTCGTTCTCCGCGGTGCAACCTCTCGGCGGCATGGAGAGCTTGCGGGCGAGCCGTCCGTCCAGTTCGATGCCCGGGGGCCGTTGGTTGGGCACCATGGGTTGGATGCGGAAGAACTCGTCGAGGACGCGGCGCTGCTCGTGGGGGTCGATCTCGCCCAGTTCGACCACGGCGTCGCGGACCCGCCGGGCCTGCTCCTCGCCGAGCGCATCGAGCAGGGCGTCGGCGCTCTTTTGGTCGAGGCCGGCGACCAGCACGGCCGCCTTGCGGATGCCGGCGTCGTTTGCGTCTGCGGTGGAAGTTTTCAGGAGCTTGGTACGCATCTTCGATGACTACGGTGATTGGTCAACCTGCATTGCCGATCCACGTTCTGAGGATATTGGCGGCGGTGTCAGGATCTTCCTGGACGAGTTCGGAGAGGTCGTCGCGGAGCGAGTGTCCGCTGCCGGTGAAGCGTCCCAGCCGGTTGATCGCGGCTTTCTCTTCCCCTTCCTCTTCGTCGTCGTCGGCGGCGCCGGAGGTCGCGGCGGCTTGCGACCCGGCCGGGGCGGCCTTGACCATCGAGCGGAGCATCACCAGGCTGAAGCCCGCCAGGCCGATCATCCCCAGCGTGGCCCAGTACTGTCCCAGCCACCCCAGCACGTTCTCGCCGATTCCCGGTCCGGGGATCTCGGCCGGTTTGAGGTCCTGGAACGTGTTGACCTCGACCAGTTGAGTCCGGTCGGTCCCGGCCGCCGGTGTGGGGAGCAGATTGGCGACGTGCGTGCGGATCTTGGTCGTGGCTTCCTCCTGGATTCTCTGCAGATCGTTCTGGTCGGGCGTTCGCGGCTCCTGGCCTTCTGCA
>Ga0307380_10010261_pt1 | contig 11813 bp, 11 predicted proteins | sample UN3MG_FD_202239 | JGI IMG/M metagenome (GOLD analysis project Ga0307380, IMG submission 202239) | Soil microbial communities from Risofladan, Vaasa, Finland - UN-3 | ecosystem: Environmental > Terrestrial > Soil > Coastal area > Acid sulfate soil | place: Finland: Risofladan, Vaasa | collected... | reverse complement strand
AGGTCGGTCAACTGGCCGAGCGTCCGTTCGTCGCGGGCAGAAAGTTTCGTTTTCACGTCGGAAGTGCCTTTACCGGGAGCGGCTTTGCGCCGGATTGTTTTCTTTTTCGCCATGGTTGTTTTCTGTCTCTATGAAACCACAGATGAACACGGATAAACACAGATGAGAGAAGACAGAAGAGAAGAAATGGGGAGATAGGTTTCCGGCACACCGCGGCGGGAACTGGTGAATCAATTCCATTTTCCGTTCTTACCTCTCTAATCTGTGTTTATCCGTGTTCATCTGTGGTTCCCTCACTGTCCCCCATCACTTTCAATTGACAAACCTCTTGATTTCGATCTTGGGCACTCCGAAATTGATCAACAGGCAGACTTCCATTCCGGTCGCTTTGAGATAATTCAAGCACTGGGCAAAATGCACGTTGTCAAACGCCTTGACGGCCTTCAGCTCGACGATCACGCGGCCATTGACGACCAGATCCGCCGCATACTCGCCAACCACAACGCCGTCGTAAAGAACCTGAATCCCCTTCTGCTGTTCCACCGCAAGTCGGGCCCGCCTGAGTTCATGCGCCAATGCGTTTTCATACACCTTTTCCAGAAACCCAGCCCCCAATTCATTACTCACGGCAAACGCGCAACGAATGATCTCGCCCGTAAGTTCGTTCAACTCGCCTTCATCGCAACTCATGCGTGACTCGAATCTTCTTCTAAGGCATTTCTGTGAAACCACAGATGAACACGGATAAACACAGATGAGAGAAGACAGAAGAGAAGAAATGGGGAGATAAGTTTCCGGCACACCGCCGCGGGAACTGGTGAATCAATTTCATTTTCCGTTCTTACCTCTCTAATCTGTGTTTATCCGTGTTCATCCGTGGTTCCCTCGTTTTCCCGCCGCTCAACAAGCAACTGCCGCACCCTCTCCTCCGGATCGACGATCAACACGTTCTCACCCAGGTCCAACTCCTCCTCTTCGACCGGCCGGCCGCGGTCGTCGAGCTTCACGTCGGCTTCGACGGTCCGCTTTCGGGCGATGGTGAGCAGCTTCTCGTAGAGTTCGTCGCGATCGGTTTGGTTGATGCGGTGGACGGCCGTGGCCACTTCGTCCAGATAGCGGAGGAAGATCTGCCTCCGCTGGCCCTCATGCTTTACTTTCCGACGACGATTAAGGTACATCTTCAGCTTGCGGCCCACCGATTGCAGGGCCAGCCGCAGTTCCTTCTGGATCTCAGGGTATCCGGCGACCGCCTCCTTCGATTCGCTGGTGAAGGGGACCCACACGCTGGCCATGTGGACCATCACCGTGATCGGGCCGCGGGGGAGCTGGCCGCGGGTCTGGCTCAGCCCGTACGAACGCCAGTTGGTCGACATCAGCGTCTGCGTGATCGCGCACGCGCCGGCCTGGAACTGAAGCGGCACGCGATTGGCGTACCTAAGCACGTTCATCGTCTGGCCGTCGTAGAGGTTCACGCTCCGCATCGCCTCGTGCAGCCGGTCGACGTTTTTTTCTGCGAGTTTGCCGGGTGAGACGCGCGGCTTCATGCCGGCCTCTTTGAGGATCTTGTCGGCCGCGTCGGTGCCCAGGCCGTCGAAGGTGGTCGAGAGGAACAGCCGCAGCGTGCGGGCGTCGCTCTCTTCGAGCAGTTCGGCCAACATCTCGCGCGAGACCCGATGCGCCGTCGAACCGCCGCCGTAGGCCAGGCCGACCTCGATCTGGAACGGGTTGCCGCGATAGACGGCCGGCGGTCGGGTGGCGGCCGCGTAGAACTCGCCCGGCACGACCTGGTGCAGGCCCTTGAGGATCAGCTCTTCGCCGATGGGCGAGATGCAGTCGGTCGACGGGGCCTTGATCTTGGTGGTCTGGATCGCCTTGTAGAGTTCGTCGGCTTCGTGCCGCCCGCACCTTCCCGGCAGGGCGCGGGTGCTGACCTTGGCCCCTTCGCAGATCCGCCGGGCAACGGCCGGGGAAACGCGGGAGAACGACTTCATCAGGAACTGCGAGACGGTCGGCGCCTTGGTGTTCTTGAGCATGCCGACGAGCATCCCCAGCTCGATGCCGTAGGGATGCGGCTTGATCTCCTTCGGTTCCGGCGGCAGCACGTCGGCCACGCGGGGGTATTCCTTCTGGTTATTGTCCGGATCGACGTAGTGGATCGCCACGTGCGGGTTGGCGATCGCGGTTTGTTCGAGGTAGTCGTCCACGCTGCCGCGTCCGCGCTGGTACCGGGCCTCCAGCTCGATCGTCACGCGGGTGCCGTGGTTCGATTCGATCCACTCGATGCCGTGCTTCTCGATGGTCTTCGCACCGCTTTGGCCGGGCGGGATCTCGACGCCTTCGCCGCGGCCGTTGACGATTTCCGGCCGGTTGCGCTTGGTGTCGATCTGGATTTCGTAGTAATGGGCCGGCTTGCGGACCGAGACCTTGGACATGATTTTGATCGGCCGGCCGGTGGTCAGCAGCCCGTACATCCCCGCGGCGCTGATGCCGATCCCTTGCTGGCCGCGGCTCATGCGCAGCCGGTGGAACTTCGATCCGTAGAGCAGCTTGCCGAAGATCAGGGGGATCTGCTTCTTGAGGATACCGGGCCCGTTGTCCTGCACGCCGACCTTGTAGCGGTCCTGGCCGACGCGTTGGATGTGGACCCAGATTTCCGGGAGGATGCCGGCCTCTTCACAGGCGTCGATGGCGTTGTCGACGGCCTCTTTGACGGTGGTGAGCAGGGCCTTTCGGGGGTTGTCGAAACCCAGCAGGTGACGGTTCTTGGCGAAGAACTCGCTGACGGAGATGTCGCGTTGGCTGGCGGCCATCGACTGGGCGGTCGCCCGGCGACGGCGTTGCGGGGCCCCGTTGGTCGCGGCCGTTTTTCGTCGGGACGTGGCGGTTCCTGTCTCGCGGGGACTGGTTGCTTCCAATTTCTGCTGACTCCCTGATGTCGGGTTCCGGTTGGGAGGATTATAGCGGTTTTGCCGAATGGTCTCTACCCGACTTTGCCCGGTTTTCCCTTGTATTTGGCACCTTTGCCACATCCGGCATATAAAGACTCACCCGCAGGACCACCACAAGCCGAGACACTTGTTGAGCACGCCGACAACATCATCGGGCGACGCGCCCGGCACGATACCTACCCGGATCGCATTCCTTCCCAATTTCGAGGAGTCACGTTATGGCCCACAGACTCTTGCCGATAGTGGTCGCCTTTGTGGCGGCAACGGCCGTCTGGAACCTCGACCCGAGCGGCAGCCAACAGGCTTTCGGCGGAGAGGCCGGCCGCACGGCCGGCGACCTGTTCTACAACTACTACGTCCCGCCGGGTGCTTGTGGCGGCGTGGGGGCCCAACTCTACGTCAGTCCCCGGCCGACGCCGCCCTTGGTCGGGCATACGTACGTCACCTACCAGCCCTTGATGCCCCACGAGTTCATGTACTCACACGGGCGGACCTATCTGCGCCGCAACCCCGGCAGCGGATGGACCCGCACCGTCGTTTCGTGGAACAACACGCTGTTCGATTTCGGCTCCCTGGGCCGATCGCCGATGGCGGTTGCGCCCCAGTCGCTGGTCCACAAATGGACGTCTCATTGAATGGTATAAGGAAACCGAGAAGATGAAAGCTCTTTTGACGATAGCCGTGGCCGCGTTGGCTCTGGGAGCGTTCGCGTTGGTCGATTCGGCCGACGCCGTCGAGCCGTGCGGATGTCGCCAGGCCCAATGGTACCCGTGGCACGGCGGCTATTACCACACGGCGTGGGGGATGCCGGTCGCTCTGGTCGTGCCTCCCACGGCGAGCCATCAAACCCATTGGGGCTGGGGCGTGGGCAACACGCGGATCACGCCGATTTGCCGCCAGTTCCATCGCAACTATCCCGGGCCCGGACAATACGACGGCGGCGCATTTCGGCCGACGCCGGCCTGGCCCAGCAACACCGATCAATTTGGCGTCTACTACGTTCGCGGTCCCTGGTAGATCCGTTTGCCGGTCGGGGCCGAATATATACAACCCGTTCCTTTGTTAGCCAGGGCAACTCGATCCGTCGAGTTGCCCTGATTTTTTTCTTGCCTCGTTGGGCTTCCGCCCCTGTTTCACGAGGCCCCTTGCGTCACCTATCCTGGCTACGGTAGCATAATAGGAAGGTCGGGTGAGCATTTTCCTTCCCTATCCACCGGAACCGGGTCCATGCCTCGTCGCAATATCGTCGTCATCCTGGTGGTTGCCGTCGTCTCGACGCTCTGCCACGGCAGCGTGCAGAACAACCGCTTCGGCCGGATTCTGGTCGAGGCGATGAACAAGATTTCGCAGCGTTCGTTGAAACCGATCGACAAGGAAGCGCTGCTGGAAGGCGGGATCGAAGGGATGGTGCGCCGGCTGGGCGACCCGCATTCGGCCTACCTCGCCCCCCAGCGGAAAAAAGAACTCGACGAGGACATCAAGGGCGAATTCGACGGAGTGGGCATGGTCGTCGGGTACAACCCGAAAACCGAGGAAATCACCGTGCTCAGCCCCATCGTCGGCACGCCGGCTTACGAGGCGGGTATCCGCGCCGGCGACAAGATCCTGGCGGTCGACGGCGAGAGCACCCAAGGCATGCCGCTCGAGGAGGCCGTCGGCCGAATCAAGGGAGAGCGGGGCACGCAGGTCACCCTCACGATCCTCCACGAAGACGAAAAAGATCCCGTGGAAATCAAGATCGTGCGGAAGACCGTCCACGTCGATTCCGTCCTCGGCGACACCAGAATCCGAAACGGTCAATGGAATTTCTTCCTGCCGGGAAAAGACCGGATCGGCTACGTGAGGATCAACAAGTTCGCCAGGGACACGCCCGATGAACTCCGCCGGGCGCTGACGGAACTCGTCGATGACGGCATGCGGGGGTTGATTCTCGACTTGCGGGACAACCCGGGCGGATTGCTCGAAGAGGCCGTGGCCATCTGCGACATGTTCATCGAGTCGGGCGACATCGTGAGCACGCGTGGGCGTGGCAACGTCGTCCACATGAGGTTTCCGGCCACGGAGGACGGCACGTTCGGCGACTTCCCCATCGCCGTGCTGGTCAACCATTACAGTGCCAGCGCCAGCGAGATCGTCGCCGGTTGCCTGCAGGAGCACGGTCGGGCGAAGGTGATCGGCCAACGCACGTACGGCAAGGGAACCGTCCAGGACCTGATCGAACTGGACGGCGGCCACGGCGCCATCCGACTGACCACGGCCAAATATTGGGTCGGCGAGAAGAACATCCACAAGGCCCCGGACGCCACCGAAGAGGACGAATGGGGCATTCTGCCCGACGAAGGATACGAGGTCGTCGTCGAGGGAGAGGATCTCGCCAGGCTCTACGAGCAGCGGAGAAAGCGCGACCTGTTCATCCCGGATGCCGGCAATGGGAACGGCAACGGCAATGACCAGCCCGAGCCGTTGGTCGATCCGCAGTTGGAAAAGGCGGTGGAGTACATCGAGGGTGGCACGCCCTGAGGAACGAAGGGCGTGGAAAACCGGCCAAACCACGCCCTTCGTTCCTCAGGGCGTGCCACCCCATTGAACAGATTTTTTCCGCGCGGCTCCCAAGTGAAAGGACCCCCTCCGATGCCATGCAAGCCGCTTGTCTCCGTCATGTCTCGCTACGTGTTGCCCGTCGCGATCGTCGCGCTGGCGGCCGCCGGCCGTTCGGATGCCCAGACGCCGCCGCAGGAGAACCGCTGGGAAGCGACGATCGGGCGGTTCGAGGCGCAAGATCGGCAAGCCTCGCCGCCCGAGCAAGGGATTCTCTTCGTGGGCAGTTCGAGCATCGTCGGCTGGGACGTGAAGAAGCATTTTCCCGACCTGCCCGTCATCAATCGCGGTTTCGGCGGGTCGCAGATTGCCGACTCGGTCCACTTCGCCGAACGAATCGTCCTGCCGTACCGGCCGAAAATCATCGTCTTCTACGCCGGGGACAACGACGTCGCCTCCGGGAAGAGCCCCCAACGGGTGCTGGCCGATTATCAGTCGTTCGTCGCCAAGGTCCATCGGGCCCTGCCCGAGACGCGAATCGTCTTCATCGCCATCAAGCCGAGCATCAGCCGCTGGCAGCTCATCGACAAGATGCGCGAAGCGAACGCGCTGATCGCGGCGGTGACCGAGAAGGACCAACGGCTGGCGTTCGTCGACGTCGACAAACCGATGCTCGGCGACGACGGGAGACCCCGCGGCGAGATCTTCAAGGACGACGGGCTGCATCTGAACGCCGCCGGTTATGAACTCTGGTCGGATCTGGTCCGTCCCCACTTGAAGCTGCGTAGCTGCACGGAGTGTGGGATGCGTATCGCGCCGGCCGCTCGAGCCGAAAAGCGCCCGCACGGGTTGCCTAACTTGCCTGACCCGGTCGGCGCAGGAAAGCTGGGGAGGCAAAGCGGGTAGGGACAACGGAGTCCGGGAAACCGTGCCGGATTTGTCGATATTTCTGTTGAGGGGCTGTTTCCATAGGCTCGGCCAAGAGAGAGTTTCTTCGGGCGAATAACCTCTAGCGTGGGGCACGTTTTCAACGTGCCCCACAACTTGTGCGCACGACGACGGATCTCTCGCCTCCGGAAAGCAGGTGATTGCGGTGACGACACAGGGACGTGCCACGGGGCTTGCCGCAACGTGGGCCGTGGCGGCGGTGGCCGCCGTGCTGGCGATCGGAGAGCCCGGTCGAGCGGCCGGCCAAACGTTTCGGCTTCCGCCAGTCGAGGGAGATTATTTCAACGGCGCTACCCCGGCCCCGCGACTGTTCGATTCGCCCGGCATGGTGCTGAGCCAGGCGCAGCCGACCGAGTCCGCGCCGCAACTGTTCGACGAGGAATTCATCCTTGGCGGTGACCCACCGGGCGCTTCCTCTCCACCGTTGTTCCTCGACTCCGAGGCCGCGGGTTTTTCAACCTTCGCCGCCGACTGCCCGCAGTGGCAGTGGCTGCCCGACGGACTGATCTACCGGTCGTATCTGGCCGGGGTCAAGGAGCCGCGATTTGCCGCGCAGTGGGTGGACGAGCAGCATGAAGGGAGCTTTTACGACGTGGCGTTGGGCGGCCGGGTGGGGTTGGTCCGCTACGGCACCTGCGATCCGCTGCGGCCGGAAGGCTGGCAGATCGATTTCGAGGGGGCCGTCTTCCCGCGGATCGAATCCGGATCGCTCGACGTGGTCGCGATGGACTTCCGCTACGGCATTCCGTTGACCTTCGGGCGGGGGCGCTATCGGATGAAGCTGGCGTTCTACCACCTCAGCGCCCATCTGGCCGACGAGTTCCTGTTGAACCATCCCGGGGCGCGGCGGCTGAACTATCTCCGCGACGCGATCGTCTGGGGCCACTCGTTCTACGCGACCGAGGATCTGCGGCTCTACGCCGAGGCGGCCTATGCGTTTCGCGTGGACGACGGGGCCGAGCCGTGGGAGTTCCAGTTCGGCGTCGATTACAGCCCGGCGGCGCCGACCGGTCTTTGGCCGGTGCCGTTCATCGCCGTCAACGGCCATCTCCGCGAGGAGGTCGAGTTCGGCGGGAACGTGGTCGTCCAGGTCGGCGTGCAATGGCGCGGCACGTCGGGCAACCTCTTCCGGATCGGCATGCACTGCTACAACGGCAAGAGCGATCAGTACGAATTCTTCGACCGCTTCGAGAACAAGCTCGGCGCGGGGATGTGGTACGATTACTGAGTGGGTAGTGGGTAGTGGGTAGTGGGCAGTGGGTAGTGGGTAGTGGGCAGTGGGTAGTGGACAGTGGACAGTGGGCAGTGGGCAGTGGGTAGTGGACAGTGGGTAGTGGACAGTGGGTAGTGGACAGTGGGTAGTGGACAGTGGGTAGTGGGTAGTGGGCAGTGGAGAGTTCCGCCGTTAACTGACGTCGATGGTGATGGATGCGCGAGATCATCGCTCAGAAACTCTGGATCGGAAACGCCAGAGATACTTGTGATCTCTCTCGCGTTCACGACTTGGGCATCCACGCGGTCATCGATTTGGCCTTCGAAGAACCGCCACCGCAGTTGACTCGCGATCTGACGTACTGCCGGTTTCCCGTCGTTGACGGCAGCGGCAACGCCCCCGAGTTGTTGTATTCCGCAATCGCCACGACCTCCATGCTGATTCGCAAACAGGTTCCTTTGTTGATTGCCTGCAGCGCGGGCATGAGTCGCTCACCTTCGATCCTTGCTGCGTCACTGGCTCTTGTTCATGGTCAATCGCCGGATGCCACTCTGCAGAAATTGATCGAAGGGAATCCACACGATGTCTCACCGCCGCTTTGGGCGGACGTCAAGAATGCGTACAATGAACTGGTTGACTCATACGACCGTGTTCCCGGTGGAACGTCGGCGCCCGGCGGAACCAGGCGATGAACCCGAGCGGGAATGGCGGTCGAGTCTTGGGATGAAATCAACGTCAGTCGGCGCCATTCCCGCCGGGTTATCGCAATCGATGGTAGGGTGGGCCGCTTACGGGAAACGCACGCGGATGCCCTGGCGCAGCACGCGGCTTCGGTAGAGCGTTCCGCGCCAGACGATGCCGCCGCGGCGGAGGCCCAGCCAGCCGGCGCGCAAGAGAAGTGCCGTGTTCAGCAGCGCGCCGAGCGGAAAGAAGAGTCCCGGCAGGACGCGGCCCCTGGTCCAACGGGCCAGCACGACGATGCTCAGCACGGCCGAGGCGATCATCGCCACGCCCGCCGGCCACAGCCCCCGGTGGCCCAGCGGAATGAACGCCGCCAAGGGGGCCAACTCCAGGCCGGCCGTCAGAGCGCAGATCGCCAGCAGTCGCACGACGCGGCAATGGGCCGCCGAGGCGAATGCCTTTTCCATGCCCCGGGCCATGTGAGCCACGCTCGGATACCAGTGCAGCCCGACCAGCCCTCGCGCGTTGACCATGCAGCACCGCGCGCCGCAGCGCTTCAGCATCATCCCCAGTCCCACATCGTCGGCCACTTCGAGCTTCAGCCACTCGAAACCGGGCGTCTTTTCCAGGGCCGAGCGGCGGACCAGATTGAAGGCCCCCACGCCGATAAACGCCGTGGAGCGGGGATCTTCGATCGCCCAACAACGCATGAAAACGCAGAAGCTCCGCAGGAACATGGCCACCGCGACGTCCACGAGAAACGTCGTCGACCACATGTCGGGCGCGGCGGCCAGATGGTCCATCCGGCGATGTTCGCAGTAGGCCACCACGCGGCGAAGCACGTCGCCGGATAGGTGTACGTCGGCGTCGGAGAACAGCACCCACCGGCCGGCGGCGTGTTCCAGCCCGCACTTCAAGGCGTGGACCTTGCCGAGCCATCCGTCGGGCAACTCGGTGACGTGCAACGCCCGCACGCGATCGTCGCCCGCCGCGATCCGGTCGATGATCTCGCCGGTGCCGTCGTCGGACCGGTCGTCGACCAGGATGATCTCCAGGTTCGGGTAGGCCTGTCGAAGCACGGTGGCGGCGGCCGTTTCGATGGTTTCCGCCTCGTTGCACGCCGGGATGATCACCGAGAGCTTCGGCCAGACCGGCGGCTCGGGCGGATCGATCTCGGCCAGCACGGGCACGGCGCGCACAATCCGCACGGCGCCGACCGCCTGCCGCAACCAGTAGACGCACCCGAGGAAGACGTAGGCGATCAGGATGGTCTCGGGGACGTTCACGAGGATAGTGGGCAGTGGATAGTGGGTAGTGGGTAGTGGGTAGTGGGTAGTGGGTAGTGGGTAGTGGGTAGTGGGTAGTGGGTAGTGGGTAGTGGGCAGTATACGGTGAGTAGTGGTGAGTGGTGAGTGCAGAGTGAGCGCGGCTTGGGGAAAACGAAACGCCCCCGCACTGCGTTGCGGGGGGATCGGGTGAGCGGCAAGTAGCAGGCAGTATACGGATGCTGACAACGGATAACCGATAACCAACAACTACCCACTACCCACTCAAGAAAAGACGGGCCCCAGACATCGCTGGAGCCCGTCGCTTCACGTTTCCTTCTGGGGAGAATCTATTCCAGCTTGACGTTCGGGTTGGCAAACCGCAGACCGTTGCCGTCGTGGTAGGTGGCGTACTCGCTGACAATGGCGCCTTCGGGACCGGCGATCATGAAGTGGAAGGCCTCGGGCCGGTTCAACTCCAGCACCTCGCCGGGCAGCACGCGGGTGGCGTTCTTGACGGTCCGATACGGCTCCTGGCTCTCGGGCAACTTCACCGGGCAGGGCTTCGTCTCCGGACCTTCGCCTAAGCAGTGGATCTCGCCGTAGCGGCAATGCCAGGCCTCCATCTTGGCGGCCCCGTCCTCGGTCTTGACGTGTTTGTGCTCGGGAATCTGTTGACCCGGCAGCAGATAGATCGAATGGCCGAAGTAACTGTGCTCCTTGTTGTTCCACCAGAAGACGCCAGCCATGCCGGCGTGGACGAAATCGCCCAGACCGAAGTCCTGCACCCACATCAACTCCTGCTGAGGTTTCGGGTTGGGATAGCCGAACCGTTCGAACATGTCGTAGTAGGCCTGTCGGGCTTTTTCCGGCAGGAAGTTGCCGTCCGCGTCGTAAAAGTCCTCGTTCTTGGGCATGGGGACCTTCTTCTTCGGGGCGCGGCTGCCGACGTCGGCCAGCACGTTTCCGGCCTTGGCCAACACGATGCCCGTGGCCGCCACGAGTCCCGAGCCGACCGCCGCGCGTCGGGTGATGCCGCTTTTCTTCGTCATGGGTAATCTCCTTCAATGGGTCGCGAGGTTCTCAGGTAGTCGTTAAGTCTTGATTTCCAGGTACTCGATCAAGGCCCCGTCCATCATGAAATAGGCGATGCGGATCCCTTGGCCCACCGACAACGGACCGACCACCATCTCTTTGCCTTCGATTGCCTTATCCAGATCGTCCACCGCCCAGGAGATGTGCGGCATCTTGGCCACGGGCGTGTCGGCCAGCGGGCTTTCCGGCTTGAAGCGGACCCACTCGACCTTGTTCGGATCGTCGTCCGGGTTGGTCCCCCAGACCTTCAGCGAGTCGAAATACATCTCGCCCGGCTTCTCCTCGACCGTAACCAGTCCGATGTGATGGAACGTTTTCACCGATGGGCTCCTTCTTGTGAAAAAGACGTGGGGGACTTCCAGTCGCTGCGGCCTTGTGGGTGGTACACCGCCCACTCGGGTGCGGCATGTCCATGTTGTAACAATTGTAGTAGAGGCGGCGCGTGTAGTCAAATCGCCGGGGAAATTCGCGCGCGGTGGCGATGGGCGGCGGCGTCGGGTATACTAAGGGGTTCTCTCGATAGACGAACCGGCCGCTTCTGGCCTACCGAAAAGACTGTCTGTCCGGCGACACCTTCGATGAGCCTTCGCCTGCGACTCGTGATCCCTCTGGCCTGCGTCCTGATCGCGTACGGTGGATTCCATACGTACCTGACCGCCAGGAGCCAGCGCGAAGAGATCCTCACCGAAGCGACGGCCAGCACCCTGCGGCTGGCGAACACGATCCGGCGGAGCACCCGGCACGCCATGTTGGAGTCCCGCCGGGAGGACGTCCACAAGATGATCGAGGAGGTCGGCGCCCAAGAAGGCATCGAGCACGTCCGCATCCTCAATAAGCAGGGCGTCATCGTCTATTCGGCCGACCCCAGCGAGATCAACCAAGAGGTGGATCGGACCGAGGAGGCCTGCAATCAGTGTCACAAGGCCGAGGAACCGCTCGAGAGCCTCGACGAGAAATCCAAGCGAGCCAGAGAGTTCCCGACGAACCGGGGGTATCGCGCCCTGGCGGCCATCGACGTGATCTACAACGAGCCCTCCTGCTCGAGTGCGGCATGCCATGTCCACCCCGAATCCCAGAACCTGCTGGGGGTCGTCGACGTCGGCGTCTCGCTCGAACAGGCCGACG
>Ga0307380_10010259_pt1 | contig 11816 bp, 9 predicted proteins | sample UN3MG_FD_202239 | JGI IMG/M metagenome (GOLD analysis project Ga0307380, IMG submission 202239) | Soil microbial communities from Risofladan, Vaasa, Finland - UN-3 | ecosystem: Environmental > Terrestrial > Soil > Coastal area > Acid sulfate soil | place: Finland: Risofladan, Vaasa | collected... | reverse complement strand
CCCGTCACCCCGTCACCCCGTCACCCCGTCACCCGTTCATCATTCTAGCCCATACGCGCCCGCCACGGGAATCCGGGCGCCGCCGGCGCGGCCGAGCCGGGTCTTGGGGAGGAAGCGGGGCTCGATGGCCAAGTGGACCCCGACGTTGCCCCGGCTGGCGTCGACGTTCGCCCCGAAGCTCACCAGCAGCGACTCGCCGATCCGGGTGACGGCGAAGTGCTGCCCGATGTTCCCGTCGCTGCCCAGGTCGATCGACATCCCGAACGACGAGACCCACTTGTCGCTCATCCGGTAGGTGTAGGACGTCGAGAGGACGGTGTTGGAGAAGGGCCCGTCGAGGACGTGGATTCCGGCGTAGAGGCTCCCCCGGGGAGGCCGGTCGAGGAACCCCCCCACGGTGACCACCTGTTGGCCGTCGTCGAAGAAATCAAAGGCCCCGGAGGAGAGCACGGTGAGCCGGTCGCCCAGGTGCCAGCGGAAGTCGTAATCGACCAGGCCGAGCACCTCACCGAAGTTGTCGCGATCGTCCTTGGGGAAGAAGGTGGCGTGGGTGTCGAACGTGATCCAGTCGAGGATCCGCCGTTGGCCGGGCATCCCCCGTTTGGTCTGCCACCGCTGCCGCACGCCCAGCCTCAAGGCCAGCAGATCGTCGGCGATCTCGGTGCTCGGCGAGGTGACCCAGCCGCCCAGCCCGGACCGCACGGCGTAGTACCGCTCGTCGAACTGCAACGGGATGGCACCGGGGAACGTGGTGTGAGTGAACCGGCGGCGAAACGCCTCGATCGAGTCGTCGTCCAGCGGGTCGTAGAGCGGCAGGGCGTCCAGGTCCTGGTCGGCTTCGGACCAGGAGAAGTCGAGGTCGAAGACCACCTTGTGAGCGAGCCCGTGCAGGTTCCACAGGTCACTCTCGACCATCGGGTTGACATGCCAGATCGGCAGGCTCGCGCGTACGCCCGCCTGCCCGTAAAGGCGTTGCAGGTCGTCCCCCGCTCGATCTTCGCCCCAATGGGCGGCCTCGCCCAGGGCATAGGGGACGACTTTGACCGGCCCGAGCTGAAGCGGCAAGTCGATCTCCTGGCGAGTCGCCACGCGCTCACCACGCACGCTCAGCGGATCGCCGCCGATCGGCGTCGTCTCCCAGCGGAGCAACGAGAAGCCGGGGCCGAGGTCGTCCGGCGCCGTGGCCGTGCCGAACCGGGCGTAGCCGACGTGGGTATGCTCGTACCAGGTGAACAGGTCCCGAAAGAGCGGCTGTCCGAGCCAAAAATGATCGGCCCGGAGCCAGTCGGTCTGGGTGAAGAACTTGTTGAGCCGGTAGTCGGTGGTGATGCTCCAGGAGCGGTTGTCCCGGGTCCGCTTCAACTCCATCCCGGTGGTCTGATCTTTCAGCTCGTCCCATTCCCGCTCGTAGTACTGCTCCAGGAAGTTGCGGTCGCTGATCCAGCCGGTCTCGGTCGAGAGCTGGAAATCGCCGGGCAGCAGGTACCGTTGTCGCCAAAACAGGCGCCAACGGTAATCCTTCTCCGGCACGACGCTGCGGCGGTCGCGGCCAAGGTTGTCGACGCCGTCGTCCTGGATCCCCCAAAAGTCGAAAAGCCCTGAAGACGGCCCCGGAAGCCCCATGAAGTCCGGGCGGCTGTAGGTGAACGTGGTCCCGTGGCCGAAGCCGCGCTGGCCGAGATAGTCGGCGCTGAGGTCCCAGTCGGTCCCCTGGGGCTGGTTGCGGATGCCCAGAAGCTGGAAGCCGTCCCAGTTGGTCAGCACCTGGGTGCCGAAGACGCTGTCGTTCTTGACCCGCGCCCGGCGGATGTAGAACGACGGCTCCTCCAGGTTGGTGGCCAGATAGGGCCAGTAGAAGATGGGAAGCTCGCGGAGGTAAAGCAGGCTGTTCCGCCCGGTGACCAGCCGGTCGTGCTCGATGAGCGGCTCGCCGGTGAGCGGATTGATGGCCGGGGCGCCGCTCAGCGGGTCGAAGAGCGGCCGCTTGTGATCCTCCAGGTAGGCATCGCCCGTCTCGATGCGATAACCGGGACGGCCCATCCGGCTGGAGGTGATGAACGACTTGCGGGCGTAGAATCGATCCTGCCCGACCTGTTGGAGGACCTCGCTCTTGATCCGCAACATGCCCTCATAGTTGGGCACGGGCGTGAGCATCTCCGCGTCGAGCACGATCCCGATGCGGTTGTTCACGTCGTAGTACATCCGGTCGGCATGAATCTTCCGCTCCCCATCGTCTTCTTCCCTGAAGACGATGTTGCCTTCCATGTAGATCTCGACGGGCACGTCGTCGGGGATCGGCTTCTGACCGGTGAGATCGGGCACGCCGATCCCGCGGGTCCAGATCACCAGCCGATCGGTCGAGACGTCGATCGTCGAGACTTCGACCGGGCCGACCTCGACGCCCGTGAGCCCCTCGATGATCACGTTGACGCCCTGGTCGATCACCGCGATCCACTGGTCCGACTGGGGGTCCGTTCGAAACCACTCGAACTGGAACGCGATGTCGCCGCGGGAGAGCACGGTGATCCGACGCGATCCGACGGGCGTCGGTTCTGCGGCGGGCGCGACGGCAGGCGAGGCACTCGGCGCGCCAATGGGCCCGCCACCGGGCGCCACGGCATTCCAGGGCTGGCCCATCTGGAAGTCCGGGCTCCGCGCGCCGGTTTGGGCCCCAACCGGACCTACACCCCAGCCGGCCACAGCCAGAACCACGACCAGCGCCGCCACGGGCCCTCTCGACGCACCCTCCGCGCCCGCGCGCAACCATGGCGCTGCGCGCCGCGAGCCGGCCGGTTCCTTGCGAAGGTGACCTTTCAGCGGACTGGCATCCGTGCTCCGCCAGGGCCGCGCCCCAAGAGGACGGCACCGGCTCAAGACCGTAGGACGATTCGACGGAACTCCCTACGGGAAGGGAACCCTATCCCGAAGCGGGCCGGATTATAGGGGTCCGCCCCCGCCGGATCAAGGCGGGTTCGGAGGGCAGGTCACGGACGTAACCCGTTTTCATCAGAAGACTTGCGCACACCTGCGCCGGTCAAGATCCACGCCGCCCCCGCCGCGGCCCCCAACGCGACCACGGGTATCAGGGGGGCCCGCATCCGCATGTTGCTCCAATACAACGCGTGGACTACGGTGAAACAGGCGACCATCGAAAGTCCCCAAAACCACGTAGTTTGCCAAGGTTGACGCCACCTTTCGCGCGGGAAGAGCGGATAGACCGCGATCAGACACAGGATGAGCTCGCCCAGATACCACACGCCCACCAAGTAGCGCGCCCCTCGTCTCGCGGCCCCCTCGTACGGATCGACCTGGTGCGGGAGCGGCGCCCAGAGGCGTCCCACGCGGACCGCACACGAGTAGGCGAACGTCCCCGGCCGGCTCCGCATGGTCTGGAGCGCCTCGGCGTAGGCAAGCCGATCGTTGCGAAGCTCGTCGGCCGGTCGGGACCGGGTGGCCCGCGCCTCCCACGCCCGGTTGAAATCGTCGGCGTCCCAGACGGTCCCCCACGCCCCGGAGCGGAGGTAGTCGTAGAAGCTGGGGTTGTTGCCCAACAGCAGCGTGAACCCGCCGTGCGTCGTGGCCGGGATCGGCCGGCCGAAATGGACCTGGTTCCGCACCGCCCAGGGCGCCAGCACCACGGCCACGCCGACGGCGAAGGAGGCAAACCGCCGCAGTCGCTCCGTCCGAGGCCGGGAAACCGCAGGCAAGAGGATCGCCACGAGCAACGCCCAGGGAAGGAACGACGATCGGCAAAGCACCGCCAGGCCCACGCAGGCGCCGGCGATCAGCGCCCGAGACGCCGCGGGGCGCTCGGACGCCGACGTCAACGCACCGAGCGACAGGACGGCCAACAGCACGGCCAACGTCTCGGTCATCACCTGGGTCGATTGCACGAGCAAGATGGGGTCGCACGCCACCAGCGCGGCGGCCGGAAGCGACCATCGCCCCAGTCCCCAACGCAATCCCAGACGGTAGACGAGCCAGACGGTGGCCAGCCCCAGCACCAGGTGCAGCCCGGCGATCGCCACGTTGCTCATCGGGCCCAGGGCCACGCAGGGCGTTAGCATTAGCGGATAGAGCGGCGGGCGGTACGCGGTGGGAACGTGCCCGTATCCGTACTCGCCCCGCTCCAGCAGGTTCTCGGCCAGATAGCGGTAGCCGTCGGGATCGCGCGCCATCGAGCCGGGGGCCAAGGCCAGCACGCCGCCGCGCACCAGCAGCGTGAATACGATCAGCCCGACGACGCCCCATCGCTGGGACGCGGGAGTGCTCGGCTTGTCGCGTTTTTTGCGTCTGGTCACGGGAAACAGGGGTCGGGGGGCAGGGTTCAGGATTTCCAGTCATCCGTGCCGACCTGGGATACTCCGCTTCGGACGTTAGCTCCGAATGAGTCAGGTCTCTGGGGTTCGGGGTTCGGGATCTCTGGGGACGCCTGGAACTCCAAGTCCCGAACCCCGAACCCTGAACCCTTTTCTACTGCTGCAACGAATACAGAAGGACGTTCAGCCCGATGCGGGCGGCGTCTTCGCGCACGTACCCCTGGCACTCCAGGGAGTCGTGCTTTTCCAGGGCGCAACTCAGATCGTAGGGCGAGAAGAGCACGCCGTAGCGATCGCCGAACCGGATGGCCTCCAGCTCCGGCGCCACCTGGCGGACCTCGTCTCGGAGCGGCTCGCCGGGCGACCCGCGCTGGGGATCGCGCCGCCCGACGGTCGCCAGGTCGAAGCCCCCGTATTCGCGGGTAAACAAGGGGTCATCCTTGGGGATCGGCTTCAGGGGGTGATCGGGAAACGTCGCGTCCATCTCGCGCCGGAACGCGTCGGCAAAGCGCCGGCTGGCGCAGATGGCGTTGGCAAACACGATCCCGCCGCGCTCGACGTACGTGCGAAGCTGCTGGCGCTCGGCGTCGGTCAGGTGAAAGTCGTTTCGGCCGTGCATGAAGACGAGGGGGTAGTCGAACAGCGCATCGTCGCCGATGCTCAGCTCCCGCCTGTCCAGGCCGACGCGGATCTTCAGCTCGCGCTGGGCGGTCTCCAGCAGGGTGACCAGCGCCCGCGGCGCCGCGTCGCACCCGCCCGTGTGACGCAGGTTGGCGATGTAGAGCCGCCCTCGCGGGAACGGCTCCCGCGCCCCCTGGTTCACGCGTTCGGGCGTGGCGGGGTCCTTGAATTTGAGCCTCCGATTGGTGGCGTACGCCAGCACGTTGGCCCCGATCGCCAGCCCGGCGTCGATCCGGCCTTGCACGCTCGGGTCGAGCGGCTCATCCCGTCGGCCGCCCGACAGCTCCCACAGGCACGAGAGCGACGGGCGCGGGTCGCCGTCCGACGCGTCCGGCGGGCAGTAGACCACGCTCGTGCGGCAGCCGAACTCGACGCCCCACAGCGGCCGGACGTATTGGGCCGCGACCATGGCTTCGGTCCGCCAGATGGGGTGCCCCGGCGGCAGCGGCACCAGGCGATACTCCGGCTCGGGAAACACCCGCTCGTCGATCAATTGGCGGAAGCCGCGATCGAAGTCGGCCCCGCCGCCGTACGCCTCGGCAAAGAGGAATCCGCCGCGATCGAGGTAGTCTCGCAGCTTTCGGGCGACCTGCTCCTGAGCGGCGGCCGATTCCGGCGTAGGGTTTTCGCGTCCACAGAAGTACAGCACCGGCGATTCCAGCAGGTCTTCCACCGTGGCGGCCTTCAGGTCGATGACCTGCCAGGTCATGTCTTGCTTCCACAGGGATTCCACGTGGCGGGTGAGGTTGTTCACGTCGCTGGGATGCCGGTTCCAGTCGTCGCCCGTCCCGTGTTTCAGCTTGGACAGCAAGATAGGCCGGCGACCTTTGGAGAGAAACAGCAAAGCCAAGCTGGTGGCGATCAGACGGTTATCTTCCTCCAGGGCGCCGACCCAATGGTCCGAGACGGCACCGCCCTTCATCCGCAACAGGAAATCGGCGCCCTCGCGATACCAGTCGTGGGCGCCGATGAACCGCTGGGCCGTGAGTCGTCCCACGCGCTCGAGGCCGTACAGGTAGTAGAGCAAGTGCGCCTTCCCCTCGAGCGCGGCGCCCGGGTTGCCGCCTACGGCGAAGTTGTGCGCGAGCCACTGCATGGCGCGGCGGATCGGGCTGTCGTCGGAGCCGGCCTCCAGACAGCAGCGGATTTGGTCGCCATCGACCCGGGCGCTCCCTTCCTGCACTCTGTCGGAGGTGATCACCAGCGAGGCGATCCCGGCGCACGTCATGCTGCCGGTGCCGAACTGTCCGGGCTTGTAGCCCCAGGAGCCGTTTGCGTTCTGGGTCTGTTCCCAGTAGGCCTTGGCGATGCGCCAGGTTCGGCCGTCCACCTCCACGCCGAAGCGCTCCGCCTCGTGCAGGGCCAACAGGGCGAACTGCGAGTTCGAGTTGTCGCCACTTTGGCCCAGGCCCGGGTAGGACCAGGCCCCGCGCATTTCGCCCTCGCTGAGCTGCGTCTTCTCCAGCCACGCCACTCTATGGGCGACAAGCGGGCGGTCCCTCTCCAGGCCCGCTTTGCAGAAGACCATGATTTGGAGCGAGGCGACGTACGTCCGCTCCGGCCGGATCTTCCGCAAGTACTTCAACGCTGACTGGACGTGCTCCTCCTCCGGCTCGACTCCGGCATGCAGCAAGGCCAGCGTGCAAAGCGCGGTCACCCCGCCCGGCTGACGCTCATACTCGGGCCGCCAGGCGCCGTCGGGCTGCTGCTGCCGGACGAGATACGCCTTGGCCCGGTCGATCGCGTCGCGAACCTGCTCGGCAGTCACGTCCGCCCTAACGGGGGGTAATATAGCCCCGCCTAAGAGTGTAGCCAACAACAAGAGGGAGATCGCTCGTCGCATCTTGCCTCTCCCGATACGGACGAAACGCGCGTTCGTCATAAGCTTAGTAGATTCCCCAGGTTAAGACAGCCCGACCGGGCTGCCCCCCGTGGGTGTTCCCCGACTCGGGCTATACAATAATAGGGGTTGGCAATCCGCTCGGGAATCGGGCTCACTCTAAAAGCGTCGAACGAGGAGCAGCGTTGGCCGGCAAAACACGCAGTATCGGAGAGGTCCTCCAAGACTTCAGCCACCATCGACGGCTGATGCAGGAGGAGTTGCAGAAGATCATCGTCGGTCAGGCGGACGTGATCGAGCAGATCTTCGCCGCCATCTTCACCCGGGGACATTGCCTGCTGGTCGGCGTGCCGGGCCTGGCCAAGACGTTGATGGTCAGCACGCTGGCGCAGATTCTCGACATCCAGTTCAAGCGGATCCAGTTCACCCCCGACCTGATGCCGTCGGACATCACCGGCACCAACGTCCTGGAGGAAGACGAGCGCGGCCGGCGCGATTTCCGCTTCGTCCAGGGCCCGGTCTTCACCAACATCCTGCTGGCCGATGAGATCAACCGCACGCCGCCGAAGACGCAGGCGGCCCTGTTGCAGGCGATGCAGGAGCGCGAAGTGACCGTGGGGCAAGAGACGTACCGCCTGCCCGAGCCGTTCTTCACCATCGCCACGCAGAACCCGATCGAGCAGGAAGGCACCTACCCGCTGCCCGAGGCGCAGTTGGACCGGTTCATGTTCAACATCAAGGTCGATTACCCCAGCGCTGCCGAAGAGGAGCAGATCCTGGCCGTCACCACGCGGAGCGAGAAGGTGGAGGTTCACAAGGTGCTCTCCGGCAAAGCGATCCTCAACCTCCAGAAGCTGGTCGGCTCGGTGGCGGTCACCCAGTACATCGTCCAGTACGTCGCCCGACTCGTCCGCGCCACCCGGCCCAAAGACCCCTCGGCGCCGGAGTTCGTCCGGGAGTGGATCGAGTGGGGGGCCGGTCCCCGCGCCGGGCAGTTTTTGATTCAAGGGGGCAAGGCGCTGGCGGCCATGGACGCCCGGCACTCGGTCGCCATCGAAGACGTCCAGAAGATCGCCGTCCCGGTGCTCCGCCACCGGATCAGCACCAACTTCCAGGCCCAGGCCGAAGGGATGAGCAACGAGGACATCATCGAGCGGCTCGTGCGCGAGACCCCGCCGCCGGTGATCCCGAAGTATGAAAAGCCCTGATCCGCAGGGTAGCAAGCAGAAAGCCGAGCCCCTGAACTTGTATTGATGGAGGGCCCCAACATGATCGGCAAGTTGCATGGTGGATTGTGGTTGCTGGCCGGCGCGACGTTCGTTCTCACGGGATGCACGTCGGAGATGCCGAAACCGCAGCGGATGGAGGCGGCGAGAGCCCAGGTGAACCGTTGGGCGGACCAACTCGACGCGCAGACGACCGAGACGGGCGTCTACGTTCGACCGACGAAGGAGCAGCTTGAGGAAACCGATCCGTGGGGCAAACCGTTGATGGTCAGCTACACGCAAGACGGCCTATCGGAGACGCTTGTCGTACGCTCCGCCGGACCGGACGGACGGTCGCACACGGCTGACGACGTGACGGCGCAACGCATGGCGGCGAACCTCAAGGGAATCGGTGAAGGCGTCAAGAAAAACGTCGCGACAGTCGCGCAGGAGGCAAGCAGAGGAGCGGTACGCGGTATCATCCAAGGAGTCAAAGAGGCGGTGCAAGACGCTCGCGCGGCAGAATCTCGCGATCAAGAGTCCCCCGATGCTGTCAACGCCCCGAAGGAAGAGGGGAGGTAGGAGGCGGTTCGCGTAAACCAGTAACCCGACGACCGCTGCATCCTGGACCCTGAATCCTCTATCTGCGAGGACCGAACATGAAAGTCGCAACTTACGAAGGCGTGGTGGAGAACGGCCAGGTTCGATTGCCGGCCGGGGTGACGTTGCCCGAAAAGGCCAAGGTCTACGTGGTGATTCCAGGGGTCTTCGACATGGAGGTTCAACCTGTCGTTAAGATTGCCAGCCCGCGGCTTGTGCACCCCGAGCAGGCGGCGGATTTCGTCAAGGAGGTCGTTGAGGAGAAGACCGATGCCGGGCTATGACGCTGAGCTATTCGATCCGCCCGCGCCGATGGCAACGGTTGCGCTGCGTACCCTCGATCGTCAGAGAAGTGTCCCTGATGTCGTGATGCTGATTGACTCCGGAGCCGACGTGAGCCTGGTTCCGGAATCGTCTGTCCGCCGCCTGGGGTTGGAGACTGACGAGCAACGCGGCTATGAAGTGATGGCCTTCGACGGCAGTAAGAGGGTGGCCAAGTCCGTGCACTGCGATTTGATATTCTTGGGAAGAGCGTATGGGGGAGTCTACCTCGTCGTGGAAGGCGCGTGCGGAATCCTGGGCCGAGACGTCCTCAACCACCTCTCCTTGGTGCTTGACGGGCCACGGCTGAACTGGCGCGAAGAACACGCCTCCGAGTGATGATTGGGTGCAATCGGGCGAAGAAGAATTCCCTCCAAGAGCGAGACCGCCCTTACGCCGCCATTTCGGTCCTGATCCGCCGATCCGAAGGCCGTTGTTCGTCATGCCGACCGCCGAAAGCTATCTCAAGCCTGAAGTCATCCGCCAGATCAAGCGGCTCGATCTGCGCGCGCGGTTCATCGTGCAGGGGTTTCTGCACGGGCTGCACGCCAGCCCGTTCCACGGCTTTTCGGTGGAGTTCAGCGAGCATCGGAAGTACACGCCCGGCGACGACCCGAAGGACATCGACTGGCTGATCTACGCCAAGACCGACAAGTACTACGTGAAGAAGTTCGAGGCCGAGACGAACGTCACCGGCTACCTGGTGATGGACCTGAGCCGCTCGATGGGCTACACGTATCGCCAGGAGCTCACGAAGTTCGACTACTCGGTCTGCCTGGCGGCTGCGCTGGCGTACCTGATGATCCACCAGCAGGACCCGGTGGGGCTTCTCACCTTCGACGAGAAGATCCGGCACAGCCTGGCGCCCAAGTCGCGGCGCAAGCAGTTGGGCGACGTGCTGTCGCTGTTGGCCAACCTCAAGCCGGAGGGGAAGACCGACGTGGCGGCCAGCCTCGCCCAGATCGCCGCCATGCTCCGCCACGCGAGCCTGGTGATGGTCTTCTCGGATCTGTTGGCCGAGCCCGAGCCGATCCTCCAGTCGCTCCGCCGCCTGCGACACGGCGGGCATGACGTGATCCTGTTTCACGTGCTCGACGAAGCCGAGGTCCGCTTCCCGTTCGACGGCATGGTCGAGCTGGAGGAGCCGGAGACGCGCCAGCGGCTCCAGCTCGACGCGGCCGACTTCCGCCGCGACTACCTGGCCGAGCTGGAGAGCTTCCGCGCGACCTATCGCCGCGAATGTTCCCGGACGCGGATCGACTACGTCGAGATCGACACGAGCATGCAGTTCGACAAGGCGCTGACGGAGTACCTGGTCAGCCGGAGAGCGAGGAAGTGAAGGAGGGTTCGGGGTCTATCGCTTACGCTCACGAGAGTGGCAAACATGGGCGAGTTCATGCCGGTCGAGCATCTCAATTTGTGCCAGCAACGCTATCACGTTCACATTGCGCCATCCGAGCCGACGCGCAGCTCGCCTACCGAGCAGCGATCCGAAACGGGGCGTCAAATTCATGATGCATCGAACACTCCTTCAGGTAACGTTCCGGGAACAGATTGTGTTCGGGCGACCTATTGGCAGTCTGCCGTAATGAGATCTGTCTTGACAGCGATTTGCTGCCTCGCATTACTCTCCTGCGCCGCGCGCGAAGAGCGGAGGTGCTATGGCCAGTGCGCCATCACCGTGGAGTGCGGAGACGCCGAACCAAGAGCCGTATGGGCACATGTACGACACGTGCTGGAGGAGCAGTCGATCAAATACACCGGCAGGGCGCAACTGATGGACGGGACCCCCGCCGGGACCTTCTTCGAGCGAGAAGGGGAGGTCGAGGTTGCCGTCTCGCCACCAAGAAAGGGGACGATCTGGATCAACTTCTTCTGGCTTCATCCTTCCATTGAAGCGTTCGGGGAGGAGGTCCGTCACATCCAAGAGGAGTTGGCCGAACGTTGTCCCGATCGAGTGAGACTTGCAGAGGAAATCAGCACAGGACCATGGTGATGACGCTGAATGGCGAGCACGGCGCGACGCCCGCGCGGAGTGACCGCGCGCGAAGCGCGGCGAGTCGATCCGTTGCAGAATCCGTTGCGTTATTGCGAAGCGAGTCATCGTCTTGACCGCCAACTGTCCGTAGAACCTGGACGGCACAGCCCCGAACCCTGAACCCTCTCGATGGCCTTTGTCCACCCCTTGCTCCTTGCCGGAAGTGCGTTGGTCGCGATCCCGATCGTGCTGCACTTGATCATGCGCCGCAAGCCGCGGCACTTCGAGTTCCCGGCGCTGCGGTTCGTGCAGGGGCGGCACGACGCGAACCGGCGACGCCTGCGGCTGCGCCATCTCATCTTGTTGGCGCTTCGGGCGCTGGCCATCGCGCTTCTGGCCGTTGCCCTGGCCCGACCCAGCGTGAAGTTCTCGGGCGCGCTCGGCAGCCAGGAGGCCCCGGTGGCGGCGGTCCTGGTCTTCGAAACCTCGATGCGCATGGAATACCAGCACGAAAACCGCACCCGGCTCGAAGCGGCGCAGGAGCTCGCCCTCTGGCTGTTGGCCCAGTTTCCCGGCGAGAGCCAGATCGCCGTCGTCGACACGGGCCCCGGGCTGCCGGCCTTTCAGGTCGACCGGGGCGCCGCCAAGCATCGGATCGAGCGACTGTCGACGGTGGCCAACTCGCGCCCGCTTTCCGCCACGCTGGACGACGCCGTGGAGCTCGTGCGCGAAAGCGACCTGGCGCGCCGGGAGATCTACGTGCTTACCGACGTGGCCCGGGTGAGCTGGCCCGCCGAGTCGGCCCCCCGACTCCGCGACCGGCTGGCCCGCGTGCCCGACGTGGGCGTTTACTTGATCGACGTCGGCGTCGA
>Ga0307380_10010257_pt1 | contig 11816 bp, 13 predicted proteins | sample UN3MG_FD_202239 | JGI IMG/M metagenome (GOLD analysis project Ga0307380, IMG submission 202239) | Soil microbial communities from Risofladan, Vaasa, Finland - UN-3 | ecosystem: Environmental > Terrestrial > Soil > Coastal area > Acid sulfate soil | place: Finland: Risofladan, Vaasa | collected... | reverse complement strand
TGATGGCCCGGCGCGGGCGGCTGGTTGCCGAGCAAACCGACCAGGAAAAGATCGTCTTCGATGACGAATTGCTGGCGATCGCAGCAGAACATCTCGAAGTTCTGGCACTGATGGAAGGTCAGCAAGCGCTGTTCGACGCCCGCCTCAAGACCTTGGAGCGCGAGATCGAGGTAATGCAGGAGCGTCAGGACCAAATTCGCGAGCAAATCGGTGGCTCATCGTCGGAGATCGAGGCACTAAAGCGGCAAAGCGCGTTGATCGAAGAAGAACTGGTGGGGCAGCGCGCGCTTCTGGCGAAGGGTTTGGCAAAGGCCAGCCAGGTTTTGGCTTTGGACCGTGAAGCAGCGCGCCTTGGTGGGCAGCTTGGCCAGACGATCGCTCAGACCGCCCAACTCAAGGGCCAGATATCGGAAATTGAGATCGAGCTGTTGCGCCTGCGGGCGAGCCGAAGGGAAGAGGCGATTACGACAATGCGCGATCTCGGTTTCCGTGAACTGGAGCTGAAAGAGCGCCGTATTGCGCTGATCGAGAAGCTGTCGCGCCTCGATGTCCGGGCACCGTTGGCGGGTATCGTGCTGGACATGTCGGTCTACGCACTCAAATCCGTCGTTCGCTCAGCCGAGCCGATTCTATACATCGTTCCGAGCGACTCGGCATTGGTGGTCGATGCGCAAGTTGATCCGATTCATATCGACTCGGTGCATAGTGGGCAGGAGGCGGTGCTGACCTTCAGCGCATTCAACACCCGGACCACACCGCAGCTGTACGGAATTGTCTCCAAGATCTCGCCGGATGCCTTCCTGGACGAGCAGACCAAGCGCTCGTTCTACCGCGCCGAGGTGATGCTTCGGGAAGGCGAACTTGCTAAACTGGAAGGTCAGGAGCTGGTCGCAGGTATGCCGGTCGAGGTCTTTATCCAAACTGGCGAGCGGACTCCGTTCAACTACCTGGTCAAGCCAATCACCGACTATTTCAACCGCGCGATGCGCGAACAATAACGACAGGCCCTTGACGGCATTGTCACTTTTGCCAAGCTTTAACGGGAAAATCGTGGAGAGAATGGATGGACGGAGGCGACCAACTGGTCGATATCCAGGTATTGCCTGGCATCGATCGGATCGACGCCGCTGACTGGGATGCCTGCGCTGCGCCGGAGGCAAACAGCGCCGGATGGGCGTTGTCGCCATTCACCACCCACCGCTTTCTGCTGGCATTGGAGAAAAGCGGCTCGGCGGTCGCCGAGGCGGGCTGGGCGCCGCATCATCTGGTTGCCTCGGTTAAGGAAAAAATAGTCGGCGTGATGCCGCTATATCTCAAGGGCAACAGCCAGGGTGAGTATATCTTCGACCATTCCTGGGCCCATGCCTGGGAGCGGGCCGGTCGGAACTATTACCCAAAACTTCAATCCGCCGTGCCGTTTACTCCGGCCACCGGGCCACGTCTGCTGGTCCGGCCCGACAGCTCGATCGAGCCGGACACCGTTCGCGCCGCCCTGCTGCAGGGCGCCATCAGCTTGACTGAGCGCCATGGGCTGTCGTCGTTGCACATAACCTTTTGTATCGATGCGGAATGGGAACTTGGCGGCGAACTGGGGCTGTTGCAGCGGACCGACCAGCAATTTCACTGGCGTAGCCACGGCTATACCGACTTTGAGGCATTCCTCGCCGCATTGTCATCGCGCAAACGCAAGATGATCCGTCGCGAGCGGGCCCAGGCGGTTGCCACCGGGGTCACGATCCGCCAATTCACGGGCGCCGAGATCGAGTCTGGGCACTGGGACGCCTTCTGGCTGTTCTATCAGGACACCGGAATGCGGAAATGGGGGCGGCCCTATCTGACGCGGGCGTTCTTCGACCTGATCCACCAGACCATGCGCGACGACATTCTGCTGGTTCTGTGCGAACGCGATGGCCGCTGGATCGCCGGTGCGCTGAACTTCATCGGCCGCGACACGCTGTATGGTCGCTATTGGGGTTGCGCCGAAGACCACCCGTGCCTGCATTTCGAGACCTGCTACTATCAGGCAATCGATTTTGCCATCAGCCACGGCCTGACCAACGTCGAAGCCGGAGCGCAGGGGCCGCACAAGCTGGCGCGTGGCTACGAGCCGGTGACGACGCGGTCACTGCACTGGATCCCCGACCCGGGGTTCCGCCGGGCGGTGGCGGATTATCTGGAGCAGGAGCGCGCCGCGGTGGCGCGGGAGAACGCGGCGCTGCGCGAGATGACGCCGTTTCGGAAGGAGGTGTGAGGACGGAATCAGCAAGTAGGTCGGGGGCGGATCAGATCTGGTCGAGCAGGACCTCGGCGGAGGTGCAGGTGGGCGTGCCGGGTGCGGGTTCGAGGTTCAGGATCGCCACCTCGCCGTCACGGATCAGCGCCGAGAACCGTTTGCAGCGAATGCCGAGGCCGCGCACCGAGCCGTCGAATTCCATCCCCATGGCCAAGGTCAACTCGGCCAGCGAGTCGCCGAGGATGCGGATGCCCGCCGCCGTCGCACCGGTCACCCGGCCCCATTCGGCGGCGACATGCGGGTCATTGACGGTGAGGCAGACGATCGCATCGATCCCTTTCGCCTGTAAAGCGGGGGCGGCGGCGATAAACCCCGGCATGTGGCTTTTGTGGCAGGTCGGCGTGAAGGCGCCGGGCAGGCCGAACAGTGCGACAGTTTTGCCCCGAAAAACATCGGCGCTGGCGACCTGCGCCGGCCCCTGATCGGTCAGCTCGAACAGCGTCGCCTCGGGCAGCCGGTCACCCACGGAAATCGTCATGCTTTTTCACTCCCTCGTTGAATGCCTCAGCGGGCTCCCATGCGGATGGCGCCGTCGAGGCGGATTACCTCGCCGTTCATATAGCCTGTCTCGGCGATGAAACAGACGAGTTCGGCAAATTCTTTCGGGTCGCCGAGGCGCACCGGGAACGGCACTTGGGCGGCCAGGCTGTCCTGCACCTCCTGTGGCAGGCCGCGCAGCATTGGCGTGCCGAAGATGCCCGGCGCGATGGCGGCGACCCGGATGCCGTCGCGGGCCAGATCGCGCGCCGCCGGCAAGGTCAGCGCGGCGACGCCACCCTTCGACGAGGCATAGGCGGCCTGCCCCATCTGACCCTCGAACGCGGCAACCGAGGCGGTGTTGATGATCACCCCGCGACAGCCATCCGCATCCAGCGGCTCGGCTTCGCGCATCGCTTGGGCGGCCAGCGACATGACCCGCATGGTGCCGACCAGGTTGATGGCGATGACCCGCTCGAAGACGCTCATATCGTGGGCGCCCTTCGATCCGGCAGTTTTCATCGCTGGGGCGATCCCGGCGCAGTTGATGACGATGCGGGCGATGCCATGGGCCGCGGCTGCCCGGTCGAGTGCGGCGCTGACGCTGGTGTCGCTGGTGACATCGGTCTCGACAAACAATGCGCCAATCTCGGCGGCCAGGGCCGCGCCGCGGTCCTTTTGCAGGTCGAACACGGCCACCGGGGCGCCCCGCACGCGGAGCGCACGGACGCAAGCCTCGCCGAGGCCGGTGGCTCCGCCGGTCACGATGGCAGAAATATCTTTGCCGATGCGCATGAATTCTCCCCAAGCCGCGTAGAACCCTTCGTGAGGCTATAGCGTGGCCATCGGCATTCGCCAAGAGGTGGCCTGAGGCTGGATGGCTGGAATTAAATGGAGGCGGGAAAAATGCGCAGTAAAATGATGATTTTGGCGGTTGTGGCGACCCTGATGCTGGGCGCCTGCACCGAGCATACGGCGCGAACGTCGCTGCAGGGCGGCTTGATTGGCGGCGCAACTGGCCTGGTTGTCGGATCGATATTCAAGCATCCGGTCAAGAATGCCGCCCGGGGCGCCGTTCTGGGCGCGGCGGCGGGGGCGCTTGTTGGCACCATCGATGACGCTGCCGAGGGCCGACAAGGATATGGCTACTGATCCGACGGCTGGGCGGCAGCCCAAAAGATTGTGATCGCTGTTTCACCGTAGCGGCGCTGATCGGCGATCTGGAGCCAGGCGGCGGCTGGAATCTCGTCCTCGGCGCCGTGCTCCAGCACAATGATCGCGCCGGGTGCGATCCAACCACCCTCCCACGCCGAGGCCAGGGCCGTAGCGCCCTGCCCTTTCCCATAGGGCGGATCGGCGAAGATCAGATCGTAGGGATCGCCCCGGCAAGGACCGAGCTTGGTGGCGTCGCGACGCCATATCTTGGTCTGTCCGATGACACCGAGCGTATCGAGATTCTCGCGCATTAACGCCCGCGCGGTCGCAAAATCGTCGATGAACAGCACCCGCGCCGCGCCGCGCGACAGAGCTTCAAGCCCCAGCGCCCCGGTTCCGGCGAATAGATCGAGGACGCGGCGTCCCTCTGGCGGCGGCGGGTCGCCGTAGTCACCATGTGCCAGCAGGTTGAACAGCGACTCGCGCACCCGGTCCGAGGTTGGACGCAGATGTGCCTCGCCACCGCCGGCAGCGCGAGGGCCAGCCAAACGCTTGCCGCGAAACTGCCCGCCGATGATGCGCATCAGAGAACTTGGTCCAGCGCCTTGATGAGTTGATCGACCTCGGCGGGCGAGGTGTAATGCAGGAATGACAGCCGCAACACCCCGTGTGCCGGATCGATCCCCAGCGCCTCGATCAGCCGAACGGCGTAGAAATCGCCACCGCCGGCCATGATGTGATGCTGGGCCAGATCGCGGGCCAGATCTTCGCCGGGGCGGGCATGGGCCAGCGCGATGGTCGGGGCGCGGCTTTCTGCATCGCTGGGGCCGAGCAGGCGGATATCGTTGCGCCCGCGCAGGTATTCCAGCAGCGGTCGCATCAGGGTGATTTCCTGCCCGCGCATCAGGTCGTGGACCTGGCACGCCCGCTCACCAGCGTCGAGCTTGGTGGTGAAATGGTGGTTATAGAGAGCATCGGTATAGTCGACGATACCGCCCATCGCGGCGATCTGGGCGTGGTCCGGCCCGGCCGGGGTGAAGCGTTTGGATATATGCCCGGCATTGAAGTAGTGGCCCTGATTGGCGGCGCGCTGAGCCAGCGCGCGGCGCACCACCATGACCCCCTGATGCGGTCCGTAAACCTTGTAGCTGGAGAACAGATAGACATCCGGTCCCAGCGCATCGACATCCGGCAAGCCGTGCGGGGCGTAAGACACGCCATCGACAACCGAGATTGCCCCCGCCTGCCGGATCTTTGCTGTGATCTCGGCCACCGGATTGATCTCGGCGACGATGTTCGAGGCATGCGGGAAGGCAACCAGCCGGGTTTTGTCCGACAGGAGGCGGTCGAGATCGGCCGGATCGAGGTGGCCGGTATCAGGATCGACCTGCCATTCACGCACAACGATCCCGGACTCCGCCAGCCGCCGCCAAGCGCCGGAATTGGCTTCGTGGTCCTGATTGGTGACGATGACCTCGTCGCCTTCTGCCATAAGCGAGCGGAGCGATCTGGCCAGCACATAGGTGTTCTGGCTGGTCGACGGGCCGAAATGAACCTCGTCCGTAGCGACGTTCAGACAGGCGGCGATGCGCCGGTGCGCCTCGTCCATCAGCGCGCCGCCCTCGGCTGCGGCCGGATAGGGCCCGTAGGGTTGAACCTTGGTCTTCCGGTAGAAATCATCCAGGCGCTGCACTGTCGCCGCTGCCGCGTAGGAGCCGCCGGCGTTCTCGAAGAAAGCCCAGCCCTGGAGCGAGGGTTCCGAGAAAGCGGGGAATTGCGCACGGACGAAGTCGAGGTCGAACTGGATCATTTGCTGCTCCGCGGAAACGGGTTTTGGGGTGTGTGCTCGCACGCACCATGGCGCATGGTCAATGGTGCGTGCAAGCAGGTAACCAACCCGCCATGGGCAAAGGTATTGGTAGTGTTGATGGTGCGCACAAGCACGCACCCGACACCCGAACGATCAGGCGTTCACGTCTACCACGACGCGGCCCTTGACCTGACCTTTCAGGATTGCGGCACCCAGGTCCGGCAAATCACTGAGGGTCGCCTCCGACACCATCGCATCGAGCCGGTCCATTGGCAGGTCGCGGGCGATGCGCTGCCAGGCGGTGACCCGGTTGGCGGACGGTTGCATCACCGAATCGATCCCCAGCAGGTTCACACCGCGCAGCAGGAACGGGATCACCGTGGTCGGCAGCTTGGCGCCGCCGGCGAGACCGACCGCTGCGACCGAGGCGCCGTATTTCATTTGGGTCAGCACACGCGCCAGCATCGAGCCGCCAACGGCATCGACGCAGCCGGCCCAAACCTCGGCCTCCAACGGCTTGGCGGACGGTTCGGCCAACTCGTCGCGCGGGATGATCCGGGTGGCGCCAAGGGTGGTCAGGTAGTCGGATGTCTCGGGCCGGCCGGTCACTGCGGCGATCTCGTAGCCGAGATGGCTGAGGATCGCTGTGGCGACCGAGCCGACGCCGCCGGCGGCACCGGTTACCAGGACCGGGCCCTTCCACTGCGCCAAGCCATGCTGCTCGAGCGCCATCACCGCCAGCATCGCGGTGAAACCCGCCGTGCCGACCGCCATTGCCTGGCGGGTAGTGATGCCGTCGGGCAGCGGGGTCAGCCATTCAGCCTTGACCCGCGCCTTCTGGGCATAGCCGCCCCACCATGCCTCGCCGACGCGCCAGCCGGTCAGGACGACTTTGTCGCCGGGCCGGTAGGCTGGGTTGTCGGACTTCTCGACGGTGCCGGCGAGATCGATGCCCGGAACATGGGGGTATTTGCGCACCAGCCCGCCGCTGCCGGTCAGGCAAAGGCCGTCCTTGTAGTTCAGGGTCGAGTATTCGACCGCCACGGTGACATCGGCTTCGGGTAGCCGGTCCTCGCCGATTGCCTCGATCGACTGGCTGATGGTGCCGTCCTCGGCCTTGTCGACGATGAGAGCCTTGAATGCCATGGCGGCGTCCTCCTGCAATGGGCATAGAATGGAGTCTGTCTGGGCCTATCTCTGGTGCCCGAGAATCAAATTGTCAAACAATTGATTATTTGGCAAGGTGCGACAGATCGCAACGCGGGATGGCACCATATGATCAGGACTGCCACAGAAGGTTTCGCAGACTTCGTGCCGCCTGAGCCAGGCGCAGGGCATCAGATCGCCGAGGCGATCAGGGCGCTGATCCTGAATGGCCAGATGGTCGTCGACGAGCGCCTGCCCAGCGAGCACGAGCTGGCGGCGCGCTTTGGGGTGTCGCGCCCGACTGTGCGCGAAGCGTTGAAACGGCTGGCGGCGCAGAACCTGATCCGCACGCGCCGGGGGGCCACGGGCGGCAACTTCATCAATCGCATGTCGTGGTCCGAGGCGCATGACCAACTGGTCACTACGGCAACGATGCTGATGACGATGGCGCCGGTTTCGGCCGAGACGGTTGGCGAGGCGCGGTTGACCCTGCTGACCGCCTGTGTGCCGCTGGCCGCCGAGAGGCACCAGGCAACGCATCTGCAGGCAATGCGCGCCGAGGTGCAGATCCAGCGCGACCCGGCGACGACGGACGAGGCGTTCTGCGCCTCGGATGTGCGCTATTATCGGGCGTTGGTCGATGCGGCGGGCAACCCGCTGCTGGCGTTCCAGATGGCGGGCGTGATCGAGGCAGTGCAGCCGCTGTTGAACATGATCACCTTCAAAAGCCGCGACCGGGCCGAGATTGCGACCCGCCACGAGCATCTGTGCGCAGCGCTGGAGCGGCGCGATGGCGACAGCGTGATTGCCACGTTGCGGGAGGTGTCGGACTACACCGCCCGGCTGGTTGGCAAGGCGCAAGAATTAAGGTCCGCCGGGCGGGGCAAACGTTGAGCAATTCGGCAACACAAACTGCAGCCATGCCGTATCTGGACCGGCCCCGGATGCTGGCCTTTGGCGGCGTGGCGCTGGGATCCTTGGCGGCGTGGGTTGCGTTGGCGGTTCTGCACGGGGCGCATCACGGGCCTGACATCGACTGGCTGTCGGAGCTGTGCCGGGGGATCGCCCTGCCGTTCAGCACCGCATTGCCAGGGGCGGTGGCAATCTGGGTGCTGATGAGCATCGCCATGATGCTGCCGACCGCAGCCCCGGCGATCGATATGTATGTGCGGTTGACCCGGCGGATCGAGGCGCGGCGGGGCGCGCATGTTGTTGGCTTTGCCGGCGGCTATCTGGTCGCCTGGGGCGGCTTCGCTGTTGTTGCGGGCAGCGCGCAGTCCCTGTTCGGCGGCGAGATCGCGAAAATTTCCGCCACGCTGCCACAGGGTGCGGTGGCGGGTGGGTTGTTGGTGCTGGCCGGTCTATATCAGGTGACACCGCTGAAGCAGACCTGCCTGACATTGTGCCGCAATCCGATGGCGCACTTCATGAGCCATTGGCGCGAGGGCATTGGCGGGGCGTTGCGCATGGGGATGTTTCATGGGCTGGTATGCATCGGCTGTTGCTGGGCGCTGATGGCACTGATGTTTCTATTCGGCGCGATGAACCTGGCCTGGATGGCGGCGCTGGGGTTGCTGATGCTGCTGGAGAAGGCGGCACCCGGTGCGGCGCGTGCCGGGCGCCTAACCGGGCTGGCCATGGCGCTGGCCGGAACCACACTGATCTTGACTGATATCATCTGAGAGCGAGGAAAATATGCTGGACGCTGCAAAAGACGTGATCGCACCCTGGTCGATCAAGGGCGAGTTGATCCTGAACTGTAACTGCACGGTCTTTTGCCCCTGTGTTGCCAGCCTGGGCGCGCACCCGCCAACCGAGGGTGCGTGCAAGGCCTGGCTGGGCGTGCGGATCGACGAGGGGAAATGGGGGAAGACCAAGCTGGGCGGGTTGAACGTGGCGATGTTTCTGGACATCCCCGGCCTGATGGGTGAGGGCGACTGGAAGGCCGCCGGATACTTTGACGACCGTGCCGATGACGCCCAGTTCGCGGCGCTGGAGCGCATTTTCACCGGCACCGCCAAGGGTACCACCGGGCTGTTTCGGCTGCTGGTCAGCACCTATTACGGATCATCGCGCGAGGAGATCCGCTTTACCACCGAGGGCAAGGTCCGCCACCTGACCGTGGGCAAGAAAATCACCGGAGCAGTCGCACCGGTCGAGGGCGCAAATCCGGATCGCGAAATGGTCCTGACCAATACAAAATACTGGATGGGCGCCGATATCGTTGTGGCCCAGGCATTAAAGGGCAAGGTACGCGATTTTGGCCGGGTCTGGAATCTGGACGGCCGGTCGGCCGAGATTTGCCAGATCGAATGGTCTGGTCCCTGAGCGGAGGCGAGACGCATGACCGAGACCAATGCGCCCCGGTTGGGGCACAATCAGGGGCCGCCTCTGGACCCGATGCAGAGCTGGCGGCGCCACTGCTGGAAGACGGCCAAGAAGGCGCTGTTCCAGCCGCTGCCGGTCGAGGTCGTGCGGCGGCGGGTGACGCGGGCGGCGCGGCTGGGCCTCGCCTACCGGCGCTACGAGTTGCTGGTGCTGGGCGGTGGCGAGATCGAGGCTGTTCTGTTCGCCGGTGATACGCTGATTGTCACCGCACCCTATGCCAGTCCGGCGGATGGGCTAGATCCGGCGATGGTGCGCAAGCTCGCCGCCGTGACCGGTTGCAGGCGCCTGCTGCTGGCCGGGCCGGACGGGCCAGCCCCGGTCTGGACCTGGCGCCCTGACGCGGCCGCCCTGTTCGAGGCATCGATCAGGGTGCCGTCGCGGCGGCTGCTGGCGGCGCCGCCGGTGAAGGCCGATTGCGCGGCAATCGGGGCCGGGCTGCGCGGCTGCGCCCTGGCGGCGGGATCGGTGGCGCTGGTTGGCAATGGCGAGCACGGCCCGACCTGGGTCGCCTGGGCGCGGTTGGCTGGGTTTGTGCCTGGATCGGAATATTTCGGCGCCTGACGGCCAGGCCGATCGCGCGAATTTGGCGGCTTTGCATCCGGCACCGGTCTTGCTAAGAAGCGGGCGCGTTGATCCTGGGGGGCGGCATGAAAAGCGAGGGCGACATGAAGATTATCTCGGGCAATTCAAACCGGCCATTGGCCGAAGCGATCGCCCGGCGGATGTCAGTGTTTCGGGGTGGCAAGGTCGTGCTGGCCGATGCCCGGGTCGAGCGGTTCAACGACAAGGAAATCTTCGTCGAGATCTACGACAATGTGCGCGGCGAGGATGTGTTCATCATCCAGCCGACCTCGCATCCGGCAAACGACACGCTGATGGAACTGCTGATCATCACCGATGCGCTGAAACGCGCCTCGGCCCGGCGGATCACGGCCGTGATCCCCTATTTCGGTTATGCGCGCCAGGACCGTAAAAGTGCTGCACGCACCCCGATTTCGGCCAAGCTGATCGCCAATCTGATCACCACGGCCGGGGTTGATCGGGTGTTGACGATGGACCTGCATGCCGGCCAGATTCAGGGTTTCTTCGATATCCCGACAGACAATCTTTATGCGGCACCGGTGTTCGCGCTGGATATCAAGCACCGGCTGGCCGGTCATGAGGACCTGACGGTCGTCTCGCCTGATGTCGGTGGTGTCGTGCGCGCCCGCGACCTTGCCAAGCGAATCGGCGCCGGGCTGGCAATTGTCGACAAGCGGCGATCCGGCCCGGGCGAGATCGAAAGCATGACGGTGATTGGCGAGGTCAAGGATCGTACCTGCGTGATGGTTGACGATATGTGCGATACCGCCGGGACGCTGTGCAAGGCGGCCGAGCTGCTGATGGAACAGGGTGCCCGTGCGGTTCATGCCTATATCAGCCATGGTGTCCTGTCCGACCCGGCGATCGAGCGGATCACTTCCTCGGTGCTGGAAAGCCTGGTGATCACCGATTCGATCGAGCCGACTGAGGCGGTGAAGGCGGCAAAAAACATTCGCGTGGTATCGATCGCGCCAATGTTCGCGCAGGCGATCCTGAACGTCGGTAACGACACATCAGTCTCGTCGCTATTCCACGAAGAAACGCTTGGGCCAATCTACGAGGCGTTCTACCGGTTCGACTGAAACGGCACACTGGATATGGCTTCGCTGCGCCCTTGCGGGCCGGAATTGCGGGCTTGCCCCCCGCCGGGCCTTCCCCTATATAGCGCCAAGTTTTCCCATGAGGCCGACACATAATTGACTCCATTTGAGCGGGTCGCAGGATGTATCGGTGTTGACAAGAGGCGGCAGATAGGCCGCCAAGGAGCCGCAGGATGAAAGCCGATATCCACCCCGAATATCACGAGATCACCGTGAAAACGACGGATGGCACCCCACTCCGGATGCGTTCGACCTGGGGCAAGGAGGGCGATAGCCTCCAGCTCGACATCGACCCGAGCGCACACCCCGCATGGACCGGCGCCCAGCGCCTGATGGATACCGGCGGCCGGGTGTCGAAATTCAAGAAAAAATTCGAAGGCTTCGGCTTCTGAATTTTGGCCTTCGGGTCATGGGAGATAAATAAGCGCGTCCCCTAGGGCGCGTTTTTTGTGTTTGTCTGAGTAGAGGCGGGCCGGTCGATGGATAATCGCGCGCATATCATCGTTCTCGGCAACGAGAAGGGCGGCTCGGGCAAATCAACCACCTCAATGCAACTGATCGTTGCGCTGGCCCGCGCTGGTCATCGGATCGGCGCTGTGGATCTCGATCTCAGACAACAGAGCTTGTTCCGCTACTTAGAAAACCGCGAGGCATACGGCCAACGAACTGGGACCGCCCAGCTGATGCCCCGTCGAATCCGCATTCAGGCCAGCGGCGCTCAGCTGCGTGACGTCGCTGCGGCAGAGGACCGAATTCGCTTCGCCGAGGCAATCGAAGATCTATCCCGAGACTGTGACTTTATCGTAATAGATACTCCCGGTGCAGTGACCCCACTGTCGGAGGCGGCCCATACTGCCGCGGCAAC
>Ga0307380_10010256_pt1 | contig 11817 bp, 8 predicted proteins | sample UN3MG_FD_202239 | JGI IMG/M metagenome (GOLD analysis project Ga0307380, IMG submission 202239) | Soil microbial communities from Risofladan, Vaasa, Finland - UN-3 | ecosystem: Environmental > Terrestrial > Soil > Coastal area > Acid sulfate soil | place: Finland: Risofladan, Vaasa | collected... | reverse complement strand
GGCTTGCCCCGGCCATATTTCTCTCCTTAGCCAGCCATATTAGAAAGGAGCTTGGGGTTGGTCTTTGGCCAGGCGGTGTTTCGTAATTAAAATCTCCGGCCAGATCATACTGACTCAATACCCTTTTCATCTGCGGCGAGTTGGCTATGGCAAGTAACTCTCGGGGAGTAGTATGAGCACTAATAGAGACCATCCCACCAATGGTGTATAGCTCTTTGGCGTGGCAATACTGCTCCGCTACATCCAGGATTGAGCATAGAAACCTGTGCCATTCAGCTTTAGGGGGGTCACTCTTTAAGATGACCAGATTATTTTGCGGGCAGTAATAGAATCTGCTTTCTGGAAATTGAGCTACATCATCCCTGACTGAAACTCCTGTCAAGGGAAAGAAATCCGCAGGTTCAATTTCGGCGAACTCTATACATCCCAGGTTCCTGTACAGGTAGTCAATAACCTTCGATCCCAGCTTGCCTGCATCCTCATTCCAACCTACTACCAGGGATGAGCTTGGTAGTTCCGGTTTTTCATATACTTTAAAGGGATGCTTCTGGCTCAATTTCAGTCTTCCTTGGATCCTCTTTTAAAAAATTTGTCGATATCTTCCAGGATTCTTTTCTTATCCTCCTCGGTTATCGGTTCAGGCTCGGTTTCCTTGATATGTGTTATATATCTTAATTTATCCAACTCCTCTCTTATCTCTGGAGGGAACCTATCATACAATCTCTTAATTTCCCTTTCGCTGCGCTCAACAATAGCGTCGATTCCCTGCATCTCAATTTCAATACCCAGTATTTGGGTTAGTACCTCCAACACCGATCTTGAAGCTTTTGGATAGGGAAGGGGAAATGCCTGAAGATAAATCGGTATCTCTCCCATAATACAGGTGGCATCGAGCCCTCTCCTCTTGGCAACTCCCAACAGAAGCCCGTTTAGTCCAGTGATATTGCCCTGTCCGCCTCTTCCCGCAATGTCCGACATCAACACTGTGTTTTCATATCTATCTATCTCATCGAGTAGTTCTTGGCTACTGGGAACTGCCCAAACCTTTGGCCTCGCGGTATGATGAATGGGAGCAACCGCTGCCCCGGAGGTATATACCCTGCGACATCCACAATCCAGTGCCACATCTAAAACCAGATTGGCCATCTGGTAGGCCTTTGTCCCTTCGGCATAGGCCTTTCCACCCTCGGCAGGCTGCTCCTCCCCGATAAAAAATATCAAATCCTTCTCCCCTGCCTTAGCCCAATAGAATTTGTTGCTGGGAAACTCCAGGTCTTTCAATTCGCCGTTTATAATCGAGACTTTCTTGGGATAGAAAAAATCCCAGGGCTCTATCTCTCCAAATTCTTCTGCCCTTACCATTCCCCTTAGCGTATCGACGGCAATTATCCCGATGTTTCCAATTCCTGGCCAACTGGCTATCAAAACCGGGTCTTCAAGCTCGGGCTTGTTATAAATTCTGATTCCCATCGCTCCTCTTTTCTCTACACGGAGCAGTTGCCAGGCTCGCCTATTTGCCGAACAATTTTAGGAATGATAGACCAGTCTATTAACCAGCCGTCACCGCTCTTGCCAAGGCAGACTACCCCACCCATGCTGAATCTAACGACTTCTTTCTCCGTGTCGTCCAGGATCAGAAGAGATGCCAAACAGCTCAAATGGGGGAGATGTCCCACAAGCATGAGCGACTTCACTTTCTCTTGGATTAATCGCTTTGTCTGATGAGGGTCGTCCGAAGGTCCAAGGCCTTTCTGCTCCAGGACAGTTGGGGCAGGCACCAGGTGCTGGGCGAAAATCTCTGCTGTTTGTTTTGCTCTCAGCCTGCTGGAATGGAAAATCCGGGTAACCTGTAGCCCCAAACCGGCAATATAAGGCGCAACATATTCTACTTCAGCCCTACCCTTAGCGGTTAAAGGGCGCTGTAAATCTTCTGACACAGGCTTGGACTCCCCGTGCTGTACCAGGTATACTTCCATTGACGCCATCTCCCGTCACTTACTTCAGTTCGTTCTTTAATTTATCCACCACCTTGGCAAACTCCTGGCTATATCCTTTTTCGTGATTGGCCGCAAAGTTCTTCCATTCAGCACTATTTTTTATTGCCTCCTCCACGGTCAATTGCATTACCGTTGAAGTCTGACCCTGCTGAACCTGCTGCATTCTTAGTTGCGGATTCCTCTCCACCTGTGCTTTCAGGCTACTATAGGCCTCTTCCAGCTCCTCCAAGTATCTTTTTTGCAGACCCTCAATTGAATTCAAGCTCTGCTCAAGTATAGCAGTATTCTGGTCTTCCTTAATCGTCTCGATGGCTAGAATGCCTCTTCTCCGCTTTTGAAGCTCCACGGCATCGCCTGCTAAGGTGAGGGAATCTAGAAGCTTAACCTGGGCTTCCTTTAACAGGTGACCTTTGCCTTTATCTTTATACTCCTTTAATTTTTTCCATAAGCCCTCCGGATTGAGCTTACCCTTATAGAATTCCGACAGTATAGAAGTCAGTTGTTCTATTTCTTTCATGCTTTCTTTTTCTTCCGGGGTTACCTCGCCGATTCTGGCCAGCTTTTCCCTCATTATCGGTGGTAGCTTTTCTTCCCATTCTGCCATTTTATCCCCCTGTCAACATTTATTTGCCTCGAGAGAGCTACTTTGATTTCCTCTTCGAGCGCTTGCTGCTACGGCCTTGAGCCTTGACTTCGGGCTCCCTGAGCCAGCGCTTAACTTCATCGAGGCCCGGTGGGGCAACATAGAACACCTGAATATCCGACGGAAACTGAACCTGGTGACCCTCTCTCATCAGCACCAGCCCGCTCTCGCCGCTTTTCAATGTCTCATCTATCTGTTTGGCCGTATACTCGTCTTTTCTTTTTTGGGTCTCTGAATACAGTTGATAAACCTTCATGACTGCATGCTGGCTTTGTAGGCCGATCGCCAAGCATTTGCTCCAGTCCATAAACTCGATTAACAGCTCACCGTCCTCAATGGGCTGAAGCTCGGCCCCTTTTTCCAACCTGGCTTTGGCAATTTGATAGCTCCCTTTATTGAGCTCCTCAATGACTTTGGCTCCAGCTTCTCCGCCCACAGGAACCAATTCGTGGTATACATGGTTCACGCTACCGAGCTTCACTTCCAGGTTGGTCAGGTGAGCCTCGACCTGATCCCAGTAATTATTGACTTTCTGCAGTAATTCAGCTTGGGATTCACTCGGGGAGAAAATTAGAGGTACTATATATATCCTTCTCCCTTCCTTGAAGTCCTCAACCTGGGGTCTCTCAATCTTTCCCACTTCTTCTGACATTTCCCCTATTATAAACTCCTTACTAATATTCTCTATACAAGTGTTTCACACATTTTGCTGAGACTATCGATATCCATCTATCTCCATATTATACCAATATTAATGAATCTTAGCAGAAATACCTCCGGAGCCATCTTTTCCTATTTAATTTAGCATCTTATGACTTGAGGTGGCGATTGCCGTTTATGGCAGTGTAACATTTACAGGACAGCAAGCTAGGGCATTGTTGGAAAAGGATGCAAATCGCTGGCAATTGCGGTATGTCTGAGTCATCGGGAAACCTTACCTCTGAATGAACTTGGCTACTGCCGATAGAGCAAGAATATATAGTGGCCTGTCTGACAGCGGGCTGTCAGACCTGCACACAGGTTCGGTCTGCAATCTCAAGCCTATCTTGAATGCCCACATATTAAAACGTGTTGTTGGAACCAAGAGACATCCACATATGTGCAAACCTAACTGGGTTGACGGCTGGCAAAGCCTAATGTATCTTGTTAATGCAGGACCATTATTTAGAGCGACTGGGGGTTGATGGATGTTGATAACTTTGGCTGGAGTGGGCCAGCACGGTATACCAAGGTTTTTACTGAAAGGGGGTAGTGGTGAGGGGAGATAGATTGGTGATAAGAGAGCACCATACAAATATCGCGAAGCAGCTTTACGACATGCTTACCAAACAGATCATGGATAAGTACACAATCTCGGTGGGTGGTGAGTCGGGGGCGGGGAAATCGGAGATTGCGGCTGAACTGGCAAGAATATTAAATGACAACGGGATAGAGACGAAGGTTATCCAGCAGGATGACTACTTTGTATTTCCACCCAGGACAAATCACCGGATGAGGAGAACGAATATCGAGCAGGTAGGTGAATACGAGGTAAAGCTGGACTTCATGGAGGCAAACCTGAGGTCGTTTAAGCAAGGGGATCATTATATATATAAGCCCCTTGTCATATATGAGGAGGACAGGATAACTACCGAGCTCCTTGGGGTGGGAAGCGCATCGGTTCTCATTGCTGAGGGTACCTACACTACCAGGCTTAATTTCGTTGATCGCAGAGTTTTTATTGACAGGACTTACCATGATACCGAGAAGGAGAGGCTGGAGAGGCGAAGGGATGAAATGGAGGATTTCCTCACCAAAGTTCTTGAGATCGAACACCGGATAATCTCGGGGCATAAAGGATTAGCACACATAGTGATTAGAAAGGATTTCTCAGGATTGGAAGTCCTTTCTTAGAGAGAGAAAGATGAATCAGAGGTCAGGCTCTAAGCGGCTCTATATCCAGATGCATAGTATGCACGGGCTTTTACGAGGCCACAATCTGGAGCTGGGGAGGGATGAGGATACCGGCGGTCAAATAACATATGTGCTGAGCCTGGCGCGGGAATTTGGTAAACTGGATGATGTGGAGAAGGTAGATATTATCACCAGAAGGATAGAGGACAAAGACTATCCCGGCTACAGTGAGAGGATCGAGCCGCTTGCTGAGAAGACTGATATTGTGCGCATCCGCTGCGGAGGAGATGGATATATAAACAAGGTAAACCTCTGGCCCTACCTGGGCGAGTTTATAGAAAATACCAGGGTATACATCAAGGAGATAGGGAGGGCCCCTGACATATTGCATAGTCACTACGCTGATTCTGGATATGTGTGCACCGAGCTTTCGAGGGAGCTCGGTATACCCCAGGTACATACCGCTCATTCACTGGGTAAGCCCAAGATGCGATGGATGGGAGTGGATGAACACAACTTCGATGATATGGAGCGGGCCTACCATTTTTTACAGCGTATCAAGGCGGAGCAGGAAACGCTCGATCATGCTGCTTGTATATGTGCCAGCACGGATCAAGAGCGAAGGGAGCAGTGGGGCATGTATGATGTGGACACAAACGATGGGAGATTTGTGGTCCTTTCTCCATGCACCGACCTGGAGAGATTCTACCCCTTCTATCAGCTTGAGAGTGAAACCACTGGGGATATAGAGGTGAGAGAGAGGTTGAAAAGTGAGCTGGAGAAGGCACTGCTGGAGCCGGAGAAGCCGATAATATACAGTCTGGGTAGGCTGGAGCGGCGAAAGAATATTCCCGGGCTCATCCAGGCCTATGGCATGGATAGAGGGCTGCAAGAAATATCGAACGTGGTATTTAGTGGTGGTATGGGTGGGGATGACCCCAGCGGTGAAGCCGGGTCTATTCTGGTGGAGATGCAATCTCTTATCGAAAGATACCGCATTGAAGGGAGGGTCTACCTCCGTGGTCGCCTTGATTTTGAAACGGAGGTGCCGGAGCTCTATCGCATTGTTGCCAGAAATAGAGGCGTATTTGTCAACCCTGCCCTTACTGAGCCGTTCGGGCTGACCATCTTAGAGGCGGCGTCATGCGGACTACCTGTGGTTGCAACCGATAGCGGAGGCCCCCAGGAGATAATTTCAAACGGAGAGAATGGTTTCCTGGCAAATGTTGAAGATCCTAAAAACTTGGCAGATGCTGTAAAGAGATTGCTGAGGGATCATGGACTTTGGGAGAAATTCTCCAAAGCGGGGAGGGAGAATGCGGCAAGTAATTTTTCCTGGTTGGGGATGGCAAGAAAGCAGGTGGACATATTCAGAGCCATCCTGGGGGGCAGTTTCAATGCCTGAACACTGCAAAGCAAGGAGTCTACCCCGCCCTGCTTATACGGTAATCGTTTAACAGAGGGTTAATCACTCCCCAGGTATTCCCGTGTGAGCCAAATCGCTTCCTAAAAGCTTTCCCTATAGAATGTCCATGCCAGTACTGATTGCCATAAAACGAGCGCTTCCCAAGTGCTGCGATGCACTGCTACAGGAGTCAAGCGAATACTGCCTCTTTAGGGGAATGGTTTGGGGCCATCAGTCGTTGGTTCGACCCTCCCCACCCGTCCAGGGATAGCGAGGGAGGGGATTATTGTAGCTCTCGGTTAGCCCACTTAGCCAAAATTTGGTGGATATGTATTGGATTCACTGGTTGTTTCAGGAAGGAGGTGTTTAGCTAAATAAAGGATCAGGTTTTCGCCATAACCGATCCGCTATCGCTGGCCACCCGGTTAAGCATGGTTTCTTGGTCGGAACCTCGTGCGCCGAGTGATGCGAAAGTCAGGCGATGCTGAGGGGTTCCTGTTCCTTTGCCTGTTCCTTTGACTCAGTAGCGAATTGCTTCTCTACAGAATGTCTATGGATGTTGTTCATGGTGCACCAGGGGATTAATCTGCCTTTCGATTCTTTATCCGGAATTCCGTAGTGAAGGCCGCAGCCTTGTACTCTGTCTAGATCAAAATTATACGCGTCCATAAAATGCATGACCGATACAACAAACCAGTTTTTCCAAAGCCGGTTTTCAGTAAAAGGCCGCATCATACTCCAACTTAAAGCAAGCACAACAGGTGCAACCTTAAGCCAGAGTTTGGGATGGACATATTTAATAGTGCTGGTTACAACCGTCCATGCCAGTTTTGCTTTGGACTGGTTAAGATCAAAGACCCTGCGTGTGTGGTCGTATAGTTCTTCGTTTTTGATAAGGCGTGGTTCCGGAAACAGTTTACCTTTTCTCTTGTTGACAACGGTTATTACTCCACAGTGGGGGTGAACGCGGAGATCGTGACGTATGCGCCCTTTGGTCATAATCCTGGCCAGCGTCTGGTTCATAGGAAGTGAGAAGAAATCGCTTTTCGCGATTTGCCCGCCGGTTTGCTCTTCACAGAGCCTCATGACATCCGAGGTGGTTATTCTCATCTCCTTTAGCTTATCTCTGTCTATCCTTCCGGCAAAGGTAACCGGTTGAAAAACAATAAACCTGATCACGTCGGAATTGTCTGCAACGTACCTAATAATATCGCCAACCTGATGATCATTGATCCCCTTTGCCACGGTGGGGACACAAACAACTTTGTTTGTGCCAATCTTTCTAGCGTTTTCGATAACCTTCTGCTTTATCGGCCACAGGTCGCGACCTCTAGCCTTTAGATATGGCTCAGCGGTAACACCGTCAAATTGCAGGTATATAAATACGTCGGGGCCACAAATTTTTTTAAAGTAATCGATGTCCTCTGCGATCCTTATCCCATTCGTCAGAACTAAAACATATTGGTAACCAAGCTCCTTCTCCATTTCTATTATTTCCGGCAGGTCATCCCTTAGTGTCGGCTCCCCGCCGCTGTTCCCGGCTACTCTAACCGTCAGCGGGTAATTGATCTCCTGCGTGTATTCCAAAACGCCTCTTATTTGCTCCATGCTTGGTTCAAAATAATTCTCCCCACCATGCGCGAAACATATCGGGCATCGCAGGTTGCATCTTTTGGTTAAATCGAGGATCACCATAGACGTGTGGGTCCTGTGGTTCCGGCATATACCACAATCATAGGGGCAGCCAAGTCTTGCATCCCGGGCTTCAACCAGCCCGTTCCCATCATCCCGGTACCTGTTGGCCCTCACATATTCCGCGTAGTCGCTCCAGTAAACATCCTCAAAGCTCCCGTGCTCGGGGCAGGTCTTTTTCATGATAACCTGACCATCGATTTCCCATAATTCGGCATCCAGAACCCTTAAGTCTTCGGGACAGATAGATCTCGTTTTTTTTATAAACTCCATATCCCTAAGCAAAGCCTCCCGTCAATTCCCAGAAATACAGTACTTGGCCACTGTCACTGGGGTCGCCCTTTCCAGACAGATGGTGCGCTCTCAAAGAGCTATATGGTCTCTATTGATATGGCGCGGTAAGCTAGCCCGAAAGGAGGACTGTGTCTTAACAACATTGAATATTAGAGTAATGGTTTGGCCCTGTCAAGTGCCCTAATGCACTTGCCTTGAGCGAGGATATGCTGTAGAATCTGAAAAATATGAGCACTCTTAACGCAAGGATTAGACCCAGGCTCTCTAAAGGGGCAATATACGGCATAATATTGCTCATAATCTTTGGCATTGCGTTGGCCTTGCGGGTATGTCTAGTCTATGAAAACGTATTCATGGGGGATGGGGTCAGATTCATGTCAGTCGACCCCTGGTATCATATGCGCTTGGTGGAGAACCTGGTGCACAATTTCCCCCACCTAATCGGATTTGACCCCTTCACTTTATACCCTTACGGACAAGAGGTGTTTTTTGCCCCCTTCTTCGATCTCCTTCTGGGGTTTTTCATATGGGTCATTGGAATGGGGAGCCCCACCCAACATACCATAGAGACAGTGGGCGCATACTTCCCCGCTATTTCGGGGGCACTGGTTACGATACCGGTATACTTTATCGGCAGAGAGCTCTTTAACCGGAATGTCGGGTTGCTCTCTGCCGGTTTGATTGCCATCCTGCCGGGTCAATTCCTCTTCCGCTCCCTGCTGGGGTTTACCGATCACCATATTGCCGAGGTCCTGTTCAGCGCAATAGCGGCCTTGTTCCTAATTTTGGCAATCAAGCGGGCAAAGGAAAGAGAGATATCATTTGGGCACATACTTAGCAGGGACTGGGCAAATATCAGGAAGCCCTTGCTCTATGCCCTGTTAGCCGGGTTAGCCCTGGGGATATATCTTGCTTCCTGGGTCGGCGGGCTGCTCTTTGTATTCGTGCTATTTGCCTATTTGATAGTTCAATACATCATCGATCATTTAAGGGGCAAGTCAACAGACTACCTTTGCATCATCGGGGTGCCGATGTTTCTTCTCGCCTTGGTCGTGGTTATCCCCTTCTCAAATATTCTTATACACGGGGGACTCGTCATCGCGTCACTTACCATCGGTATGTTGGCCTTCCCTGCGTTAAGCGGCGTTTCACGGCTGATGGCTTCTCGAAAAGTAAGGCGAGCCTACTATCCTCTGGTGCTGTCAGGTCTCGCCTCAGCGGCGGTGGGTGTCTTCTATGCTGTCGATCCTTCCTTGCTTGGCTCGATGGTAGATAAATTCAGCATATTTGCGCCATCGGCGAGGGGATTGACCATTGGCGAGGTGCAAACAGGTCTCTCCATAACTGGCTTTTTCCGAATATTGTATTTCTTCACCACCACTATTTTCCTCGCCCTCACAGCGCTGGTCTTGATAATTCGCGCTCAGGTCAAGGGCGGGAATGCCGGTATAACATTTCTAATTGTGTGGAGCATAATAATGCTGTTGGCCATGCTGGGCCAGAACCGGTTCTCCTACTACTTTGCGGTGAATGTTGCCCTGCTCAGCGGGTATTTGTGCTGGAGAATACTGGTATGGAGCTACTTGAGAGAGGCGCTGCCACAGCGTAAAAAGGGAAAGAGGGGGGGGGTGATCCAGGAGGTGCTCCTGTTTCTAGGAGCGTTTTATCCCAGGGTGGAGGCTATCTTAGGTAGAGGATACCTCAGTGCAAAGAATACTCGAGTGGTAGGGGTGGCAATGATGGTGTTTCTCATAGCAATTCTCCCCAACATTATGGTGGCAATGGATGTTGCAAGGGAAACTGAAGGTCCCAATGAAGCCTGGTATAGTTCGCTAGTCTGGATGAGGGACAACACCCCAGACCCATTTGGAGATCCCGATTTCTATTACGAGGTATACGAGAAACCCTCACTGGGAGAAAGCTATGATTATCCGGAATCGGCATACGGGATAATGAACTGGTGGGATTACGGTCACTGGATCACCCGCATCGCCCGCCGCATACCCAATTCGAATCCATTTCAGAGCGGTGCCCGAGAAGCAGCTAAATTTTTCACCGCCCAGGATGAATCATCAGCTAACGAGGTGCTCGATAAGCTGGGATCCAAATATGTAATCCTTGACCATGATATGGCTAATGGAAAATTCTATGCCATAGGGATCTGGGCTGGAGAGAGCGAATCGTATTTTATGGAGAATTATGATATAGACCCCGCCGAGGGGGATTTTGATATTGTAATGTTATATCATCCTGAGTATTATCGATCCATGTGCTCCAGACTGTACAATTTTGGGGGGGAGGCGGTAGTTCCCTATAATTCAACCGTGGTAATTTCGTATGAGGAGGTGAAGTTTTTAAGGACGACTATTAAGCAGATTACCGGCAATGAGACCTTCGCTACCTATGAGGAGGCACTGGAGTATTTGGGAAGTCAAAATACCACAAACTATGAGATAGTGGGGGAGGACCCGTCTATCAGCCCTGTGCCGCTTGAGAAACTGGAGCACTACAATTTGGTCTATCAATCTGACCCAGTAGTGATTGAAGAGGAAGGAAAAAAAGAGGAAGAGGAAGAGGAACAATTATTCTATGTGAAAATATTTGAGTATCTACCATGAATCTGTTCACCTCTCGCTGCTATTATTATAACGACTGGAATCTCATCTCGATATACCTTCATCTCCATGTCCTCCTTCGGTGTTTCATCGATAATCCTGCCGATAGCCTGCTCCTCATTTAGCAGGGGCGGGATTATGAAGGCTTCTTTTACCGATATGGAATCTTTCCTCGATATTTAGAGGCTTTGGTCAGTCTTCACAGCATAAGCCAGAGTAAAATTCAGATCAGGGACAGTTTAAACAGCCTGATCTCGTTCAGATACATGGCTGATACCCTACCGTCAATACAGGTCACCCCTTCCCTTGTCATTGGGAAGCTTGTCTCGAGTGTGACGCTTTCATCGTCGTGGCGAGGCATAAGATGCTGAATCAATCACGAAGAGGAAGGGAAGGGAAAAACCGGGTGTCATTCTTCGGTCGCTTTGCTAGCCACCCAACATGGGTAATATGCCAAGGCATGGTATCCATTCCAAAGGCCTACCTTAACGGATACCTCATGCAGCATTATGGGGATCACAACCGTATTCTATCATTAATCTCGGGTAGCTGCGACTTAAGATGTGTAAATGGTGTCTGGTACTTGAGGGCATAATGCTCCATCATATTGTCGTAATAGTAGATATACCCCATAGCTTCGTCCAGTAGCTCAGCTTCACTCTTGCCCTTCATAACCCTGGGAATATAGAACTCATCATCATTGGTGCAGTGCCCCTTGTGGTTCTGGATCATCCGGTAGCCAAAACCACCGATGAGTTTACGAAGCTCGCTCACTTTCACCCATGAATTATTACTAGATTCCTCCCCATTATCTATTGACAATAACTATATATTGTGTTATTATTGCGGCAAAGCCCTATATAGTGTGTTTTATACAATGAGATGCCCTTTAAAATGTAATTCGCGACAGGGGGCAGAGAGTTTACCGCAGTGTTGTTTGCGATTTGGCCAGTGCAGCTTATGTGTGGTGAACATTGTGGCGGGAGTAGTGCACCATATAGTAATCAGAACTGTGTCAATGGAGTAGAAAGTAGAGTAGAAAGTAGCAGCGATTGTCTCGTGAGCGGCGTCATGGACCAAGCGGAGGAGGAAGTTTATAAAAGATAGGTGAGCTCAATGGCGAGTTTGCGGACGAGGTGCTTGACCAAGTAAGGGTTACTATCAGGGAGGTGAGGGATCAAATTGAGCCCTACATTACTTAAAGGGGAGCGTGCTCAATGGCCGCCGTATTATATATTTTAGTTGGAGTTGTATTATTTTTTGCGTTCCTGATATTTT
>Ga0307380_10010255_pt1 | contig 11817 bp, 6 predicted proteins | sample UN3MG_FD_202239 | JGI IMG/M metagenome (GOLD analysis project Ga0307380, IMG submission 202239) | Soil microbial communities from Risofladan, Vaasa, Finland - UN-3 | ecosystem: Environmental > Terrestrial > Soil > Coastal area > Acid sulfate soil | place: Finland: Risofladan, Vaasa | collected... | reverse complement strand
ATACTATGCTTTGATCCTGGCGCTTGGCGTCGCCATCGTGCAGATGGTGCTGCCGGTGATCGGCACGCGGTTCCGCGATCCGCAACTTACGGCGGTCGCCGTCCCCGCGGCCCAAGCCGAATTCATTCTCATCGGCGTCGCCTTCATCGCGCTGATGACGGCTTACGTGACATCGGATTTCTCGGTGGCGAATGTCTGGCAGAATTCCCACTCCGCCAAGCCGCTGCTCTACAAAATCTCCGGCGTCTGGGGGAACCATGAAGGCTCTATGGTCCTATGGGTGCTGATCCTCGCTTTATTCGGCGCGGCCGTAGCGACCTTCGGCACCAATCTGCCGCGCCAGCTCCAAGCCAATGTGCTCGCGGTGCAGGGCTCGATCGCCGTGGCCTTTCTCATTTTCATCATCACCACGTCGAACCCGTTCGTACGCCTCGACCCGGCGCCCTTCGACGGGCAGGGGCTCAACCCCGTACTGCAAGATCCAGCGCTCGCGTTTCATCCGCCCTTCCTCTACGCGGGCTATGTGGGCTTCTCCATGGCCTTCTCCTTCGCGGTGGCCGCGCTGATCGACGGGCGGATCGACGCGGCATGGGCGCGGTGGGTCAGGCCCTGGACGCTTGCCGCTTGGATGTGCTTGACGCTCGGGATCGCCATGGGATCGTGGTGGGCCTATTACGAACTCGGCTGGGGTGGCTTCTGGTTCTGGGATCCGGTCGAGAACGCCTCCTTCATGCCGTGGCTGGCAGGCACGGCGCTGCTGCACTCGTCACTCGTGATGGAGAAGCGTGACGCGCTCAAGGTGTGGACCATCCTGCTCGCCATCATCACCTTCTCGCTGAGCCTGATGGGCACGTTCCTTGTGCGCTCCGGCGTGCTGACCTCGGTGCACGCCTTCGCTGTCGATCCGGCGCGCGGCATCGTCATTCTCGGCATCATGGCCGTGTTCATCGGCGGCGCGTTTGCGTTGTTCGCCTGGCGGGCGCCGCTGCTGTCGCAAGGCGGGTTGTTCGCGCCCATTAGCCGCGAGGGAAGCCTTGTCCTGAATAATCTGCTGTTGACGGTGGCCTGTGCCGCCGTGTTCGTCGGCACGCTATATCCGCTCGCGCTTGAGGCGGTGACAGGCGAGAAGATTTCGGTCGGACCGCCCTTCTTCAATCTCACCTTCGTGCCGCTCATCGTGCCTCTTCTGATCGCCGTGCCGTTCGGGCCACTTCTCGCGTGGAAACGGGGTGACCTATTCGCGGCCGCGCAGCGGCTCATGGTGGCGGCCATCGTGAGCCTTGGCGTGATGATTATCGTGCTCGCGTTGAACCAGAAGGGGCCGTGGCTCGCACCGCTCGGCATCGGGCTTGGCGTCTGGCTCATCATGGGCGCCGCCACCGAGATCGCTTACCGGGTCAAGCTGTTCGATGCGTCGTGGAGTGAGTCGTGGCGGCGTGCGCGCAACCTGCCGCGCGCGGCCTATGGCTCGGCTCTCGCGCATGCGGGCGTCGGACTCATGGTCATCGGTCTGGTGGCGACGACCGCCTGGCGCGTCGAGCGTATCGAGGCGCTTTCGCCTGGCGGCACGTTAGACATCGCCGGCTATCAGTTGACGTTCGAAGGCGTGGCGCCGCGCCAAGGCCCGAACTATCAGGAGCGGGTCGCTCGGTTCGCGGTCACGCGCGGCGGCAGTCCCGTCACCGAGCTCATGCCGTCGAAGCGCGCCTTCGCCGTGGAGAAAAGCGCAACCACCGAGGCCGGCATCCACAACAGCTGGCGCGGTGATCTCTACGTTGTGCTTGGTGACGAGTTGAAGAACGGCGCGTACAGCATTCGAGTCTATTTCAATCCGCTCGTCCGGCTCATTTGGATCGGCGCGCTCGTGATGTTCTTTGGCGGCGGGGTGTCGCTATCCGACCGTCGCTTGCGGGTCGGGGCGCCGAAACGGGCAAATCCAAAATCGAAGATGGCCGCGGCGCCGGTAGGGAAGTGACCGTGCACGTCCGCCTGCTTCTGTCTGCATTGGTGTTCGCCTGCCTCTGTGGCGCGGCAGGTCCAACGCTGGCGGTTCAGCCCGATGAGGTGTTGGCCGATCCGGTGCTCGAGGCGCGGGCGCGGGGTTTGTCCGCGGGCTTGCGCTGTCTCGTCTGCCAAAATCAATCGATCGACGATTCGGACGCGCCGCTTGCCAAGGATTTGCGCGTGCTGGTTCGTGAGCGCCTCAAGGCCGGTGATTCGGATGAGGAGATCATCGATTTCGTGGTGGCCCGCTATGGCGAGTTCGTGCTGCTGAAGCCGCGCTTGTCACAGCACACCTGGCTCTTGTGGTTCGCCACGCCACTCGTCCTGTTGGCCGCTATCGTCGCCATTGCCTTCGGATACCGGCGCCGGAAGCTCACAGCAGAAGGGCCCAAGCCCTTGACCGCGAACGAAAAGCGCCGCCTGAAGAGGCTCGTCGACGAGGGCTGATGCCTCGGGCCGAAAGGCCGCAAAGCCCTTAAAATGCAGGTGGTTCGCGCTGGTGAACCTTACGGAAATTTAATTCCCTCGAAACCGCGGCGTAATTGGCGAACGCCTATATTTCCAATTCGCAAGTCGGCGTCGGCTCTTGCCGGAGCATGACTTTACCCAACGGGATTTTCCTTCTCAGGAGAGAGGTGACCAATGAAAACTGACCAGAGCCCCGCTGCGAATGAGAGCTCGCGGTTGCGGAAGCTGACCCGCAAACCCGCGCTCCTCGCCGCTGCTGCCCTGATCGCCACTGGTGCATTAGGATTGACGCTCGGCTCGGGCGTACCCTTCGCCGTGGCCGAGACCGCCGACGCGCCGCAGACCATCGAAACGCCCTTCGGGCGCGCGCCGCTTTCCTTTGCCGATCTCGTGGCCAAGGTGAGCCCCGCCGTGGTCAGCATCAACGTCAAGGGCGACGTCAAGATGGCTGAGAATGACGGTATGCCGATGCCAGGCATGCCAGGCATGCCGGATATTCCGGAAGACAACCCGCTCTACGATTTCTTCAAGCAGTTCCGTAAGGGCATGCCGCAAGGCCCCTCCAAGCCGACGCCAAGCCTGGCGCAGGGATCGGGGTTCTTTATTTCCGGAGATGGCTACGTGGTCACAAACAACCACGTGGTCGAGGACGCCGACGACATCACCGTGACCATGGAGGACGGTGAGAAGTTTTCGGCCAAGCTCGTCGGCACCGATCCCCGCACGGACATTGCCTTGGTCAAGGTGGTCGACAAGACGCATAAAGCGTTTCCGCACGTGAAGTTCTCGGAGAAGGATCCGCGCGTGGGCGACTGGGTGCTCGCAGTGGGCAATCCGTTCGGTCTCGGTGGCACGGTTACGGCCGGCATCATCTCCGCCCATAACCGCGACATCGGCTCCGGTCCTTACGACTACCTTCAGATCGACGCCGCGGTGAACCGTGGTAATTCGGGCGGTCCGAGCTTCGATCTCGACGGCAACGTCATTGGCGTCAACACCGCCATCTTCTCGCCGTCCGGCGGCAATGTTGGTATCGCGTTTGCAGTGCCGGCAGCGCTGGTGAAGCAGGTGGTCACGGAGCTTCAGAGCGACGGCAGTGTCGATCGCGGCTGGCTCGGTGTCGTCATTCAGAACGTCAACGACGACATCGCCGATTCCATCGGCCTGAAGAATCCTAAGGGCGCCATGATCACGAAGGTGACGGAGGATGGCCCGGCTTCCAAGGAAGACATCAAGGCCGGCGACGTCATCGTCGAGGTGAACGACAAAGAGGTCAAAGACTCTCGCGATCTCGCCCGTAAGATCGCCGAGCTCGATCCTGACACCACGGTCAAGCTCTCCATCGTCCGTTATGGCGATAAGCGTGAGGTCAACATGATGCTTGGCTCGTTCCCCAGCGCCAAGAAGCTGGCCGCGCTACAGAAGGAAGAGCCTGCCGATCAGAGCGAGCAGATGGAGGATCTCGGACTGTCTCTTGCGCCGGCGGTGAAGATCCCTGGCGCGGGTGAGGAGGGTGTCGTCATCACCGAGGTCGACCCTTCGAGCGATGCCGCGGACAAGGGCCTGAAGCCCGGCGATATCATCTTGCAAGTCGCGGGCGTTGACGTCTCCGAGCCAGGCGACGTCGCCAAGGGCCTGAAGAAGGCCATGGACGGCGCCACCACCGACAAGGACACCGTCAAGATCCTGATGCAGGTCAAAACCGGCGATCAGACGCGCTTCGTGGCGCTTTCACTGAAGAAGGCCTAAACAGCCTTCTTTCGCCGGAGGGCGGCGCGGTTTCCCCCCAACCGCGCCGCCCACCCTTTTTGTTTCCACGTTAATCAGCGCTCTTAAGGGAGACCCCGAGAAATGCGCGTTCTGGTGATCGAGGATGATCAAGAGACCGCCGCGTTTCTCAAGCGGGCCCTCAAAGAGTCCGGCCATGTCGCCGAGCATGCCGCCGACGGCCAAGCGGGGCTCGATCTCGCCAGGACCAACGTCTACGACGTTCTGATTGTCGATCGCATGCTGCCCAAATGCGATGGCCTCGCCGTCATCAGGGAGCTTCGCACCGAAGAGATTCGCACGCCGGCGCTGATCCTCTCCGCGCTCGGCGAAGTCGACGACAGGGTTAAAGGCTTGCGCGCAGGCGGCGACGACTATCTCACCAAGCCCTACGCCTTCAGCGAATTGCTCGCCCGCATCGAGGTTCTCGCCCGCCGGACCTCTCCGGAGGAGGGCGCCACGCGGCTCGCCGTGGGCGATCTGGTGCTCGATAGGCTGTCTCACAAGGTGACGCGCGCGGGCGAGGCGATTATGTTGCAGCCCCGCGAGTTTCGCCTGCTTGAATATCTGATGAAGCATGCCGGGCAGGTCGTAACGCGCACAATGCTGCTGGAGAATGTGTGGGACTATCACTTCGATCCCCAGACCAATGTCATCGACGTCCACATCTCGCGGCTCCGATCCAAGATCGACAAGAGCTTCGGAAACCCGCTCCTCCACACCGTCCGCGGCGCGGGCTACACCATCCGTGACAGCGCTCACTAAGCTCTTCCGGACCACCACCTTCCGCCTATCGCTGACCTATCTGGCCGTGTTCAGCGCGGCTGCGATCGTCGCCCTTGCCTTTATCTACTGGAACACGACGGTCCTGCTGTCGCGGCAGCTCAACCAAACGATCGATGCGGAGCTGAAGGGACTGGCCGAGCAGTATCGTGCCGGCGGACTCGATCAGCTCGTGCGCATCGTTGCCGAGCGCAGCCGCACGCCGGGTAACAGCCTCTATCTCGTCGCCGACAGGGACGGAAAGCAGCTGGCCGGAAACCTCAGCGCCGTCTCAACGCAACTCTGGGACAGTCTCGGGCCGGTGGAGTTCTTTTATACCCGGCCTGCACCCGGAGGCGTCGAGCGGCGGCTCGCTTTCGCCAATGTGTTTCGGCTGCCGGGAGGCTACCGGCTGATCGTCGGGCGCGACATCGAAGACCGGCGCGAATTGGCGCGCCTGATCCGGATCACGATGTTGTGGGGGCTCGGCGTGATGGCGCTGGTCGGGATCGGTGGCGGCTACTGGGTCAGCCGGCGGCTACTGGCGCGCATCGACAATCTATCGGCGACAACGCGCACGATCATGTCGGGCGATCTCAGCGGGCGATTGCCGGTGAGCGGCTCGGGCGATGAACTCGACCGCTTGGCGCAAAGCCTCAACTCGATGCTGAGCCGGATCGAGCAGCTCATGGCGGGCTTGCGCGAGGTGTCGGACAACATCGCGCACGACTTGAAGACGCCGCTGAACCGTCTGCGAAACCGGGTCGAGGAGGCGCTGCGCGAGCCTTACGAGGAGGCGTCCTACCGCGAAGTGCTGGAGAGCACCATCGAGGAGGCCGACGGTCTCATCAAGACATTCAATGCGTTGTTGTCCATCGCGCGGCTCGAAGCCGGCGCCGGCGGCGACAATCGCGACAAGCTCAATCTGTCGGCCTTGGTCAGCGACGTGGCGGAGTTGTACGAGCCGGTGGCGGAGGAGCGGGGAATTGCGCTCAGGGCCGAAGCGGCCGTCCCGATCTCCATTCGCGGCGACCGGCAGCTTCTCGGCCAGGCGATCGCCAATCTGATCGACAATGCTCTGAAATATGGGGCGCCGGCCGCGCAGGCGGGGAATGGTTGGGCGCCGGAGGTGGATATTCGTGTGGACGTCCATGACGGCGCGGCAGAAATCAGCGTTACCGACCGGGGGCCTGGCGTGCCCGAGGCCGAACGCGAACGGGTTCTCGGACGCTTCGTGCGGCTCGAGGAAAGCCGCTCGGAGCCCGGCAGTGGGCTCGGCTTGAGCCTTGTCGCGGCGGTGGCGAGGCTGCATGGTGGCGCGCTGAGGCTCGAGGATAACGAACCCGGCCTCCGCGTCGTCCTCTCTCTTCCCATCGAGGGTGATGCGCTCGTCAACGCGACGGTCGCCGGACCGTCCACGGGAGCAGAACTGAGATCACCGTGACGGCGCTTGCCGACCGCATCACCGAATATCCCGAAGTCTATGACGCGGCGCGTGGCGCCGATGTCGTTCAGGCCGTCCAGAAGGCCTTCGCGGAGGACCCGGCGTTGGCGGAAGCCGCGCAGGCGGCCGCGGCGCCTGATGTTACGGCGCTGCTTCAGGCGGTGTTCTCAAGTTCGGGCTATCTCGCCGCGCTCGCCCAACGTTCGCCCGATTTCCTCGCGGAATGTCTGACGCGCGATCCGGACACCCATCTGGAGGAGGCGCGGATGGCCTTGGTTGAAGCCGTGGCCCAAGCGCCCGGGATCAAGGAGGTCATGACCCTGCTGCGCCGGTTCAAGCAGCGCAGTGCGCTTTTGACAGGACTGGTGGACCTCTCCGGGATTTGGCCGACGGAGAAGACGCTCACCGCTCTGAGCGAAGCGGCGGATGCGACGCTGCGGGCGGCCGTGAGCTTCTTGTTCCGCAAAGCGCGCGAGGCGGGGCAGGTGACGTCGTCCGAAGAGGCGCCGGGCTATTTCGTGATCGCCATGGGCAAGCTCGGAGCTATGGAGCTCAACTACTCGAGCGATATCGATTTCATGGTGTTCTACGACGCGGAGCGGGCGGGGCTCGCCGAGGGTGTCGAACCATCTGAGTTTTTTGTGAAGCTCACGCGCGAACTGGTGCGGTTGGTGCAAGAGCAGACGGCCGATGGTTATGCGTATCGCACCGATTTGCGGCTCAGGCCCGATCCCGGCGCGACGCAGATCGCGCTCTCGACGGACGCAGGCCTCACCTATTACGAGAGCTTCGGCCAAAATTGGGAGCGTGCGGCGCTAATCAAGGCGCGCATCGCGGCCGGCGACGCGGTGCTCGGCGAGGCGTTTCTCGGCCAGCTTTCACCTTTCGTCTGGCGCAAATATCTCGACTTCGCGGCGGTTGCCGACATTCACGCCATGAAGCGGCGTGTCCATGCCTTCAAGGGACATGGTGCCGTGGCCGTGGCCGGTCACGACATCAAGCTCGGGCGAGGCGGCATTCGCGACATCGAGTTCTTTGCGCAGACCCAGCAATTGATCGCGGGGGGGCGCCATCCCGAGCTTCGTACACGCGGCACGCTTAAAACCCTGGCGCGTCTTGCCGAGGGCGGCTGGATCGAGAGCCAAGCCGCTGACGACCTCACGCAAGCCTATCTCTTCATGCGCCGGGTGGAGAACCGCCTCCAGATGTTGGGGGATCAGCAGACCCACATCATCCCCGACGGCAACGGCGAGCTAGACCGGCTCGCCAGGTTCTGCGGCTTTTCGAGCACCGATGCGTTCGCCGAGGCGCTTCTCGCTCAGTTCAGACTGGTCGAGACGCATTACGGCGCGTTGTTCGAAAGGATTCCGGAACCGGCGACCTCGGTGCCGGGGATTGTCGTTGCGGACGATACCGATCCCGGAGCGCTTGCCAGTCTCGAGGGGCTTGGCTTCACCAATCCCGCCGCGACCATGGCCGCCATCCGCGCCTGGCAATCGGGCCGCTATGCCGCGACGCGAAGCGCCAAGGCGCGCGAGCGGCTGACGCAGTTCCTCCCGCATCTGCTGGAGGCTTTTGGCCGTACCTCGGAGCCGGATCTCGCGCTCGCCACGTTCGACAAGGTGATGGGCAGCATGCCGGCGGGTCTCCAGCTGTTCTCGCTGCTTGCCGCCAATCCGAGCTTGCTGCGCCTTGTGGCCGACATCATGGGAACGGCGCCACGCCTCGCCAAAATTATCGGCCGGCGTCCAAAGCTTCTCGACGCGGTGCTCGATCCGGGGTTCTTCGGCGCGGTGCCGTCAGCGGCGAAACTCAAAGAGATTGTCGGCAGCGCGCTCGCCCTTGCCACCGACTACCAAGATGCGCTCGACCGGGCGCGCATCGTGGGGCGTGAGCAGGGCTTCCTCATTGGTGTCCGCGTCATTTCCGGCACGATCTCCGCACGGCAGGCAGGCGCGTCCTATGCGGCGCTGGCCGAGACCCTGATCCAAGTGCTGTCCGACCGGGTCGGAGACGAACTGATCTCCCAGCATGGCGGGCTACCGGGCGGTATGTCAGCGGTCGTGGCCATGGGCAAGCTCGGGGGCAACGAGATGACGGCGGCATCCGACCTCGATCTCATCATCGTCTATGACTTCGCCGGAGACGACGCGCAGTCCGATGGCAAAAGAAGCCTGCCGGGGACCCAGTATTACACGCGATTCACCCAACGCCTGATTGCGGCGCTCTCAGCGCAGACGGCCGAAGGCGCGCTTTACGAGGTGGACATGCGCCTAAGACCCTCAGGCAGCCAAGGGCCGGTGGCGACAAAAATGTCGGGCTTTATCGACTACCAAGAGCGGTCTGCCTGGACCTGGGAGCATCTGGCGCTGACACGAGCGCGCGTGGTCGCTGGACCTATCGAGCTGCGCCGGGACATCAGCGAGACGATCAGGGAGGTCCTGACGCGGCCGCGCGACCGAGAAGTGGTGGCGCAAGAGGTCAAGACCATGCGCGCCAAGATCGCGGCCGAGAAAGGCACGTCCGATATTTGGGACCTGAAGCAGGTTCGGGGCGGACTGGTCGATCTGGAGTTTCTGGCCCAGTTCCTTCAGATCGTGAGCGCTGCCGAGCACCCGGACGTGCTCGACCAGAACACGGAGATGGCGCTTACCAAACTCTCTGCGGCGGGCGTGCTCGCGCCCAGCGATGCCGAAATGCTGATCCCGGCGGCGCGGCTCTACCTCACGTTGACGCAAGTTTTGCGGCTGTGCCTCGACAAGCCTTTCGCTGCGGCAGAAGCGCCGCTTGCGCTGAGGGAATTGCTCGCGCGGTCAGCGGACATGCCGGACTTCTCGACCTTGGAAGCGATGCTGAAGGACACGATCGAGAGTGTACGCGACGCCTTCGACCGCCTCATTGCATAGAAAATTCTATGCGCTCTTGGCGAGCGGCGCTTCCTCGTCCGAGTGGACGGCTTCAACGGGCAGGGTGCAGGTGACGGTCGTGCCCTGACCTTCGCGGCTCTTGATCTGGAGCGTGCCACCGTGAAGTTCGATGAGCGCCCGGGAAATCGCGAGACCCAGACCGCTACCTTGGTGACTCTTTGAGAATTGGTTCTCGACCTGCTCGAAGGGTCTCCCAAGCTTGTTGATATCGGCCTCGGCGATGCCGATGCCGGTGTCCTTGATGGAGATCTTCACCTGGCCGTTTCTTTTCGACAGGTGCACGTCGACGCGTCCGCCGTCTCGGGTGAACTTGACCGCATTCGACAGGAGGTTGAGGAAGACCTGCTTCAGCGACCTCCGATCCGCTTCGATGATCACGTGCGTCGGACCGTGACGTTCCACGGTGATGTCCCGTTCGGCGGCCGCCTGACTCACCACCTTCATGCTGTCCTCGACGATATCGGCCACGTCCACATCGGTTGTGTCGAGGGTCATGCGCCCCGCCTCGATTTTCGACATGTCGAGAATGTCGTTGATGACCTCGAGCAAATAGGCGCCGCTCGAGTAGATGTCGCGGGAATATTCCTGATACTTCGGATGGCCGAGCGGGCCGAACAGGGCCTGCTGCATGACTTCCGAGAAGCCGATCACGGCGTTGAGGGGTGTGCGCAGCTCGTGGCTGATATTGGCCAGGAACTCGGACTTTGCGCGGTTTGCAGCCTCGGCGCGGTTCTTCTCTAGGGCATATTTCTCAGCGAGGTCGACAAGCTGCTGTTTCTGATGCTCCAGCTCGCGGCGCGAGAGTCTCAGCTCGGCAACGCTGGCGCGGAGCTGCTGCTCACTCTCGGCGTTGCGGGTCTGACTCTCCTTCAGGTCGGTGATGTCCGTGCCGACACTCACATAGCCGCCGTCGCGGGTGCGACGCTCGTTGATGTGCAGCCAGCGGCCGTCTTCCAGTTGCGCTTCGTAAGTTCGTGAGAGGTGAGCGTCCTTGCCGGCCACGGCGATACGCTTGGAGACGATCGGCTCGGAGGCGGCGGCGATGACCTCATCATATGAGCTGCCCGGCTGCACCATGTCGTCGGCGAGGCCGTGGAACTGCTGGTACTTGCTGTTGCACATCACCAGACGGTTCTGGTTGTCCCACAAGACGAAGGCCTCGGAGATCGTTTCGACGGCATCGCGCAGCCGCGCATTGGCGTCGGATGCTCCCGGAAGCGCATCTTGGTCGGCGAGCACCGCCATGCCTGTGAGATAGGGCTCGCCGTCGTCCTGACTGCGGGTGATGTGGCCGCGCAGACGTATCGCGGCCCAGTGACCCTCGGCGTGTCGTAGGCGGAAGCACTGATCGAAAAGCGAAATGCCCTCGCGCAAATGGCGGTCGAGCTCGGCTCGCAAATCATCATCGCGGTGCAGGGCCTGGGCCAAAACGCCGTACGGCATCGGCCCGGCCATGGGCTCGGCTCCAAGCAGACGGTACATGGGCGCGGACCAGTACACGTGGCCGCGCGCCAGGTTCCAGCGCCAGACGCCGCAACCGGGTAGTGCTTCGGTCAGCTCTTCGGTCAGTGCGTCTTTGTGTGCGGCCTGGGCGGTGGCTGTCGGAGGCGCCAGATACCACAGCCCGCCGGCGACCAGGGCGAGCACGAGCCCGGTGCAGACGAGGAGCGTGAGTTCGATGATGGCGCCGGCGCGCCAATCGGAAAGGGCGTCGCCGACCGGCTGGAAAAAGGCCAGTTGGGCGTCGGTCTTCGGGATGTTTCGGACCGTGACCAAGGCATCGGTGCCATCGAGCAGCGTGATGCGCAGCACGCCCGCATCGGCGCCCATGATCGTCAGGGGCTGCTGGGGCCCCAGGAGGCTGAGAAGATTCCCTTTATACCCACTGCTTACGGGCGCGCGCGCTTGAATGTTTCCTTCGGCGTCGGCGAGAAGCGCGGTCACGCCATTATGCGTGGCGCCTGACGGAAGGCTGCTCGCGAGAGTGCTTTGCCAATCGGTACTGGAGTTTAGGGTCTCGGGCTTAAGCGTCAGGGATGTGACATTTGCCGTCAGCGCGAGCTGCCGTTCAGCGGATTCGAGCGCGGCATCCTTGCCGGCGCCGATCTGAAAGTAGAAGCCGAGGCAGGTGACCGCCGCGAACCCGATCAAAAGGATCGGGATAAGGAGGCGCAGGGCCTCGCTTGAGGGTAGGTGGCGATCAACGAGTGCGCGCAGGTCCTGCCATTGAGGCCCCGCGACAGATAAGACTCCCTCGCCTCGCGCAGAATGCGCCCGCGCCATTCGGTCCCCCTTCTTCTCCAATCGCAGTCCCGGAGAAGTTGCCGCATCTCCGAATCGCTTCTGTCCATGGAATCGAGGACAGAAGCATCTGTCCAGAGAAAACCTGTGGAAATTGGGTTAACAACCCGTTGACAGTGGGGGGATGATTCTACGAGTCGCCGA
>Ga0307380_10010254_pt1 | contig 11817 bp, 6 predicted proteins | sample UN3MG_FD_202239 | JGI IMG/M metagenome (GOLD analysis project Ga0307380, IMG submission 202239) | Soil microbial communities from Risofladan, Vaasa, Finland - UN-3 | ecosystem: Environmental > Terrestrial > Soil > Coastal area > Acid sulfate soil | place: Finland: Risofladan, Vaasa | collected... | reverse complement strand
GGCATTGCCATAGGGCTCGTTATAGGCGCGCAAGCCGTGTTGGTGACAGAGATCGGTGAAACGCTGGAAGTAGTTCTCGATCCACAGCTTGCCCAGCAGATTGCGAAAGTCACCCAGGACCGCGTCGGCCGTGGAGGCATCGCCGACTAAGCGCCCCATCACCAGGGGCAGCATGGGGATCAGGTCATAGCCCTTTTCCGCCTGGAAGGTCTTTTCGAATCCGGCGGTCCAGTTCTGTCCCCCCATCTCATAACTGTCCACCTCGGCGAAAGCGAAGGACTTGCCGGCCAGGGGACCGCACTCCTCGGCCAACTTGCCTACGTAGGCGGCGAAGTGTCTGTCCAGGGCCTTGGCATCGAGCTTGTCGCATTCCCAACCGCGTCCGGAATCCGTGGCCGGATGGTTGAAGGCACCGGTAATGGTGAAACCGAAACGCACCACACGCCAGATACCTGCAGGTAGTTCCGTTTGGCAACGTCCCTTACCATCAAGGGAAACAGCCAGCACCTGAACCTGATCAAGTGGCACAAAGGCCTCCGCCGGAGCGGGCGGGAGCTTCTGCAAGTCATCGTCGCCCTTACGTACCGCCGCATTCTGACCGAGCCAGGCAGGCAAACGGGTGAAGGGAACCAGATCAATGGATGTCACTTTAATCGAGGTATCGAAGACCAGCTTAAAGAAACGGGCCTTCACAACAGGAAAGGAGGCTTCGTAGTCCCAATAGATCTTACCCGAACGGAAAGCGGGTGTAAGGCCAACCACCTTCTCGAAACGCTGACCGTCCTGCGAGGCATACAGGGTGGCATTGCCGTTGCGGTTGCGATGCCCGACATGAATCGAGCGGGCCGGGAAAGGCTTCACATAACTGAACAACAACCAGGGGTTGTCCTTGGAATTACGGTCCACGGCAAATGTGGCCTCGGTGTCCAGCTGGCCGTCGGTCAGCTTCAGCAGATCCTCGTGCTTGGCCGAACTGATCAGTACGGGTGGATTCCGGTAGGCGTCGAGTTCCTCCTCGGTAGCCGGATAAGCCACCACTGCAATATCCCGATAGAATCCACTGTGTGTAGGCGGTTGTTGCAGGATCACGTCCACACTGCCACCCGAAACCACAACGTCACTACAGACCACACGTTTCATGCTCTCTTCCGCCGGCACCCAAGGCCCCCCGCTCGAGGACCAGCCGTCGCAGTTATGCACGCCGATCTTCAGCCCCAGACGATCCGCTTCTTTGGCCCCATGCACCAGGATCTCCCGGAACTCGGGCGAATTGAATAGGACCTTGCCATCGGCAATTCTCTTCTTGATCGAAAAGATCAAGGCCCCGCCCACACCGGCATCCGCCAGGCCCTGCAGGTCCTTGGCCAGCCCCTCCTTGGAGGCATTGTTGTTCATCATATGCATCCAGGTCATGGGCCGGGAATCCGCCGGAGGATCGCGAAACTGTTCGGGACTCAATCCCGCCAGGGAAGCCGTACCGAGAAGCAGTATTAAACCCGTTACCGTTAACTTCGTCTTGTGCATTGTTCAAACCTCATTTCTACGTCGTGACCTATGGCCACACCCTTTTTTTCATAAAACTGTGAATTACACAGCGCAGCCTATAGCCGCGTCCAAGAAACAACTGGAATATCGAATATCGAACAAGGAACCGCAGAAAACCGCGGCTTCCCTGGATCAAATCCAGCCGCGACAGCGGCATAGAAATAACTCAGGAATGAAGAAGTAAGCTGTCGCCAAGTCTGCAGTCCCCCACTTCATCATTGGACATTCCTTGTTCGATATTCTTGGCAATCCTAAAGATTGCTGCTATCGCAGCCAGGTTTGAGCCAAGGAAGCCGCTGTTTTCTGCGGTTCAACACCTTATTTCAATTACATTTTACTCAACCGATAGCTTTTCACCATTGGCCATAGTGACTAGCACTTTACCATTCGTACTGACTTCCGGTTTGGGACCAGCTAAACCGAGGTAGGCGGCAAATTGATCACCCAGCACTTTTTCAACGGTGGTACCTTTAAACGAAAGTACTTCGCCGTCACCGAGGTACAGGTCCTGGAGATGCCCGTCACCATCAACCGTGACAATGGCAAATCCTCCTCTAAAGTGAAGGCCCAAGGCCGGATCGTCAAATGTCGTATGGCTCGACTGCGAGATGACAACCTGTCGAATCGTTTTCCCGCCGATGGTGCTGACAATCGTCAAACCCTTGAAGATACCGTCTTGCGTGATCTTTTCGACGGACCGTACGCTGCCGGCATTGGGTGCATCGGCATAGGGCTCATAAACCACGACAAAGGGCGTATCCCAGGCCGCTCCTGTTTGGCGCATCACGAGGGTGGGTGTGGGTTTTCCCTTGTACGCAGCAGGCACCTCAAAGGTGGCGGGCGCCAGCACCTTGGTGTATTCTCGGCCTTCACCTCCAGGGATGAATAGTTTCATCGTGCAGGGACGGTCGCCCAGCTTTTCCATCGAAAAAATGGCCTGGACATCGCTATCGTAAACATCGGACGATTCGACGGCCTCAAAGAAATGCCAGCCGGGGTGACGAAAGATGGAATTCTGTCGCCACTCGCCTTGGGCATTGGCCTGATAGCGCATGGCATCCGCATGCAAGGGCATATCCGTGTTCAAGAAGCTCAGTTTGTCGCCGATATTGTGATAGAGGTAATCGTGGTACTCATTGGGAAGCTTCGATTTGGAACGGAAGATATCGATGTAGTAGCCGGTCGTGTCTGAGGTACGCACCAGGGACAGCGTCCGTTCCTGGACGGCTTCGGCACCATCGCCCTTATCGTCGACAAAACTCGTCCGAGAGAAGGAGTACAGCGGCGAGACGGCCTCCTTTGTCGGCAGGGGCTCCATGATCACCAACTGAACCGTATTGATCCCCAAATTGACCCACCCCCCCTCGGAACGCGAGTATCCGTTCACGATCACAGTGTTGTGCGCCGCGAAGAGCCGCGAATAGTTTTCATGGATATCGACCGCATAACTGCCTCGGCCATTGTCGACACCCAGGACCTGGCCCTTGCCATACAACTCGATATTCATGCCCTCGGCGTGACCATGCACGCAGTGGCCTCCCTCCACGAAACACATCAACCCGTCGTCCAGATTGCCGGTCGGACTCAAATTCCGCTGCAGGTAGAGGCCCACGTGGGACATGGTGTCGGTGCGCGCCGGCGTGAGGGTCTTGTTTTCGCCTTCGATGTTTTCACAGCCCCAGAGCAAGGTGAAGAGGCCCCCGCGTTCGTATCGTCCTTCGGCAATGGCCGTGTTGAGGAGGGGACCGAATTGATCGGTTAGTTTCTTTACGCCGTCGAGCTTGCCCAGGGCATAGGCAATCTCGCAGGCGCTCAAACTGATGCCGCCGTGTCGATGCCCATCACCGAAACGCACGATCTCGCCGTTGGGATACTTCATGGTGCGCCATTTGGGCAGGGCCAGGGGGATGTTGGGATAGCGTTGTCCCAGGTGGAAGGAGGGATCGAACTTCGTCAGGATAAACATCAATCGAGTCGTAATCTCGGAAACGGCATTGCTGTACTGAGAGGTTTCCGGCCAAATGTCACCTTCGTTCTTATACAAGGCCGCGATTCTATCCAAGGCATCCTGATGTTCGGTACTCTCGCTCAGGTAATAGCGCAGGTATTGATTGCGCTGCGTTTCATCCTCGAATGCCAGGGCGTTCTGGACCAGGTTGGGGGCCGCCAGTACGGAATGGTTCGATCCGGTATGACCGTAGTGGACCGTTAGATCGGCATAGGTTCGGAAAACACGTTGAGCCTCTAGTTGGGGAAATTCGATTTTCGCTTTGGCTCCCAGATCATAAGGCCTGCCGCCCTTGCGAATAAAGGAGGCCGCAAAATCGTAGATCATGGGAACATCCTGCCCAATATCTCTGACTTCCCTAAAACCGTCATCCGGAAAGAGCCACCCCCCTCTTCCCTGCCACGGAGAAAGTTCCATCTGGATAACGCCTTTGATAAAGGCGTTGAGGATATCGGTAGCGCACTGGGCGTAGGACTCCTCCTCGGTAAGGTAATAGGCAACGCCGCAATCAACCGCCGTTTGGAGGTAGCGAATCAGCTTTCGAGCGTCGGCCATCTCCCCGCGCGTAGCGTTATCGAGATTGGGATGGGCTACCACTCCCTCAGACCCTGTCACGATGTGTCGTGTATAGGTGAAAGGCGGCGTTTGGCCTGGTTTCTCCTTTTCCCAGTCAAAGGGCATGCCCCTGAGATATGCATCCGGATCGGCCCGGTGCTTTTCTATAGGATCGCGCAGACGTTCAATCAGACCGTCGTAGTACGCTTTGGCCCAGGGTTGCTGCTCTATTTTCGCGAGTATCCCCGCTCGGTCGGCCGGACAAACCCAAATACAGGGTCGCTCCAATGCAGACTGAGCGCCACGGCTTCCCAGAGAGACCGAGGTCACGAGCAAGCAAACCGTAAGCACAAGGGGAGGTTGGTTTGTGGTTTTCATTTTTTATCAATCCGTTATATTGGTAGGTCAATTATATTGAACCGCAGAATCATGAACAAGGAATGTCCAATGATGAAGTTACTGGGGTTCGTGTGTTTCCTTAGCGGACAAACGTGTTTTGTTCTTCTTTGCTGTTTTAACGCTGGCGACTAAGATGGATATTAATTCGTCATTCTCTTTTATGAGAGGATCGAGTTTTGATACTGGTTCTATTAATGCAGCCTTTCCTATCATTCTAAGCCACACCTTCGTTTCTCTTAGCTCCTTCAATGCAATCTTGATCTTATGAACGAAGTCACCGCGGGACTCAGCACTCTGCGCTTCACCATAATTCGGCGCAGGAGCCGTTCCACTTCGTAGAATTTGTCCACGAATATGATTTCCCGACAGTGCATGCGGCAAGGCCTCGGTCAATTTAATGATGCGAACAGCAAAGTCAATAAGCCGTTCCTCAAGATCAAATTCCCTGTCCTTCATTCAATTTTTTCCTTCATCATTCGAAATTCCTTGTTCGATATTCTGCGGTTCAAACCCGGTTCAAACCCACCCACTGCCCGGTGGCACACGATCCGGAAAGAGCGACTTCTCCCGCACCGGGAATCCCTGTTCCATACACTCCTTCTTGATCAACTCGGCAATCGCCAGCGGATCTTCGGGATCTCCGGCCGCGGCCAGCAGCTCATCGGTCTTGGCATCCAGCTTCTTTACCAAAGCCGCATAGGAGGGATCGGCGACAAGATTCTTGAGTTGCTGGGGATCATTCTCGTTATCGAAGAGCAGCCAGGGTTTACCGGTTTCGGCCTTGCGGGCATAGGTGTAGCGTTTGGTCCGCACCCCCCGCCAGGGGCCGCTGCCATTGGTGATCCAGTTGGTGCCGAGCCAGACTAAACGCATGATGAGCACCGCGTCCTGCACGTCGGCGTCTTGCCCCATGGCCGCACCGCTGACGTCTTTGCCCTGCACCTTGGGGCAAGCGACACCGGCCAGACTCAACAGAGTCGGCATCATATCCACCGGAGCCAAAAGCGCATCGGCCTTCACACCCGCGGAAATCTTACGGGGGTAACGCAGGATAAAGGGAATCGAGATCGCCTTTTCAATGGGCAACTGCTTGCCGAATTGACGATGGGATCCCAGGTTATCCCCGTGGTCTGAGGTGAGCACGATAATCGTATTGTCCAACTCGCCTTGCGCTGCCAGTGTTTGATAGAGCTTGCCTAAACAGTCATCCAGGGCCTCGATGGCCGCGTAATAACCGCGGTACCACTTCTTGATTTCCTTATTTGACCGGTCATTGAGGATGGGAATCCAGGTACGCCGATGCTGGGGAAAATTCTCGGACAGAGCCGTATCGCACTCGGCACGCATGGTTTCGGCAAAGGCGAAGTCATTCACGTTCTCGCGCAAGCGGATCTTGTCCGCATCGAAACGCTGCATATACTTCTCGGGCGCCACATAGGGATCGTGCGGTGGGCCCCAGGACAGGAACAGGCAGAAGGGTTGCTCCCCCTTGCTGTTCTGTTCAATAAAGCTGCAAGCCTCCTCCGTCTGGGCAATGGCATCGTAACCGGCCCAGGTGCGCGGCTCCTTTTCGTCCTGGTGATAGTACTTGGAGTCGATATAGCTGTGCGTGCACTCCAAGGTCCGCCAGTAGTCAAATCCGCAGCGACGCTCCGGTGGGATATAGGCCTGACGTCCCCGTCCGTCGATATGCCACTTGCCGATATAGCCGGTACGATAGCCGGCTGACTTACAGACCTCGGCCACAGTGGGCGTAGGATTACGCAGGAAGTGGTCGTTCATGACCATGCCGTTGGTCATGGGAAAGTTCCCGGTCATCAGCATCGCCCGAAACGGCGAGCAGACCGGATAGGTGCTAAAGGCATGGGTGAACTGGGCCCCCTCCTGTGCCAGTCGGTCCATCGCGGGCGTGCGTACCTGCATCCCCCCATAACAGCCCAGTTCCATGGACCGCAACTGATCGGCAAACACGAACAGGATGTTGGGATTCTTGCTGGGGGTCGCCCGCAGGGTGCTCGGGAACAGTGTGGCAGCACCACATAGTGTCATAAATTCTCTACGATTCATAGCGCTGACTCCAATCACGGGGAGTGCATATACAGTACGTTTCGGATAGATCAAATTCATGCGGCCGGCTAATGGGTGATCCGCACCAACTCGATGCCCCTGTCCTTACCGAGGTTGCGGGAGTACTGCATGTCCTTGGCGTTATTCCAGTGTTCGTGCACGCCCATACTCTTGAGCACGGTGCCATCGTTCTCGGGATCGTACTTGGCATGGGAGGGTGGATTGTCGGCCAGGGCGGCCTCGTGCAGGTATCCATCCTGGTTGCCGTTGAAGCTGGGATTCGGCCGGCCGTCAGGCTGGTTGGTAAGGTTGACCTCCGTGGAGATCAGGTCCAGACCCACGGAATCCAGGGCCACGGGGTCCTGTGACATCAGGAGACTCGAGAACCAGCGGTCGCCGAGGGTGCTCCAGCGTCTGACCTGGCTAGTGGTCCCTTGATTGGGAGCCGTGTACAGACCCTCGGCGAAGTAGAGGAGGGTCTTGCCCCCGATCTCCTTGTGGCCCAGGAGGGGCACCAGGCCGTTGATCTGGCCGTGTTTGTAGGGCGTGGGGTAGTCCCACAGGGCAAAGGCATGGAGCTGGTTGGGCTTGAAGCCCTGGTACTTACCCTCTGGATCGTAGACGGATCCGAAGTGGTTCTTGAAGGACATGGTAATCCCGAACACACGATGCGGCCGCACCACGGCATAGTCGATCAGGTACGCGGCCTGGGTATAGACCTTCGGCGGATACATCACGGCCTTCTCGTTGCCGGGCAGGTCAAAGTGGATCGGACAGTTCATGTCCGGCTCGGACTTGACGCGATAGGGCTCGGGTCCCCCATCACGATCGGCCACCATCACCTGCTGGAAGTCCGGCCCGGGATTGGCGCGGATCTTGGAGAGGAGCGTATCCTTAATGGGACGTGACGAGTCCGTGATGGTAATGCACTTTCCCGGAACCCCGGCCACTTCGATCAAGCCTCTGACCATGGTGTAAGCCATATGGGGGCTGGGAAATCCCGCGTTGGTCCAACCCCCGGGTTTCTCGTCCGGATTCATATTGACTTTAATGGCGATTCGTTCGCCCGCCTGATACCCGCGATCGCCGCGTCCGTGGGTCTTATTGAACGAATGGAAGAGCTTGTCCCATGCCTCGGCATCGGACTGGGCCCCAGTCAGTTTCCACAGGGACTCCGAGAACATGCGGTCTACGCAGGCCTGGTCTATGTTCTGGTCCTCCCACCAGTGACCGGTCTGGCCGTCCCAGCGCGTCGCATCGAAGTCCTGTGCCCATACCACCCGACCCGGGAAGATCCCCTGGCCCTGCCCCATGGGTTTGTTCGGCCCCTCCTGGGGTTGGAAGTCCTGGACCACCGGCTCCGTGGGATAGCCTCTACTAAAGGCCCCCGTGGACAGGGCCAGCATGCACCCCATGGCCACGCAGACCGTGGCCACGGCCAGGGTTCAGGGGTCGTGTCATGTGCCTGCGGAGACGGTGTAGCAGGGACCAAGAGACACCCAAACCGATCAGGTAAGTCAGGAATCCCCCACCGATCCCCGCGGCGAAGCGCTGGCACGGATAGGTGGCCCGGCTGGGCTTGGGGATCACCCGCACCAAAAACCAGGCGATCGCCGCCAGGCCGATCAGGGGAAACAGTAGACGACTTAGACTGGAATCCCAGCGCAGGCCCCGGACCCGTCCGGTCTTGGGGCAACGAGTCACACACAGGTCCATAAAGGATGTCCACAGGCTGGATACGAGTTTCTTCGTTCGTTTCATAAGATGCACTCCTCAATTGATATTCAAAGTTAAATGCTTGCTGATATTGGTAACCTGGCCCTGCCAAGCTCACAGGTTTTTCAGGATGGGTAAGCGTTCCGCCATCAGGGTCTCCTCCACGCCACGGTCGTAGCCTGGGGCGAATACCAGGGCTTGGCCGTGATACGGCCGTCAGCATGGTCACCGAGAATCCGGACCACCTTGGTTTCACCGGGAAACAGATCAAAGTAGTTGTCTTCAAAGAACCAGCCGAAGGCATCGCCGTCGGCGTCGCCCTCCAACGTCACGCAGCGGGCGAACTTATCGGTGGTGATGACTAAGGCCCCGTCACGGACCTGCACGTCCAGCTTGGCCTCCGGGAAGGTCAGACGTCGCTCGATATCGGCAAAGGCGTTGGCACGGGCCAACACGTGACCCGAGGCATCCGTAAGCGTGGCGAAGAGGATGTGCTCCTTGCGAAAGGCGCGAATGCCGGCCTTATCCAACTCCACGGCCACCCTCGAATGGCCCGGGGCCACGGTGACCTCGCGTACGATCTCTTTACGGAACTCCTTGGCTTCGAGGTGGTAGAGCTGGATCTTCACCGTGCCTGTCACCGGCTGCCGCGTGTCGTTGATTACCCAGAGATAGAGAAAGGTATCGAAATCGAAGGACAGCATAACCGGGTCATAGGCGCGACGTAGTGCGTAATACACATGTTTAGGTTCCAGGAAGAAATCGACCTTGCCGCTATAGACCTGGGGCCAGGAGTCGTTGTACTTCCACACGATGTACCCTCCGCAGCAGCGACGATCGGACGCCTCGGTGGCGGGCCGGCCACGGCGCTGACGCTCCACGATGTCCTGGTAATAGAGGGACTCCGCCATACCGAGTCGATGCACCAATTCCGCGGGATTCGTGGCATCGTAGAACTGCTCCACCGGCCCCGTCTTCTTCCAGCTCTCGGCACAGGTATAGGGCATCCAGGTCTCGGGGAAGGGACGCCTGTCACCGTGTACATAAAGGGTGGAATAGCCCTCAGGCCAAAGCTCCTCGGGGACCATGAAACGCTGGAGGCTGTGAAGGACCGGGGCCGAGATGCGTGTGTCTTCACTGGCGAAATTTAGGTAGTCGTAACCGGGCACGAACCACATATTGGTATAGCCGTGGGTATTGCCCTCACGCGGGTCGTTGGGATTCATCCCATAGTAGGGACTGCTGGGCTGGTAGTAACGCGCAGGATCGAGTTCTTTACAGACGGCCCCCACGGCCTCCGCCGCAGGCAGGCCCGGCCAGGGACCATGGTCGGTGAAGTCCTTGTTGTAGTCCTCGTGGGCCCACTGCGCCGCTTCGTTGATCCCGCACCAGCAGAGGATCGAGGCGTGATGCTTGAGCCGCTTGATCGTGGCCCCGGCCTTGTCTTGACAGGTGGCGATGCTCTGGGAATCCGAACGCATGGACAGGCGGGGGAAATCATGCCAGAGCAGGAAGCCCCGGGCGTCGGCTTGCTCGTAGAAGGTCTCCGGCGGTGCCGTCGGCGCCGGTCCCCACACACGATAGGCATTAAAATTCGCGTTCTCGGCCAAGGCAAAGAGCCTATTCACACGCGTGGTATCCCAGACGTCACTCATCAAGTTCGGTGTCACCCAGTCGCCCCCACGCAGGAAGACCGGCACCCCGTTGACCTCGAAATGGAGCAGAGCCGACTGCGTGACACGTCGGAACCCGATGGTGCGAGATTCGACCTGTTGTACCTGCCCCTGCGCGACCAGGGCAACCTCAGCACGATAGAGCGGCTGGTCGCCATAGCCGCGCGGCCACCACAGATGGGGACGATCAACGTTCACCACACAGCGTCCGGCAAACGCCCCCCCCATCACGGTGACGGGTGCCGTGGATTCCGCCACGAGCCGGTCGTCGGAATCCATGAGGCGTACGCGTAATTCGACCGAGGACAGGGGGCTGGTGCCCGCGGCATCCACGGTGACCGTCCCCTGGGTAAGTGTCTCATTGAGGGAAACGTCGGTCACGATTTCTTGCATGAGATGGCCATCAGAGGTCTCCACAAAGATCTTATCGAAGACACCGACCGAGGATATCGCAGGATTGGGGCCGAGGTAGCTGCCCCCTTTACTGCGACTGCCCTGGTCCGCCCGTGCGTCCGCATGGCAATGCAGGACCAATACATTCTCCTTGACAAGACGCTCGCTCACATCCACCACCAGGGGCAGCTTGCTGTTATGTTTGGCCAGGGGCTTGCCGTTGAGGTAGATGTCGACCTTGTTTTCGATACCCTGAAAACGCAGTCGGGCCTCGGGTCCCAAATTCTGAACGACAAAACGCACGGCATAGACCCAGTCCCGTTGATTCACCCAGAAACACTTCTCCGTGCCGCGTACCCCCCAAGGGGCTTCGATCTTGCCCTGTCGCAGCAGGATATCGTGCACCGTCGCCGGCATCGCACCCACGGCCGACCACCCCTCGCTGTCCCCTGCTTGCGCCGCTTCCGTTAGAAGAGCCGCATCTAGTTCGTCGGAGGGCTCCAGGGATTTGATCTTCCAACCGCTTGCCACCTCAATTCGATTTAGGCATTCATCCGAGGGAGCCCCTTGTGTCCACCCTACCGTTAAGACCAAGAGGATCGTCATGGCGATCATACGCTGCCCTATTGACGCGTGCTGGCTAGACTCACTTCGATACATGGGTTCGTCCTTTCCTTGTGGATTGTTTAAGGTGTTATTTGCTCGATTCAATGATGTCCTTGTAATTCGGATCGCCCTTGCCTCCGAGCGCGGTGTATTCGGCTCGCACTTCGTCATCCAGGCTAAGCCAGTCGGGCAGAACGCGGGTGCGCTGCATGTCCATGCCCGTGTACATTGTGTTCATCAAGCTGCTGTACTGTCGCCAGTAGCAATCGGCTCGGCCCATGGCGTCCCGGGCCCGGTCCATTTGTTGCGCGGCCTTGTAGCAGGCCCCGCGGATCTTCTCGGCATAGTACAAACTCAGGTAGGACAGGGCGCGGATATTGCCAAGATTGGTTTGCAGTTCACTGCTGGTGGGAGAGGTTTGGTCCGGTCCGATCAAGCGTAAGGCTTCCTGAGCGGAAGCTTCAATGCGATCCGCTACGTCATAGGCCGAGGTCTTGTCACCACAGGTACCGGCGACGGTTTCGGCGATACTGCAGAGGTTGGAGCCCGGAGGCGGCTCGGCCTCGTCCATCTGCTCGATGGTGCGGAACCCTTCCTTGCGGGCCATACAGGCCTCTGGCCACCAGCGAAAATCCGATATCCAGCTGCCCTGCACCAGTTCCGTCATGAGGGGGACACCCTGCGAGGCCTTGGCCCAGGCGGTGAACAAGGTGGTCGGTGACATGGAAGGATACTTGGTGGCCAGGGTCTGCTTAAAGACCTCATCGGAGAGCATGGGATTATAGGTGAGTCGACCCCAGAGCATATTCGTATACCAGAGCCGCTTGACTTCCAGCTCGTCCTTGGCCCAATCGG
>Ga0307380_10010253_pt1 | contig 11818 bp, 11 predicted proteins | sample UN3MG_FD_202239 | JGI IMG/M metagenome (GOLD analysis project Ga0307380, IMG submission 202239) | Soil microbial communities from Risofladan, Vaasa, Finland - UN-3 | ecosystem: Environmental > Terrestrial > Soil > Coastal area > Acid sulfate soil | place: Finland: Risofladan, Vaasa | collected... | reverse complement strand
ATTTGAGATAGAAGGGATGAAAACCGCTGTTGAGCGAATTGCGATTGCAGCAAAGGCAGGAGAAAAGGTATTCGTTCACGGGGATTACGATGTCGACGGACTTACAGCAACGGCTATTCTTGTCAGGGCATTGCGTGGGATCGGTATAGACTGTGACTACTTTATCCCGAGCAGAATGGTGCATGGATATGGCTTTAAATCGTCATCCGTAAAAAAGGCAAAGCAGGCAGGCGCAACCCTCGTGATAACCGTTGATTGCGGCATAACCTCATTCGAGGCAGCAGCCCTCTGCAAACAAGAAGGAATTGATGTGATCATCACAGACCACCATGAACCGGTTATCAGACGGCAGTCATCAGTCGAGAATGCGGAGGCAAAAGAAGCACTGACTGACGACGCACGACTGACGACGCACGATTTTCTGCTGCCTGATGCTGTTGCTATTATTAATCCCAAACTCTCCGGTCTCCGGTCTCCGGTCTCCCATCTCTCCGGTGCCGGTGTTGCCTTGAAACTTGCCCATGCCTTATCCATATGTTACCAGGAAAGGGTTGCGGTGCACGAATTCCTGGATCTTGCCGCTCTTGGGACAATGGCTGATATTGTTCCTCTGACAGGAGAAAACAGGTGTATCGTCAAAGAAGGTTTGAGGATAATCCAGAATGGTATACGGCCCGGGGTACAGGCTTTAAAGGATGTGGCAGGCATTGGGGGGAGAACAATGAAAACAGGCCTGCTTGTGTTCACCCTCATCCCAAGGATTAATGCTGCCGGCAGGATTGACGATGCAAACACGGTTGTGAAGCTCCTTCTTACGGACTCCATGGATGAAGCCTTTGCCGTATCCCTGTTGCTGGAAAAACAGAATTCTGAGAGGCAGCGCATTGAGAGAGAGGTGTATCAGGAAGCCCTTCATATACTGAAGGAGAAAGGTATATCGCCGGTGATTGTGCTTGGTGCTGAAGGGTGGCATCAGGGCGTTGTCGGTATCGTGGCATCGAGGATAACAGAGGAATTTCACCGGCCTGTTATTCTTCTGTCTATTGAAGGAGGGTTAGCGCGCGGTTCTGCGCGCAGCATACCTGCATTCGATATAAACAGAGCTCTCTCAGCCTGCAAAGATCTCCTGAGAGCATTCGGCGGACATAAGCAGGCTGCGGGGCTCGAACTGGAGGTGAAAAATATTTCTTTATTCGAAGAGTGCATGAACAGGATTGCACTCGAGACGCTTACCGATGATGATTTTGTCCCTTTGCTTGAAATAGATGCAGATGTCGAATTTTCTGAGATTACCTTCAATCTCACGAGGGAGCTTGAGATCCTCGAACCTTTTGGATACGGGAATCCCGAGCCCCTTCTCGGATCAAAAGGGCTCGAAGTTGTCTCCCCGAGGATTGTCAAGGATAAACACCTGAAGATGAAACTCCGCCAGAGAAGCCAGTCGATAGACGCAATCGGGTTTGCGATGGCTTCCTTTTTTGAGAACCTTACCGGAGATACAACCGTTGATGCAGTCTTTACTCCTTCAGTGAATGAATGGCAAGAATCACGGTATCTTCAACTGAACCTGAAAGCCCTCCGTCCAAGCCAAAAACCCGTCATCAGTTAATAGCCATCAGTCAGTAGTCAATTGACGAACTGCATTTGAATACCATATATAATAGAGCATGGAAGAAGAGCTTGTAGATATTGACATCCTGATTAAGAAAGTCCTTTCTTATAATCCCGATGCAGACATTGAACTCCTGAAGCAGGCACATCTGTTTTCGAATGAAGCCCATGGCAGTCAAAGACGCATCGAGGGCTCACCGTATATTGAACATCCTTTGTCTGTTGCTTCAATCCTGGCCGATATGAAGATGGATGTCTCAACCATTGCAGCAGGACTTCTCCACGACACCATCGAAGATACGCAGATATCAGCAAAAGATATCAGGGAACGGTTTGGCAAAGAGATCGCCTTTCTTGTTGAGGGCCTGACCAAACTTTCCAAAATGGAATTCTTAACAAAGGAAGTGGCACAGGCTGAAAACTTCAGGAAGATGCTGCTGGCGATGGCAGAGGACCTCAGGGTAATCCTCATTAAATTTGCTGACCGGCTTCATAATATGCGTACACTGCAGCACCTCCCGGAGAGCAAGCAACAGAGGATAGCCTCAGAAACTCTTGAGATCTATGCGCCGATTGCGAACAGGCTCGGTATCGGCTGGCTCAGAACCGAACTTGAAGATCTGAGTTTTAGAGCCATGATGCCTGATCTCTATAAGGATCTCGTCAGGAAGGTTGCCAAAAGAAAGGAGGAACAGGAGGCGTATCTCAAAGAAGTTACATCGATCGTAACCGGCAAACTCAATGAAGAGAGCATCCCCGGTAAAGTTTCATGGCGGATAAAACATTACTACGGTATATATCAGAAGATGCTCAAACAGGGGATAACCTTCGAACAGGTCCATGATGTCCTTGGCCTCAGAATAATCACCGATACAAAGGCGAATTGTTATGCAATTCTTGGGCTTATCCATTCCCTTTGGGCTCCTGTCCCCGGCAGGTTCAAGGATTATATCGGTGTCCCGAAATCAAACATGTATCAGTGCCTTCATACAACCGTGATAGGTCCCAGGGGAGAAAGGGTTGAATTCCAGCTCAGGACAGCCGAGATGAACATGATAGCAGAGCATGGTATAGCTTCCCATTGGAGATACAAGGAAAAAGGGAGAGTGGATGAAAAGAGTGACCGGTACATCTCCTGGCTGAGAGATCTGATACAGGCCCAGAGAGAACTGAGCGATGCACAGGATTTTATTGAAGCGGTTAAGGGTGAGGTTGTCCCTGAAGTAATCTATGTCTTTACCCCACGGGGTGAGATTAAGGAAATGCCCATTGGTTCCACCCCTGTTGATTTTGCTTACGGCGTTCATACCCAGGTGGGGAACAGGTGTGTTGGTGCAAAGGTGAACGGCAGGATCGTTCCTCTCAGATTTGTCCTGAGAAATGGCGATACGGTTGAGATTTTAACCTCTCAGGCACAGGCCCCAAGCAGGGACTGGCTGAAGTTTGTCGTTACCCAGCGTGCAAAAAGCAGGATAAAACAGTGGATAAAGACAGAAGAGCGGAAACAGAGCATAGAGCTTGGCCAGAAACTTCTTGAAGGAGAACTGAGAAAGCAGGACCTAAGTCAGTCCGTCCTGAAATCCGAGGACATGCAGAGAGCTCTGAAATTTTTCAACATTCCTTCACTCGGAGACCTGTATTCGTTTATTGGTCATGGGAAAGTATCCGCGCATCAGATCGTGAACAAATTACTGCCTGAAAAACCGGCAGAAGAAGCTCCCGTCACAAAGTTTGTTAAACCTCCGAAAGAGCATAAGGGCATAACCATTAAGGGAATAGATAATGTGCTCTACCATACGGCTAAATGCTGTTTCCCGATCCCGGGTGATGGCCTGATTGGTTTTGTCACGAGGGGCAGAGGGGTAACAATTCACCGGAAGGACTGCCCGAATTTCGACAGGCTCGCGCTTGACAACGCGCGGCTTGTTGATGTTGCATGGAAGGCCGCAGGTGATGCAACATCGCCGGTAAAATTATTGATAGAGGCGGTGGACAAGCCGGGCATCCTCGCAAGCCTCAGCGCGGTGATATCAACCGTAAATGTAAATATAAGCAATGCCACGGTGAATTCAACGGAAGACAAAAAGTCTCACATCACGTTTATCCTCGAAGTGAAAGACAAAAGCCAGCTTTCAGGACTGACCCAGAAGATCGCACAACTCGAAGGCGTTCTTAGGGTAAGCAGGTAAAGTCCCCGGCGCAGATTGTGATATAATAACCCAAGAATGGCTCATCTACGGACAGGGTGCAGCGGTTTCCTTTATGATCACTGGAAGGGCGTCTTTTATCCCGAAAACCTCGCAAAGAACCACTGGTTTCCATATTACTGCAAACATTTTTCAACGGTTGAACTGAACGTCACGTTCTACCGTCTGCCTGAGCGGGAAACCTTCGCAAAATGGCATATGGCAACCCCCGAGGGTTTTATTTTTGCTCTGAAGGGGAGCAGGTTCATCACCCATGTGAAGAAACTGAAAGACTGCGCTGAACCTATTGAGGCGTTTTTTTCGAGGGCATCGGTACTGAAAGAGAAACTGGGTGTTATCCTCTGGCAATTGCCGCCTTCGTTTAATTTTGATCTGGAACGGTTCAAGGAATTTCTTGAGGTTTTAAAGCCTTTCCATATGAGAAACACCTTTGAATTCAGGAACAAGACCTGGATCAATAAAAAGATCTTCAATCTCCTCGAAAAGGAAAATGCAGCTTTATGTATGGCGGACCATCCCGATTTTCTCAACAATCTCCCGACAACCGCTGATTTTTTGTATATCAGAAGACACGGGAAAGAAGGGAATCATGCAACATCATACAGCACTGAGCTCCTGAAGGAGGATGCAAAATGTATCAAGGCCCACCTGAAAAAGAAAGAGGACGTCTATGTATATTTCAACAATGACGCTATGGGGTATGCCCCAAAGAATGCATTAGAACTCATCAACATTATTGAAAAGAAGAAGTAATTTATTTTGCCCAATCCATCCGGACTTTTTTTCTTTTAAATAAATACCTTTCTGCTGCAAGAGCGGCAATACATCCCTGTGATGCTGCAACGACAACCTGCCGAATCTCTGTGCAGGTGACATCCCCTGCAGCAAAAACCCCCGGGATTGATGTCTCCGTCATGGAACTCACCGGAATACATCCGTCTTCTTTCGTCTCGATTGCACCAAAAAGAAAATCTACGACGGGCTTATTGCCATAGAGGTAGACAAAGACTCCGGCTAATTCCAGTTCGGTTTCTTTGTCTTCAGAATCACGCATTTTTATCTTTTCGACAAGTTCACGGCCCTCGATAGAAGTTACCCTATATCCTAACAGCACCTTCACATTGGGTTGTTTTAGAACCGGATGGTCTTGTACATGCAGTTTTTGAGCTGGAGAAATAAGATATACGGTCTCTGCAAATCTGGAAAGCACCCCTGCCTCTTTTACCGCCTCTTCAGAATTTCCGATAACGCAGACTTTTAACCCCCGGTAAAATGCTGCATCACAGACAGCACAATAGCTTACCCCTCTTCCAAGATATTCACCTTCACCCTTAATGCTTGGTTTCCTTCCCATGGAGCCGGTAGCGATAATCATGGTCTTTCCGCTGAACGCCCTGTCCATGGTAATCGCTTCTTTTATCTCATCGGAGATATTCACCCCGATAATCTGCGTTTCGATATACTCGGCTCCAAAATCGATCGCCTGTTTTCTCATGATATCAAGGAGTTCCTTGCCCGGAACGGGCTGGGTAAGGCCTGGATAATTCTCTATCCTGCTCGAATATGCAAGCGCACCGGCCGTAGCTGATTTATCGAGGATGACGGTCTTCAGTTGTCCCCGTGCCGCATACTGCCCTGCTGCAAGTCCCGCCGGTCCTCCGCCGATGATGACTACGTCATAAAGATCCACTGATTCCTCCATGAAATCCTCCTTGTAATTAACAGTAAGTAGTCTACATCGAATAGATCGTTTTTGGGAATATCTTTGTTGAATTATGGGAGGTCGTATTGCTTCTCTTTATCATCTCTCAAACACTCGGTATTCCGCTTATTTAAAACCGGCTTCCTTTTTTGTTACCATTAATACAACATTTGCGTAGTCTGGTATGTGCACGTAAAAACAATAAAGGAGCGATGACAGAACCTTGAAAATTCTTGAATATAATGATCTTGATACATCGAGAGTAAGCCGTCAGTACCAAAAACTTATCGGGTTCCTTGGAAAAGACGATTTTTATTCTGCCGATGTCAAGAAACTACCGGAGCATGATCTTTACAGAGCAAAGCTTGACGACAGCAACCGTCTGCTTTTCAAAATTGTAACATTTGGAGGGGCGCGATACGCCCTTATCCTTGAAGCCGTACGTAACCATGCCTATGACAAGTCGAAGTTTCTGAGGGGTACCCGAATAGACGAATCAAAGATACCGCTCTTTGAAGCGTCGCACATTGAAAGGGAACCCCTTCTGTCTCTTATATACGTTAATCCTTTGGGCACGCGCTTTCACCTTCTTGATAAGGTGATCTCCTTTGACCCTATGCAGCAGGAAATATATCACCATCCCGCGCCGCTTATCATCATCGGCCCTGCAGGCAGCGGGAAAACAGTACTCACCCTTGAAAAGATGAAACGAGTTCACGGGCAGGTCCTTTACGTGACATTGTCACCATATCTTGCTGACAACTCAAGGAATATCTATTATGCCCATCATTATGAAAATGACGATCAGGAGATTTCATTTCTCTCCTTCAGGGAATTCCTTGAGACGATGCGGGTGCCTGAAGGCAGGGAGATCACTTACAGCATCTTTGCCAAGTGGGTAATACGATTTCCAAGACAGCAGCGTGTTTCTGATGCTCATCGCTTATATGAAGAGTTCCGAGGGGTTATAACGGGTTCAATGATTGACAAGCCGTGGTTGAGCCCTGAGGATTATCTGAATCTTGGCGTCCGTCAATCCATCTATCTCAACAATGAGCGCGAACTTGTGTACACGCTGTTCGAAAAATACCTCGCATTTCTCAAGGAGAATAGGTATTACGATCCCAACATTCTCGCGCACAACTATCTGAAACATGCCCGGCAGACATATGACTTCATTGTTGTGGATGAAGTCCAGGACATAACGAACATTCAGCTTCAGCTTATTCTTAGAAGTCTGAAGAAAACCGATCATTTTATCCTCTGCGGCGATTCCAATCAGATAGTCCACCCGAATTTCTTCTCATGGAGTAATGTCAAGTCCATGCTCTACAATGCCGAATCCCTGGAAATTCAAAAAGTGACGCGGATTCTGGTGTCCAATTTCCGGAATTCAACAGCGGTGACCGATCTTGCCAATAGAATTCTCCGGATCAAACAGAAGCGCTTCGGGTCTATTGACAGGGAGAGCAACTATCTCATGAAAAGCGAATCCGAAAATCCGGGCGAGATCGTCTTCATGAGAGATACAGACAGAGCGAAACAGGAGTTGAACCAGAAGACCCGGCGATCTACAAAATTTGCTGTGCTGGTTATGCGCGAAGAGGAAAAGGCCGATGCGCGACGTTTTTTTGATAGCCCCCTTCTTTTCAGCATTAAGGAGGCAAAGGGGCTCGAATATGAAAATGTCATACTGTTGAACTTTATTTCGAATGAACGAACCAGTTTCCTGGAGCTTCTGAACGGGGTCAGCCGGGAGGATTTGAGCGGAGATCTCGAATATATGAGGGCCCGCGACAAAACGGACAAATCCCTCGAAGTATACAAGTTCTTTGTCAATTCCCTTTATGTTGCGGTCACCCGTGCTGTGCAAAGGATTTATATGATCGAGAGAGATACCGGCCATTCGCTCATCGGCATGCTTGGAATAGAAAATGCCCGGGAGAAGGTGGCTGTCGAAGTTAAGCAGTCGACCCTTGAGGAGTGGCAGGCAGAGGCTCACAGGCTGGAACTTCAGGGCAGGCAGGAACAGGCTGATGAGATCAGAAGTGAAATCCTGAAGGCACAACCGGTGCCATGGGATATATGCACATCCGGGAAGGTCACTGAGCTTCTTGCACGCGCACGGGATGCAAAGGAGATTTCGCAAAAGCCCAAAAAGACGCTGTTCGAATATGGCCTTTATTATGATGAGCCACGGTTGATCGAGGTGCTCAGTCTGCATGGATTTGACAGGGCAAAACAGATGTTTTATCTGCAGCAGGGCAGGACGAACTTCAACCGGTCCCTGTACGATCAGCAGAGAGCCAACCTCGTTACCCGATACTTACACGGATATACGGGCAAATTCTACAAAGATATTATCAGGCAATGCGAGATTTACGGCACAGACCACCGAAATGTCTTCAATAAGACGCCGCTGATGCTTGCTGCGGGTGCAGGAAATACAGCACTTATCCGGGAATTATTAGCTGCAGGCGCTGATACTGAATTGACTGATAATTACGGCCTCACGGCATGGCAGAGTGCCCTGCAGAGGGTGACGCAAGACAAGAAGTTCGCCTCTGATTTATTCCCCGCAGTGCACGAAATGCTGGCGCCCTCAAGCGTGAGCTTAAAGGTTGATAGCCGGTTGATCAAGATTGACAACAGACAGGGTGAGTTTTTGCTGTTTCATATTTTCCTTGCCGTCTTACGTAATCGGATAAACTATCAGATAGATGACTACGTTCCGCTCACTGCAGTCGTACTGACGGAGATAGCGGCTTCACTTCCCGACAGTGTCATCCCTGATTACCGGAAAAAGCGTGCGTACATATCGGCGCTGCTTTCAAAAAATGAAACTGCCAGTGCTAATCCGTACTGTAAGAAACTTTTCAGGCGAAAAAGGACCGGAAACTACGTCCTTAATCCAAAACTCGCAATTCGTCTAAAAGAGGAATGGGTTGATATTTACCGTCATGTCAACATCGACCTTATTTCGAATATAGGTTCGGAGAGCGGCGAACATTTCCGCGCGATTATCCGGTCTCTCATTTCCGACGAAGAAGATTTCTTTTAATTGGCTTGGTTCAAACGTTAGGTGAATTAAAGATGATATAATTCTTAAAGAAAACGAACCAAAATTAATGGAGGCATGGAATGAGTATTTCAGCAGTTGAAATAGAGCTCCCGAAAGCTGAAGACGTAAGAGTGACAGAGGATACTCTGAGCGTAGATTTAAGCGATGGCAGAACAATTTCCGTTCCTCTGGAATGGTTTCCTCGTCTACTGCATGCGAAACCAAAGGAACGCAATAACTGGAGATTGATAGGGAAAGGTCATGGCATTCATTGGGAAGACATTGACGAAGATATCAGCGTTGAAGGACTGTTAACTGGTAAACCGTCTGGGGAGAGCCAGAAATCTTTCAAAAAATGGTTAAGCCAACGTCAATCTCGCCTCATAATGCTAAAAAAATACAGACCCCCCATTTATTCCAACGGCTCAGGCCATCCTCTGATAAGAGCCAAAGAGGTTGATTGCAATTGGATATGGAGAACCTTTCACTTTCTCAAAAAGGAGTGCAGGCCCTTGTTTTTTTGATATCCTGTCAGTAATTTCCGTAACTTCGAGGATCGGATCGACCTCGCTCCTGACTCGAATTAGCTCTTTTTTGTCTTCGAGAAACTCGATGAACTCTCTCAGGTCATTGCATACCATAACTTTTCTCCAACTTTGAGTAATCTCTCAATTGTACGGGGAAAAACTATTATCTGTCAAAGGTCAGGTTAGCGTGGGTCCCTCCTCTCACAATATCAAGGAAGATATGCTATGGTATGAATAAACTGCTTAAAGGAGGATAACTATGCAAGATATTGTCACCAAGGCTATCACTCACGGCGTTTACATTGTAACCACGAGAACCAAAGAAAAGGTTAACGGAATGACGGCAGCGTGGCTATCGCAGGTCTCAATGAATCCGGTACTGCTGATGGTGTCGATTGCTCCGGCACGCTACACACATGGCTTGATCAAAGAATCAGGATATTTTGCGATAAATGTCCTTTCAGACGGACAGGAAGGATTGGCCCAGAGCTTCGGGTTCAGGAGCGGCAGAAAGCACGACAAATTTCAGAATGTCCCATATTTCGATGCTCCCAATGGTTCTCCGGTTCTCAAGGATGCAATGGCTTTCTTTGAGTGCAAGCTTGTCGATGCCTTTACTGCCGGCGATCATTCTCTTTTTATCGGGAATGTTGTGGAAGCCAAGCTGTTGAAGAGCGATCAGGAACCATTGATCTTCCGATGGGATGATTATTTCTAAATTTCTCCGGTACGGGGCAACCATCCCCCGGAGATCCAGCGGTGGGGGATATTTGATTTCAGGGAAGTATTTTTTAAGCCCTACCGCATCATATATGAAATCAGAGAAAAAACCGTGTCCATTCACGCTGTTCTTGATGGTCGGCGAAACTGCGAAGATCTTTTACAGCAACGGCTTCTGGGAACCCAATGAACAAAGCATTGCAGAAAGGGTAGAAGAAGGTGAAGATGGGGGATGCAAGGAGCTACAACTCGGGATGCTAAGAAAATAGACCTGACCCTTTTTACTCTCCTGATAAAGTTATGTCTGGTCGAAATTCGTCTTCCCCATTTTTGTAGGTAAGCTCAGTGACAACATGAAAAGAATTGTTGTCAAAATTCTTGAAATCAATAAGCTTAGTGCCTGAATTAGCAATAAGCATGTTAAAAAAGGCTTCTCCCAAATCTTCATTATCTAAAGCCAATGACACATTTTCTTGAACTCTTTTCACATCGCTTTCACTCATGTCCGTGTCAGGGTTAATGCGGATGATGGATTCAGTAAAAATATCGGTAAAAATATTCGTGCTCTCATCACGATTTGACTTGGACAGGGATAGATATTTGTATCCCAATTTGCAGAGATGCAATATTGCAGGGATTTTTACTCTGGTATTTTCGTTAAAAGCCATCACTCCTCTTTTTCACTTGGGGAAAATCTAATTATTACAATGGATTATAGCTCATTATAAAGGGGAATAGGAACCTTATGATTTGCACTTGCACATATCCCAATATGGCTCTTGCCCATTTAAACCACAAACCAGGAAAGGCGGTCATCAGGCCTCAGATGTCAGATTGACAGTTAAAACGTGTGATGGGTGTGTTCGGGTTGCTCTGTGATAGGTTTAAAGTAAGGCTGTTAACATATATTCACTCAAAGATGTCACGTCTGAAGTTCATTTATTTTCTTGGCATAATCTTCAAAACTCTTTTTATATCTACCCAAGTTGCTATTAATCGTTCTGCAAATTTTATCCGCTATATCCCAGCTAAACTTGCAAGTCGGAGCATTAAATTTCTTATCGGATAGATCATAATCGGCATCATTTCTTGCTGTTCTCAGGTCATCAAGTAACTGCCCGAGCCATCCCTCGTCATCCTTAATTCCGACGGTTTTCCCGCCTTCTTTTAGATAGCGAACTAATCTCTGATGCTCTGAAGGATCTTGACTTACATGAATGCCGATAGAAGTAAGGACTTCTCTCATTTGGTGATAACTTGCATAATAAGAACGGCTCACAGAAGTTCTTCGTGCAGCCTCGTCGGTAGAATCGTATAGAAGTTTTGCAAAATTCAGAAAATCAACGCCATTCATTCGCTTTGAATTCTGTACGATTTTACGAAATACTCTCTATCTTTCTCAGGCACAATGATACGAACTGCTTCAAAGAATTTTCTATCCAAATCAAATAGCGAATCCGTGTCAGTATCAATATCAATGCTCAGTTTTATTTTAACGGCATTTTCAATTTCAGGATCAGTCGTTATTGATAACCTCATTCTTGCTTCAGGAAAAACCCTACATGCTACACCGACATAATTTTCAAGAGATTGTTCTAAATGGTGTTTTTCACAAAAACTTGAAATTTCATAAAATCCCGCAATTTCGCATGCGATTTTTGGGGATGAGACTCTTGTCTCACCATTGATATCAGGATGGATTTCAATGCCCCTTTCCACTACCATAGTTTTCCAATTATCATGCCAGCTTCTGTTCAAATCAAATTCGCTCTCAATAATTACAAATGTATCATCAAGAGCCTTAATAGTACCGTGTTGTTCAACCATCCTACCAACTATTGTATTTTGTTTATATTCCTTAAATGCCATGACACTCATTATCTCATTGAGTCTGCGATAGTCCCTATATATTATTACTGTTTCCATATTAAAAGAAGAATTTTTCTAAGGTATCTTTAAGTTCTTGAAAACTAATCTTCAACTCCTCTAT
>Ga0307380_10010250_pt1 | contig 11818 bp, 8 predicted proteins | sample UN3MG_FD_202239 | JGI IMG/M metagenome (GOLD analysis project Ga0307380, IMG submission 202239) | Soil microbial communities from Risofladan, Vaasa, Finland - UN-3 | ecosystem: Environmental > Terrestrial > Soil > Coastal area > Acid sulfate soil | place: Finland: Risofladan, Vaasa | collected... | reverse complement strand
AGAGGCCCCTGGAAGACCACCAGGTTGATAGGCCGGACGTGTAAGGGCAGAAATGCCCTCAGCAGACCGGTACTAATGGCCGATTACTTGACCACATGAATTCTTCCCTCTCCGCGCGCCGGGCAAGCCATCCGTTGCCCGCGCCGGCCGGGAAAGCGCGCCTCAGCAACTCCCCTTTGCCACTATTTCACCCGACGCACGCCGAGCCCCGGGCTCCGCCCGAAGGCATCCGCATCCGTCGCACGCTTTGACAATCGAATACCAGGCGCTTCCGAGCGCCTCAGACCTTTCCGGTGGTTTTACGGGCGGGGCCACACCTGTTCCCATTCCGAACACAGTAGTTAAGCCCGTCCCGGCCGATGGTAGTCCGCAAGGGCGAGAGTAGGTGGCCGCCGGAGTTTTCTTCAAGAGCCGGGGTTGCATTCGCGACCCCGGCTCGTTTTAATGACGCCTCGGTAAGCACAATCGGCGGGAGAGCCGCCGTCGTACATGTCCGGAGTATGATGTTCGAACGCCCGTCAAGGTCGTGCGCGACGGCCCCTGGCCGACGCGCTCCTCAGAGCGGTCTTGCGGGCAGGTGAGGACCCTGTTGGGGGAAATGCCATGTCAAAGCACTCTGGACCAACCGAATCCGTACCAGCCTCCACTGGCGCTCCGGAGACTCCGGGCGAAAACGCTGCGATGAGTTACTTTTGCCATCAAGATGCGCTGATGTGGCACTGGTTTTATATCATGGCTGTCGTTCAGACTGCTGCGCTTGGTGCCGCCTACGCTGCTCGGCAGGACAAGTACGTGTGTGCCGGCGTCCTGATCCTGGGAGCCGTCATGACAGCGGTGCTCTTTCTTGTGTCGAAGCGGAGCGAGGCCTACCGCGATGCGATCGGAAAGAAATGGCTGTCTGGCCGTACAATCTGTGTCCCACGTAAGTTGTCCGCTCCGCTGCGTGGCAAAGAAGCCGCGTTGGTCATATTCATTCTCTGCATCGTTGCCGACATTCTCTTGTTGGTAGAAGTTTTTTGCCGGTTGACCGGCTTGCTTCGTTGAGTGGCTGCAACTCAAGGCGGCTGATAGCGAAAGCGATTTTTACCGGGCGCTCCAATGATCGCTCTGCGGACGTGATTGCGGCAATACTGGAACAGGGCATTATCTTCAGTGCATCCTGTCGTTATTTGTGATTACCACGGCGTCCTGGTGGACGACGAAGCCGTCCACGAAGCGGCCTTTGCGCGCGTCCTGAAGGACACGCTTTCCATCACGCTGACCCCTGCGTTGTACCAGAAGCACTTCTGTGGCCGCTGGGGCAGGGAGGGCTTCAGAGCCTTCCTGGAGGCAGAGTTCCCCGAGGCGCTCGAACGGGTCAGCGTGGACGAACTCCTCGACAGAAAGCAGAAAGTGTATCAGTCCATTGTGGAACCGCAGAACGTGCTCTACGCGGGTGTGGAAGAGGTCCTCGAGGAACTGTCTCGTTCCTTCCGCCTGGCCATCGTCACGTCAACCAGCCCCGGGGAATTGATGAGCGTGCTCAAGGGCCACCCCATCCTGCAACTGTTCGATAAGACGTCTGTCATCACGGCCGAGAACATCACGAAGGGCAAGCCGGACCCCGAGGGCTACCTCAAGTGTCTGGGCGCGTTGAAAATTGTGCCTCCAGAGGTTGTTGAAGAGGCCGTAGACGCGCAGGACGAACCTAAGCGTCTTCAGGCCGTCTTGGATGAAGAGGCGGTTCGACGGATTCGACGACAGGCCGTCGCCGTCGAGGACACGCCTAACGGTATTCAGGCCGTCAAGGCCGCTGGCATGCGATGCATCGCGGTCAGGCACACCGACCCGCAGATTGCCCGGTACGGTCCCGACAAGGTCGTGGACAGCATCCGGCAGATCAACACGGACCTCGTGTGGGAAGTCTTGGGCAGGCCCCCCGACGCTACGTAGCGCGATTCGCCCCCTCCCCCCAACCAACGCCAGGCCGCAGGTCGAGCCGCGGGCTCCGCCCGCGGGCATCCGAGCCGGGTCCACGTCTCCACGTCCCTACAGCACCCACGGTGACCGCATCGGCCTGTCACGCAACCGGTTCGCCTCCTCGTCGCCGATGAACTCCTCCTTCGCCGGGTCCCACCGGAGCGGCCGCCGCAGCCGGTACGCGATGTTCCCCAGGTGACACACCGTCATCGTCCGGTGCGCGATCTCGACGTCGCACACCGCCCGCTCCCGCGTCCGAACCGCCCACAGAAAGTTCCCCCCGTGATCGTTGCTCTCGTACAGGTGCACCTCGTCGGCCCGCGTGTCCTCGCGCGCCAGGCTCTCGGGCCACGTCCTGAGTTTCCCGCGATTGACCGCAATCTTCCCCTCCGTCCCCTCGAACACCACCGCCCACTCGCTCATCCGGTTCATGTGGTACACGCTCACCCCGGACGCGTACCGGAACGTCACGCCGCCGCGCCCCTCCGGCCCCGGCGGCAGAATTTCGGTCGGCCCCGTCTCGTCGGCCCCCAGCGCCCACTGCGGGATGTCGAAGTGATGGCTCCCCCACCCCGTCATCCCGCCGCCCGAAAACTCCTCGTACCCCTCCCACCCGCTCAGGCAGATCCGCGAGTTGAACGGCCGCCACAACGCCGGACCCAGCCACAGGTCCCAGTCGATGTCCTTCGGACACGCCTCGCCCGGCAGATTGCACGGGCGCCCCGGCCCGCCCACGTACACCTCCACCGACTTCAGGTCCCCGATCCGCTTGCTCTGCACCATCTCGCACGCGAACCGAAACTCCCGGGCGCTCCGCTGCTGCGTCCCGTGCTGAAACACACGCCCGTACCGCCGCACCGCCTCGACCATGGCCCGGCCGTTCCGGATCGTCAGCGTGCTCGGCTTCTCGCAGAACACGTCCGCCCCCGCCTTGGCCGCCGCCGCCGAATGCAGCGGCTTCCACTGCGTCGGCGTCGCCACCGTCACCGCGTCGATGTCGCCGCGCGCCAGCATCTCCCGAAAATCCCGGTACACCGCCAGGCCCTTCGCCTTGAACGTTTCGCGCCGCCGGCCCATCACGTCGCAGATGGCCACCCCCTCGACGCCCGGACGCCGCGTCAGGTTCCCGAACACGTACGTCCCGCGTCCCCCCATGCCGATGCCCGCCACGTGGATCCGGTTGCTCGGCGCCGGTTGCCCGTCCGCCCCGAGTGCCGACGCCCGCGCGATCACCGGCCCCGCCAGCGCCGCCGTTGCGCCCTTGAGAAACCCCCGCCGGTTCATCGTCCCGTTCCGCGCCATGGCCGATTCCCCCGAACTCTGGTCCTGTAACGCCCGACTGTCCGACTCTAGTTCGCGCTCCGCGATCTGTCAAGCCATGCGGTCCGGCGCCCGGCACACGAGATCTTACGTGTGGCACGGCTGGCTTGTCCAGCCGTGCGTTGCTTCGAGCGCTTTTTTCATTCGCACCCTCCTGTTGCCGGGTTTACCCTCACGGGGCGATCGCAGTATCAGGAGGATTCCACATGGACGAGGACCGCCGCCCGACCCTGCCGGCGCTTCCCATCGTATGGCTCACCATCTGCCTGCTCTACACCGCCCTCGCCGCCGCCGAGACGCCCGACCTCGGCCCCTGGCATCCCCTCTGGACCCGCGACTCAGGCGCCGGCGCCGCGCGCATCGAGAGCCCCGTCCCCGGCGGCAGCGCGCCCGTCGTCCGCGTCGAACACACCGGCGACAAGGACTGGAGCCTCAACCGCACCGAGCGCATCGCCGTCGCCGAAGGCGACATCTTCTCTCTTGAAGGCCGCGTGAAAGTCCACGGCGAGGGAACCGCCACCCTTTGCGTCACCACCTACGACGCCAAGGGCAAGGCGCTCTCCTGGTCCTACGGCGCCCGCACGGCGTCCGCAGCCGACGCCTGGCAACCGCTCCGATCCCGCTTCATCATTCCGCCCGGCGTCGCGGCCATCGTCCCGCGCCTCATCGGACACGGTCCCGCCACCGTCTGGTTCGATTCCTTCGCCATCGAAAAGACTGGCAACCTCGCCGCCATGCGCGGCTCCGCCAACCTCCCCGAGCGCCTGACCGCCGCCAACTTGTCCCTCTCCGTCACCCTCCACACCGCCGACGGGGCGCTCTCCTGCCTCGACAAACGCACCGGCAAGACGTGGACCCAGAAACGCCTCCGCCCCGGCATCGTCGTCACACGGGCCAAGGGCGACGGCCAAATCACGTTCGATTGGCTCCACGCCGAATCCGGCATCGAGGGCAGGGCGGTCGTTGCTCTCGATGCCGACCGCCCTGAGTTCACCGTCACCCTCTCAGCCGAAAGCGACCTCGCCGCGCCCCTCTCGTTTCCGCACCCCTTCACGGCCGACGCCCTGGCAGGCGGCAAGTCGCCCGCTTACCTCGTCGTCCCCATGAACGAGGGCATCTCGTACCCGGTCGATGACCCGGCGATCGGCCCCATGCGGCTCGTCGCCTACGGCGGACACGGCATCTCGATGGCGTTCTGGGGCGTGACCGACGGTGCCGCCGGCCACATGGCCATCATGGAAACGCCCGACGACGCCTCCATCCGCGTCGCGCGGCTCGATGGCCGTCTCTGCATCGCCCCCGAATGGGACGCGCAGAAAGGCCGCTTCGGCTACCCGCGCCGCCTCCGCTACGTCTTCTTCGACCGCGGCGGCCACGTGGCCATGTGCAAACGCTACCGCGCCTACGCCCGCGAGATCGGCCGCCTCAAGACCCTTGCCGAGAAACGACGCGACAACCCCAACGTGGACCTCCTCCTCGGCGCCGTCAACGTCTGGTGCTGGGACCGGTCGGCCCTCGGAATCGTCCGCGACATGCAGGCCGCCGGCATCCAACGCATCCTCTGGAGCAACCGCCAGACCCCCGACGTGCTCGCCGCCATGAACGACCTCCCCGGTGTCCTCACCAGCCGCTACGACATCGTCCAGGACGTCATGGACCCCGAGAACTTCCCGCGCCTCCGCGGCGTCCACTCCGATTGGCCCGCCGAGGCCTGGCCGAAGGACCTGATGATCCGCGCGGACGGCCGGTGGCAGCCCGGCTGGCGCGTCCGCGCCAAGGACGGCTCGATGATCCCCTGCGGCGTCCTCTGCGACCGGCAGGCCCCGCCGTATCTCGACCGACGCATCGCCGCCGAACTCAGCGACCACCGCTACCGCTGCCGCTTCATCGACACCACCACCGCCTCGCCCTGGCGCGAATGCTATGACCCCGACCACCCCATGACCCGCTCCGACAGCCGCCGCTTCAAGATGGAACTCCTCCGCCTCGTGAGCGAGAAGCACAAACTCGTCTGCGGCTCCGAGACCGGCCACGACGCCGCCGTCCCGTACGTCCACTACTTCGAGGGCATGCTCAGCCTCGGCCCGTACCGCGTGCCCGACGCCGGACGCGACATGGCACGCATCCTGGCCGAGGTGCCCGACCGCGTCGCCACGTTCCAGGTCGGCCACCGCTACCGCCTGCCGCTGTGGGAACTCGTCTACCACGACTGCGTCGTCGCCCAGTGGTACTGGGGCGACTACAACAACAAACTCCCCGCCCTCTGGGACAAGCGCGACCTCTTCAACGTCCTCTACGCCACGCCGCCCATGTTCATGTTTCGCCGCCCCTTCTGGGAAGAGCACAAGGACCGCTTTGTCGCGAGTTACCAGACCGTCTGCCCCGTTGCCCGCGCCACCGCCTGCAGCGAGATGACCGACCACCGCTTCCTCACGCCCGACCGCGCCGTCCAGGAGACCGTCTTCGCCGGCGGCGTGACCGTGACCGTGAACTTCGGCGACAAGCCCCATCGCCTGCCCGACGGCACCGAACTCGCGCCCCTCAGCCACCACGTCACCGGCCTCAACGATTGAGTCCGGCAGAAACAATGTGACGAGCCGGGTGGCACGGCTGGCTTGCCCAGCCGTGTGCCTCCCTTTGCACGGATTGCGAGTGCCTGGCGGGTGGCATGGCCACGCTTGCGTGGCCATGGGCCCGGCCTCCCTTTGGCCTTGCCTCGGGGGAGGGGTGGGGGTACGATGCGGCGGTGGCCGTCATCCAGGGCCGTGTCTTTCTGGGGGGGAACGCATGGCCGTCAAGTCACAACTCTTCTTGGTTGTGCTTCTTGCCGCGGGGTGCGCCGCGGTCCTGTCCGGTTCCCCGTGGGGCTGTACCTCTGCCGAGAATGCGGGTGAGCAAGAGGACATGGATGCCGAGGCCCAGGGCAAGGCACTCCAGGAGAAGGACGAGTGGCATGCGGCTGTCGAGTGCTTCACCAAAGCCGTCGCATTGAATCCTCAGTTTGTCGAGGCGTACCGCCACCGTGGCACCTTGTACCTGAAGATGGCCCAGTTTGACGCGGCGGTCAGCGATTACATCGAGGCCAGCAAACTAGAAACCAGTCCGGAGGAGTCACAGCGCGTCCGCAAGTTCGGCGCAGCTGCCTATTACGCCCGGGCCATCGCGCACCGCCGCGAGGGCAACTACGACAAGGCCCGGGCCGACGCCGAGGAATCCCAGAGGCTCGGGGGGGATGATCCAGGTCTCAGTGTACTTCGCCAGTTTCCGGGGCCGTAGGGATGACCGGACTGTGATCACGCCTCCCGTCCCGGCCTCCTCCCCACGCCTCTCCCCTCCGCCCTTGCCTCGGGGGAGGGGTGGTGGTAGCATGGCGGCGGTGGCCGCGGCCGTGTGAACACGCTGTGGTCGTGTCTCTGTGGGGGGATGACCCATGGCCGGCAAGTCACACATCATCCGGGTCGTCCTTCTTGCGGCAGGTTGTGCCGCCGTCCTGCCGTGCGGTTGTGCCTCCGAACGTACAACGGAGGCCGTGTCTCAATACGGGCAGGGCTTGGCACATTCCGACGGGGGCGAGTGGGATGCGGCCATTCTCTGCTTTACCAAGGCCATCGAAGTGGACCCGAAGGACGCCAGAGCCTACTTCGACCGCGGCGATGCGTACTACATGAAGGACGAGTACAACGCGGCCATCAAGGACTTCACCAAGGCTATCACGTTGAGCCCGGGATTTGTGGATGCATACGCCGCCCGGGGCAGCGTCCACATCACCAAGCGTGAGTACGACGCCGCTATCCGGGACTATACCAAGGCCATCGACCTAGACCCCCTTTTCGCTGCGGCCTACTGCCATCGTGGCATCGCACACAACGGAAAGGGCGAGTATGGTGCGGCTAGTGAAGACTGCACGATGGCCATCAAACTGGCCTCGCGCTACAAGACGGCCCACAAGACCCGGGCCGTGGCGCACTTTCACCGCCGCGACTACGACAAGGCCTGGGCCGACGTGAAGGAGTGCCTACGCCTCGGGGGCAAAGTCGATCCGGAATTCCTCGCCGAACTGCGCAAGGCGTCGGGGCGGGAGGAATGACCCGGCGGGGGTCATACCCCCTCCCCGCGTCGGCTTCCGTGCCTCAAGGGTCGTAGGAGTGCCATTCGGGCGGTCGGCCCCGGCCGCGCTCGCGCGAGCCGTTGCGCCGGCCTACTTCTCAAGCAGCAGAAACACCGGCGTTTCGGCCTGCATCGGTATCGCCAACTTACCGCCTGTCGGCGTCATCGTGCGACGGTTGCCCATCAGGTCGATCACCTGCACCGGAAGGTCCGCCGATAGTTTCACCGTCACCGTCCGGTCCCTGTCGGTGGGCCAGACGACCAGGACACAGCCGGCGCTCAGCCCTTCTCCCCCCCCTCCCGGCGTCTGCCTGGGGACGGGGGTGGCGGCTGTCAACGGCCTAATCACTAAGGTAGATGTAGACTGTGCCCGTCTCGTCGTTGACTATCACGGTGCAGTAGCGCCCCATACGTCCCATGACAACGTACCGCCTGCCGCTTTCCTTGATCTCCGGAGTGTACCATCCCGGCGCGCAAGGGCTCCACTCCAGAAGCTCACGCGGCATGGCGGCATACTTGCCTGGGTCGGCGTCGTCGTCTCGCGGCGGGAGTAGAAGCATCCTGTCGCTTCCGAAGTGTTCTGGCTCAAGCCCATGCAACACAGGGGAGTTGGCAAGAAACGCCTCGACATCCTGAGTCGTGGCTTTGAAACACAACCAACTCTCATGGCCGAAGCCTGCAGCCCAACCCTCTACCTTGACCGCGGTGGCGGATGCTGGAAGCCGGGCAAAGTGTTCACCATCCAGAATGGCGCGGATGTGTGACGATGGCAGAGCAGAGACCACCATCCAAGCCGCGAGCAACACGGCGGGCAGAATGAAGACGGTGACGCGCAGGAGGCCGGCCGACTTGAATCGTCGCGGGATAAGCAGTTGGGGGATCAGGCACACGCCGGCGAAGGGCAGACTGCTGAGGGAGCCGTACACAAGCCCCATGACGAGTAGATGGGGGCGCCACCACAGCCCTAAGGAGTAAATCCTTGCAGCAGCCACGATGAGGAAGACCCCGAGAACGAGAAGACCTGCGGAAGGTCTGGGTTTGACGTCTACGGCTGACTCACCCTGTGAGCCCATAATAAATGCGTCCGACGTCTCCCCGCTCAGTTACCTGCCGCGGGCGGGGGAGAAGCCAGCGGCAACGGTCAACCTGCTGACAGCAGAATCCCTGCTGGCCCATTGTCTTGTACGGATGGCGGTTGTGCAAGTCTCGGGATGACCGTAGGGACACCGACACTTGTCCCCCTCCTCCCCGCGTCCGCCCGGGCGTGTGAAGGGTCGTAGGGGTGCCATTCGGGCGCTCGGGCTTGGCCGCACGCGCGCGGCCCGTCCTGCCGGCCACTACTTCTCAAGAAGTAGGAACACCGGCGTCTCGGCCTGCATCGGCATCGGCAGGTTGCCGCCTGCCGGCGTCATCACGCGGCGGTTCCCCATCAGGTCGATCACCGGCACGGGCAGGTCGGCCGACAGTTTCACCGTGATGGTCCGGTCCTTGTCGGTTGGCCAGACCACGAGGACACAGCCGGCGCCGGGCGTCGTCCGGTCGAACCAGTAGGCGACGACGGCCGGCCCGAAATCCACCGTCCGGCTGAACCGGGCGTCGCCCAGCAGCCGCGTCATGGTCGCGAACGCACGGTACGCCGCCTTCGGCTCGAAGTCCCGCGTCACGATCCCCATGTTGTGCTCGAAGTTGAACGGGTCGCGCCCGTCGTTGCGGAAGTCGTACCACGAGCTGTTCGGTGCGGCGCCCGACGCCACCGCATCGAGGTACGCCCGCGCCACGAGTTGCGCCTGGTCACGCTGGCTCGTCGGCCGGAACCCCGTGCTGACGGCGTTGTGCCCGACGCCCGTCGTCCACCCCATCTCGGTGATCCAGACTTCGCGGGCCGAGCCGTCCGGCCGACGCACCAGGTCGGCCGCCTTCTTCAGATCCTCCACGAACCGCTCGTCGTGCAGCGACCGCCGGTACGGGTGGATCGTCAGGATGTCGAACGGCGCGCCGAGAGCCATCGTCCGCTCGATGAACTTGGTATCGATCCCCGCCGTCGAGATGCCCAGGACCAGCGCGTCCGGATTCGCCTCCTTGACGGCCGCATACGCCTGCTTCAAGAGGTCGGCGTACATGTCGCGCGGACCCTGCCAGAAGAAGATGTTCGGCTCGTTCCAGATCTCCCAGTGCCGGATGTCGTCCCGGTACCGCCGCGCGCAGGCGGCCGCATAGCGGCAATAATCCTCGATGCCCTCCGGCGTGTACGGTTTCGTCCACCCGGCCCAGTACGACAGCAGGCCGTAGACGCTGATGCCGTGCCGCTTCGCCGTCGCGACCAGCCGGTCGTAGAACGTCCAGTTGAACTCCCCGCGTCGCGGCTCGACCCGCCCCCAACCGAACTCCTCGCGCGACCACTTCACCCCCGCCGCCTGCGCCATCGTTGCCGCGCGGTCCATCTCCGCCAGGCCCGCCTCGTTTCCGGGGTAGCGGTACAGATACAGCCCCATCCCGAACGGCGACGCCGGGTCGCGGTCGGCCGTCCCGCGCCCCTCGACCGGCGCCGTGTAGCAGGCCAGGGCAGGGGGGGTCACCTGGTCGGGCACGTCCACGTCGAACCGGGCCTCCAGGAACGTGTGGTCACCCTTCGGCAGGGGAACCGCGACCTCGACAGGTTCGGCGGCGGCGGGCAGCGTGATGTTCCTGCTGCCCGATGCCACTGTCTTGCCCGGCCAGTCGCGAACCGTCCAGCGCATCGTCGCTGGCAGCGGCTGCGCCGTCATACACTGGACCGTGGCGACGAAGGCGTCGCCGCGTCGCTCGGCCCAGACGACGCACCGCCGCTCGGGCGGACACTCGGCCTCACAGCGAATCTCCTCGAGTTCCAGTTCGCCGGCGTCTCCGGTGCCGGCCGCCTCCAGCCAGATGCCGCGCAGCCGCAGCGGACCGTGCACGCGGCCGTCGTTTTCGCCGCCGTGCCACGTCCATCCTTCGCCCGGCGGCGCGGCGAAGGCGAGTTCGCATCCACCGTCGGCCCCGGCCTGGAACGCACCGACCGTCTTCTCGAACGTCATGAAATGGGTCGCGATCTGGATGCGGACGGGATGCTGAGGCGCCGGCCCTTTGGCGCGAATCCGCACCCGTTTCGGCAGGCCGATGAGCGAGTACTCCTTCGGCGCGATGCCGATCCGCTCGGCGCCTTTCGTGAAGTCGAACCGCCACGTCCGGCACGCCAGGCTCGACGTGCCCCGGTTGCCGTGCGAGCCCAGGCGCCAGCCCTCCTGGGGCGCGAACCGGGCCGCCACCACCTCCTCGGTCACCCTGTCGGGACCCGGGTTGCCGACGATGAGCCGAACGTCGTCGAAGCACACGGCCCCTTGCGCCGGCCCGGAGTTCTCGGCCAGAAGGGCGATCATCCTGGGCGGCCCGTGGATGCGGCCGTCGTTGGCGCCGCCCCAGTGACCCGTCCACCCCGACACGCGGATCAGGACGTCGGTCCACGTCCCGGCCGGCGCGTCGAACATCTTCTGGAGGGTCTGGCCGGTGGGGTCGGTGTACCGAAACGTCAGGCCGGTGCCCTTCGGTTTGCGGACTCGGACGCGCACGGCCCGGATCGGCGGCGCGTCGGCGAGCGGCAGCACGGCCGCCACGTAGTTCCCGCCGCCGCGAAAGTCGAACGCCAGCCGCCCACCGTGCCCCCCGCTGTGGGCAGCCTCCTTCGACTGTGCAAGTGTCCCCGTCGCACCGGGGAACTCCGCGCCGTTGGAGAACTGCCACCGGTCTTCCTTCCACGTCGCGTCGAAGTCCTCAACAAGGCGGACGTCGTCTGCACGGGCCGTGCGGCTGCCTGCCGACGCGAGCACGGCCGCGAGGGTAGCAATGATCGCTGCTCGCATGCGCTTTCCTCTGCGTGCCCTCGGTTTCGTGAAAACGTGCCGCACGCCGCACGGTCGGCATGATAGACGATGCCCGGCCCGACGCAAGGAAGAGCCGGCGCCGTGCCGCCGCCGTCGCCGAAACTCCGTTGACCCGCCGCTCGTGCCGGCGGTATAGTCTAACGCGAATGCAAGGGCCGCGTGCGGGGGGCCGCTCAGACGCAGGCACGTCGCACGCCCAACGTTATGGGGGAAGACTATGGCTGCCATCGACACGATCCGGGGCCTCCTCGGCGACGAGGCCGACGACCTGCTCGCCTACAAGGCCAGGGGCATCGCGAAAGACCTCATGCACCTGCCGGGGCCCGACTTTCTCGACCGCGTCACCGCCAAGACCGACCGGCCGAACCCGGTCCTCGTGCAACTGCATCGCCTGTTCAACACGGGCAGGCTCGCGGGGACGGGATACCTTTCGATCCTGCCGGTGGACCAGGGCATCGAGCATTCCGCCGCCGCGTCGTTCGCGCCGAACCCGTTGTACTTTGACCCGGGAAACATCGTGAAACTGGCCATCG
>Ga0307380_10010249_pt1 | contig 11818 bp, 11 predicted proteins | sample UN3MG_FD_202239 | JGI IMG/M metagenome (GOLD analysis project Ga0307380, IMG submission 202239) | Soil microbial communities from Risofladan, Vaasa, Finland - UN-3 | ecosystem: Environmental > Terrestrial > Soil > Coastal area > Acid sulfate soil | place: Finland: Risofladan, Vaasa | collected... | reverse complement strand
CGGCGCCCCCGGCTTCGGCGACCGCATCGACGCGGTCGGACACCAGGGCGTCGACCAACTTCATCGCTTCGTCGATTCCACCATCGACGTAGACGGCACCGATGACCGCCTCGAGGGCGTCGGAGAGGATCGATGACTTCTCGCGTCCACCCGACTGCTCCTCGCCCCGGCCCAACAGCAGCCAGGCGCCCAGGTCGATCTCGGTCGCCACTTCGGTCAACGTCACGGCGTTGACGACCGACTTGCGCAGATCGGTGAGCCGGCCTTCGTCGAGATCGGGGAACCGGGCATAGACCATGTCGGTGACCGCGAGCCCGAGAACGGCATCGCCGAGGAACTCGAGGCGCTCGTTGGACTGGTGGCCCGGGTTCTCGGCGCACCACGACCGATGGACGAGCGCGGCGCCGAGCGCGTCGGACGTACTCGGTTCGTATCCGAGGCGCTCGACGAGGACCCTGAGGTCGCGTTCGGGCAGGTCGCTGATCGTGGCGTCCGGGTCAGAGTCGCGACACGACGTAGTCGACAGCATCTCGAACGCTCTTCAGATCTTCGAGATCCTCGTCGTCGATGCGGAACCCGACCGTGCGCTCGCTGAGTTCTTCCTCGAGCGCCTCGACGAGTTCGATGAGCGCGAGGGAGTCCGCGTCGAGGTCATCGGAGAAGCTGTCGCCCTCCTTGATGACGCCCGGCTCGATCTCGAGGATGTCCGCCAAGCGGTCTCGGATCAGTTCGAACACTTCATTTCGGTCCATGGGGGCACCTTCGACGTGGGTCTCGGCGGGCACGTTCTGCTCTCTCCTCGGTGGGGTCGGCCGATGATAGCGGCCCTCGACTTTGTGCGCTTGTGAATGCGACGCTGTGCGCCCGTGAGTGGTCAGCCGACCGCGGAGCGCAATCGCTCGACGATGTCGACGTCCTGCAGTTCTCGCGTCACCCGGACGGCGTTGACGATCGCGGTGCTCGACGACGATCCATGGCTGATCATGCAGATGCCGTCGACGCCGAGCAGCATCGCTCCCCCCGTGCTGTCAGGATCGACCTGGCTGTAGAGCGGCAGGAGCTGCGGCATCAGCACCTCCGCGGCCGCCTTGGCCTCCTCGGTCGACCCGAATGCCTCGAAGAGGGCGCCGACGAGCGTGCGCATGCCACCTTCGAGGGTCTTGAGGGCGACGTTTCCGGTGAACCCGTCGGTCACGACGACATCGACCGCGTCGGTCATCAGGTCTCGACCCTCGACGTTGCCGATGAAGGTGCCGACCTTCAGGGCGTCGGCCGCGTCGAGGAGCGGATAGGTCTGCTTCACCAACGAGTTGCCCTTGCCTGGCTCTTCGCCGATCGACAACAGGCCGACCCTCGGCTCGGAGATCCCGAACCGCTCGGCCGCGAACGTGGCACCCATCTGAGCGAACTGGAGGAGCCACTCGGGCTGGCACTCGGCGTTCGCGCCTGCGTCGAGCAGGATCGTGGGCGTCGAACCCGGGACCGGGATCGGGGTGGCGATGGCAGGGCGCTTGACCCCCTTGATCCGCCCCATCCGCAACAGGGCGGACCCCATGGTCGCCCCGGTGTTGCCGGCACTGATCATCGCCGACGCACGACCGTCGCGCACGGCTTCGGCGGCTCGGACCAGCGAGGAGTCCTTCATCGTGCGCACGCTGGCGGCCGGGTCGGCGTCCATCGCGATGACCTCGGACGCCTCGATCAGCTCGAGGTCGCCGATCTTGTCTCGCAGCTCGGGCCGGCCGACCAACACGATCTCGACCCCGAGTTCGTCGACGGCCGCGTGCGCGCCCGCGATGATCTCGTCGGGCGCATGGTCGCCACCCATCGCGTCGATGGCGATCGGGAGCATGGCCGGGCTACTCGACGTCGATGGCCTGGCGACCGTGGTACCAGCCGCATTCGCCGCACACCACGTGCGGGAGCTTGGTCGCGCCACATCGTGGGCACAGGCTGCGGCTGGGCGCGGTCAGCTTCCAGTTGGCGGCCCGCCGGCTGCGGGTCTTTGCCTTGGAGGTCTTTCGCTTCGGAACGGCCACTCGTCGGTCCTCGTCAATCAGGTCACGGGCGCGACGGTGCGCCCAGAAGAACCGACACGCTAGCCAGCCCTGCAGTGCAGGCCCAATCCCGCCCGCAGCCAGGTCATCGGCGGTGGGGTCTTCGGCGGTGGTCGTGGCGTTCGTGGCGATGCCAGGTGTCGTCCATCGGTGGCCCGATCCAGCCGGGATGGTCGGGGTCGGTCAGGTGGAACACCGGTCGGTGGTCGACCATCTCGATCCGGGCGAGGTCGGCGTGGATGAGCACGTGGTGGAACCGACACAGGAGCACCAGGTTGTCGACGTCGGTTCGGCCGCCGTGTTCCCACCAGATGACGTGGTGGGCGTCGCAGAAGCGGTGCGGCCGGTCACAGCCGGGGAAGGCGCAACCGCCGTCGCGGACGGTCAGGGCGCGGCGTTGCGGACGGTTCGCGTAGCGGGCGCTGCGGCCGAGGTCGAGCTCGTCGACCAGGCTGCCGTCGGGGTCGACGAAGCGGGCGCTCTGACCGGCGACGGCATCGGCGAACACGAGACGAAGGTGGTCGGCGTCGGCGGCCCACCGCCGGGCGAGCCGGGCCGGGACGAAGGCCCCGCCGGGCAGTTCGAAGCGCGGGGCGACCTCGGTGCGGTCGTCGATGACCACGAACGCGGGCTCGCGACGGGTCGTCGAACCCGGAGCTGCGGCACCCCGGCCACACAGGTTGGCGAGGGCTTCGGCTCGTCGGTTCGAGTCGGCCCGCCACGGCAGGCTGCCGTCGGCTTCGACCGGTTCGGCGGCACGGATCTTGGCCATCTCCTCGTCGAACGCCGCCAGCAATGGGATGCCGGTCTCGCCACAGAGGTCGCCGCGGAGCCGAACGCGGTCGCCCACCGGGCTGGCGTGCAGGGTGTCGGTGGTGGGGTCGTCGGGTGCGGGCCCGTCGGGGTCGACGACCTCGAGCCAGTGCTCGACGTCGGCGGCGAGCTGGTCGAGGGGCTTGTGCGTGGCGGCATCGACGAACATCGCCTGGGTGAACACGTCGAACAACCGCCTCGTGCGGGGGTTGAGCGCCCGTGCGATGACCCGCGCGGCTTCGATCGGCACGTCGCCGGCCCGCATGGCGGCGTCGAGCAACGGAAGTTCGGCCAGGGTGTTGGCGAGAGTGGCACGCCGTCCGGCCTCACGGCGAGTGGTTCCGGTGGCCGCGACCAGCCAACCCGACATCGATGCCACTCCGACCTCACGCAGGTTGTCGATCGTCGCGAACTCGCGCAGGTCCCGGCAGAACAACGCTTCGAGCATGGTGCGCACTCGATCGAGATCACGCAGCGCATCGGCCCGCTCGTCGGCTCCGACATCATCGAGACGCAGGTGCCCGAGCGCGGCGACGGCGTTCATGGCGTCGGCGATCAACGCACTGCTCAACTCGCCCGCCCCGCGACCCGGATCGCACCCGGCGTCGGCCGAGTCGGCCACCCGAACTCCCGGCTCGTCGATCAACGTCATACCCCCATTCTGCCGAGGGGGTGTGACACTCATGCGAGGGCGGCGTCAGCTCAGATCGAGATCGTCGAGGGCGGCCCAGCGTGGGTCGCGGAGCGGCTCGGCGTCCGGGTCCGGATCGGTCGCCGGTTCGGCGGGATAGAGCTCGGGAACCGGCCCCCGGCACTCGTCGCTGCACAGCGGCGCGACGGGCAGGTCGAGCAGGACGGCCTCGCGGATGAGCGGTTCGAGATCGATGTCGTCGCCCTCGAGCGGAAACGTGTCCTCGTCGCCGAGTTGTGAATACACCTCGCGGACCTCGGCGGTCTCGGTGCCACCAACAGGTCCCAGGCAGCGGCGACAGGATCCGACCCATTCGTAGGTCACGGTCCCGGACACCGCGATGCTGTCGCCGAGCGAGTCGAGGACTGCGTCGAAGCTCAGCGTCGAGCCGTCGGGCACCGAGCTGTCGCTGAGCGAGAGTTCTGCGGCACGCATCGTGCGCGAGACCTCCTTCTGCTCACCCGGGGTACGCAGAAGCTCCGCGACGCGTTCGGACAAGCTCACAGGAGCGCCTCGATCAGGGTGGGCCCGGGCTCGGCGAAGGCACGGTCGAGCTCCGTGACGAGCGCCTCTGCGGTGTCGACCGAGACCGATGGCACCCCGAATCCGCGACCAACGGACACCCAGTCGATCGCGGGCTGGTCGAGCTCCATCAACCGTTCGGACGCAGGACCCAGACTGGCGCCCGAACGCTGGAGTTCGACCTGGAGGATCCGATACGCACGATTCGCACACACCACGACGGTCACGTCGAGCGATTCTCGTGCCATGGTCCACAGCGCCTGGAGCGTGTACAGGCCGGACCCGTCGGCCTGCAGCGCGACCACCGGCCGGTCAGGACAGGCGACAGCCGCACCCACCGCGCAGGGGAGCCCCTGGCCGATGGCACCGCCGGTGAGACCGAGCATGTCGTGAGACGGCGCGGCCGCCGACATTCCGAGCCAGGGATTGCCGCTCGTCGCCGCCTCGTTGACGACGACCGCGTGCTCGGGCTGGGTCGCCGCCAGAGCGGCACCGAGGGTCTTGGTGCTCAGCCCGCCGCTCGGGCGCGGCGGCCGCTCGACCGCGATCGGCGTGAACGCCGCAGCCCCGACGCGGTCAGCGATCTCCCAGAGCGCAGCGGCCGCAGGGTGGCCCCCGGCGCTGACCCCGATGACCTCGCAGCCGCCCGGAAGCAGGCGACTGGGCTGGTCGGGGTACCCGAAGAAGGACACCGGCGCGTCCGTGCCGACCAGCACCGCGTGTTCGATCGCGCCGAGTGCCTCGATGGCCATCTCGGGGAAGTACGGAACCGCGCGGATCGTCGGCAATCCCCCGCCACGTTCGATGCGAGACGAGAACATCTCTGCCCACACCGCAGCTCCGGTCGCGGCTGCGATCCGCGACGCCGCGCGCACACCGGCGTCGCACAGCCCGTCGCCTCCGACGATCAGCGCGGTGGTGGTCGGCGAGGTCGAGAGTCGGTCGATGGCCGCGGAGACAGCGACCTCGTCGATCGATTCCACTCGGTGCGCGACCGGCGTGGGCGGCGCGGCGATCGTGGTGCCGGTCCACGCGAGGTCTTGCGGCACCACCACCGTCACCACGCCGGCGGGCGGACCCGTCGCGGTCGCGATCGCCGATTGCACGACCGTGGCGAGATCGTCGACGGAGGCGGGTGTCACGACCGACCCCACCGCGCCGGCGATGGCGTCGATGTCGCTCGTCAGCGGGGCGTCGGCGCCTCGGTGCCAGGTCGCATGGTCGCCGACCAGGTTGACCACCGGGCTGTGAGCGCGTCGTGCGTTGTGCAGGTTGGCGATGCCGTTGGCCAGCCCGGGTCCGAGGTGCAACAAGGTCAGTGCCGGGCGCCCGGTCATCCTTCCGTAGCCATCGGCGGCGCCGGTCACCACTCCTTCGAAGAGGCCGAGCACGGGCCGGATGGCGGTGTTGCGATCGAGTGCCGAGACCAGGTCCATCTCGGTGGTGCCAGGGTTGGCGAAACACACCTCGACCCCGGCATCGAGCGCGGCTTCCAGCAGCGAGTCTGCACCGTTTGGAGTGTCGGCGCTCATGCCCGTGCCTCGACCGCGAAGCCCTCGGCCCGCAACCTCTCGACCACCCGTGCTCCGTGGGTCGAGTCGCGCGTCTCGACGACGAGCTCGATCTCGGTGAGCCGGGCTGAGTGGGTCGAGAACGCACGCTGGTGGGTCACCTCGACGATGTTGGCGCCGGCGTCGCCGACCGCGGCGGTGAGGCGACCGAGTGAACCGGGACGGTCGCTGACCTCGACGTGCAGCCGCGAGAGTCGTCCAGAGCGAACGAGACCACGCAGGATCACCGACGACAGCAGGCGGAGGTCGATGTTGCCTCCGGTCACCAACAGCCCGACCCGCTTTCCGGCGAACCGCTCGGGGTACTCGAGCAGGGCGGCCAGACCCGCGGCACCGGCGCCCTCGACGACGACCTTCTCGATCTCGAGGAAGAGGGCCACCGCTTCTTCGATGCGGGCCTCGCTCACGGTGATCATGGCATCGACATGGGCCTTGATCAGCTCGAGCGGAAGGACACCTGGGTGCGGGACGGCGATGCCCTCGGCGATGGTCGGGCCCCACTCGTCCTCGGGGAGCGGCGTCGCCAGCCCGAGTGCCAGACCGACTGCGGAGTGGAGCTCGCTCTCCACTCCGATCACCTCGCAGGAGGGGGCGAGCTCGTCGACCACGACGCTGACACCGGCGATCAGTCCCCCGCCGCCCACCGGCACGAGCACCGCGTCGAGGTCGGGTGCCGCAGCCAGGAACTCGAAACCGGCGGTCCCCTGGCCGGCGATGATCTGCGGGTCGTCGTACGGAGCGACGAACGTGAGACCCTCGGCGTCGGCCAGCCGACGGGCCTCGGTGGCTGCTTCGGCGAGATCGTCGCCGTGGAGGACGACGCGCGCACCGAGGTGCTCGGTGCGCGCGACCTTGATCAAGGGGGTGTCCGCCGGCATCACGATGGTGGCCCGGATCCCGAGCAGCGCCGCGTGATGGGCCACCGCCTGAGCGTGGTTGCCGGCCGACATCGCGACCACCCCAGCCGAACGCGACGCCTCGTCGAGCGATTCGAGCTTCACCCGCGCGCCTCGCTCCTTGAACGAGGCGGTGAACTGGAAGTTCTCCAGCTTGAGCACCACGTCGGCGCCGGTGATCTGTGAGAGCGTGCGGCTCCGCCGACACGGCGTGTCGACGATGTGGCCACGAAGGACGTCGGCTGCCCGCTGGACGTCGCCGATGGTGACGGCGTCGGACACCGACACAGCGATCAGATGTCTTGGTCGAACACCGACGAGCCCGGCCCGACGGCATCGGGTGGCAAGGACGCGTCGGGCGCGGTTCGGGGCATCTCGCCCGATGCATCGGACGCACCCTGGAGCTTGGCTCGACCCGACTCGACCATCTTCATGGTGCGCTCGAGGATGATCTCGAAACTGGCCAGCCGCTGGTCGCAGAAGTCCTCGGCCTCGTTGCGCAGCTTGCGGCTCTGCTCCTGGGAGCGCTCGACGATCTTGCGGGCACGGTTCTCGGCCGCCTTGACGACCTCGGTGCGCTGCACCATGCGCTCGGCGCGGGCACGAGCCTGGTCGAGGATGTCATCGCCCTCACGCTTGACCTTCGCCAGGAACTCCTCCCGTTCCTTCAAGAGCCAGCGGGCGGCGCGCAGTTCATCGGGGAGCCGTTCGATCGCTTCGTCGAGGATCTCGAGCAGTTCCTCCCGGCTCACCATGACCGACGTCGACAGGGGCATCGGTCGGGCTCCGTCGATCTGGTCGCGGAGACGCCCCAGCAGCGTTTCGACCTGCGGTGCCTCATAGGGCGACTGACCGGGCTTCGGACGACGGGGCTCGGCCCGAGCAGGTCGCGGCTGCTTCGGTCGCGGCTGCTTGGGTCGTGGGGGACGTTCTCCGCCGCCCGGTGCGGCCGGATCGAATGGTTCGCTCATGAGTAGAACTCCGCCAGTCTCTTGCCGACCGGCGACGGCACCATCGAGGTCACGTCGCCGCCGAACCGGGCAATGTCGCGGATGAACTTCGAGGCGAGGAAGCTGTGCTCGGACGCCGAAGGGATGAACATGGTGTCGACGCCCGAGATGGCGTGGTTCATCTGGGCCATCTGGAGTTCGGTCTCGAAGTCGGACACCGCTCGCAGGCCCTTGATGATGAAGTCCGTGCCCTCCTCCTTGGCGAGGTCGACCACCAGCTTCGCGAACATCACGATCCGAACGTTGGGCAGGTGGGCACAGCACTCGTTGAGCATGTCGTGGCGAGCTTCCATGTCGAACAGCGGCTCCCCCTTCTGGGGGTTTCGCATCGCAGCAACCACGACCTCGTCGAACAACCGCGCGGCCGTCTCGATGATCTCCATGTGTCCGTTGTGAATCGGATCGAAGGATCCGGGGTACAGAACGCTGGTCAACCGGTGTCTCCTGGTGGTGGGCTCGGTGCGCGCCGGGCGAAGGTGACCACGGTACCGCCGTGGGTCTTGTGCCTCACGTTCGACCACTGATCACCGAGCGCAATCTCACGATCGGACTCGACCACCAGCCATTCGGAGGCGATCCCGTCGAGGAGGCTCGTCCACCCGTCGAAGGCGTACGGCGGGTCGGCGATCACGAGGTCGGCCTCGCCCCGCCAGGTCGAGGCATCGGTACCGACGATGACGGCGCGGTCGTCCACGCGGGCACGGGCGAGGTTGGCCTCGATGAGCTGCCGGGCACGGGCCGAGCGCTCGACGAAGGTGCATCTCGTCGCTCCTCGACTCAGGGCTTCGATGCCCATCGCTCCCGTTCCGGCGAACAGATCGACCACGTTCCAGCCCTCGACGCCACCGAGGCTGAACAGCGCGTTGAACACCGCCTCTCGCATTCGATCGGAGGTGGGCCGGATCTCATCGCCGTCAGGCGCTTCGAGCTTGACCCCCTTCGCCGTCCCGGCCACGACCCGCATGTCTGAGAACCTACGGCGCCCGCCCCGAAATCCCTGGGCGGGCGTAAGGTCATGAGGGATGGTCGATGTTCCCGACGTGATCACATGCATCGACTGTGGAGAGCGCTGCCACCTGATCTCGTATCCACCCGAGGAACGCGGGTGGGAACCGGGTGACCTGACGGTGTACCGCTGCTCGGGGTGCCTCGACCGTTGGGACCTGATCGTTCCCGACGAAGACGATGCCCGAGGTGACGACTATCCGATGTCGTAGCTCCGGCCGATGTCGAGGCTCCGGCCGATGCGGACATCAACCCTTGAGGAGGAAGTCGGCTTCGTCGGGGTCGAGGAAGAGGCTGATCTCGTCGACCATGGTGCCGGACAGTCCCTCGCCCACCATCTCGATGGCGGCCTCACGAGCTCGTTCGACCCAGTCCTTGTCGCGCCGGAGCGAGGCCAGCTTGAGATCAGACCGGCCCTTCTGGCGCTCGCCCATGATCGAGCCTTCGCCTCGGATCTCGAGGTCGACCTCGGCCAGCTCGAATCCGTCGTCGGTCCGGACCAGCGCCGCAAGCCGCTCGTTCTCCTCGTCGTCGGCGGTGGGCGCGACCAGATAGCAGTACGACGCCGTGCCCGACTGTCGGCCGACGCGCCCGCGGAGCTGGTGGAGCTGCGCGATGCCGAATCGGTCGGCATCGAGGATCACCATGACCGTTGCGTTCGGGACGTCGACGCCGACCTCGATCACGGTGGTGGCGACGAGCACGTCGAACCGACCGCTGCGGAACAACTCCATCGTCTGTTCCTTCTCGGCCGAACCGAGACGCCCGTGAAGGAGGCCGACCGACAGCCCCCGAAGTTCATCGTTGGACAGGCGCTCGTGCGTCTCCTCCGCAGATGCCGCCTCGAGCTTCTCGGACTCCTCGATCAACGGACAGACGACGTAGGCCTGGCGCCCGGCCGCCACCTCGGTCCGGACGCGTTCCCAGACCGCGGCCTCATCGGCCTCGACCCGGGCCCACACGGTGTCGACCTTGGTCCGCCCCGGCGGCTTCTCGCCGAGGATCGACACATCGAGGTCGCCGTAGACGGTCATCGCCGCCGTACGCGGAATCGGGGTGGCGGTCATGACGAGCACGTCGGGCACGGCAACTCCTCCTGCCTTGTCCCGCAGCGCAGCTCGTTGCTCGACACCGAACCGATGCTGTTCGTCGATCACAACCATGCCGAGCGACGCGAAGTCGACGCCCTCCTGAATCAGCGCATGCGTCCCGATGACGATGTCGATCTGCCCCGACGCCAGCTCGGCGAGAACGCGCTTGCGGGCCGACGGGGCCGTCTTGTTGCTGAGTGACGCGACCGTCAGCGACCGCGCGAACAGGGCTGCGTCGTCGGCGATGGTGAAATCGGCGAGCAATGATCGGACCAACACGGCGTGTTGCTCAGCCAAGACCTCCGTCGGCGCCATGAATGCGGCCTGGTGCCCACCCTCGACCGCCAGGAGCATGGCGCTGACGGCCACCACCGTCTTTCCGGCCCCGACGTCGCCCTGGAGCAGCCGGTGCATGGGGACCGAGCGGGCCATGTCGGATCGGATCTCCTCGATCGTCCGCCGCTGATCGCCCGTCAGATCGAAGGGGAGCTTGCTCCAGAAGCGCTTCATCAGCTCGCCCGGCACCTCGTGGGCCACCCCGACCTCGGACCGCTCGATCGCGGCCTTGCGGAGCACCAGAGCCAGCTGGACCCGCAGGAGCTCGTCGAAGACCAGACGACGTCGAGCCGCCGCCTGCTCTGCCATCGACGACGGCTCGTGGATCGACTGCGTCGCTGCCTGCCGGTCGATGAAGTCCCACCGGTCGAGCCATCGCTCGGGCAGCGGATCGATCAGGCCGCGCCCGCCCCGCGCCGGGTCGACCCGACGCAGCATCTCGGCGATCCAGGCGGCGATCTCCCACGTGTTGACCTTGGCCTTGCCCGACTGCGGGTAGATCGGCACGATCCGTCCCGTGCGATCGCCGATCAGGTCGACCTCGGGGTTCGTCATCTGACGCCGGCCACGGTAGGTGTCGACCTTTCCCACGAACACCGCCTCGGTGCCGGCGGGAAGCTGTCGTTCCCGCCAGGTCTGGTTGAAGAACGTGATTCGCAGGTGACCGGTGCCGTCGCTGATCTCACCTTCCACCCGACCGCGTCCTCGGCCGCGACCGGGAACCGACGAGATGCTGCGGACCTTCGCCAGCACCATCGCCTCCTCACCGATGACGATGTCGTCGATGCTGAGTTGTCTGGTCCGGTCGAGGTACCGACGCGGGTAATAGGTCAACAGGTCGAAGAGCGTCTCGATCCCGAGGTGGGCCAGCGCCTCGGCCTTCTTGTCACCGACGCCGTTCAGCCGGGTGACCGGTTGGTCGGCGAACCACTGGAGATCCAGCTCGCCGTTCACGACTACTCGATGCCGAAGAGGTAGGGGTAGAGCGGCTGTCCCCCGTGGTGCACCTCGGCCTCGACGTCTGGGTGGTGCTCGGCGAGCCACTCGGTGATCTTGCGAGTGTCGCCGGTCGACGCATCCTCGCCCTCGATCACCGTGATGATCTCGTGGTCGGAGGTCACCAGCGCCGCGAGCACCTCGCAGGCTGCGTCGACGACCGAACCCTCGACGGCAACGATGCCGCCGGGACCGATGCCGAGGTAGTCGCCCTCGGCGATCGGGCCGACCTCGCTGCTGGACTCGCGCACCGCCTGGGTGACTTCGGCCGCCACCACCGATGCCGCCATGTCGGCCATCGCCTCGTGGTTGCTGTCGGCCACGGCCTCGGGGTCGTACGCCAGCAGTGCAGCGAAGCCCTCGGTCACCGATCGAGTGGGGACGACCCGGACGGTCTTGACGGTGAGCTCGTCGACCTTCTCCGCGACGGCGATGATGTTCTTGTTGTTGGGAAGGATGACGACGTGGTCGGCTCGGACGGCCTCGACGGCATCGAGCAGCTGCTGGGTCGATGGGTTCATCGACTGCCCACCGGTCACCACCTTCTGCACCCGCAGGCTGTGGAAGATCCGCCTGATGCCGTCGCCGGTGGCGACGGCCACGACGCCGCAGCCGACCGGATCGTGGGGCGGGTCGTCGGGCTCGGCCGCCGCGGCCTCGCGCACCCAACGTTCCTCCTCGACCTCCTCGAACAAGTCGGTCACCCTGATCTGGCGTGGCCGACCGATCTCGATGGCGGCCTCGATCGCAGCACCGATGTCGTCGGTGTGGACGTGGCAGTTCCAGATGCCGTCACCGCCGACGACGACGATCGAGTCGCCCAAGCCGGC
>Ga0307380_10010248_pt1 | contig 11819 bp, 8 predicted proteins | sample UN3MG_FD_202239 | JGI IMG/M metagenome (GOLD analysis project Ga0307380, IMG submission 202239) | Soil microbial communities from Risofladan, Vaasa, Finland - UN-3 | ecosystem: Environmental > Terrestrial > Soil > Coastal area > Acid sulfate soil | place: Finland: Risofladan, Vaasa | collected... | reverse complement strand
CAGACCACCACCAGCACCGTGGCCATCGCCCTGGAGAATGCGCGCCTTTACGAGTCTCTGGAGCGGGAGGCCCGTCAGGTCCAGCAACTCAGAGACTACAGCGAAAACATCATCGAATCGATCAGCGTCGGGCTCCTGGCCAGCAACCTCGAGCGGAGAGTCGAATCCTGGAATTCCGGCATGGAGAAGCTTTATGGGCTGCCGCGTGCCGAGATTATGGGGAAACGATTGGAGGAAATCTTTCCGGCCGAGCTGCTTGCGGAGCTGGCTCAGGATGGCGAGCCGCGGCGCACGCTCAATCTCTATAAATTCCCCCTGCGGACGGCGGACGACCGGCACCTGATCGTCAACGTATCCACAACGCCGTTGTTCGGCAAGGACAACGAGGTCATCGGGCGCCTGCTCATCTTCAACGATATCACCGAGCGGGTGGACCTGGAGAACCAGTTGATCCAGGCGGAGAAGCTCTCTTCCATCGGCCTGCTGGCCGCCGGTGTCGCCCACGAGGTGAACACTCCGCTGGCGGTGATTGCCTCCCAGGCGCAATTGCTGATGAGGCAGGGAGTCGCGGACGAATCCCAGGGACGGACTATTGACAAGATTATTAAACAGTCGTTTCGGGCATCCGAGATCGTCAACAAGCTGCTGAAGTTTTCCAGGGTAAGCGGAAGTGAATATGCCGAGCTCGACCTCAACAAGGTGATTCGCGAGACGCTCTCACTCGTGGATCCCATGCTGCGAGCTTCGAAGATTTCCTTGAACGCGCAGCTCTCATCCTCGGTGCCATCTGTTTACGGCAATCAGGGAAAACTTCAGCAGGTTTTCATGAACCTGATCATGAATGCCCGCGACGCCATGCCGCGCGGAGGCGAACTGACCCTGGCTACCGAGTGTGAGAATTCCTCCGTCCACGTGGAAGTCACGGATAACGGCGTGGGCATCCCGCCCGACAACCTCGCCAAAATCTTCGACCCCTTCTTCACCACCAAGGGGACAAGCCGCGGGACGGGGCTCGGCCTCGCGGTGACCTATGGGATCATCCGGGAGCACTCCGGGAAAATCCAGGTGCTGAGCGCGGTGGGGAGGGGGACCACCTTCAAGCTGGAGTTCCCCACGGCAAGGAAAGCTGTGAATGTCGCCTAAGGGTTCCATCCTCATTATAGATGACGAACAGGAAATTCGGGAAAGCCTGGAGCAGCTCCTGGTGCTGGACGGCTACCAGGCGCTGACCGCTTCCACCGCCGAAGAGGGTCTGAAGAAGGTTGGTGAGCGCGTCTTTGACCTTGCCCTATTGGATATCAGCCTGCCGGACCGCAACGGTCTCGAGGTTTTGAAGTCCATCAAGCGCGACAGCCCCGAGACCGGCGTGATCATGATTACCGCCTACGATTCCAGCCAAATGGCCTTCCAGGCCTCCAAGGAAGGCGCGGAAAGTTACATCACCAAGCCCTGGGACAACTCCAAACTTCTGCTGGAAATCCGCAACGTCCTCGACAAGTCCCGCCTGCAGGTTGAAAACGTCCAGCTCCGCCGCGCCTTGAAGCGCTTCGGCCTGCCCAACATCGTCGGCAAGGGCGAGCGGATTCAGCGCGTCCTCGACCTCATCACTCAGATTGCCCCCAGTCGCGCCACGGTGCTCATCGTCGGGGAGAGTGGAACGGGAAAAGAGCTGGTGGCGAAGACCATCCACGCCACAAGCCCGCGCGCCGACCACCCCTTCGTCCCCGTCAACACGGGCTCGATGCCGGTGGACCTGCTGGAAAGCACACTCTTCGGACACGTCAAGGGTGCGTTCACTTCTGCCTTCGCCACCAAGCGCGGCCTCTTCGAAGTGGCCGACCAGGGGACCATCTTCTTCGATGAGATCGGGACGGTGGGCGTTGAAACCCAGGCGAAGCTGCTGCGTGTCATTCAGGAACGCGAGTTCATGCGCCTGGGCGGAACGGAAACCATCAAGGTCGACGTCCGAATCCTCGCCGCCACGAACTCCGACCTGCGGAAGCTCGTCCAGGAGAACAAATTCCGCGAGGACCTCTTCTACCGTCTTGACGTCATCACCGTCCCCTTGCCCCCGCTGCGCGAACGGAAGGAGGACATCCCCCAGCTTGCGGAGCACTTCCTGAAGAAGTTCTCCAAGGAAAACGGTCGTGAGGGCCTGGCGTTCTCCCCCGAGGCCATGAAAATAATGATGGATTACGATTGGCCGGGCAATGTTCGGGAACTCGAAAACGCCGTCGAACGCGCGGTGGTTCTTTCCTCCGGACCTGACCTGGGACCTCAGCTCCTTCCCGAACAGCTTTCTCAAGACGGCTCGCACGTTTCGCGCCCCTTCCCCTTCGAAGAGATCGAAGGCCGGACGCTGTTTGAGATCCTCGAATCCTGCGAGCGGCGCATCATCCTCGACATGCTCGCCCGCACCCATTGGAGCCAGACCGAGGCCGCCGAGCGCTTCCGCATTCCCCTCTCCACCCTCAATCAGAAGATCAAACGCCTGCAAATCGACGTCAAACGCCGCCGGGAAGCGTAGTCCTCAGGACGAAGTTCATCCGGTAAGTTCGCGCCTGCGGGTGGAAGTCTTTCTTGATCAAACCTTCAGGAAGATCTTGCGCTTGTAGAGCCAGTAGCAGAGATACCACATCACCAGCAGCGCGCCGCAGGACTCGGCGACGGGCTGAAGGTCGCCCGCAAAACTGAAGCCGCCGGTGAAGGGCGCCAGCCATCGCATGATCGGTTCGCGAAGAAGGAAGCCCAGCGAATAGATGAAGATGGAGTTCATCCCCACCACGACCAGCGGGAAGAAGGGTTTGCGAATGTCCCAGACTTCGATCAGAACCACAAACAGGAGCATCATGAACAACACCCAGCCCGTGCTGTACAGGGTGAAGGAAGCCGTCCAGAGGCGCTTGACGTTGGGGACCAGCAGCGACAGTCCCAACCCGCCGGCGAACGCCGCCACCATGGAGATGGCCAGGATTCTGAGCTTGTCCGTCCGCGGCTTCTCGCTCATGAGCAGCATTCCGGTCCAGGCGCCGAACAGCGTGGTCACGGTGCTGCTGATGAAATTGATGGTCACGTAGTAGCCGGGATAGTTGTATCCCAGCAGGGCCTTGTCAATGACCGCGCCGATGTTGCCGGTTTTCGAGAACGCTCCCTCGGGACCGGGGAAAAGGAAGAAGAGCGCAGTGTGGAAGGCGAGTATCAAACCGGCGGCAATCGCCTGCCGGCGGAAGGGCAGTCGCAACAGCAGGTAGGCGAAGAAATAGGTTAAGGCGATCTGCGACAGGACGTTGATGAGCTGAAATTGCAGCCGCTGGTGCGACACGATGATCAGGAACTGGCTGAGGAGGATCAGCTTCAGGGCGCGAACCGAAACGTGATTGAAATTCTGGCGATCCGTGGCGCCCAATTCCCTGCGCCTTGCCAAAGCGAAGGGCATGGCCACGCCCACCATGAACATGAACGCGGGTTGGATCATGTCCCAGAACATGCCGCCCTCCCACGCAACGTGCTCAAACCAGGAAGCGATTCGGCCGTAGGTGGGGTGATGGAGCAACGCTCCGAAACCGAACCCTTCTGCGGCCAAGGTGATCATGATGAAACCGCGAAAGGCGTCCAGGGCAAGGTAGCGCTTCTCTGACCCGGTCTTGACGATCACCGGGTCTGAAGTCCCGAGATTTCCCTGGGAAGTTTGGGCGGCGGTGGTCGTTGCCATGGCGCGGGATTCTAGCACGAAACCGAATCAGAAAGTCCCGCCGCTTTTGAGGTTTGGGCTTTCGGCGCGACCCCTGGATGCGGTTCCCGTCTGTCGGAGACTTGATCGTGACCAGGCGTTCAAGGAGAGGGGAAAGGCTTGGCCTTGGTGTCGGGCGTGGTTCGTCAGCCGAAAAGCACGCTCCCGATGGTCTGAAACTGCCGGGTGCCGATAAACAGCATCAGCATCAGGCTGGCGTTGTATGCCAGGTGGAGGACGAAGCTGGGGGCAAACGAGCCCGTCAATCCCCGCGCCAGGGAAAAGACCACCCCTACGAAGAAAATCAGGAGCACGTGGTTCCACGCGCCCCAGTATTCCGAAACGTGGAGGGCGGCGAAGAGCACCGCGGTGGCCGCTACGGCGAACCGGAGGCCCACGCGCTGCTCAAAGAAGCGAAAGAGGACTCCGCGGAAAATCAGCTCTTCCATGAACGGGGCGATGAAGATGGCGAAGGCGCCGATTACGTATGCGGCCTGGGGAGAACTGAACAGGCGCTGCAGCGGGTAGGTTTCGCTGTAAGGAAGGATGGGTGGAAACGCCAGGACCGCCAGAGCCAGCAGGACTCCTCCGCCGAAGTAGTTCGCCGCCGCCCGAGGGCTCAGGGCGCGCCATCGCAGCGCCTCCCAGAATGGCTGCCGGTAGTTCACGACGACAAGAAGGAAGATGTATGCAAAGACGAGCACGTGGAAGATCGTCTGCAGCGCCACCAGGAAGAAGGTGTCGTCGTAGAGAGTCTGCGACACCGCCTTCCAACCAAACAGCGGCCGGAGCAGCGCATAGCCGCCCAGCGCCAGGAAATTTGCGGCCACCAGTGCCACCACCGCGAAAATGATGAAGAGAAAAAGGTCACGCACGCTCCAGAGATTCTGCGGGAGTGTTGGCGCACTGGGGCGCGAAGATTCAACCCGCAGGTGGTCCTGCTCGACCATGGCGTCTTCCGGCCATCCAGCAGCCACTATCGCCCTCGCTCCCCGTCCGCCAGCGCCGCGGCGAGCAACGGAATCATCACCTCGTGATGTCCCGTCAGGGCATATCCGTGACTGGCGCCGCGCCCACCCTGGCGTCCTATCGTTGTGGGGCGAAGGACGACATTCTGCGTGGGTCGATAGTGTTGGATGAAGTCCATGTTGACAGTAGTGATGCCGCGTGGCGCGCGGCCCAAGTTTGCCGCCAGGCTCAGGCACTTCAGGAAGACCTCCGGCAGGACGACCGCCGAGCCCACGTTGAGATAGACGCCTCCGCCGTCCATTCGGCGGACGAGGGCGGCGAGCAGGCGGTAGTCGCGGTGGCTGGCGCCTCCCAGGGCGCGCGCGTCGATGGCCGGGTGATTGTGGATGATGTCCGTGCCGATGGCCACGTGTACGGTGACGGGAATTTTCCGGCGGTACGCGGCGGCAAGCAGGCTGTAACGTCGAAAGCGCGCGCCGCGATACCGGGCGAGGAACCGCCCCACGGCCTCGCCGATTCCCAGTCCCTCGAGGTCGCCTTTGGCGATGGCCTCGTTGATCAAGCGGCCGGTCTCTTCCGCCATCCCGAAATGCCCCCGCCCGAGCACCGCCGGGACGTCCTCCGAGGTTGCGCCTACGAGGGCGACCTCAAAATCGTGGATGAGCGCCGCACCGTTCATCGCCACGGCGGTGAGGTAGCCACGGCGCATCAAATCGATCAGAACAGGACTCAATCCGCACTTGATGACGTGGCCGCCCAGCCCCCAAATGATGGGTTTGCGTTTCCTTCGCGCGCGGCGCAGCGCCTCGATTACGGCGCGAAAGTCATTCCCGGCCAGAATCCGCGGCAGGCTTTCGACGAGTTTTGCAACCGAAGCCCTGTGGCGCAAGATGCCGGCGAAATCGCGGATCGTTACCTTGCTGGGCCGCGAGCGCAGCGGGAAGGTCCGCACGCGGTCAAGTTTGAGGGGCTGAATACGGTAGATGGTCATCGCGGGCACGACCTGGCGGAGGGGCGGGGTCTGGAATTCGCGATAATCACGGCGCCGAATCTGCGGGCTGCATGTCGTTGTTAAGCACGACCGCCAGCGCTTGGCCCGTGTAGGACTTCTTCACGCCCGCGGTTTGTTCCGACTCCCCCTGGGTTAGCTATTCCTTGTTAAGGCCACTCTGCAACAGCGCAACGACAGCGTCGACGATCTGCTTGAAACTCTCTCGGCGCAGCGTACCCGCTCTTCGCAAGATCAGGTCGGCATTGGCGGTGAACAGCTTTCCCGGCCGGACATAGCTCACCCTCTCGAGGCCGCCCTCGTCGAAGCCTTCGTCCGAAAGCGGGAGCGCGTGGGAATCGCCGTAGGGATTACTTGTGATCTGACACAGAATCCAGTCGCCGCGACCGGCATCTGCAAGCACCACCGCCGGACGCAATTTTGACTTTGACAAGTCAGAGAATGGAAATGGAACCAGTACTACGGTGCCGGCTGCAGGTGCGACCACGCTTCGTCCTCCTGGGAGCGGGACCAGTCCACGCTAAGCGCCGGCTCGCTGAGCAAGGCCGTCTCGTCCACAGGCAATTTCGGAGGGTCCTCCAGGATCGTGACGAGGGCACGCCGGGCATGGGGAAGCGTTACGTCCTCGAGCAGCCTGACGCGACCTTTTTCATCGACTATTGCTTCCACGGTTCGAACCATCTCATACCTCGCTCCTCAAGGTCTGGGTTGATTATACGCCTCAGGCGCGTAAAGGCCTGAGGCCCGTTCCGCCCCCGCGCTTCGATTCCGGTCTGCTCAAGACTCCAGGTCCAAACTCGCCGTTCCGTTCTTCAGCACCGCCGCCAGCGCTTGGCCGGTGAAGGACTTCTTCACGCGCGCCACGTCTTCGGGCCTGCCCTGGGCAACGATTCTCCCTCCGGCTTCGCCGCCCTCCGGCCCCAAATCAATGATCCAATCGGCTTGTTTGACGACGTCGAGGTGGTGCTCGATGATGATGACGGTGTTGCCCAGGTCTGTCAAGCGATTGAGCACCTCGAGCAGTTTCTTGACGTCGTCGAAGTGCAGGCCGGTGGTCGGTTCGTCGAGAATGTAGAGCGTGCGGCCCGTCTGCCGGCGGCTGAGTTCCTTGGCCAGCTTGATGCGCTGCGCTTCGCCGCCCGAAAGGGTTGTGGCCGGCTGCCCCAGGTGAATGTAGCCGAGCCCCACGTCCTCGAGCGTCTGAAGCTTTTGCCGGATCTGCGGAACGTTCTCGAGCACCGGCAGCGCGTCCTTCACCGTCGAGTCCAGCAGGTCGGCAATGGAGTTACCCTTGTACTTCACCGCCAGGGTCTCGGAATTGTAGCGGCGCCCGCGGCAGACTTCGCAAGTGACGAAAACGTCAGGGAGAAAACTCATCTCGATGCGGCGCATCCCGTCGCCCTGGCAGGCTTCGCAGCGTCCGCCCTTGACGTTGAAGCTAAAGCGCCCGGCGCGATAGCCGCGCTCGCGGGAATCGGGAAGCATGGCGAAGAGCTCGCGCATCGGCGTGAAGACTCCCGTGTAGGTGGCGGGATTGGAGCGCGGCGTGCGCCCGATGGGCGACTGGTCGATGATAATCACCTTGTCCATGTGCTCGGTCCCTTCGAGTGCCCGATGCGCGCCGGGCTCCTCGATGGCACGGTAGAGCTTCTTGGCCAGGGCGTGGTAGAGGATGTCGTTGACCAGCGTGGATTTGCCGGAGCCAGAAACGCCCGTCACCACGGTGAGCAGACCGAGGGGGAAACGGACGTCGATGTTCTTCAGGTTGTGGGCGCGTGCCCCGAGCACGGAGAGGAACTTGCCGTTCGTGGGGCGACGGGCGGCGGGAACGTGGATAGTTCGCTGGCCGCAGAGATAGTGGCCGGTGAGCGATTCCGGCGTGGCGGCGATTTTCTCCGGAGGCCCGGCGGCCACGAGATACCCGCCCTGCTTGCCGGCGCCGGGACCGAGGTCGATGACGTAATTGGCCCTTCGAATTGTCTCTTCGTCGTGCTCCACCACCAGCACCGTGTTGCCGAGGTCGCGCAGGCGCTCGAGAGTTTCCAGCAGCCGCTGATTGTCGCGCGGGTGCAGGCCGATGGACGGCTCGTCAAGGACGTAGAGCACGCCGCGCAGCTTCGAGCCGATCTGCGTGGCCAGGCGGATGCGCTGGCTCTCGCCGCTGGAAAGCGAAGCGGCGGAACGGCCCAGGCTCAGGTATCCCAGCCCCACGGCATTCAGGAATCCGAGACGCTCTCCGATCTCGTTCAGGATGCGGCGCGCCAGGATTTCCTCGCGGGGCTTGAGCTCGATCTTGGCGATCGCATCGCGCGCCCGGCTTACCGGCATGGCGGTGAAGTCGGCGATGGAGAGAGCCGCCACGGTCACCGCTAGGCTTTCCGCTCGTAACCGTTTGCCCTCGCACTTCGGGCAGGGGACAGCGGACATGTATTGGCTGTACCACTCGCGTGAATTCTCCGAAGAAGTCTCCGCGTACCATCGCTCGAGGAAGGGGATGATTCCCACAAAGCCTGCAGCGCGCGGACTCTCCGGATGTTTGCCGTAGAGGATGAAGTTCTGGACGCGGCGTGGGAAGCGGTTAAAAGGCGTCTTGAGGTCGAAGCCGAACTGCTCGGCGGCGCGGGCCACGCTGCGATGCAGATACGATGAACCACCGCCCGGGCCCAGTCCGCCTTCGAAGAGCGGTCGCGACCAGTCCACGATCACTTTCGCAGGGTCGAACGAGTACTGGCTGCCCAGACCGCGGCAGCCGTCGCACGCGCCGTAGACGCTGTTGAACGAAAACGATCGCGGCTCGAGCGCCGGGATGTTGATGCCACAGTGCACGCACGCCCACTCTTGCGAGTAGAGATGCTCCTCCCCGTTGACCACGGCGACCTGGACAATCCCCTTGGCGAGTTTCATCGCCGTCTCGAGCGACGAGTTCAGGCGGGATTCGATCCCCGGCTTGAGCAGTAGGCGGTCGACGACGACTTCGATGGTGTGGTTGCGCCGGCGGTCGAGCTTGATCTCTTCGTCGAGCTGTCGCAATACGCCGTCCACGCGGACGCGCACGAAACCTTCGCCGGCCAGTTGCTCGAACAGCTTCCTGAACTCACCTTTCCGCCCGCGGACGATGGGCGCCAGGATCATGATGCGCTCGGCGTTGCCACCGCCCTCGGTGCGTCCGTTTTCCACGAGCGCCATGATCGAGGAGACAATCTGCTCGACCGTCTGCCGGGAGATTGGCCGGCCGCAGCGGTGGCAGTGCGGCACGCCCACCGACGAGTACAGCAGGCGGAGATAATCGTAGATCTCCGTGATGGTGCCGACGGTGGAACGCGGGCTGCGGCTGGTAGTCTTCTGCTCGATGGAGATGGCGGGACTGAGGCCCTCGATCGAATCCACGTCCGGGCGTTCCATCTGGTCGAGGAACTGGCGGGCGTAGGAGGAAAGCGTCTGCACGTAGCGGCGCTGCCCCTCGGCGTAAATCAGGTCGAACGCCAGGCTGGACTTGCCGGAGCCGCTCAACCCCGTCACCACCGTCAAACTGTTGCGGGGGATCTCCACGTCGATGTTCTTCAGGTTGTGCTGGCGCGCACCGCGAACCGAAATCCTGTCGATCATTCGCCCTGAGCCCTACGGAGAGGAATTTCGAGATTAGGCCAACCTCCCATGCTAGTTGACTAACTGCAAGCGCGTCAAGCGGATTTGGCCGCGAGGAATCGCACAGTTTGCCTGTTTTGGCGAAGAGCTAATCTCGGTCGCCGCGCCGAGCGGCGAAAAGCCGCCTCCACTTTCACCTCGCTTGCCAAGCTCCCAACGCAGACCGATTTGGGCGCAAAAATGGGTTCGTTCTGCCCGAGAATGGGTTCGTTTTGCAGAATCAAAGTTAGCTCTGCCTTTTGTTTTCAATAACTTGGTGGGTTCGTTTTTGCATTTTAACGTCCCTTTGCTGTTTGCGCCCTTTTGGGCGGTTTGGGATTTGCGGAGCATCGCGCAATGCGTCCCGCTTGATGTAGAGACGGCCCGGTGGGCGGTCTGAGGGGTGAGACCTTCCGCCCGTCGTCTCTGCGTCTTTTTGAAACTCCCCTTGTGTTTTCATACACATAGCGGCTTTGCTTTTCGGATTTCGCTCATTAGGCGGCTTGCTCATGAGCGCCTCTTGAACCCGAGCAAAAGACACAAGGTTGTTGCCCCCCGGCGTCAGCCCTCGGCTTCGGCCTTTCAATTCACTATTCACAATTCACCATTCCGATCCCACCGCGGAGACGCAGAGGGCGCAGAGAAGACCTGTCTGCTTCCTTCTGACTCCTCTCATCCATTTCGACGCTATCACACGCGAATGCGACCATGGCGAACAGTGAGAACGGTGAGACAGTTTTTTTCAGCCTGTCCAGCCTCGGCGCGGAAGCCACAGGCCTGGTTCTCGGCCCATAAACCCGGACCGCAAGGAGTGAGGAGTCCTAGTGCCGTTCCAACTTGATCGGCCAAGGTTCGTCCGTCAACTGACGGACAAGGTCTCGGCAAAATCCTGGAAGTCGCCCCTCACCGAATTAGGGCCAGATAGTTGGAACGGCACTAGCCGCGTGCCGTGGGATGGAGGCGGTTCGTGATGAAGGCAGCTGCGCAGCCGACGATGACGCCCGCCACGGCGTCGGCGGTGTAGTGGTAGCGACCGTAGACGGTGGCGGCGGCAATGCTCGCGGCGGCGATCAGGAAGATGATTCCCGCGCGCGGCAAGTACTTGCGGAGGACGAGCGCCATCGCGGTCGTCGCCGCGACGTGGCCGCTGGGAAACAAACTTGCTCCCACGCCGTACTGCCCCAGGAGCCAGAAATTCGTTTTGCGGATCAACGGCGCCACCGCCGGGCCGGGAAGGTCGTTGAAAAGCTCGCGGGGCGGCGTGAGCGGGAAGAAAGGGTAGAGCACGTAGCAAAACAACGCCGCCAGAAGCACCGCGGTCCAGAAGTCGTCGATGGACCGTGGCCAATCGGGCGTGGTGAAGCTCGTCGTGCTTTCTTCTCGTCCGGCACTTCGACGCCAGCCCTCAGGGGCTGAAGCCCTCCCGATTATTCCCGACTTCGGTGTTGTTTCGGCACGACTGAAGTCGTGCCCTTTGGCGTTACCGGTTCGGGTGTGGTCCCCGCGAGCAAGATACAAACTACCGAGACCGAGAGGAACAAGCGGGTAGCAGAGGAAATAGGCAAACTCGAGATATCGCTGAAACCAGGGCGAACCGAGTTCGAGGAAACCTTCGACCCAGGGATTCTTCAGCAAGGCATCGTCCAGTTTCACGAAGAGATAGTCAAGGCGATGGGTGGGATCGGGGCGGAAGAACAGTCCGGACTCGCGGTAGGCAAGCAGAATCAGAAAGCAGGGAAGCCAATCGCGCAGCGTGACGAGGAGCTTGCTGCGTTCCGCCCTGCCGAATCTGGCAAGCGATATGACCACCGTGCTCGTGGCGAGGTTTAGCCCCAGAACCGTCAACCGCTCGTGGAGGGAAAGAGGGAAGAACAAGGACGCCACAACAATATAGGCCAGGTAGGCAAGAATCACTTTCTCAGCGAAACGCAAGCTTCGGGCCAAGTGAACCACCAGCGAGCTTCCTGGTACTTCCAGCGCCATGGTCGACGGCCGGGTCAAGTATGGACCTCCGCGCTCAAGAGTCCTTGCGGGGGAGTCGGTCTTCTCCCCCCCTTCGTTCCAACCCCGAGCGCCTGAGGGTCCAAACCTGCGGCCCGTAATAGTGTTTATTTGCAGTCGCTTATAAATGCCGATCCCGCTGCGCCGAATTGCATACTGCCACCTTTGGACTCCGGGTGTCCGAAAATATTGGCGCTCACGGCCGGCGATTCCTCACATCCCCCAAACCACACCACGAAGGAGGCCGCTCCCCTCGATGCTATAATGCGCGCGTGCGCCAGCGGATTGTCATCATCGAAGATGAAAAGGACATCGTCGAACTGGTTCGCTACAACTTGCGCCGAGAAGGGTTTGACGTCGAGAGTTTTGCGCGTGCCCTGGACGGCCTGGAATACCTCCGTCGACACCCCGCCCACCTGGTCCTGCTCGACATTATGCTTCCGGATGAGGATGGATTTGAAGTCTGCAAGCGGCTGCGCGCCGATG
>Ga0307380_10010245_pt1 | contig 11820 bp, 13 predicted proteins | sample UN3MG_FD_202239 | JGI IMG/M metagenome (GOLD analysis project Ga0307380, IMG submission 202239) | Soil microbial communities from Risofladan, Vaasa, Finland - UN-3 | ecosystem: Environmental > Terrestrial > Soil > Coastal area > Acid sulfate soil | place: Finland: Risofladan, Vaasa | collected... | reverse complement strand
TTCGGACGACGCGGAAAATCCGCTTATTCCGGTCGTCCCGTGTTCAACAAAGTCCCGAAAGGGACCGGCTACGATGCACCTTCCTTGCCCCACTTTTCTGTCCAAAGAATGGGGGGAAGTTCATCTTTTCCTTTCCGAATAGGCTCGTTGGGTGGCATTTGTATTGAGTTTTCTGCGTAATTGGACATAATCTTGTCAAAATCGCTAGCATTATAAAGTTTAATAAATTCATCAAATGACGCTTTGATAACAGCAACATCGGCCTCAACATTTACCTCGGGTTCCTTAGACACCTCTTTACCCTGCTTCTGGCAGGCAAAAGCAAAACAAAGCAGGCCGGCCAATGGAATGACACAAAGAAGCTTTTTCATTTTCCCCTCCTGACCTATTGTTTGTGGTTAAACCTATATCAAAGCGAAAAGGAGAAGTCAATTCGAGGAAGGCATACCCCTCCCCGTGTAACGCCGGTGTAACAGATTTTGCTAAAACTCGCCTAACTTGGCTTAATGGTGCTCAAAGGAAAACGTTGAAAAATATGGGTATAGGTGGCGGGGCCGACGAGACTTGAACTCGCGACCTCTGGCGTGACAAGATGGGCAGGAGGATTGATAATGGCAAGTGGGGATTCAATCCCGGCCAGAGTATTTCAGCGGCTCATACAAGGCCCGAAGGAACCGCTCACCCCTGTCCACTGCATCCTTCCCCTCAGGCTCGTCCTTCGGGAAAAGCCACATCTCTCCTCTCTTTTCCAGGACCTTAATCCTTCTCTTGTACTTCTCCATCATGATTGCCGGGATTCCTTTGAGGGATACGTAGTGGTATCGGAACTGCTTGTACGACTTCTCTCGATGATGGTGGATAGGTTTCCACTCTCTGCAGTACTTTGGGAATCCGTCTTCGAAGTTCGTTTTGACCTCGATACAATAAAGGAGCCTCGTTGGGTTCTCGGATTTAACGGCAATGTCAATCCTAGTTTGTTTGTGCGACCGTTCATCAGAATGTCTAGAAACGCCCTTAGCCCACTTGTATGGCAAATCATAAGAGTTGTGGACTGTTTTCCGGTACGTATCAGTCGGACCCAAGGCTTTTATGGCCTCATCGATGACATGAAAGAGGAACCACTCCGTAACGAGTCCGGCGGACGAACCTGGATTAAGATGTTCCCCCTTTATATATTCCTTGTATCTATCTCGGGGGATGCGAATCGCTCTCAGGAACTCTCTCCCCGCTTTAGTCGGGTCGGATTCATAAAGTGGATAGAGTCGCCTCCCGAACTGAACCAGAGCGTTATTAGTCCGCTGGAGGCCATCGAATAGGCCTGCTTGTAGCATTCCCGCAAGTGTCGGCATGATTTACTCGCTTCCGGAAGCCTTCTGTTTTGGCAAACGGCCCTCTTTTTCTCTTCGATGGTAGGTATCGGCCTCAGGACACCTATTTATGATGTTGTCCATATGCCAATAAGTTCGCCCACCAAAATCGAAATAAACCATCGGCGTTTTATAGAAATGCGACGTGTATCCGTGTTTATCGATGTGCTCCGCTAGTTCTATGAAGAGATGCAAATCGGCCTTCTCCCGGACGATGTATTCGTGCGGCCAAGTCTTCGCATACGTCTTAGCAAACGTCCAGGGCATGTCCTCAATGAATTGCACCAGCCTTTCTGGCAAATCGCTCAATTTGACACTCTTCCACTTTTATCGGAAATCGTCCTGATGTCCTTGATTTCGCCGCTAGCCAGCTTCGCAGAGAGCTTCAGGGCTTCTTCGTGGCTGTAGCCCGTTCTCTTGAGGCAAACGACCTCCAACCATTCCTCTGACTCAAGAGACGTACCAATCAGCGTTGGCGGCGTATCCTTCGGGACCCTAATTACAGTCATTATCCCTTCTTTGGAAGAAGCCCGATAGCCTCTTTGATTTGTTTGATGATGGAGTCCACGGCCTCACTTTCCTCAACGCCAAAAGGGATGAATAGGGGGACGTTAGGAGAACCATCATATTTGTCAAAAAATAACCTCGAAGGATTCTCAATCTCGAGGCTCTCGAGTGCGCGACGAAGCGAGGCCGTAACACCCCAACCCTTCTCTCTGACCTCTTTGATATTAAGCCACAGCGGCGTTTCTCGCCATCCTGCCCAGTAGGAGGCATTGAAGCGGATGAGACAACCATACCCGGAAATAAGGATATAGCGTCCGAACCAGTTTTCACCCGCTGTGGCTTTGAGACGTTCCACTGACCCAAAGCCCTCAGCCACCAATTTCTTTGTCACCTTATTCACGATACTGTTAAACTGGACGATTCGTCTTCCGATTTGGGTCGTCACTTCTGTTGGGGCGAGGGGAAGGAACGTCTCTTCGTCTTGCTTCTCGCAAAGACCCATCAGCTGTCTGACATCTGCCGCCGCCTCTGCATGTCCCTCCGCTTCCACGGCACGCAGGATATAGGATAGCACTATTCGCCAGCTCGTCACGCTTAGCCATGTGTCTTCGCTGAGCTTGACCATCCAAAATTCAGGGTTGACCTTCTGAGTGGCTGTAAACTTGCGACCATCCTCTTTGCACCGCCTCAAGACCTCGGCCCACAGAGTCTCCAACCTCTTTGCTGGTGCGACGAACACAAGCATGGATTGGGCATCTTTGGCAAGGTGCTTCAGGTACTTGCATGGCTGAGAGGCGGTCAACCCAGCCCAGAACTTCGCCTCAACCAGCAGGACCGTCTTGCCTGAAGTATTTATGCCCTTCATGTCCGGCTGGGATTCATCCTCTTCGGCACCTTGAGTGATGATAGTGATGTTTTCTTCTAGAGATATCCCAGCTTGCTCGAGGAACTTTAGGAGAGCTTTCTTGGCTGTCGGAGTCCTGTTAACAACATAGCCGAGGGACTCTGTGGCAATGTTTTCGACCTGCCCGGAGAATCTCTCGGCAACATGTCCCAGTAGTGTCTCGTTCTTCATAATGTAAGCTTCTTTCCTTATCCCTGACTTACATTCCGCGGATGGTCAAATGTGGTCCATGACGTAATATATGGGTAACACACGAGGGTTCGCGCGAACCAACGGAGCGCCACAACCGTGTCCGAAAAGTCTTCCATATCACACCTCTCCTCTCCTAATGTCCGTGGTTCAACCTTTATCAAAGCGAAGAGGAGAAGTCAATTCGAGGGAGGCAGGCTTCTCCCAAGAAATCCGTATGGACAAATTGCGGACAAAACCGCTATGAATGGCTCAGTTTAAGTAACTCAGGCTGAAAACAAGAAATCAAGAAAAGGGCTAAAAATAACGGGAAACCTTATACCGGAGGAGGGAATCGAACCCACACGGGCCTTGCGGTCCACTGGATTTTGAGCGCATCAGCTGACAAGGCAGGAAATAGGGGCACTTGTCGACTCTACTTGTCGACCTGGTGACAGGTTAGACGACGGAATCACGGACGGGTTCTCACGAAACGGAAAAATCCGTCTGACCAAAATGTGCCGGAAGGCCTCACTTCTTCTTGCTGGCTAGGTGGACGTATAGATAAAGAAACCCGGGAAGCGCCGGGATGGCGAAGAAATACACCTGCCTAAGCGCACCTGGAAAGGCGAGTGCCGTCACTAGAATGAGCAGGCATCCCCCCAGGATGAAGAGGGAGGCCGCAAGGTCCTTGAACCAGCCGACGACGCAACCCACGAACACCAGGAGGAATCCGGCACCAGTCAAATGCTCTGGAATCGTGCGCCCCTCGGTGATGTTTTCCACAATCCCGAAGAGCGCAAACAACGCGATAAGCGTGCCAAAGACTCGCGCGACCCAACGGACCGCTGAGACCGAAGGCCTGTCTAAAAAAGTGTTCATATCACGCCCCTCCTATCCTAATGTCTGTGGTTCAACCTATATCAAAGCGAAAAGGAGAAGTCAATTCATGGGGAGGCCAGACCTCTCCCCGTGTGCCAACTGTGTGCCAAAAAACGCCTAAACCCGCCTACTTCTGACTAACGGTGCGATATCAAGAAAATAGACTCACCGGGCAAATATCAGGGGAAAACTGGGAATTCCAGATAGCAGCGCTACGGGGATTCGAACCCCGGTCTGATGGCTGAGAACCACCTGTCCTAGGCCTCTAGACGATAGCGCCGTGAGGTGTAAAATAGCAGATTCATACCTGGTAAGTCAACGGCACTGGGAATGAGGTCAATCAATCCACTGCAATGATTTGTGCCGGAAGATTCCATCCTTCCAGCCTCAACTGGAGGAGGGACTCTCGGGGCGAAATCTCCTTGTCAGCCGTCCAGGTAATATCCCTCGATTCACCGGGAAGAAGGCTTAAATAGTTGTCGCTCCAGAAGCTCGGCAGTATCTCCTCCCCCCCTTTCCTCCCCATCCGAAGGGCCAGGAAAAAGACCGGGCCGGAGCTGATATTCTTCAGCCGCAATTTTACAACCGGATGACCGTCCTTTAGCTCGCGTTTGGCTGAGACCTTCAGATCAGCCCGGGGGAGAGTTGCAAGGAAACTAAAATTCCCTTCCCGAGATAGCCAGTAGAAGTTGTCCGATACCAGCTTCCCTTTGTCGCGAAGATAGAGAGCGGCGAACCCGTTTCCCTCGGGAATGAGGCTGTCCTGGCCTTCTTGCCGGATTTCCCGCAAAGAGAGAGCCGGAACCGCGGCCGCAGCCGAAAATTCTCCTGTCTTCCTGAATGTCCGGTCATAAAACTGTATGTGGGCTTCAAGGTTCTGTCGGTCTTGGCGAGTCGCATTTATAGCCCAAACAGTCCCGTCGACAAGATTGAGTTGGATATGGAGGGGCTCACAAGCTCTTTTCGCAAAATAGTACACGGCATTGGGCCGCAGGTACCAGTCATAGAGCTGCCAGACGAGACTGGGCCAGGCGGGATTCCCCTTCCAGAGAATCACCCCGGCTGTTCGCTCGGCGGCCTGGTTGACGGCTTCAAAGATCGCCCGGTAGTTTTCGGCGTTGACGAGCTAGGCCTTTAAGACGTAATCGGCGAGGTCTTTCGGCTCGCCATACCGCCGCCGGATCGCCGCATCGTAGAGGCTGTATTTCCCGTTGTCTTCGCAAGCGTCATGATAGCCCCAGTCGTGATTGAGTGGAAACTTGACCGCCGGGTCGGGCTCCTCCGGGAGGAACTCCTTCAGGCTTTCTAGGACCGGGACGGATGGAAGTCCCACCTCGTTCTTGAAGAGCCAGTCCTTCCCGCCATCGACAAGTCGATAATACTCTTTCGGATTTACCCAGGAGTAAGGCCCGCCGGAGTAGGTGCCAGCGGCTCTGTTGTCAGGCCAGGAGAGCCCCCATCCTTCAGGCGGAGTTCGGTATCCCGAGGAAGGGATAAAGGGACGGGTCCCATCCAGCCCGGCCAAAATCTCGTCCCGCAGCGGCCGGTAAATTTCCTCTCGAGGATAGCCCTCGTTGCCGGCCGTCCAGACGAGGAGCGAGGGATGGTTGCGCAGTTTTTTGACAACAGCGGCGGCGTTGCTCAGAAAAACCCCGGCATCATAGGGATAATCCTGGCTTCCTTTGTCCCAGGTCCCCTGGCAATCCCCGGTGATCCAGAAGTCGTGCCAGACGAGAAGCCCCATCTCGTCGCAGAGGTCGAAAAACTCCTCCCGGGGTGTCGTTCCCCCGCCCCAGATCCGGACCAGGTTCAGGTTGGCTTCTTTCCAGAGGCGCAGCTCGCTCCGGAGCCTGTCGGAAGAATGGTTGAGCATCATATCTGGTACCCAGGCGGCTCCCCGGATCGGAACCCTAACTCCGTTGACAAAGAAATACCGCCGGTCCCAGCCATCTACGGTGTCAGCCCGGCTTGAAACCTCCCGGATGCCGAAGGAAATCCGCTCCGATTTCGATACACGGCCGTCGATCTCGAAGCTCAGCTCCATCTCATAAAGGTCGGGCCGGCCGAGGCCGTTGGGCCACCAGAGGATGGGATTTTTGACTCTCAGCTCAGAATGGCTGTCCGGAGAGAGGGCGATCGCCAAAGTCTCCCGGGGACCGATCCTGATTTCCTTCTTAATGAGCGCGATCTCCTTTTGCCCGGATCTTCGGGGACCGAAGCGAATGGCGAGGACTCCCTCCTGAACCAAATCCGAGAAGTTAATGAAGTCCGCCTTTATGCTGATGTCAGCGATCGAGACATCGGGCAGGGACAAGTCAGTGACCACCTGGACATCCCGGATATCGACGGGACCGGTGGCTGAGATTTTCACATCCTGCCACATCCCCATGTTCCGGTCCCGGACAGCGGGAATCCAGTCCCAGCCTACAGAACAGTGCATGGTCACGTTTTTCCCGATGTCGCCCGTCGGTCCACCATTAAGCCCGAAAGGTCCGAAGGCCTTAAGTTGAGGCTCCGCGGGCAGCCCGGGGAAATCGAGGGGAAAGACCTTGACCGCCACTGCGTTTGCTTTATCGATTGAGGCGATCCCGGTGATATCAAAGGTCCATCGGCCGAACATTCCGACGACTTCATGAGAGCCGGCGATCTTCTGACCATTCAGCCAGATTTCGGCTCTGTAGTTGATGCCCTCGAAAGTCAGCCAGAGCTTTTTATCCCGGAAGTCCTCAGGCAGCTTGAAGACCTTTCGGAACCACCAGGGATCAGCCCAGGGATTTTGCCCGCCCGGGAGGTGGCTGAATTTCGCCAAGCCGTACTCCCGGTTGAACGCGTCCGAGGCATCGGGGATCCGCATGTTGTTCATCCCGACGTAGGGATCGGGATAGGTGGCATTCCGGACAAGGGCGTTGAGAACAGTCGTTGGCACCGACGCCGTGTGCCATCCGTCGGTCCGGAATTCAGGCTGGGAAATTTTGTCCCCGTTTCCCTTTGCCACGAGGGCTGATTGGAGGCTCCAACCCTCCCGGAGAAAAACAGATCCGGGGTCTTCGCCGTGGCCCGGAGACGCAAGCCCGGGCCAGGCAAGGAATACCGAAAAGAGCAGGATGATCCGCCATCTCATCTGCTGTCCTCCTTATGTGATCACCGGGCCAGCCGCCCTTGGGGAATGAAGGGGATACTAACCTTAACGCACGCTCCCTTTTAGATTCGTGAAGATACAATGCCCCCTTTTTCTTCAGATGTATTCGATCGTGGCCGGCGGTTTGGGCGTCAACTCGTAGGCCACGCGGGTCACCGAAGGGATCTCCCGGGTGATCCGGCGCGACATCTTCATCAGGACGTCCCAGGGAACAGCCGTGGCCTTGGCCGTCATCGCATCCTGGCTTTCAACCGAGCGAATGATGACGATGTCTCCGAACAAACGCTTGCCCTCTTCGATCCCGGTGCCCATATCGCTGAGCAGCACGGCGAAGGCCTGGAAAGGAGCCAGTTTCCGGATCTCCTGCTCGACGATCACGGTCGCTTTCCTGACAACGGCCACCCGTTTGGGCGTCACTTCTCCGAGCACCCTGGCCATCAGCCCGGGCCCGGGGAACGGCATCCGCTTGTAGACGCTCTCGGGAAGGCCGAGCTCCTTGGCCACCTTCCGCACCCCGGGCTTATAGAGCTCCTTGATGGGCTCGATAACCTTGAATCCGAAGCCTTTTTCCGGGTCGATCCCGATCTGTTCCAGGATATTGTGCTGCGTCTTGACTCCGCCTTTGGTTTCGATGATGTCGGGGGCGATCGTCCCCTGGACGAGGAAGCGCGCTCCGCTCTTGCGCACCTCGCGGCCGAACACGCTGTAGAATGTCCGGCGGAAAGCTTTCCTCTTTTTTTCCGGGTCGAGTTTCCCGGCCAGGGCGGCGAAGAATTCCTTCCGGGCGTTGACGATCTCCACCTTGATCCCTATCTTGCCGAAGGTGTCGCGGACCTGCTGAGGCTCACCTTCCCGCATCAGCCCGTCGTCGATAAAAATGACCTTGAGCTTTTCCCCCAGTGCCCGCCAGGCGAGCGCCGTGCAGGCGGAGCTGTCAACCCCGCCCGAAAGAGCCGAGATGGCCGTGCCGCTGCCGACCGTCTTCTTGATGTCGGCGATCTTGTCTTCGACAAACTGCTTGACGTTCATTGCCTCTCTCCTCTTTTCTGTTTGTTCATTCAAAAATTTCGCCAATATTAGCACATCCTCACAACGGCTCACAAGTGGAAGGGAAATCGGAGATTTTTCTCCCCCTAAGGGGTGAGCCGGGCGGGCGGAAATTCATCCCGGAATCCACCCGAAGGGGCGATTGACCGGAATAGCGAGAAGACTAAGATGGGAGATGCGTCAAGGGCAAGTGTGAGGCCTGGAATAGAAAAGAAGGAGGGCCTCATCCAAGGCGGAAACCGGGTGTACAAAGGGAGCAGGACAAAAGGATTCCTCTCCTTCCTCTCCTGGCCCTCCTTCTTTCCAATTCCATGAGTCGGCCACAGTCACCTCCGATCTAAGTCTTCGGAAGCGCTCTCTCCCTTTTTATCAACACAATATCTTGTGCTTTCGTAGTCTTGAATACGACATGTAGATTGGCTTGTCAAGGATTTTTTTGATTTTTTTTCGGCCCCCCAGACAAATTCGAGCAGAGCGTTCGTTGGGCCCTAGGTCACCCTTTCTTGGGGAACCAGGGGAAGAAGGCGGATGTCCGCCGGGCGTAGACGCCGAACTCCTCGTTGCCGACGTATTTTTTCTCGAGCATCCTAACGCCCGAAACCTTGAGGAGAAGGAAACTGATGGTCAGAGGGCTGACGACCGCTGCCCATCCTCCGCGCACCGAAAGCGCGATCAAGAAGATCCCCCACCACAACGCCGCCTCGCCGAAATAGTTGGGATGGCGCGTATACTTCCACAGGCCGGACGTCATGATCTTTCCCTTGCTCTCCGGCTTCTGTTTAAACCTCTTGAGCTGATGATCCCCAACGGCCTCGAAGAGAAAGCCGGTGAGCCAGAGGAAAGCACCCAGCCCGTCGAGGACGATGAGTCCCTCCTCGCTTGATCGATTCACCAGGACGATCGGAGACGCGATGATCAGCATGAAGACGCCCTGGAGCATGAAGATCTGGAGAAAGCTTCTCGGGACAATCCAGCGCCCCCAATCCCGGCGCCACTTGGCGTACCGGAAATCCTCTCCCCTGCCCCGGTTCCGGAGGAAGATGTGGGACGCCAGGCGGAGGCCCCAGACAACCACCAAGCCGGTGATAAGAACATGGCGCGCCTCGAACCCCGGCCGCAAGAATAGCGTCGTCAAGGCGACCAGGATGAACCCAAGCCCCCAGGCGATATCGACGATGGAGTTGTCCTTCAAGAGGAGGGCGATGAGGAAGACGGCGGTCATATAGGCGAAGACCGCAAGGGCTGCCGCGGCGAAATAGGAGAGCATCTCTCCTCGCCCTCGTGACCTATTCGTGCATCAGGGCGACGCCCACCACACCGATGCCGTTGTGCGCTCCCACCACCGGCGAGACATCCATGACATAAGCCGGCGGCCGGCCGAGCATGGCCTCCAGCCTCTGGGAATACACATGAGCGCGTACGGGATTCTGAGCGTGGACGATGGCATAGCGCCAGATCTTTCCTTGGGCGGCCATCTCCGCGATCATCGCCAGGATCTTCTTCATGTTGCCCTTGCGGCCGAATGATTTCCCAAAGGGAAGGCCCTTCCCGTTCTCGTCTATCGTGATGATGGGCTTGAGGTGGAGAAGTCGGGCGACCAGGCCTTTCATCGGGCTGATCCTGCCTCCGCGCACCAGGTACTTGAGCGTGGCGATGTCCACCAGGACCCGTGTCTTGGCGATCCATTCCTCGGAGAGCCGGACAATCTCGTCATGCGTCGCGCCCCGGCTCAAGGCCTCGGCGGCCCGCATGACGATCAGACCCTGCGCGGCCGACAGCGTCTTGGTGTCGATGACCGTGATCTTCTTGTCCGTGACCTTATCGGCCGCCTGGCGGCTGAAGGAAAGGGCACCGCTCAAACCGCCTGAGATGTTGAAGACGAGGATGGAATCGTAAAAAGTCGAGAGGAAGGAGAAAAGGTTTTGCATTGTGGCGACCGGCGCCTGGGAGGTCTGCGGATGCTCGCGCCGGGTCTTGAGGAGAGCATAGAACTGCGCCGGAGTGATGGTCAGCTTATCGAGGAACTGCGAGCTGCCGAAGGACAGGTTGAAGGGGATGACCTGGATCTGGTGCTCGTCGATGAATCCCTGGGGCAGGTCGCAGGCGGAATCCGTGACCAGGGCGATCGGCAACCGGCGGTCGTAGCTGGCCTCGTACTGCTTGCGCATGTCGTCGACCTTGATCTGGACGGTCGAGCCGATATCCTTGAGTTGGAAGAAGAGGTCGGCCGGCGCGCTGGTGTGGACATGGAAGCGGAGCTTCTCTTCCGAGCCGGCCACGATGGCCGAGTCGCCGAAGGACTGGACGAGGTTGCGGACCTTTGCCAGGTCCATGTTACTGCCTTCGAGGAGGGCTTCGGTGCAGTAGCGATAGGTGATTTCGTTTTTAAAAGAATGGATTTTCTGGGGGAGTTCCGGTGATGGGGCGGCGGTCTCGGCAATGTATCTCAGCCGGCCGGCGCGGATGAAATGCCAGACGCCCTCGATGAAGTCAACGAACCCTTTCGCTCCGGCGTCGACCACACCGGCCTTGGCCAGGACCTGGAGCTTCTTGGGCGTTTCCATCAGCGAGCGCTTGGCTTCCAGGAGCGAATCGTGGAGCAGTTCCACGAAATCGGCCGTCTTGGCGGCTTTCCGGTGGACGGCGTCGGCCCACTCCCGCATGACCGTCAGCATCGTCCCCTCGACGGGATGGAGGATCGCCTGGTGGGCCGCCTGCACCCCCCGGCGGACCATCTCGGCAAAGGCCTTGGCGGTGAGATACTGATCCTGATGGACTTCGTTGCTCAGGCTGTGCAGAAATTGGGCGAAGATGAGGCCGGAATTCCCCCGGGCCCCGGTCAATGCGGCGTCGGCGATCGACCGGAAAGTCCCCTTCAAGGATTTGCCGACCACGGCCGTCTCGGCGATCGAACGCATGGTCGCGGCCAGGTTCGTCCCCGTATCCGCGTCGGGCACGGGAAAGACGTTGATCCTGTTCAGGTAGTCCTTGTCCTGGATGACGGCGTTGCCGCCGGCCAGGAAGGCGTAGTACAGCCGCCGGCTGTTGAGATAACGGATCTTCATCGCTCGTTCTCGCCTCTTCGCTTGTATCCGGCAGTTTCCCTTATTTTATCCAAAATGTCAAAATTATTCTACTGTCCCGATAAATTCTATAGTTTAGATAGAAACAAGACAGCCGCCGGCTCCTATTTCGGGTGGCCGTTCCCGTCGGCCTCGAGCTCGTAGGCCTGCCGCCGCGAGAGCACCCAGGGCTTGTCCCAGGGGATGATGACCCGGCCGTTCCAGTAGTAGGCGCGGAAGGCGGAATTTTCATCGTGGGAGATGGTCGCGCAGTAGAAGGAATTTCCGCCGCCGAGCTCCCTCCTCATGAACCGGCGGGCGCGGCGGAAGGAGCGGAAATTCTTGCACCAGACCTGGTAATCCGTGAAGTCCGAACAGAGGCAAACCTCCCAGCCCTTGGCGCCGGGCATCAGACCCCTCCCCCGGTCAGAGCAAACGCTTTCATCCGCACACCCCGTCCTCCAGAAATGCGGTCCCGACGAAACAGCGTATCGCCGGTCTCAAATCCAAGGCAACGAACAACCCAATTCTACCCTCTTCTCCGGAAATGCTCAAGTCCCCGGCTCCACCTTCTCTCACACCCTCTCCCTTTGGAGGCCGTGTCGCAATCGCCATTGGTCATTGATTATATGAAAGCGCTGCAGTCCCTCCAAGAAAAGGTTTATAAAAGGAGGGAGGAGGAACTGCAGCATGAACCGATATTTTGGGTGCGATGCGCACAAAAGGTATTCGATGTTTGTGGCG
>Ga0307380_10010244_pt1 | contig 11821 bp, 10 predicted proteins | sample UN3MG_FD_202239 | JGI IMG/M metagenome (GOLD analysis project Ga0307380, IMG submission 202239) | Soil microbial communities from Risofladan, Vaasa, Finland - UN-3 | ecosystem: Environmental > Terrestrial > Soil > Coastal area > Acid sulfate soil | place: Finland: Risofladan, Vaasa | collected... | reverse complement strand
GCAATCCTCAGGGTTACGTCGGTGACAAAGCGAGTATCGAAGGGAGTGACAAAGCGAGTCCTGTGCGGGTGGACCTCAGGCTCCCCTCTCCCGCTTGCGGGAGAGGGGTCGGGGGTGAGGGGGGTTGCGTCGCGGTCGAAGTCTCATTCTTGGGGTCCCCGCAGCCCCGGGACCACTTGGAGCTGGAAATCAACCTCGTAGCGCATGAAGGCCACGTTTGTAGTGTGCATGAGCGCGTATCGTATTCTCGCGTCAGACTCGCGGGCGATGACGAGGCCTTCTACGGTCTCGTTCTGCGAAGCCAGATGCTCTTTGACCCAGCCCATGTATCGGAGAACTTGCCCAATGGTATCGTCGCTCGTCTGCTCGCGCTTAAGCTCAATCACGAGCCATCGCGGCTCGGCTCGGTGCGTTGCCAGGAGATCGATCTTCCCGATCTCGTTGGTATTGTACTCGTAGCCGACGACCTCCCCGTCTTCTTCGTGCAAGTTCCAGTGCTTTGCGAGCGGGAGGCTGCTCCAGTTGTCGAATATGAAGTTGTGTAGGTGGCGTTCCAGGCCAAACGCCTGTGAATCCTGGTCGTCTGCAAGAAGTGGTTGAAGATCGTCGTCTTCCTGAGCGCCCTCGTGGGACTTGACTCGCCACCACAGGCCATCGAGCGTCCAAAGGTCGATTTGCAGTCTGGCGGCCAGTTGAAGCAGCGTGTCGTTGATCTTGATATATCGTTCCGCGAACGATGAGCCGCGGTCAAACTCCGGGAAAGCGCCGACCGCCAGCATCCCCGCCTCCGACGTGCCGTTGTACACCCCGTACTTGTCAGGGTGGCAGACATGGAGGATCGCCGTGATCAATGCCTTGCCAAAGTTCTTCATGAACGGCGGCTTGCCCCTGGGGACCAACTCTTCCAGTCGGTTATTGAGAGGGCAACTCTCGTCCAGCAAGATGGAGAGCCCTTCGCGGACGCGAGCCATGTCGCTGCACAAAGCGGTCCCCTTGCGAGCAAGCCCGCTCCAATGCTGGTTGTTCTTGAGGAGCAAGAAACCTCGAAACTCCTGCTCCGTAATGTGCTCGAGCCGCTCAGGACCGAACACCTCTTGGTAGCGCGCGATCACCGCGTCTCTTGCCTCGACCATCCCTTTCAGTTCCGGATCTTTGTCCAGGGTTACCAAGATCGCGCGAAGTCGCGAGAGAGCTTGGGTCAGACGGTTGTCGTCCAGAAGCGATGTGGTCTCAGAACACGGATGATCTGACATTACGCTCCCCTCCCGGTTGCGCCTCCCCTCACCCCCAACCCCTCTCCCGCTCGCGGGAGAGGGGAGCAAGAGCGCTCAAGCGTCGTATGGCACGCCGGCCTCGCGCGCGATTCCCCGCGCGACGGCCTCCAGGTCCTCGTTCACGTCCCAGTTCGTCACGCGAAAGACCCGGTATCCTTGCTCGCGCAACCACTGTTCGCGGACTTCATCGCGCACCTGTTTGTCATCGTGACTCATTCCGTCGAGTTCCACAATCAGCTTCAGTTCGCGGCAGCAGAAGTCGACGATGTACGGTCCGATCGGTTCCTGCCGCCGGAACTTGAGGCCTGCAAGGCGCCGGCCACGGAGGATCGACCATAGGATCCCCTCGGGCGGAGTGGACCGTCGTCGAAGCGCTCGGGCGCGATCGGTCATCATGGGGTGTTTTCGTTGGGGCTTCTCGGGCATCGCAGGCCGTCTCCCACTCCAAACCACCCTCACCCCCAACCCCTCTCCCGCAAGCGGGAGAGGGGAGCCCCGTGGCCGACGTAAACCATCTCATGCTTCCCCACGCCGCCATGCTTGCCCATACTGTCATCCTTCTGCATACTGCACCTCGGCGCTGGCCAGCACGCGCCCCCGTAACCAGCGGTTCAGGTACTTCTCTTGCACGATATCCGCCTTGTGTCCGCCGAAGAGCCGCGACAGCTCCTCCTCCATGTCCAGGATTTCAAAACCGACCGCATGCCCCGGCTCGAACTCCACGAGGACGTCGACGTCGCTGTGCGGCCCGAAATCCTCGCGCAAGACGGAACCGTACAACGCCAGCTTGCGGATGTGGTGCCGGCGACAGAAGGCGACGATCTCTTCCTCCGCGACAACTGGTCGAGCCATGGCTATAAATCCCTACAGCAGTTTGCGCTGCGACGCATGCCGCACAGTGGACCTCGGCGCCGGCGCCGTCACTTGGACTTCCGCAGCCTCGCTTTCTTCGCCCACTCGACGAACCCGCGGACAGCGCCGTTCTCGCCGATTTCGGCACGTCGCTTCACGAACCGCATCAGGTCGGCCGGCTTCAGGAAAGGAAAGGCGACGCTGCGCTCGATCGTTTCATACTTGGTCTTGGACTTCAGCCGGTAGAACCGCACGCGGCCGCGCTCGATCCGCCAAATCTCGGGCACGCCGATCTTTGCGAACACCGGCATCCGCGGCACCGAACTGCTCGTCACGTCGACCTCGATCGCCAGATCGGGCGGCGGATCCTTCCCGGGTTCGTAGGTGTCCTTGCATCGGACGCGCGGTTCGTTCGCCAGGTAGTAGGTCTCGTCGGGCTGGAGGCCGCGCCCGCCCTTCGCCGCCCGCAACGTCGTGGATCCGATGCTCTGAATCGGAAGATCCACGGCCAACGCGAACGCTTCGATCATTCGAGCGATCAGCTTTGCCACCCAGTCGTGGTCCTTGCGAGGGCTCATCATCTCCAGCGTCCCTTCGTCGAAGGTATGGGGCAAGGAGAATTCGGGCGTCGCGTCCAGGAGCTTCAGGTAATCCTCCCACGTCACGCCGTATAGGAGGCGCCGCATTTCCAGCGTGCCTTCGTCGTAAGTGTGACGCAGGTGATACTCCCCCAGCGCATCGAGAATACCCTCGTACGTCTCCCACGAAACGCCGTACAGGACGACGTATTCCGACTCGGAGGAGCGGTTCTCATCGGTGGCAGTCTTCATGGAGGTGCCCCCGCCTCGGCTGGAGGAGCGGCTTTGGGACTACTACTTCCGATGATCCCCGATCTGCGGCGTCTCGTCGTGGACGTTGGGCCCGAAGTAGCGCAGGCCAACGAGGGGCTCGCCGCCCGTGTTCTCGATCTCGACGCCCGCGGCGGCCGCCTCGGCGGTGATGTACACCTCATCCCAGGGCTCCTCGCCGAAGTGGATCATGACGGGCGTTTGAAGCGGGAGCTTACCCATCCGGCCCGAGCCCTGGACCGTGATCCAGCCGCTGGCCCCGGGGTCATTGAGCGTACACTTCGCGCCGGGCTCGATCGTCAGCTCCTTGGCCGAGACGAGCTGCTGGCCGTCGAACCCGCCGTAGTCGATCCACCGGTCGGTGTAGCCGTCGCCGGAGCACGCCTCGTCGACGATCGGCTCGACGTAGTTGCTCTGTTTGAATTGGGGGTCGACGTTCTTTTTCCAGGCGAGCTGCTCGACGATGAACTCGAGGTCCCGGTGCTTGTCCTCAGGCACGTCCTTGACCAGGAGGCTCCAGGGCACCTCGCGTCCCTCGACCAGCGACTGGTACATGCCGAAGACGTCGCTGCCCCACTGCGGCTCGTAGGTGCACATCGAGCCGGGGGCGTGGAGCACCCCGGCGGGGATCATCCAGCCGGTGCCCGCCTTGAGCCGGTAGGCCTTGGAGAGGTCGAGGATGCCGTTATCGCCCTTGTCCCAGTCTTCGAGACACTTGATCACGTCGTCCTTCGTCGTGCCCGGCTCCAGGCCCATGAACGTGTAATCAAAATGGTTCTCCGCGGCGTTCAGTTGGGGCGGGAAGTAGTAGCACTCCGGCTTGCCCTGCTGGCCGGTCAGAGCGGCCGACTGATGGGTCTGGTGCATGTGATGCGGAATGGGGCCCATGTTGTCGAAGAACTTCGAGTAGACGGGCCACCGCGTATACTCGTCCCAGATCGCCTGGCCGACGATCCGTCCCTGCCCTTCCTCGACGACGTCGCGCAAGAGGAACCGCTTGCCCTCGAACACGCACCAACTCAGCCCCTCGTCCCACGCCCGGCCTTCGTTGGCCGCCTCGGTCGTGCTGGCGAACCACCGCTCGTCGATCCCCCCGCGGTGCGTTCCCAGGGCGTACCAGTCGGTCGGGGCCAGCTTGATCCGCTTGCCCGGGTGGAGGAAGTTGCGGGGAACCCAGTCGGGGGCGAGCCGCAGGAGGCCTTCGCCGGCGTCCATCGCCTTGTCGAGGATCGCCGCGACGTTGTCCTTCTTCACGATTTCTGAAGCACACATAGTCGGTTTACTCCTAAGATCTGTGGCCACGGGGGCGCCCGCCAAGGTCGACGCGGCCATTCGGCCGGTCACCCCTGGAGGTCGCCCGCGTGTTGAACCGTTGAAAGTGACCTAAGCAGCGTTTATGATACCCCTCGTGCGTGGGGATACTGAAGCACCCGCGTCCTCCCGCAGTTTACCCCGAAACCCACTTTCTACCGGCTGCCCAACGGTCCCGTCAAGCAGTCCGGGCGAACAGTACGGCAACCGCAGAGGTCGTCGTACGGCAACCGAGAGCGTTCGCGGGGCCTAGTGAGCGCACCGGGCGACATGAGCCGTTGAGTGGTCGGAAGTCGCGAAGATACGAAGACGGGGAAGCATGGATAGTTAGCGCAAACTAAGCGATATATTGTCCTCGCCCGCAAGGGAACGTGCGGTCGCGCCGGCTGCTGGCACGAAAGGGCGGCTTGGCGTACATTGGGCGTCCAGCGCGAGCCTTCAGTTGAATGGGAGACCTCCACCATGGCCGCAAAGAGCTGGATGCTGACCGATGTCGATCAGGACGTTTACGTGGACGACCTCACCATCTCGCCCGGCGACGTGCCGGGGATGCCGGAGGGGTGTTCCGTGACCAAACGGAGGCTTCGCGGCGGGCTCCGCGACGGCGTGGACGTAATCGAGGTGGACAACGGGACTTTCCGCTTCACCGTGGTGCCGACCCGCGGAATGGGGGTCTGGGAGGCCCGGCTGGGCGATCTTCGCCTCGGCTGGCAGTCGCCGGTCAAGGGGCCCGTCCACCCGGCGTTTGTCCGCCTCTCGGAGGCGAGCGGCTTGGGTTGGCTCGACGGGTTCGACGAACTGCTGGTCCGTTGCGGGCTGGAGAGCAACGGGGCGCCCGTCTTCAACGACAACGGCACGGTCCGCTACGGGCTGCACGGCAAGATCGCCAACGTCCCGGCCCACAAGGTCGAGGTGAGCGTCGACCGCGACTCGGGCGAGATCAGCGTCACCGGCGTGGTCGACGAAGCGAGGCTCTTCTTCAACAAGCTGCGGATGACCACGACCTACACGACCCGGCCGGGCCGGCCGGGCATGACCATCACCGATACGATCACCAATATCTCGGCCGAGCCGGGGGAGCTGGAGCTGCTCTATCACACGAACTTCGGGCTGCCGCTGGTGGACCCGGGCTCGAAGGTGGTGCTGCCGGTCCGGAAAATGGCCCCGCGGGACGCGGCCGGCGCGGGCAATCTCGACCAGTGGGACACGTACGGCCCGGAGACCCCCGGTGCGCCCGAGGCCGTCTTCTTCTTCGACCTGGCCGCCGATGCGGCGGGAGCGACCCAGGCGACGCTGCGCGACGCGGCCGGCAACCGGGGCGTCACCCTCCGGTTCAACAAGAGCCAATTGCCCTACTTCACCCTTTGGAAGAACCGCCAGGCAGCGGTCGACGGATACGTGACCGGCCTGGAGCCGGCGATCAACTTCCCCAACGCGAAATCGTTCGAGAAAGAGCGAGGCCGCGTGGCCGTGCTGGCGCCGGGCGAGTCGCGCTCGTTCGAACTCTCGCTGGAAGTCCACCCCGACGCCGCCGGCGTGCAGGCCGCCGAACAGGCGGTCGCCAAACTCCAGCAAGGCGTTGCGCCGGAGATCCTCCGGCAGCCGTCCCCGGAGTGGTCGCCGGCGTGAGTAGCAGGCAGGCCGTAGGCAATGGTCGGTAGGTAATACAGGTAGCGGGCCGTCGGGGCCGAAACGCCGTTTGCGGCTTCGCCCGTGCCCCTCGCGTCCCCCTTTTCCGCCTGGCGGCGACGCGGCAAATTCCGTAGAATGTGGGAGTTGGGGTAATCTTGGGCATGGGCTCGATCGGCATCGCCAGGGTGCAAAGGGCGAGCAACGGAAGCCCCATTCCCCAAGAGAAGACGCCGGACGCCCGCGCACCAGCCACCACGGGATCGATGAGATGGCCCGTCGCTCGTTCAATCGCGCCCTCGGCCAGACCAGCCTGGAGCTGAAGTGCCTGGCGCTGTTCGGTGCCTGCCTGCTGTTGGTGGTCAGCTTCAGCTTCTTCCTGTATTGGCAGGTCACGGAGCGGATCGTCAACAAGCAGAACACAACCACGGGTCGGCTTCTGGCCGATCAGGTGATGCTGCTCACGCACTGGCAGGGGCTTGAGAAGCTGTCGCCAGAAGAGCGGACCATGGGGACCGACTTCGGCGTCATGATCCGGTTCTTCTCCGAGAAGCTGAAAGAGGACGACTACAACGCGACGTTCATCGGCCCCGACGACGAGCTCAAGGATCCGTTCGAGCGCGACCTGCTCAAGAGATACCTCCGCGCCCGCCCGGAGGATCCCCCCGAGGGAGAGGAAGAGGAGTCCCCCGAGGGGACGGAAATCGAGTATGACGAACGGGTCGTATCCGACAACGAGTACCAGTACTACCAGACAATTCGGGCGCAACGCATCTGTTTGGGCGTGTGCCACCCTCGGCGGTCGAGCGGCTTGCCGGTGTTCAACCCGACGGGGATGGGGCTAGGCCCAGGGCCGTTCGCCGAGGGCGACCTGATGGCCGTCGTCAAGGTGAGTATCACCAATCCCCCGGCCCAGGCCGCCGTCAGTTTCTACTGGAGCGCGCTATTGGCCGTGACCATCATCACCGCCTTCTTGGCGATGGTCGCCTTCTACGTCACCATCCGATACGTGATCGTCAAGCCGCTTCGGCATCTGCGGGACGTGAGCGACGCGATCCGCCACGGCAACACGTCGATGCGGGCGGAGCTGCACACGGGCGACGAGTTCGAGGGCCTGGCGGTCGCCTTCAACCGGATGCTCCGTCACCTGGTCTCGATCCAGGACGAGCTGCGTCGGGCGAACGTCAAGCTCGACGGCAAGGTCGACGAGCTGGCCCAGGTCAACATGCAGTTGTACGAGATGAACCGTGTCAAGAGCGACTTCATGGCCACCATGAGCCACGAGCTCCGCACGCCGCTCAACAGCATCCTGGGGTTCAGCGACGTGCTGGCTTCCGCCGAGTCGTTGGACGAGAAACAGACACGCTACGTCGGGAACATCCAGAAGTCGGGCCGGCTGCTGTTGGAGATGATCAACAACATCCTCGATCTGGCCAAGATCGAGAGCGGCAAGATGGAGGTCCGGCTCGCCGACTTCGACGTCGCCCAGGTGATCGCCACCCAGTGCGACATGGCCCGACCGCTCACCGAGAGAAAGAACATCGACCTGGAAACCGAAATCCAGCCCGGCCTGCCCCCCATGCACCAGGACCAGGGCCGCGTGCATCAGATCCTCAACAACCTCCTCTCCAACGCGATCAAGTTCACCCCGGAGGGCGGGCGCGTCCGGGTGACGGCCGAACGGAACCCGCAGAAGCAGTTCGTGCTCAAGGTGACCGACACCGGCGTGGGCATCGCCGAAGAGGACCAGCAGACCATCTTCGAGAAGTTCCGCCAGGGAAGCACCGCCATGCCCGGCGGCGACGCGATCACTCGGGAGTACTCGGGCACCGGGCTGGGGCTCTCGATCGTCAAGGAGCTGTGCAAGCTCCTGGGGGGCGAGGTCTCCGTCGAGAGCTCGCTGGGCACGGGAAGCACGTTCTGCGTCTCGCTGCCGTGGACGCTCGAACAACAGCCCCGGCTCGACTCGCCGCTGATGGTCGGCCTGGAGGAGTTCGTCCGACCGCGACTCGATTCCCGGCGCGAGACCCTGCACGAGCCCGTCTCCGCCGGCACCCAACAAGCAGACTCCAACGAAGACCCCTAGGCCGAGCTGCGCTCGCAAGCCTCGTCGTACAGGCTTGTCGTGACCGCCTTCATCCGGTCGGCACTCTCGAAACCAAACCGACGAATCGGGGCACTGCGAGCCAGGCAACCTTCCTCAAATTCCACTCCCATCCTTCCCACAAGCCGCGCATGACCCTGCCCCCCGGCGACGCCCCCGAAGTCCAACTGTTCACCGACGGCGGCTGTAGCGGCAACCCCGGACCGGGCGGCTGGGCCTTCATCCTCCGGCACCCCGCCTCCGGAAAGGAGCTCCAGCGGTCCGGGGCCGAACGCGAGACGACCAACAACCGCATGGAGCTTATGGCCGTGATCCGCGGACTCGAGGCCCTGAAACGCCCCACCCGCGTCGAGCTCTTCACCGACAGCGTCTACGTCGGCAAGGGGCTCTCCGAATGGCTCCCCAAGTGGAAGGCCAACGGCTGGCGCCGCCGCGAAGGCAAACGCTTCAAGGAAATCAAGAACGAAGACCTCTGGCGACGACTCGACGCGCTGCTCGCCAAACACCCCGTCAAGTTCACCCACGTCCGCGGCCACGCCGGCCACCCCGAAAACGAACGCTGCGACACGCTCGCCGTGGCGGCCTATCAGAAGTATCTGTAGGCGACCGGTGGATGACGTCGGGCCGGACTTCTCGCCTTCGTCTCGTGGCACTTCACGCCGTGTGCCACTGCTTCGCAGAAGCAGTGCTTCTGCTGGAGCGTCCCATGCCAAACGGCTTCCGCGAGGCAATGGCACCCCCTCGACCCTCCCGCCTCCCCTCCCATTCCGGTAAAATGCCGGAATGAGCGGGCCTGAAAAAACCGCCGCCGAGCTGCTGGCCACCCCGGTCCAGGACGTCAAAGGGGTCGGGGAGCGTCGGGCGGAGCTGCTCGACCGGCTCGGCCTCCGCGCCGCCCGCGATGTCCTCTTCTTCTTCCCCCGCGACTACGAAGACCTCACCGACCGCCGCCCGATCCCCGACCTGGAGGAGGGGGCCCTCCAGACCGTCTGCGGCGTGGTCGAGGAAATCGAGCTCCGCAACACGGGCACCGGTCGATGCGTGCTCGGCGTGCTGATCCGCTCCGACGGCGACTACCTCCGGGCGGTCTGGTTCAATCAGCCCTTCATGCAGGACAAGTTCGCCTACGGCGAGAAGGTGATGCTCTCCGGCAAGCCCAAGCGGGACGGCCTGGTCTGGGAAATGCACCACCCTCGCGTCACCCCCCTGGGCGAAGGCGAGGACGAGCCGGCCGGCCGAATCCTGCCCGTCTATCCCCTCACCGAAGGCTTGCAGCAGTGGGAAATCCGCCGCGTCGTGCGCGAGTGCCTCGACGCGTACGCGGGCCTTCTCGACGAGGTCTTCCCGGCGGCGTACCTTGAAGACCACGACCTGTGGCCGATCCGCCGGGCGCTGCCCGAGATCCATTTCCCCAGCGACACCGAGAGCCTCGCGCGTGCCCGGCGACGGTTCGTCTACCAGGAGCTTTTCATCCTCCAGCTCGCCCTGGCGATCAAGCGGCACCAGCAGCAGCATCTGCGCCAGGCCCCGTGCCTGGAGGCGACGGCCAAGATCGACGCCCGCATCCGCCACCTCTTCCCCTTCGAGTTGACCGCCGGCCAGGAGCAGGCGATCGCCCAGATCGCCGCCGACATGGCCCGGCCCGAGCCGATGAACCGGCTCCTCCAGGGCGACGTGGGGAGCGGCAAGACCGTCGTCGCCGTCTACGCCATGCTGCTCGCGGTGGCCCACGGGCATCAGGCCGTGATGATGGCCCCCACCGAAGTGCTCGCCCGGCAACACGCCCTCACGCTCGACCGGCTCCTCTTCCAGAGCAAGGTCCGCCGGGCGAAGCTGATCGGCGGCCTCTCCACGCGTGAGCGTGACAAGCTCCTCCTGGGCACCGCCGGGGGCCAGATCGACCTGGTCGTGGGCACTCAGGCGGTGATCCAGGACGATGTCCGCTTCCCCCAACTCGGCCTGGTCGTGATCGACGAGCAGCACAAGTTCGGCGTGCGTCAGCGGGCGATACTGAAACACTCCGGCCCGGACCCGCACTACCTGGTGATGACCGCGACGCCCATCCCCCGCTCGGTCACCATGACGCTGTTCGGCGACCTCGACGTCTCCACGCTCGCCGACAGCCCGCCCGGCCGGCAGAAGGTCAACACGTACCTCACCGACGAATCGAAGCGCGACCGGTGGTGGGAGTTCTTCGGCCGCAAGCTCCGCGAAGGCCGGCAGGGCTACGTCGTGACGCCCCTGGTCGAAGGCTCCGATCGCGTCCAGGCGGCCAGTCTCGAAGAGGCCTACGAGGCCCTGGCCAACGGGCCGTTGGAAGCCTTCCGGCTCGGCCTGATCCACGGCCGCATGGGCCCGGACGAGAAGGACGCCGTGATGGACGACTTCCGCCGGGGCGAGATCCAGGTGCTCGTCTCGACGTCGGTCATCGAGGTGGGCGTCGACGTGCCCAATGCCACGCTGATGACCATCGAGAGCGGCGAGCGGTTCGGCCTAGCCCAACTCCACCAGCTCCGCGGCCGCATCAGCCGCGGCAAGTTCCCCGGCTTCTGCGCCGTCTTCTCGAACGCCCAAACCGACGAAGCCCAAAGACGCCTCGACGCCTTCCAAAAAACTACCGACGGCTTCCGGCTGGCCGAAATCGACTTCCAGCTCCGCGGCCCCGGCGACCTCTTCGGCACCCGCCAACACGGCCTCCCCCCCTTCCGCATCGCCGACCTCCTCCGCGACCACGCCCTCCTCCAAGAAGCCCGCACCGACGCCCAACACCTCGTCACCGCCGACCCGGGGCTCTCCCAGCCCGAGCACGCGGCGCTGCGGGGGCAGGTACTGAGGAGGTATGGGAAGGCGCTGGAGTTGGGGGATGTCGGGTGACACACAGAAGATGCACGGCAGCTACTTGTGCAACACTTCCTGTTCGAAAGGTTGCGGCCGCAGCTCTGTCGTGCTACACTGAAACCACGCACGCGAGTTTGCGACACGGGGGATAAATGCTGTGGCTACGGACGATGAATCTCACGGACCGGGCTATACCCGGTTGGTCCTGGAAATCGTTGCGGGAATCTTGATTCTCGTAGTCGGATTGCTCATGGGGATTTGTATCGGCACATCCCTATCAGGGAGCGCCATTGGCACAAGGTTTGCGTCTGACATCGTCGACGCATTGGCGTGGCCCTCCGCTGTGTTGATTTTGGCGATGCTCTTCCAACGACCGCTTGTGCATTTCCTCGCGAGAGTCGAGTGGTTCGAGGGATTCGGAATCAAGATGAAAGCGAGAGTCCAGATCCTCGATACATTGATGCGTCGAGTGCGCGAAGCGGGAGAAGTGCCCGAGAAGCCCGACGCCCTCTCGCTTATCTCTCCGAAAGAACGTATCCTCAATAAGTGGCAAGACGTACATGACGCTCTTGCGGACCTGTACACAACCGCGGAAAGGGGCGCACAAGCACCCACAAGATTCAGAGCGCTTGCTTCGCGGTTGAGACGCAGGGGGCACTTACCTGAGGCTGTCGCACAAATTCTCGATGAAGTGCGCGGAATGTATCGGGATGCACGCCGGGCAGCCGAACAGCAAGTGCCCGTCGCTCTCGCTGACTACTATGAGCAAGTGGTAACACAACTTCTCTCTCTCATCGACACGCGGCGTGATGAATTCCGACGCGCCGAATCCCCGAACAAGGCAAACGGTCCGTAAGGGGCGGCCGATAAATAACTTTCCGGAATTCAGTAGTCGGTTGGGACGACGGTATAGTTCCAGTCGGGCAAGAGCTTGTCGAACCGGATCGGATAGGATTCGAGGAACC
>Ga0307380_10010243_pt1 | contig 11821 bp, 11 predicted proteins | sample UN3MG_FD_202239 | JGI IMG/M metagenome (GOLD analysis project Ga0307380, IMG submission 202239) | Soil microbial communities from Risofladan, Vaasa, Finland - UN-3 | ecosystem: Environmental > Terrestrial > Soil > Coastal area > Acid sulfate soil | place: Finland: Risofladan, Vaasa | collected... | reverse complement strand
TAGCTTATATCACCTCATTATCTGAGAACCTGGTTACTGAATATGTTAAAATTGTCAAAGAACATGTGTTAAAAAATTAAATTTTATTATATACTTAAGGGAGACCTAGGGGCATATGCCCCCATTAGTATATAGTATTTAGTATATAGTGAAGATAAGAAGGGATAGAATTTAGGAGTCAGAAGATTATTAGCCGATGGTGTTTATGAGGTAGGGGTTTGATTTATTAAACCCGTTTCGGGTCGAATAAATTCGACCCCTACACCAGATTTGTGGAAAGAACATAAAACACAATAAACTGTACACTGAAAACTAACAACTAAAAACTTGAATACTAATGTAATCAGTCAATTAGTAGATTGGCAGATTTTAAAGTTTTAAATTGTGGTTTTTAGCTGTTCGTTTTAAATTTTTCGTTTAATTGGAATAAGAAGGAGAATGGCTGCATGAGTATGTATAGTGATAAAGTAATGGAACATTTTAAAAACCCTCATAATGTAGGAGAGATTAAAGATGCTGATGGTATAGGAGAAGTGGGAAATCCTGTTTGTGGGGATATTATGAAAATTTATATAAAAGTAAAAGATGGTAAGATAATAGATTGTAAATTTAAAACTTTTGGGTGCGGAGCAGCTATTGCTACCAGCAGTATGATTACCGAGATGGTCAAGGGAAAAGAGATTGATGAGGCTTTAAAAATTTCTAACAAAGCTGTTGCTGAGGCCTTAGGTGGACTTCCACCCATTAAAATGCATTGTTCTAATTTAGCGGCTGATGGTTTATCTAAAGCCATCGAAGATTATAAGAAAAAATCTAAGGTCAAGAAATAATAACTATAAACTAATTTAAGAGGTTCTTGTATAATGACAACATTAAGTGTGAATGAAGTTTCCTTAGTGGCAGCTTTTGTAGCTGGCCTTTTCTCATTTGTTTCTCCCTGTGTTTTACCCTTAGTGCCGGGGTATATCTCCTTTGTTTCAGGGATATCTTTAGAGGATATAGAAAAAGGGGAAAAACAAAATAAGAATACCATAATTATAAGTTCTTTATTTTTTATTCTCGGGTTTTCTTTAATATTTATTCTTTTAGGTGCTACCGCTACTTTTTTAGGTAGTTTTTTATTAGAAAAGGCCTTTATTTTAAAGAAAATAGGGGGAATTATAATTATAATTTTTGGGATACATATGTCAGGTCTGTATAGAATAAAATTTTTAGATTATGAAAAAAGGGTTTATAGTAAGACTAGACCAGTTAACATTATAGTAGGTCCCTTTTTAATGGGACTGGCTTTTGCTTTTGGCTGGACTCCCTGTGTGGGACCTATTTTGGCTGGAATATTAATTTACGCTGGAGCTCAGGAGACAGTTTATCAGGGCATTTTATTGCTTACTATTTATTCAGCCGGCTTAGGAATTCCTTTTTTATTGACTGCCCTGGCTATCAATAAGTTTTATTCATTTTCCAGTAAAATTAAAAAGCACTTTAAAACTATTGAGTTAGTTGGAGGAGTATTACTGATACTGATCGGCGGTTTAATCCTTACTGATAATTTTCAGTGGATAGTAACTTATTTTATTAAGTAAAAAATAATTATCTTTGAAAATTAAAATTATGTAAAATTTACAAATTGACAAAAAAATAAATTTAAATAAAAATTGAAGAGGTTTGAAGTAAAAATGAAGATTTTTTCCACAAAAAGAGATAAAATAATGGTTTTAGTAATTCTATTAGTAATAATATTTTTTTTCGGGCTAAAATCATATTTTAAAATAGACGAACAGAATGCAGAGGCAGTAGAGGAGGCCAAGCCATTAGCTCTTAACTGGTTATCTTATAATGAGGGATTGGCTCTGGCTGAAAAAGAAAACAAATATGTTTTAATTGATTTTTACACCGATTGGTGTGGTTATTGTAAAAAAATGGACAAGGAAACTTATTCCAAAGAAGAAGTAAAAAAAATCTTAAATGAAAATTTTGTAGTTGTGAAGGTAAATGCTGAGTCGGATAATAAAGTGATTGAAAGTGGGGAAGAGATTACCGAAAGAGAATTGGCTAAATTATATCAGGTTTCTGGTTATCCTACTACCTGGTTTTTAGAAAGTAATCATAGCCGTGTAGCTCCTTTACCAGGATATGTAACTACCGAGCAATTCATTCCAGTATTAAATTACATCGGTGAAGGATGGTATAAAAGTATTTCCTTTAAGGAATATTCGGAAAAAATATAATTGATAGATTATTAATTAAAGATAGTTTTAGTCAATATTAAAGGTCAAGGAATTGTAATAGTGTTTATAATTTACCTTGATCTTTTTTGTAAGTAAAATAAGAATAACAAGAAGAAAAATATTTGGTTTGGATAATGGTTAATATAAAAGATGAAATTAATAATATATTAGAAGAGATTAGGAAGGCCAGCCAGGGAGAAGAGATTGTAGTGGCTTTTTCGGGTGGATTAGATAGCACAGTAGTTTCTGCTTTAGCCATCCAGGCCTTAGGGAGAGAAAAGGTTGAAGCGATTACGGTCAGTTTTGAAGAATATAGCTACAGTAAGGGTTTGAGAAATATTCAAGATATCAGTAAGGCTTTAGATTTGACACTAAAGATTGTTCAGGGAAAGAGAGAACAAGAAAGGGTTTTAAAGAAGGGACCGGCCTGTAATAAGTGTACCAGGATAGCTAAATTGGGAAGAGTTAAGAGGGAAGCCCAAGGAAGACTGGTATTGACTGGTTCGAATCAGAGTGATACCTGGGGGAAGAGGGGTTTAAAACTATATGACGGTTTTTATGCTCCTCTTTTAGAGTTAAACAAGGAGGAAATCCGAAAAATTGCTGATTATTTTGGTATAAAAATCTTACAGATAGGGGAAAGTAAATTTAGAGAAGGATGTAAATTGAAACATCTACTTAAACCTTTAGCGGTTCCTAATTATCATGGTAAGGCAGCAGTTGAAGCTAATGAGTTACTATTAAGTATTTTAGAAGAGGAAAGGTACGAATCTATTTTAGCTAACGTGAAAATTATTGGGACCTTAAATAAGAATATAGGATTAATAAATGTATCCCCTTTACCTGAAGAAAAATTGAAGGAGAAAATTATAGAAGAGTTAAAAAAAGTGAAAGCCTTAGAGCAAGTTGAATTTTTAGATAAGCCAATTAAATTAATTGTTAAGGCCAATAAGGGGCAATTTGATAATCAACGTTCTCGATATTGGTTAGAAAAGGGGAGGTTGCAGCCTGATTTTTCTGTCCCCATAGAAGTGGAATGGTTATTGACTACTAACAAGAGCCTTTCTACTTTCCAGGTTATTGATTATCAAATAATTGGATAGTATAATAAATTCGTATCTCGTATCGAGTACCGCGTAAAGAAATAAAAATAAGTTTCGAGATTATTGCGATCGATTGTTTCCTTATTTTGTCATTGCGAGGAGCTTTAGCGACGAAGCAATCCCAATTGAATTTAGAGATTGCCACGCTCCGATAAATCGAAGCTCGCAATGACAGAGTGCATATATCGATAATTTTAAATCTGAAAATGAAAAATTATCAACTAATTTACCTTATCTAAAAACCAAAAACGAACAACTAAAAACCTATATTTTAAAACTAACGACTAATTTAATTGGTCAATTGGAGAATTAGAAAATTAATTCAAGGAGGAATTGAGAAAATGTCTAATCAAAATTTGTCTGAGTTTGATATCCAGGAAGCAATAAAGGATGTAACAAATTTAATGGGGGTTGCAGCCCGTACAGCACCAAAATCTGCAGGTAAAGACTTTGTAGCGGTTAAAGCAATTTACGGAGAAGATGTAATCAAGTTAGCCAAAGAAATGGTCAGTTATGGCGAAGAGATGGGTAAGAAAAATTTCGACCGTGATGGTGCCAATGTTAAAAATTCCCTGGCTGTTTTATTGATAGGAATAAAAGATGCTGCCTCATTAGGCGTGAATTGTGGTGCCTGCGGGTACGACCAGTGTGCTGACCGAAATTCCCATAAGGGTGGTGAATTTGATGGACCTCAATGTGCTTTTAGAATTTTGGATATGGGAATTGCTATTGGGTCAGCGGTTAAAACTGCTGGAATAATGAATGTAGATAATCGGATAATGTATCGCGCAGGAGCAGTTGCCAAAAAAATAGGTTTAATAGATGCGGATTTTGTAATGGGCATTCCCTTATCAGTAACTGGTAAAAATATTTACTTTGACCGATAAACCTAATTAAACCACCATTTTTTCAAATGGACAATAAGCTAAATGACTGCGAAAAAATTGCTCAGTATTTTACTAGGAAAATGAGAAAAATTAACCATTTTTAATAAAAATGACTGAAGTTCATCAAGTAAATATTAAAAAATAATATAAAATATTTTAAGTAAAAGAATTCAGAAAGTCTTTATTTATCGCATTTTTCAGTAAAGATGTTTTAAAAAATAAATATTCTGGGTATTAATTTTATAAATTGGCACAATAATTGCTTCCATTATTGATTAGGATAAAAAAAATCAGAAGGAGGTGAAACAGATGAAACCGAAGTTGATTGTACTAACCTTAATAGTTGCAATAACTGTAGTATTTTTAGGCTTTGCTCAATCTTCTTATGCTCAGCAAAATACACCTTTAATAAAACAGAAGATACAACAACAAAAAAGCAATGTATGTAAAGGAATGATGGAAAGAAGATTAATCAATAGCCCTACAATAAGAATGGAAGGGTTTATCAAATCTCTAAATCTATCCGAAGAACAAATAACTGAAATTAATAAAACTTTGTTAGATTTTCAAAAAGATACCGTTGAGCTTAGGAATAGTATACAGATTAGAGAATTAGAAGTAAAAGCGTTATTGTTAGAACCGCAAACTGAGTTGGTAAAGATTAGAGCAAAATTGGAAGAAATTGCTGATTTACAGGTAGAATTAAAAGTTAAAACAATTGAAAAATATTTAGAAGTTAAAGATTTATTAACTCCTGAACAACAAGCAAAATTACCCTTAGGCATTCCTTCTCAAATATTTGCAGTAGAAAAATTAGGTTCTAATAGAATGAATAGAAGTTTTTGTTGGTAAATATTAGAGCAGATTTAAAAATGGGGAGGAAAATAATCATTTTCCTCCCTACAACTTATTTTTATAGCGAGGTGTAAATATAAAATGATAAAAATGAAATTAATAAAAATAAATAGAAATATTATTCTTCCTACAGCTTTAGTCTTTCTTCTTTGTTTAAGCTGGGTAGGTAGTGTAAGTGCAGAAACCGAACAAACTAATTCTTATTTGGCTCTCGAAGCTTTTAGTAATAGTATTGCAGATATTGCTGAAACAGTTGGGCCAGCTGTAGTGAATATAGATACAGTGAGAATGGTAGAAACTCAAAATCCTTTTTTAGATGATCCCATATTCGGACATTTTTTTGGAGACCAATTTAAAGAGTATACAAGAACAATTCCTCAAAAAGGCACTGGCTCCGGGTTTATTATTAACCAAGAAGGATATATAATTACCAATGAACATGTAGTCCACAAAGCTGATAAGATAAAAGTTACTCTTTCTGATGGGAGAGAATTTACCGGAGAAGTAATTGGTTCAGATACAACTTCAGATATGGCAATTGTAAAGATACAAGCAGATCATTTACCTCTGGTTGCTTTGGGTGATTCAGATAAATTAAGAGTAGGAGAAATTGTAGTCGCCATTGGTAACCCTTATGGACTTCAACAAACTGTAACCATGGGTCTAGTTAGTGCTAAGGGCCGTTCTATCCCTACAGGCATAGAAGGACGTGTATATAAAGATTTTATTCAAACTGATGCAGCTATAAATCCTGGGAATAGTGGTGGTCCGTTACTCAATACCAAAGGAGAAGTTGTGGGAATCAACACAGCAATTATTCCTTTTGCTCAGGGTATTGGATTTGCTATTCCCATTAATATGGCCAAGAAAAATATAGATGACCTTATTAATTTGGGAAAAGTAAGAAGGTCATGGTTAGGTGTGTATATTCAAGAAGTTACTCCTGAAATTGCTGAACAATTTGACTTAACCGAAGCTAAAGGTGTATTAGTAGGAGATGTGGTTAAAAATAGTCCAGCAGAAGAAGCCGGGATAAAAAGAGGGGATATAATTATGAAAGTTAATGATGAAGAAGTTAATTCCCCGGAAGAACTTCAAGATAAAATAAGAGATGTTGATATCGGTAAAAAGGCGGACTTAGAAGTGGTACGGGATGGCAAAACAACTAATTTTATCGTAAATATTGGTGAAATGCCTACTGTGGAAGAGGAAGGTAGTGAATTTCCTAAAGAAAAAGCATTTTCCGTGCAAACCGGAATACAAATTAAAGCAGTTACCTCTGAGATTGCGAAAGAAATAGGTTTACCCTGGGTAAAAGGGCTGGCGATTACTGAGGTAATCCCAGGGAGTTCAGCAGATGATATGGGTTTACAATCAGGAGATGTAATTTTAGAAGCCAATCGAATAGAAATGTCTTCAGTTGATGAATGGGAAGAACTAATTAATAAATTAGAACCGGGAGATACACTGCTATTATTGGTTTTTCGTAGCGGACGTACTTATTATGTCCCAATTAAGGTAGAAAAGATTAATTGAGAAATTAGCAATTTTGTATCGAGTATCGAGTTAGGGATATAGTATAATAATAAAGACTTAGGAAAGAAAGAGAACAAAATCAAGCGTAGGGGCAGACCTTGTGTCTGCCCGTAACTTTGTATTTATGTATTCGTTAGTGTAAACTTTAATGAGGTAGTTAGATAGGAAGAAGAAAGCTACTCTTTCTATCTTTTCTTTCTCTTTCTTAACTCGATACTATATACTCGATACTCGATACTGTTTTCCAGCTTTTTAAAATTAATTTTAAAATATGGTAAAATATTAGAAATATTTAAAGAGTAAGACGGTCTATAAAATTGAAAAAAGATAAGAATCATAAATTATCTACCACTTTTCGAGAAAGAAATATTGTTTTAGCTTTAATTATTATCTTGCTTCTTACACTTTTACTTGGTTCTTTAACCTATAAAGAAGTACAAAGAGAAAGATATTATTTATGGGAATTAGCCCGCTCGGAAGGATTGAATATTGCCTTTTCTTTACAGACCCTTGGCCCCCGGTTTATCTTAAATGAAAATGTTTTAAAAGATATTTTAGTGCTTTTAAAAAAAGAAGGGGTAAGCTATATCGATATTTGTAACGATAAAGGGGTAATTTTAATCAGTACTGAAGAAGAAAGATGGCAAAATGTAATAAAAATCCCTACACCTGGCAAAATCAATTTTATAAATACGGAAGACAAAAAAGGTAATAGAATACTTCAAGTAATAAAACCATTCAATCTTGATATGAATACACAGTTAGATATTTGGAAAATATTACCTATTAGAAATAGTTGTTTAGTGATTGGGGTAAACTTAGAAGGATATTATAATCGCTTGAGCCAGACTAGAAAAAGAATAATTTTAAATTACAGCATTATAATGGCCCTTGTGTTATTGGGGATTTATGTAATTTTTAAATTACAAGAGAACTATATCGTAAAAAAGACCTTGAATGAAATGAAAGTATATACTTCAAAATTATTGGAGACTATGGATAATGCGGTAATTTCGGTAGATAATAAAGGCAACATTAAAACTTTTAACCGTAAGAGTGAAGAAATTTTTGATAAAAAGAAGGAAGAAGTATTAAACAAAGATTGTCAGGAAGTTTTGAATTTAAATATTTTAGGGGAATCTATCTTTAAAAAGTGTCTTTTAGAGAAGAAGAATATTTCTCAGGAAATAATTTTAGAAGAAAAGGGATTAAAGAAAAAAATATTAGACCTGAACACCTCATTTTTAGCAGATGAATCCGGAGAAATAACCGGTGTGGTAGCGGTGATAAGAAATGTCACCGAGATCAAGGACCTAAATGAAGAGGTGGCACGTCATAAAAGATTAGCTGCTTTGGGTAAATTATCTGCCGGGATTGCCCATGAAATCAGGAATCCTTTAAGTTCAATCAGAGGGTTAGCACAGTTTGTTTATAATTCATTCTCTAAGACCGATGAAAGAAAAGAAGACTTAAATGCCATTATTCAGGAAGTAGATAGATTAAATAAATTAGTGGTTCAGGTTTTAGATTTCGCCAAATTGCAAAAACCAAACTTAACCCGTTTTTCTTTAAATGATTTAATAGGAAAGATTACTGAATTGTTTAAATTAGAGATAAAAGATAAGCAGATTAAATTTAGTCCGGAACTTTCCCCGGATATTTCTAAAATTCAAGCTGATGAAGACCAGGTAAGGCAGATTTTAATGAATGTAATTATTAATGCTATTCAGGCTATCCCCAAGAAAGGGGAAATCAAAATTAAAACTGAAAAAACTCTTTTAAAGGGAGAGCCAGCTATAAAATTAATTATTGAAGATAGCGGGATTGGTATTCCTGAAAAAGATTTTACTCAAATATTTGACCCCTTCTTTAGCACCAAAGATGAGGGTTCCGGATTGGGTCTTTCTATAGTGTATAAGCTGATAGAGGCTCATCAGGGAGAGATTAAAGTTGAATCCAAAGAAGGGGAAGGAACAAAGTTTGTTATTTTTCTACCTCAAAAAGGAGGGAAGTAATTTTGCGGAAAATATTAGTAATCGATGATGAGCAAAATATAAGAAAAATGTTAACCCGGGTATTATCTCCGGAGGGATTTATAGTCAAAGAAGCTGATAATGGCTTAGATGCCCTAAAGAGATTACAGGAAGAAAATTACAGTTTAGTATTATTAGATCTTAAAATGCCCGGTTTAAATGGTATAGAAATCTTAAAGAAGATAAGAGAAAATGATTTAAATCTACCGGTTATTATGATGTCTGCCTATGGGAGTATTCCCGAAGCTGTGGAAGCAATGAAATTAGGGGCTTTGGATTATTTAATAAAACCTTTCGATATTGAAGAACTAAAAATTATAATTAATAGAGCAATTAAGCAATATGAATTAGAAGTGGAAAACATCTACTATCGAGAGGAAGAAGAGAAGAGATTCAACTTTGATGAAATTATAGGAAAGAGTAATTCTATAAATAAAGTTTTAGAAATGGTGAAAAACGTATCTCCCACTACTGCTACTGTGCTCATTACCGGCGAAAGTGGTACCGGGAAAGAATTGATAGCCCGAGCAATACACAAAAACAGTCTGCGTAAAAATGGGCCATTTGTAGTGGTAAATTGCGCGGCTTTCTCTTTAAACCTTTTAGAGAGTGAACTCTTTGGACACGAAAAAGGTTCTTTTACCGGAGCTATTGCCAAAAGGATAGGTCGTTTTGAAATGGCAAATGGAGGAACTATTTTTTTAGATGAAATAGGAGAGATAGACCCCTCTATACAAACAAAATTACTTAGAGTTTTACAAGAAAGGGAGTTTGAAAGGGTAGGAAGTTCAAGGAGCATTAAAGTTGATGTAAGAATATTATCTGCAACCAATAAAGATTTAAAAAAAGAAGTAGAAGAAAGAAGGTTTAGAGAGGATTTATTTTATCGACTAAATGTCTTTAGTGTAGATGTTCCTCCTTTAAGGGAAAGGAAAGAGGACATACCTTTAATTGTGGAGCATCTTATCGCTAAATATAATAAAATATTAAATAAAAAAGTTAAAAAAGTTTCTACAAAAGCCATGGAATTACTGCTGGATTATAATTATCTCGGTAATATAAGAGAGTTAGAAAATATTATTGAGCGAAGTATGATTATGGCAAAAGACGAAATAATCGATGAAAAATATTTCAATTTTATAAACAAAGAAACATACATTGAAAAAAAGGGGACTTTGAAAGAAGCAGAAAAAGAGCTAATTATAAAATATTTAATCCAAAACAAGGGAAATCGTACTAAAACAGCAGAGGTTTTAGGAATAAGCCGAAGAAGCCTGCAGAACAAAATCAAAGAATATCAAATAAATTTGTAAGTCAAAAAGTTAACCAAAGGTGCCTGGCACCTTTGGTTAACTTTTTGACTTGACATAATTATTAAAGTATCTTACACTATGGGTGTAAAGGATACGCCTTTACCCGAGAGCTTGTATCTTGCAGGAGAACAAGACCAGGAGTAAATAAAATTAATAGTATTTCGTCTAGTATCTTATGAAGGAACTAGAACGGAGGTGAAAAAAATGAATAGAGATTCTACTTTATCAGGATTTAAACTTACTACCCGGCAGCTGGCTATATCCGGTATGCTGGGGGCAATTGCTATCATCTTAGGAGTAACCAGGTTGGGGTTTATCCCTGTTCCTACTCCAGCCGGTCATGCTACCATTATGCACATTCCAGCCATTTTAGGTGGGATACTCGAAGGTCCAATAGTAGGTGCATTAGTAGGATTAATCTTTGGAGTTTACAGTTTTTTAAATGCCACTAACCCCATGTTTGCTGACCCTCTAATCGCTATTTTACCCAGAATATTTATCGGAGTAGCGGCTTATTATTCTTACAAATATTTCTGGAAGAAAAGTGCTATTGCGGCGGCCTTAGGAACTCTTACCAACACCATCGGAGTTTTGGGATTAGCTACCTTAAGAGGATATCTTCCGATAAAAGTAAGTGCCAGCATTGCAGTACTTCATGGTACTCCGGAAGTGGTAGTAGCAATATTATTGGTATTTATATTAGTTAAAGCTTTAAAAAGAGCTGGTTATTAGGAAAATTATAGAGTAGGGGAGCTTCCGTATTCCTCTACTCTATTTTTATTGTTTAAGCTTACAAAATTTTAAGTGGAATGTTGTGGATTATTTAAAATGATTCAGGAGATAACGGTTCTTTGAATCATTCAAGAAAAGAAAGATAGATTCCCGTTTTCGCCTGCCTGTGCAGGTACGGCAGACAGGCGGGAAGGACAAAGAGGTATATAATTGAAGGGAGGGGATATGATGATTTTAGTAATTGATGTAGGTAATACCCATACGGTAATAGGGGTATACAAAGAAGAGAAATTATTAGGCCATTGGAGAATTTCTACTGATCTGAATAAGACAGAGGATGAGTATGGAATGTTAGTTAAGAGTTTGCTTTTCGATGCTAATTTAACCTTTTCAGATATTAAATCAGTAGTTATTTCCTGTGTTATCCCTCCGGTAACCTGGATATTAAAAAAGATGTCTGTGGATTATTTTAAAGTACCTCCAATTATTGTAGGACCGGGAATAAAGACTGAAATTTATATTAAGACAGATGATCCCAAGGAAGTGGGGGCAGATAGAATTGTCAATGCCATTGCTGCTTATAAATTATACGGAGGGCCGGTAATAATTGTAGATTTTGGAACGGCCACTACATTTTGTGCAGTTAATAAGGAGGGAGTTTATCTGGGCGGGGCGATTACTCCCGGAATAGAAATTTCAGCAGAAGCTCTGTTTGAAAAGACGGCTAAGCTACCCAAAATAGAATTTATAAAACCTAAACATTCTATAGGTAGTAATACTATTACCGCAATGCAGTCAGGGATGTTCTTTGGCTATTTAGGATTAACTAATGAATTAATTAGACGGTTTAAGAGAGAGTTAGGGGAAGATTCTGTAGTAGTAGCTACCGGCGGCCAGGCGGAATTGATGGGAAACGAAAGTAAAATGATTGATAAAATTAATCCTTTTTTAACCTTGCAGGGATTGCGTATGATATATGAGATGAATAAGTAAACTATTCACTATATAATTTCCATACTAATATTCAACGACTTTACTGAATGGGTGAGGGCGCCAATAGAAATTAAATCTACTCCAGTTTGAGCAATTTTCCGCACTTTTTCCAAAGTAATTCCTCCTGATGCCTCAATTAAG
>Ga0307380_10010242_pt1 | contig 11823 bp, 17 predicted proteins | sample UN3MG_FD_202239 | JGI IMG/M metagenome (GOLD analysis project Ga0307380, IMG submission 202239) | Soil microbial communities from Risofladan, Vaasa, Finland - UN-3 | ecosystem: Environmental > Terrestrial > Soil > Coastal area > Acid sulfate soil | place: Finland: Risofladan, Vaasa | collected... | reverse complement strand
TACTTCGACCACCCGCAGCTCGGCCCCGCGGAGATCGGGGGCATCAAGACTAAGTACGTGATGCAGAACCCGCCACCTCATATCCTGGACTCCGCCCTCGACAAGATCTACACATTCCCGATCAAGCTCGCTGCCATGCTGCCTCAAGTGAAGATAACCGAGGAGAAAGTGGAGCCACTGGGCGGAGGACTCTACAGGGTCAGAGCCAGGATCGCCAACCTCGGTTTCCTGCCGACGAACGTCACAGAGCAGAGGAAGAAGATTAAGCTCGATCAACCCGTGAAGGTGAAGATCGAACTCGGTGAGGGCGTCGAGCTCATAGCCGGGAAGGAGAGAATGAAGCTTGGAAACCTAGAGGGGCGCTCCGACAGGCTTCCAGGCCACCCGTCATACGGCGCATCTGGTGGAAAGCCCGAGGGCTCGAAAAAGACCGTCGAATGGACCGTGAGGGCCGAGAAGACGCCGGCGAAGGTGAGCATCACCGCCATATCGCTGAAGGGCGGGAAGGACACGAAGGAAGTAGAGCTGGCCTAACGCCAGCACCCCCTTTTATTGATTCAGATGCCTCTTTAGTGTGGCCTCGAGGGATCCCTTTCCCACGGCTCCGAGGACACTCTCGACAGGCCTGCCACCCTTGAACACGACGAAATTGGGTATACTCATGACGCCATATTTCACGGACAGATTCCTGTTCTGGTCCACGTTTACCTTTGCGAAATTGGCCCTGTCCGAGTAGGCAGCCGCGAGTTCGTCCAGCACGGGGGCCATTATCTTACACGGCGTGCACCAGTCCGCCCAGAAGTCCACCAGCACTGGCAGCCTCGTACTCCTCAGGGAGGATGCGAAGTTGCTCTCATCCAGCTCGACGACTTTACCTCTCACCCAAGGTCCGGGATCGACCGGTCTCATCAGGCGCTTCAGCTTCTCGGCCTTGATCCTCTCAAGCTCATCGTCACGCGATCCGGATAACATCAGGATTCCTCCTCAAAACATCCCTTTTAATTTAACTCAAGGATGGGCCCTGATTCGAGTACATAATCTATAAATAGGGCGCCGCGGGGCCGCAATCAAGGTTTAAATATCAATGATTTACTCCTTACAGAGAGGATAAGTTTTGAAGGAAGCAGTTGCACAGGCCCTCGAGGATGTTCGACCCCACCTTCAGGTGGACGGCGGAGATGTTGAGTTGGTGGACGTCAAGGACGGCGTCGTCAAGGTAAAGCTCACGGGCGCATGCGCGGGATGCCCCATGTCCCAGATGACACTCAAGTGGGGCGTCGAGAACTACCTGAAGAAGAAGGTTCCGGGCGTCAAGACCGTCGAGGCCGTTTAGACACAGAGGAGAACAGATGGCGCTAAAAGCAGATATAGCCCAGGCTAAGAGCTACGGCGATGTCTTCACCCTCGTCAAGAAGTCGGTAAAGAGGTCGCTTGAACAACACAGGGTAGGGCTAATGCTCTACCTGGGCAACCTGCCCATGAAGGTTGGGGCGTTCCACCCCATGGGGACCAACGACATCGTTCTCAACAGGAGGCTCCTCGAGGAGACCGCCAAGACGGAGCCCCAGTGGAAGGCCTACGTCTTCTCCATACTTCTCCACGAGTACCTGCATACCCTCGGCTACGTCGACGAGAGGCAGGTCAGAAGGCTCACCTACCGCATCTGTCTCGACAACTTTGGCAGTGGCCACCCCGTCGTAGAGGCGGCGGCCACAGGGCCGTGGGTGAACCTGAGCCCGGAGGCGTTCGAGTCCATGGGCGAGGAGATGAACCTGGAGAGGGTGAAGGACTTTGAGCGCATCGACAGCGGCTACATAATATAATTTATTCTATCATCGGATTTCCTGAAGTGAGCGTCTTGAATAGATCGTCCTCCTGATAGCACCTGGGGCACTCAAGCCTTTCACTGTAACCGTGGGGGTAGTCGACGACCACTCCGTGGATGGGACAGGTGAACGCGTAGAAGGGAAGAGGGCCGCTCCATCCATGTCTCCTGCGGTGCTCGACGAAGACCTGTCCCGTCAGGAAAATTATCAGCCTCATGAAGTAGCTGAGCCCCAGGGAGTCGGCTATCTCAGCGCCCGTCCTCAGGTAGATACCTGGGCGGCGGGGTTTCTCCCCTGATCTGGTTGTCTTCAAGTCCTCCATGTCCCGTATCGATGAGATGACATGGTCGAGGACCTCTCCGATACGTCTCAACTTCTTCCCCGTCTGAAATCGGGAGCGTGTGCCTGATTATCGTTCTGTGACCAGCCCAAGCGATGGGAGCCGACATGGATTGGCGAGTTTTCAGCAGGTTTGAATGTCATATACTGGAAAAAGTGTTAAACCCAGGTCAGATCAATACTTCAACGGTGTTATAATTGGCAAGAGAGAAAGTGGATCCTTTCAAGTATATTGTGGAGACGGACCGCCTGATGCGTTCAGGAGGTCTCCTGCTGGTCTCAGCAGGGAACGACGGGAAGCCCAACGCCATGACCATCGGCTGGGGGCTGGTGGGTACAATGTGGGGTCAGCCCTTCTTCACCGTCGCCGTCCGCAAGTCGAGGTACACGCATAAGCTCATGGAGGCGTCCGACAGCTTCACGGTCTGCCTGCCCGCCAAGGGAATGGCCGAGGTCCTTGAGGTCTGCGGCACCAAGTCGGGCCGCGATATAGACAAGTTCAATGAGCTCAACCTGACGGCTAAGGACGGGCACGATGTGAAGGCCCCCTACATAGGGGAGTGCCCCGTGCATTACGAGTGCAAGGTCGCCTTCAAGACGGAGATGCAGCCAGGCGAGCTCATGAGGGAGATTGAGGACAAGGTCTACTCGAGCGGGAACTACCACGTGCTCTACTACGGGCACATCAAGGGTCTCTACGCCGTAGACGGGGTATCCGAGAAGCTGCCGTGAGGGTCGGGAAAAGTGAAGATACTCATCGTCTACGACTCGGCCTCCGGGAACACCGAGAAGATGGCGCACTATATCGGGGAGGGGGTCGAGGAGGAGGGCGTCGACGTCGAGGTCAAGAAGGTCGATGAGGCGTCCGTCGACGAATTGACAAAGGTTGAAGGCCTCATAATTGGCTCCCCCGTCTACTACGGCCTCCCCACGGCGAAGATCAAGGCGTTTCTGGACGAGTCCGTGAAGTACCACGGCAAGCTCGACGGCAAGGTAGGTGGAGCATTCACGAGCAGCGGGGGTATCCACTCGGGCGCGGAGACCACCATCATGGCCCTCAACGAGGCCCTGTTCATCCACGGGATGGTCATCCAGGGGACATCAAGCACCAACCATTACGGAGCGGCCTCGATAGGAGCGCCCAACGACAAGGAGATCGAGGCCTGCCAGAAACTGGGGAAGAGAGTGGCCGCGCTAGTGAAGAAGCTGCACGGCTGACCCCTTTTCTATAAACTGGTAACCAACCTCTCCACGGCGTCCATCAGTCGGCTAGTGCACATCCCCCTTCTCTCGACCTCTGCCTCAGAGAGGGGATCGAAGAAGCTCTTCTTGGTCAATGGGTTGTCGCTCACGACGTGGACGGCCACGGCCCTCATTCTGTACAGGCTCGCGATGACGTAGATCGCTGACGTCTCCATCTCGATGCCGAGGAGGTTCCGGGAACTCCAGTGCTCAAGGAACTCCTTCGTCTCGGCGGCGAAGGCGTCTGTCGTGAAGATGGGACCGTAGTGGACGTCGACGTCGTAGTCATCGTATACTTCATCAAGAATCATCGACATATCTTTGAGGAGGTGGAAGTCGGCGACCGCAGGATACTGCTCTTCGGCGAAGTACTTCGACGCCCCCTCCCCTCTCAGGGCGGCCGTCGGCACGATGATGTCCCCGACCTTGATGTCGGGCTGGAGAGCCCCGATGAGACCCAGGTAGATGATGCTCCTGCAGGGGGTGAACCGAAGATAATAAGTGCAGTCCACCGCGACGGGGCTTCCAACCCTCGAGTTGAAGACGGATACAGGTCTCCCGCCCATCGAGCCGTTGAACCCCCCGTTGAACCCCGTGCAGTCCACGGCGTCCTCAGTTCTCGCCCTCAGCTGACTGAGCATCTCTGTGATCGGCGTCAGCACTACGACGTCGGATATCTCGTCGACGTCGCATCCATAGAGCACCCTCGTGAAGGCGTTCGGGTCTCCCTCAGGCATCATTTCCATGACTCACCTGAAGATGAACCTCAGAAATGCGTTATAACGCTTACTAGCGTTGAAGGAAACCGTTATCCAGCAACGAGGCACCCATGATACGGAGTGTAAAGGTTGAGGGTCGTAGGGAGCGTCCTTGAACTCATCGGCAACACGCCCATGGTCAGGCTCGGCAAGATTCCGGACGAGTCCGGAGCGGACGTCTACGTAAAGCTGGAGTACACCAACCCCAGCGGCAGCCTCAAGGACAGGATCGTCATGGAGATGATCCGGGAAGCCGAGGCGGAGGGCAAGCTAAGGCCCGGGTACACTATCATAGAGGCGAGCACCGGCAACACAGGCACCGCGCTGAGCTTCGTGGGCACCTACCTCGGATACAGGGTAGTCATCTACATGCCCGAGGGCATGACCCCCGAGAGGATCAGGCTCATGGAGAGCTACGGCGCCGAGGTGCACGAGCTCAAGCTAGAGCCCAGCTCCGAGGGGAGCGTCGCCGGGGCTGAGGTGGAGATCGACACCAGGCTGAGGTGCCTAGAGATCGAGCGGACCCAGCCCGAGACCTGGTGGTCCCGCCAGTTCAGCAACCCGGCCAACACGAGGGCCCACGTCAAGACGGGGAGAGAGATCCTGAAGCAGATGGAGGGGAGGGTCGACGCCTTCGTAGCATCCATCGGCGTCGGAGGGACCCTCTACGGAGTCGCGAAGGCCCTCAAGGAGGTGCTCCCCGACGTCAAGGTCATTGGAGCGGAGCCAGCATCCGCCAGGTATCCGATCAGCGAGGGGTACAGCAGGGTGCCGGGGGCCATCAACGAGGTGACGGGGGGCATCATCGAGGAGATGATCGAGAGCGGGCTCATCGATGAGGTCGTCAAGGTCTCCAACGAGGACGCCGTGGAGACCTCGGACAGGCTCGTTAAGGAGGAGGGCCTCTTCTGCGGCATATCATCGGGTGCAAACGTCTACCTCGCCACGGAGATAGCAAAGGAGCTGGGGAGAGGAAAGAGGGTCGTCACCGTCCTCCCCGACAGCAGGGACAGGTACCTGACCGAGAAGAAGTACACCACCTAGGACGAGATCACCCTGAGGTCCCTGTCCCCCTCACCCTTGACGATGGACTGGGTCCTCCTGGGCGAGAGCTCGATCCTGAAGTTGACGAGGCGGACGAGCTTGACAGCCCTCTTCGACGCCTCATCGAGGGCGCCCTCGACTAGATCCACCCACTCGAGCTCGGTGACTCTATGCTGAGTCGTGATGTAAGGCATACCCAACTCCTCTGAGATCTGGGAGATATACTTGGGCCGGTCCTAAAGTATCGCGATTATCAAAGTGTGTTCTTCTTTGAGAGTACCCTCAGCTTCTTCTGCATCTTCTTCAATGACCCATTCACCTTAACGTGATATCAAACAATATGTTATCAAGATCATGGATATTTAAACACAAGTGATGATAAATCAGAGAAAAGGGGCTCAAAGACAGGCCCGTTATCATGTTTCCATCAAGATATCTGATTTCTAGTCATCAAAATGAGCGGCATGAAGTTCAACAATTTCGAAATGTTACCTCCCGAGACCTATCTCGGGGACAAAGATGAACACTGGAAACCCAGAAAGACGTCGATACTGTGTCACCGAACGAAGAGATGGTAGAGTGACATCAGTCAGAAATAGCTAGTCTAGAAAAATTCAACAGGAACGACCGAAGTTGACTGAGCAGTTTCCTGTGTACGCACAGATGTAGCAAATACTTCAATTGGGAATTAAGCAGGCGCCGGGCTCCCGAGGAACGGCAAGGCCGCCCAATAGGCCGCCCCGACGGCAACGAGGGACGACGGTCGACGCACAGGGGCCCCACCCAAACACCATCCATGGAAGGCCCAGAGGTGAGGGTCAGGGAGAGCATCCAAGTCTCACTAGCGCCGGACACTCTTGTCCATTGAGACCCCGAGCTCCGCCTCCAACTCGGATTTCTCCTTGGAGAGCCTCCTGAAGCTAAGGATCACTTCCCGGATGAAGTTGATGTTTAAGAGTCTCTCCAGCTCGGCGAACTGGAACTTGTACTGGTTGAACTCGGGTACCCTCTCTAGGTCCGTGAAGGCGATCTTGTTCTCGGACCAGTAGCTGTCGTCGATCTCGTTCCGGAGGCCGAGGTTGAAGGTGTGCATCGTGCTCCAGATCCTGCTCAGGAGTTCCTTGCGGCCTAGGTACTCCTGGGTCACCCTCTTCAGCTTTATCAGCTTCATCGTCTCGTCGTTGTAAGGAGCGTCCGTTGAGCTTACCTTGACCCCCTCATGCATTATGCGCCGGTTCCCGTGTAACTGCATCTATTTATTTGTAAACAACAATATACAAACTTTAAGGGATACTAAGACGTGACAGTAAAACGTGAGAGTGGGCAGTGACACCGCTTCATAATTATTTTAATATTGACAGTAACAGTAGGAACGAACGTCGATCGATGTTTAGGGGTTCCTTGAGCGATGCAGGGAAGAAACCGGCTGAGACTGCCTGATTTTATACACTTTCTGGCGAAAGATGGCTTAGTCGAGGGCAGCAACATACTTCTGGCGGGTCCACCGGGTGTGGGCAAGACGGTCTTCTGCGAGAACATCGTGAAGAACTACCTCCAGGAAAGCTCAAGCTGCCTCTACATCACCCTCGAGAAGACCCCTGAGGAGCTCACCTTCTGCTTCCAGACGAACGGAGTGGATCTCCACGGCGACGGGATAAGGGACAGGATGGTCTACGTCGATGGGTACACCTGGCTCATCGGCAAGTCCAACGAGAAGTTCTTCATCGACAGCCTGAACAACCTCACGGAGCTCAACTTCAAGATATTCAGCGCGGCGTCCCAGCTGGGCAGCCCGCTGATCGTGATCTTCAACTCTATCTCGCCCCTCTCCCTGTACAACCCCGAGACGTTCGTGCTGAAGTCACTGCAGCTTCTCTTCGCTAGGGTCAAGGAGATAAACGCGATCGGAATCTTCGTCGTACAGTCCGGGGTGCACAGCCAGGAGTTCTATAAGACCCTAGAGTACCTCGTGAACGGGATCTTCGACATGAAGCTAGGCGAGGACAAGGGATCAATAGTCAGATATTTCAGGATCCGTAGCCTGAGCTCGAGCTCACACGAGACGAACTGGGTCCCCTTCACAATCCACAACACGAGAGAGATCGAGATGAAAGCCGCGAGGAGGGTTGAGAATGTCTAGATATGAAAATGACTTTGAAGGAAGGGTGCAGTCAGGCATCCCCGGACTGGATGATCTGATAGAGGGCGGATTCATCAAGAGCTCATCGATCCTCCTCAGGGGAAAGGCAGGGACAGGGAAGACCATCTTCGCCCTCCACTACCTGGTTTACGGCGCGGGCAACGGGGAGCCTGGAGTCCTCCTCTCCGTGGAGGAGAACCGCAAGGACCTCTACAGGGAGGCAGCGAAGTTCGGGTGGAACTTGGAGTCCCTCGTCGACGACGGCAAGATCGCCATAGTAGAGCGGCAGCCCTCCTACAGCATCACCATCCTTGAGGTCGAGAAGGCCGCCAAGCGGATAGGCGCAAAGAGGGCGGTCGTGGACTCGATACCTGCCCTATTCACGAGCTACCCCAACGAGCTTCAGACCTCAGAGATGAGGTCGGCGTTCCACCTGCTCTGCCAAGTCCTCACGGAGTCATGCGGTTGCACGGCCCTCCTCATCACCGAGGTAGACTGGGCCCAGAGTGTCCCGTTCGAGGAGTACGTCCCCAAGGGAGTCATCGAGCTCAGCACAAGGATGATGGAGGGGACCTCGAGGAAGTTCCTCATGATAAGCAAGATGCGGGAGATGCGTCACAGCAAGAGCATGCATCTCTACGACATAACCAAGAGGGGCTTCACCCTCTTCAGACCGAACAAGTATAAGAAGGAGGTTCTGTGATTGGAGAAGAACTTATTCAAGACTGGAGTCAGCGGCTTGGACATGATGCTGGAGGGGGGCATACGATGGGGCTCGACTGTCACTATCGCGAGCGACCTTCAGGACAGGGTTACCCTGTGCCACAACATCGTGGAGAACGCGTTGAAACGTGAGGTAATCGTCTACTACATGTGCTTCAAGGAGGCGCCTGAGCGTATACGCTACCTCATGGACGAGACAGGAATAGATGTCGAGAGGTACGAGCAGAAGCGGCTGCTGAGGCTCTACGCGCCCCTCGAGACGGAGCAGACGGGTATGATGAACTCCTCAGGGGAGCTGCACAGGGCGGAGGAGCTCCTGAAAGTCTTCAACGACTTCATAGGGGGCATCATGAAGCAGGTCGCCCTCCACGTCATGGCAGGGAAGAAGGTGCTCTTCGTGCTCAACAACGTGAGCGCCCTGAACGACCTGCTCTACGAGGACCCCCGCTGGAAAGACTTCACCGTTAGGGGATCCAGCTGGCTGAGGAAGCTCATCAAGGTCGTCAGCTTCCAGATAGCGGACATAAAGGACCTGGAGGTCGCTGAGACCATCGCAGACTTTTGCATGGTGATGAAGAACATTGACGGAATACCTTACATCAAGATCACGAAGGTCTCCACCGCTGGCTGGGTCCCATACATCTCGACCTACAACAAGATAGAGATCGCGGAGGATTTCATTTAGGAGGCTGAAAAGAATGAGTATAGAAGAAGAGATAAGCAAGTGCGGCAGGATCCACGACGTCCTGGCTGAGCACTGGAACTGGGCATACTACGACACGGAGCACGGGGAGTGCTCCTGGCTGCTCGCCGAATACGTGTCGAGACTCAAGGAGGACGTCGAGAATAGGGTCCCCGTCATACTCAATGAACTCGAGGAGCTCGTCGAGGAGCACACCGGAAACAGCTATCACATACTTGACGTGGGATGCGGCGTCGGTGGTTTCATCCAGAACTCCCTCAAGATTCTGGAGAAGAAGCACCCTGACATTGAGTTCAAGGCGACTGGCATCGACATAAGCAGCGAGATGATCGAATACGCTAGGGTCAACCTTCAGGACACCGGTGCCGAGCTGATATGTGAAACAATTACGAACCGTCAGCTGAAGTTCGAGAACGAGCCCTTCGACGTCGCCATCATGATGGTGACCCTCTCCTTCTACAACGATGAGAACGCGAAGGACGTCCTGAGATCAATCATCAGCAGGTTGAAGGAAGGGGGCTACCTACTTGTCCTGGACTTCGCCTGGACATACATCTGGAGCGGTTTCAAGCTGTTCTCGAAGCCCCTTCAGAGCCTGACCGACACCTTCTTCTCGCACCTGATTGGGGAGTCTTTCAACTTCTCCAACCGCACCGAGGAAGAGCTGAACGATCTCATCACGGGAATGGGGTACACGGTCGTAAAGTCCTATCTGTCGGAGAAAAAGTCCAAGATGAAGGGCATGCTCGTCATCAGGGCCCAGAAATAGAGTTAATCACTCCATTTTTCTGATTCTTTCCAAGTGATTGTGGAACCTATAGTCTTTTATGTACGCGTAAGGGACGCCGAGCTCCTCGTACAGGTTCTCCAGTATGAGGTCCTCGACGATGACGTGCCCAGACCCGAGCATCTTCGTCAGTATCTCCGAGAGAAGTATAGGATTGCTGGGGATCTCATCCCATCGAACCGAGTAGATCCTCAGGGCCTTGTTGATCGTGCCGGAGACCCTCTTCCCGAAGATGGTCTGCAGAGTCGTCTTGATCGTAGTAATTATGATCTCATCTCTCATGTCTTCGGAGACTTCAAGGTTCGATGGAAGACGCTTTTCCATGGGTCTCAACCAACACGTCACTCGCTTCGGGATTCTCCTATGGGCCTGTAATACCTCTTCATGAGCTCCAGCTCGTTCACCCTGTCCTCAAGGTAACTGGACATTTTTTTCTCATCGAATTCGCTCTCCTCCCTCTGTTTCTCCAGCTGCTCCTTGAGGACTTTCAGCAACTTCTCGATCTTGACAGGTTTGAGAAGGTACCCGTCAGCTCCCCTGTTGAGAGCCTGAATCGCGTTCTCCAGCGAAGGATAGCCAGTGACGATAATCTTCCTCATCTTTGGGCGCATCTCGTCGATCATCTTCAGGAGATCTGTCCCCTCTATGTCGCCCAGCTTGACGTCAAGAAACACGAGGTTGAAGTACGAGTTCTTAATCTTCGAGAGGGCCTCATCCCCGGACACGGCCGTCTCGACAGTGTAACCTTCCTCTTCCAAGTTTATCTTGAAGACTCGCCTAATGCTCTCATCATCGTCTACCACAAGTATCCTAGCGTCGTCCATCCCCATCTTCCTCCTCTAAAGTGTCAACTATCACTAACGTTTGAAGTATTTTGACTTTAATATTAAGCATTATGGATTATAGATGAGTACTGAGAGGCCGACCTACATGTTTTCACATAAAATTAAGTATTTTCCTACATGTTTTCATATAAGGACAGAATCTCATCCGCTCTGAGGGCGTCAAGCTCATCGGGCAGCTCCGATTTTCCGGGTAAAACGATGGTGAACGTCGTTCCAAGCCCTTCAACGCTCTCGACTGAGACCGTCCCTCCGTGGGCCTCAACTATACGCTTGCAGATCGCGAGACCGAACCCCATCCCCTTCGCCTTGGTCGTGAACAGGGGCTTCCATATGTCATCAATGATGGCCTCAGGTATCCCGACTCCCGTGTCGGCGAAGTACAGCTCAGCCCTCTGGAAATCAGCCCAGCCTGAAACCGTGAGAGTGCCCCCGTCAGGCATCGCGTCCACGGCGTTCTTCAATATGTTCACGAAAACACGTTTCATCTGCAGGATGTCGACCTCAATCTCTCCGTCATCCACCTCACAGACGACCCTAGCATTCTCTGGGAACTCTGTTGACGAGATGGCGTCCTCCACCAGGTCCCTGAGGGCGATTCTAGATCGATCGAGCTTGATCTCCCTTGAATATTCGAGGAGATCGCTGATGATCTTGTTGGAATCATCAACGTTCCTATCTATCAGGTCGAGCATCTCTCTGCTCCTCTCGTCGGACCCGAGCTGCGACCTCTCACGCAGGTAGTACGATGCCCCAGAGATGGCCGTAAGGGGATTCCTTATGTCGTGACCCACCATCGCCGCCAGCTCCCCAATGGCCGCCATCCTCTCTGCGTCCCTGAGCTCACCGGTCCTCTCCTCGACGATCCTCTCAAGGTACGTCGAGTATCGACGGAACTGCGCCTCCCAGTAAGCCTTGGCGCGCTTCGGCTCAGTGATGTCGTGGATCACGATCGCCCTGTAGGGAGAGAGTTTATCGTCCCCAATGCTGATAAACTCGACCTGATAGAAGCGCTCGTTTTCATCCTCCCCGTATCGGATCTCCTTCGTAGAACTGAGGTCTTCCAAGTCCAGATCGAGGTCCCTCATCCAAGCCAAGCCAATCTCATCTAGCCTAAGACCTGATATATCGGAGGATTTGGAGTCGAGTAGGTTCAGCGTCGCCTGATTTAAGTCGATTATTCGCCTCTGTCCATCCACGACGATGATGGCATCGCTGATATTTTCGATGATGTAACATCGATCAGAGCGTCTTCGCATCCTTTCGGAAACGTGACCTGGAATGAGGGCACTAGCGAGCCTCCCCCGCCCCAACTTTCCCCAAATAATGAGAGTTAACGCCAGTAAGACGACTGCAGCTGCTGTAATCACCTGTACTGACAGTCCCCCATCACCCCCCATATCACAGACTTTCTAGTGA
>Ga0307380_10010241_pt1 | contig 11823 bp, 20 predicted proteins | sample UN3MG_FD_202239 | JGI IMG/M metagenome (GOLD analysis project Ga0307380, IMG submission 202239) | Soil microbial communities from Risofladan, Vaasa, Finland - UN-3 | ecosystem: Environmental > Terrestrial > Soil > Coastal area > Acid sulfate soil | place: Finland: Risofladan, Vaasa | collected... | reverse complement strand
CAGGTATTCCGATACTTCCCAGTATAATACCAAGTTTATTCATTTCATTGTCTGTAATCCTCATCTCTGCGTTCTTTTTCAAGGCGTCATAGACTCCTCTTGCATAGTTGACAACCGTCTTTGTTTTCCCTTCAGTGAACGCCCAGCAGTCGTTTACTCCAGCAAGGTGAAGGATCTTCTTTGCAACATCACCGGTCGCAAGTCCGATGCCTCGAGGCGCAGGTTTAAAAGTCACCTCGACAGAACCGCTTTTTCCTGTGACCAAAAACGGGATGGTATGAGGGGTTCCGCATCCGCATTCCCAAGACCCGCATCCGCGTCGAATTTGAATGATGTTCATCTTGGCATTCTCAATAGCTCTTTTAATGCTAAGGCCGACTTCTTTTCCTTTTGCTTGACCTAAGCCAACAAAACCATCTTTGTTTCCAACAGCAACGGTGATGACGAATTTGACTCGTCGCCCTGAATCTGTCATTCGCTGGACCATTTTCACATCGATTACTTCATCTTCGACACTCGGCAGTAGGATATCAACAATCTCTGGCTCTCGTAAAGGAAACCCGGATTTTAATGCATCACTCATGGTGGTGATTTCCCCGCTTTTTACCATTTTTCCGAGTCTGGTTTTTGGTGTCCATATGACGGGGGCCGCTCCCTCATCAAACTGTCTGCGTCGTCCTCTTGGTGCGTTTCCGCGTCCTCTTCCTGGCATAATTATTCCTCTTTGCCTCCTTTCATCTTTGTTCTTATCTCACCAACGAGCGGTTTGATATCTTTGTTGAGGTGTAATCCGTAAATTCTCTCATCTTTTGGTAGCATCTGTTCATCATGGGGGCATTCAATGCCTGCGTCTATAACCCCTTTTAATGAAGCAAACAATGTGCAACCAACAGTGGGATGATATAAACCAATATCTAACACACCATGTTCGATTCCTTTTTCTTTTGCTCTTTTTCCTGCGAGAAACCCCGTAAGATACGCTGCAGGTGTATTTGAAGCTGAGTATTTCCAGCCATATTCTTTGGATAGTTCATTGGAAATTGCCGATGCAAGGATCCTATCTCCTTGAGCGTTGTACTCCACGAACTGCACGCGAATGGCTTTGAGAGATTTTCTTACGACAATGCGCGGTTTCTTACTGCGTAGCAATTTAAGACGTAAGCGGTAATCGGTTTTTCGTTCTCGGTGTCTGCGAGGCTTTACATGGTATCGTGGTCCTGCTTTCATTGTTTTTCCTCCTTGATGATATTGTCAGCCAGAAGATGTGATTTCAGATGTTGTTTACTTCTAAAGACACCACCTTTTGCCTTACGATAGTACACGCGATAGGTATGTGCGTCGATCTTGGTTTCCTGCCGCAATTGTTTCAGATAGGTCCTAATCGGACGAATGGTTCGAATCCATCGCTCCTTTTTCGGTAGACGTGCGTGTTTCGATCCTTTCCTTGATCCTTGACCGGTCCGTCGTCCTTTCTTTTTCTGATGGAGTATATGTTTATGCCGTCCACTGGAATTCCCTTGTTTTTGTATACTCTTAATAGCCCCGCCGTTTACTAGAATTAATATGTCATTCCTTGTCACCGCTTTTGCTATCTCTTCAAGTCTATCAGGGTCCATCCACACTCTCGTTCCACCGCATTTCATAATCGATGCAGCCATTCTGCGTTGATTTCGTAGGTCTGTCATAGTTACCCCCTCATGTTTAAAATTCGAATATCTAATTCATCGGCTCGTTTCGCAATCACTAAACGTTTCTTTGTCCCAACGGTACCACCAATGCGTACCGCCTGTTTCTTAGGATCGATAGTCTCAAGTTCTTTAACCGAGTGAATCATTACTTCTTCAAAGCCAGATGGGTGTTTTCCCCTGACTATCTTTGGTGCACGAAAACCTACGCGTACTCTACTTGGGCGATACTTCAAGTTGATGCGCAGTTTTGACGTAATCCCATTTGGGCGCCTCCAGTTCTTTGGGATACGTTTGTATCGAAATCCCTCGTTTCTGAGGAAATGAGGAGTCCTTTTCTTGATTTGTCGTCGAATCACTAGTTGTTTTTTTTCTTTCTCGTTTAACTGTGGTTTAATCTTTGGTTTGTACGCTCCTTCTTTTTGATCAATGATTTCAACAGCTTCTGCGTCCTTCTCTTTTTGTTCTTCTTGGTCTTTTTTCTCGACAGTCTTTTTCGCGGGTTTTTCTTTTTTCTCTTTAATCTGATTAAGAATTTCCTTTGCGTTCTTCTCTGTAATACCTTTGAGTTTTGTCAAATCTTTTATTTTTGCTTTTTTCAATTTATCCAGAGAATCAAATCCATTCTCATAGAGGAGTTTGGCTTTTGCTTTCCCAACACCTTTCAAGGATTCAAACTCCTTTAAAACAGCTTCTTTTGTCATGGTTTACCCTCTTTCCACAATGTAGATACCATCTTGAAAGACCCGGATATCTCTGTTTTTAACTTTGGTTGCACGTTCGATATTTGCAGCGGTCTGTCCTACCTTCTCTTTGTCGACAGCAGTAAGTATGATGTTTTCTCCTTTAACCTCAACTTTGACGTTTTCAAGGATCTCTGCGCGTCTGGGGAATCGTTCTCCAAGGAAATTCTGAATGACGAGGTGGTTTCCATCGACACTGGTTTTTATCGGAAAATGGGAAAACACTGTTTTCATTTTACATTCGTATCCCTGTGAGACGCCCTTGATCATGTTTCTAATATGGGCTTTAAAGGTTCCAATCAATGCTTTTTCTTTCCGACGAGGAGACTGGCTGCAGGAAATCTGCACGACAGATCCGTGTACTGTAATGGTTAATTTAGGATGGGAGAGAATCTTTGATAGTGATCCTTTTTGACCTTTGACGTGAACGGTTTTTCCCTCAGTGGTGATTTGTATGCCGTCAGGGATTTTGATTTCTTCTTTTATTTGACTTGTTTTTTCCATGTGTCTCACTCTTTAGTACACATACGCGAGGAGTTTTCCCCCGATGCCTTTCTTTCGTGCTTCGTCATGAGCGATGATACCATCAGTGGTTGTAAGGATGAGTAGACCGAAATCACGTGCGGGGAGATACCGAGCTTCCCATTTTTCCATCTCATCGACTTTGATGGGGTAGCGGGGTTTAATAACACCGCAGTTATTGATGCTACCTAAGAGCTTCACCTGATATATCCCTGCTTTTCCATCCTCGACATACTCAAAGTTACCAAGGTATCCTTTCTCTTTCAGAAGGGTAAGGACCCCGCCAATGAGTTTTGATGAAGGTCGGATAACGCAGGTATTTATTCCTCGTATCTCCGCGTTTCTGATGATTGATAATGCATCTGCCAATGGATCGTTTAACATAATCTTCAACAACCTCTAATCATATTTTTTAAAACCCATTTCTTCTGCTTTGTCCCGAAAGCATTGTCTGCAAAGATGGAGTCCATAGCGTCGAATAATCCCACGTTTTCTGCCACATTGTTCACATCCTATTTTCCTGCCGTATATTTTCTTTCGCTCTTTGATCCTCATTCTACGACCTCTACGTTAAATGCTTCAGTGATAAATTTCTTGGTCTCTTCTTTGTTTAGTTCATGGCGTTGAGGGATTTTCCGTCGATCAATTCGTCGATGTTTAATCCGGTAGCCAGGTTTTTCAAGTGTGACGCAGATGTCCATCCCAAAGATGCCAATGTTCGGATCGTATTTTTGTCCGGCAAAGAGGGTATGGTCTGGTACTCCAAATGAGAAGTTTCCTTGATCGTCAAATGAATAATCTGAGATTTTGTTTTCTCTGATTTTTAATGCACTTATCAAAAATGTCTCTGCGGCTTTTCTTCGTAACGTTACTTTGCAGCCTATCGGCATGAATTTTCGCAACCCCCAGTCTTTGTTGGTTGTTTTTGAGAGGGTTTGTACAGGTTTTTGTTTGGTGACACCTTCTAAGACGGATTCTGCTTTCTTGAGTTTTTCACCTGCTTCGCCGACACCAATATTTACCGTTACTTTTGCGATATGCGGTTTCATTGCTTTGGTTACTTCTTTTTTCTTTGAAGATGGTTTTTTTGAACGCGTTACCGTTTTATGAGTTTTGGGTGCTGTTGCTTTTTTTGCGCTCATTGCATTTTCACCTCCGGAAGTGTGATAGCTGGTTTGTTTTTTCCGATAGGAAACACATACTCTGCGATGGTAGAAAATTCTTTTTCCCCTTTCAGATTGACAAGATTTGGTTTTGATGAAGCAACAATTTGAATTTCTTCAATATTGGCAATTTCTCCGATATGGGTTCCACCGATGATCATAGACACAGTTCCTTTGTCAAATTTAAATACATCATCGATTTTATTTTCTTTGAACCCAATTTTAAGGACGTCCCCGGTTTTATATTCATCTTTCTCGACGAGTTTGTTTTTTCCATCGTGGAGATTAAGTTGTATTTTTTTTCCTTTTATTATCGTTTTATTCTGTATGCGGCACAGTTTCCATTCTGCATCGCTTTCTGATATGGAGTTAAGGGTGAGTTTTCCTTTTCTGTCGTAGAGGATACGAACATTCATTTTCATTTTAGGAATCGAGATAACATCCATAAGGCCACAAGGGAACTTGAAGTTCTTTCGTTTCACACCATCAACAAGGATATCTCCATTCGACACGATTTTTCTGGCTTCTTTATATGTGTCGCATAAGCCAAGATAATCTCGTATGAGTAACCCAAGGGGAATAGCTTGCTCAAACGGATGTGGTCCTGGTGCAGCACGGATTGTGAGTACACGTTTTTTTCTATGGATCCGCAGTACTCGTGGTGCTGCAAGCCTTTTCAAGTGTTTGCTCATGGTTCACCTTCTTCTTTTTTCTTTTTTGTCGTTTTTTTAGCAGTAGATTTTTTTACTACTGGTTTCTTTTTCGGCGGTTCTGGTTCAGCGCTTTTTTCTTCGACTTTTTCTTCAGGTGTTTCTTCTTTGGCAACTGGTTCAACGATTTCTTCAGGGGTCTCTGGTGGTAATTCTTCCTTGAGGGGTTCTTGTGTCTCTTCTTTTCGTTTTTCTTCTTCTTTGGCTGCTTCCTCTGCTGCTTTCTTTTCTGTCTCAAGTGCCTTGAGTTGCTCTGCTGCTTCTCTTTCGATTTCTTTCTTGGTTGTCTCTGAAAGTCCACTCTCGAGTTTCTGTCGTCGCCATTTATCAGTGACATTTAATTTCGTGATGAGTAACGTACTTGCATGGATTGGTTTGGCTATCTTAGTCCCTTTCGCAGTGGTAACGGTGACACCTTCAATTTCCACAGTCTGGTCCTTTACATTGACTTTTGAGATTTTATCCTCATGTCCTCGGAAGCTTCCTCGCATGATCTTGACCGTATCTCCTTTCACGACCGGGAGACTTCGTCGATCATATTTTAAGAGAAGGTTTTCCGCGAGATGTGATGAAATCCATTTCCTCTTTTTATGGAGAGGTGCGTTATGGAGCATGTAGTGTTGTTTTCGTGGTTTTATTGATGTCATATCACTCACTTTACAGGATTGTTGCTGCTAACGCAGCTATCTTTGGCCATCGTTCTGCCGCCTCTATTGCAACGGGACCTTTTATCATCGTTCCTTTGGTTTCTCCCGTATCTGTAATTAATACTGCAGCGTTATCCTCGAATTGAACCATGAGGCCATCGGGGCGTCGAAACGGGCGTCTCTGACGGACTATGACTGCCTTTAAGATCTGTCGTCTCATCTCTGTTGCCCCTTTTTTTACACTTACAATCACCAAGTCCCCAACGCCAGCGGTTGGAGTACGACGATGAACACCTTTAATCTTTACAGTCATGATGATTTGTACGACTTTTGCACCTGTGTTATCGATACAGGTTAAACGGGCGCCAACCGGCAACCCTCGCATTATTCTACCGGCTATTCCTTTCATTTCTGTTCACCAATTTTACATTTTTTCAATTGTAACGAACGAAACAGATTTACATAAGGGTCGACATTCTGCAATACGAACGGTATCACCTGGTGTAAGCGTCATACATGGTGGACAGTGAGCATGATATGTTGATGTTCGTTTTTCGTACCGCTCGTATTTTTTCACAAAATGCATAAATTCTCGTTCAACAGAGACTGTGTTTTGTCTTTTGGTTGATACCACCGTTCCTTTGATGACTTGCCCGCGTACCGATAACGTCCCATGAAATGGGCAATCTTTATCGCTACAGCTGCTGCTGGGTGGTTTGATATTCAATCCTATGTCTCGTGCTTGCTTTTTTTCTGCCAATGTCTTCACCTTGTTTTTTTTATTCTTTCTTCAGGTCGATACACCAATTGTGTTCCTTTGACGATGGTTTTTTTACCATGATATTCAAATGCAAACGTTGCTGTTTGCTTTGCGATTCGTTTTTGTTTCTTTTTGCTTTCGATGAGGAACGTATGTTGTGTCTCATCGATGATGAGTCCTGATTGATTCACCCACGATGGGTCAGTGCAGTCGATGATGGTGACCATTCTGCCGATGAGTTCATCGCTGGTGATCTGCTCATGTTCCATTGAAGGTACTTCCTTGACGTAACGGATACGTCTGATGAGTAGGTTAGATCACGTCAACAGTGAATCCGAGTTTTTCCAATGCTTCTTTTACCCGTGTTCGATGGTCTCCTTGGAGTTCAATCCTGCCTTCCTTGATGGTTCCACCGCAAGCGCAAATCGATTTGAGATTGCTGACCAACGAGTTCATGTCAAGATCATGGGGATTCAGACCGTCAACGACCGTCATCGTCTTCCCATAGCGTCTCTTGTCAACCGCGATTGTGATACTTTGCTGTTCTCGCGCTATTTCTTCACAGACACAGATTTCTTTTGGGAGGCCACATTTTGGGCATATATCACTCATTTGTGTTCTCCTTCCTCCTGCATGATCGTAAGAATCCTTGCAATGGATTGCCGTATCTGCCTAATTTTTCCGGGAGATGGTGATGACCCTCCCATAGCAGATACTCCGCGCTCATGCATAAGTTCTTCTTTTAATTCTTTTAGCTTCTCGTTGCGTTCTTCAGCTGACATCTGTCTGAGTTCTTTAACCTTAAGAGCCATCTTCGGTACCCTCTTGTAGTAATTTTCTAATGTTTTTTACGATCAATTCAGCGGTTTTATTCCCGATGCCATCAATGGCAATAAGATCATCAAGGTTCATGACATAGAGTTCTTCAAGTGAGGTAATCCTTGCTTTTTCTAGTTTTTTCAGCACTGATGGTCCTATCCCTGGAATCTTTGTTAACTTTTTGATATCGGTTTTTTTCTCCAATTTCGGCTCTGGTTCTTTTGTTTCGGTTTTTATTTCTGGTTTTATTTCTTCTTTTGCTACAAGGTTATACGTTATTTCATCGGGTAGTTTCGCATCTGGTCTCATGATTCGTACTTTTACTCCAAGAACCCCTGGTTTGAGTTTCGCAGTTGCTAAACCGATATCCATGACTTCTTTTGCGGTTTCACCACAATATTTTACGTGTCCTTCCGTGAATTTCTCTGTTCGGTGTCGTTCTCCGGTTAATTTACCTGCGAGGATCACTTGGCAACCTTTGGCACCTGATTGCATTATCCTTCTGACCGTAGAATGTCCTGCTCGTCTGAAATGCCATCCTCGTTCGAGTGCTTCAGCAAGCTTCTCTGCCATGATCTGAGCATTCAGGGACGCGTTTGACCCTGCTTCTTGTATCTCAATTTGAGGATTATCCACATTAAATTTGGTACGAATAGAATCAGTCAGTTCTTTGATTTTTGATCCACCCTTTCCAATGACCATACCTGGCCGCTCAACAAGAATATTGACTCGGGTTCCAATCGGGGTTCGCTGGATGTTCATGCCGCCAAAACCAGCACCTTCGATTTCTTTAACGAGGAACTTTTTGATTAATGATCGCTTGGCATTCTCTCTGATAAACTTGCGTTCATTTGCCATTATTCTACCTCTTCAAGAATGATTTCGACATCGGTTGTTGTTTCATTTTTATCGGTCGCCCTGCCATGTGCTCGGGGCATGGTTCCTCTAATGATTCTTCCCTGATAGGCTGAGATATGGACAATTTTCATTTTATCAACGTCAAAGCCTTTGTATTCTGCGTTATTCTCTGCGTTTTTGACGACCTTTAACATGTACCGTGCTGCTTTCTCTGGAAAGCTTCCAGGGCCTATCCCTTTTTGATGCAATCGTTTCTTCTTATGGTATATTGCTGGAAGAGCTCGTTTCATAGCAATGATATCTTCGAGATACTTTTTTGCAGATTCAATAGTCATTCCTCGTAATGCATGGGCAAGATTCATCGAATCTTTCTGAGAGCAATGCAGTTCGTATCCATAGGCTCGTGCGCTTTTCTCTGAGTCTTTCTCAGCTGAATATTTAGGCATAGTTCCTCACTTCAATGGCATGAATTTAGAACCTCTGGTGGCTCCGACACCAGGTCCTGTATGTTTTACTTTTTTACGGGTTAACGCAAACTCCCCGAGATAATGACCAATCATCTGGGGCTGAATATTTACTCGTTCGAATTCTCTGCCGTTATAGATAAGGAGATTAAGGCCAACAAAACTAGGTAACACAATCATATTTCTACAGTGTGTCCGTATTAAATCCCCTTCTTTGGCGTTCTTAATATCGTTCATTAATTTATTCTCATCTTTTGATAATCCTCGTTTTAAGGTTCTGCGGGAACGTGAGGTAAGCAGTGGCAGCAATTCCTCGATAGAGAGCTTTTGAAGATCTTCTAAGGTTTTTCCTTGGTACTGGAATTCCTTTTTTCGTATCTCGACTTTTTTTCTATCTCTTTTCCGTCTGCTTTTGGCTGCCGATCTAAATTTGATTTGTGCCATGGTTATTACCTTCTCCCAGTTCTTCGAGCAGCAATATTTCCAACTTTTCTACCAGGTGGTGCACCGCGTGAGACACAACTTGGTTTTCCAACATGCTGGTGGCTTCCACCACCGTGGGGATGATCGACGGGGTTCATTGCAACACCTCGTACAACTGGATAATTTCTTCCCTTGCCGCGTTGTGCGTGCCATTTTTTACCTGCTTTCATAAACGGTTTGTCTTGCCGTCCACCACCGGCAGCAATTCCGACAGTTGCTCGGCATAAAGAATCTAATGTTTTGAATTGGCCCGAGGGAAGTTTAATGATTGTTTTTCGTGCGTCATGAGAGATAACATACGCACCGCTCCCCCCCGCTCGCACCATTTTACCCCCGTCTCCCGGGGTAATTTCAATGTTATAAATAGGATACCCTTCTGGAACATTCCCAATCGGCATGATATTTCCAAGTTCACAGTCCGCTTTACTTGCTGTGAATTTCACTTCATGGCCTATAGATGTTCCTTCGGTTGCTATCATCAATACTTTTTTATTATTCGCCATTCTTATCTCAGCAACAGGAGCACTTCGTCCGGGGTCATGGATGAGTTCTTCAACAATGCCTTTGGTGTTTCTCTCGTTGGTGTACTGGATATTTCCTCGATATTTATGTGACGGGACAGTATAGCGTCCTCGAACTCGGCCTCGGCGTTGTTGGATTAGATTTTTTCCCATAGTTCACCTCTTTAGAAGACTCCTATGCGCATTCCAAGATCCTCTGCTTTATATTCGGGCATGAAGACAACGGTCGCATGTTTCCCTTTCTTTGTTATCCGTGTGTTTACCGATTTTACTTTCACAGAAAACATTTTTTCAACTGCTTTTTTAATCAGTTCTTTATTTGCGGTTCTTTTCACCACAAATTCTAATGCATTGTTTTTCTCCATATGGCTCATGGATTTCTCTGTCACAAATGGATATAAAACGATTGAATAGGGATCCATCGTCATTTTTTAGCACCCCCCATTTGTGTTAACGCAGATTTAGTAATAATGGTAAGTCTCCCCGCAATCCCGCCTGGTGCAAGATGTTCGATATTGAGCTGTTGTGGTTTTGTGATATCAACACCGCTAAGATTTTCTGAGCTTTTTTCTATAATATCTTTTGTAGACACGATGAGTAATGATTTTGGTGTTCGATATCTTCGTCCACGCATTTTTCCTTTCCCTGCACGTATGTGTCTACCGTTTGCTGATCGCAAGACATCAGAGTAGATGCCGATTTTCTCTAAGACCGCGATGACTTCTTTGGTCTTTTTTATCTTTTCAAAGTCGTCTTCAATGACAATAGGTAAAGTTATTTTTTCATCGAAACGATGTCCTCTTTTTGTTACAATCTCTTTCGCTGCGGTTGCCGCAAGAGCTGAGTTTCGAGCAAGCTGATTTTCTTTTTTGTTCATTTTTTCTTTCCAATCTCGTTCCACTTTTGGGGGATGTGCACGTCTTCCGCCAACAACATTGGGGGCGAGTGCTGCAGCCTGTCCTTGTGTCAACCGGGGTACGCGCGACATTCCTCTGCCTTTTCCAACTGATGCAACCGCGTGTCTGGTTCCGGCTAAGGGATCTGAACCATATGGTTGTCGTTTATTGGAATGGGTAACCTCGAATGATTTCTTAATAATGTCAGGACGATACGGTGTTTCAAAGATTTTTGGTAAATCGATTTTTTCTTTTACCGTTCCGTCTAGAGCGTAGAGATTAACTTTCGTCATTATCATGCCCCTTGTTTACTGGTTGTTGATATGTAGGTGATTTCAGGTTTCTGGATTTTCACACCACGTTGATATCGGACTGCGTCTCGCATACCAATGAGTCGTTTGACTGGGCCTGGGATGGAACCATGAATCAGGACGTAGGAGTTCCGTATCACACCATAGTTCGGGAATCCACCAGCAGGAGTTATTTCCTCGCCATTTTCTCCGATTTTCAGCACACGTTTGTTATATTCAGTGCGTTGATGATACCCCATCTGCCCTGCTTGTGGGACGGTTGCCTGAACCCAGCTGGGATGCCAGGAACCAGCAGTGCCGATCATTCTTCGGTGTTTTGAGTTTTTATGAGATAAGAGTTTAACGTGATGCCTTTTTACGGAGCCTTGCCATCCTTTGCCTTTGGTAATAGCAATGGTGTCCAGCATGTCTCCTTCTCGCATAACATCGCTTATCTTCAGTTCTTTCCCAAGGATTTCTTTTGCGTATTTGATTTGATCTTCAATTGTTCCACCACCGATTTTTACCTCACTTAGCTCTGGTGTTTTCTTAGTTGGCCCTGTAACAAGTTTTGGTTGCGTGTAGATAATGACTCGGATTTCCTCAGCATCTTTGGTGATGTCCCAATTTTTTTCTTTTTGGTTTTTCACAAGAGAAATTCTTCGTGCTAATTCAGAATCGAGTTTTTCCGCCCATATTTCACCAACGCATTGTAATCCATATGCTGATCGCTGGTATGCTCGTACCGCTGCGACTTTCATAGGTGGTGTTTCGACAACAGTGACTGCCATTTTTACTTCTCTGCCTGAGGTTGTCGAAGTTGGTCGGTAATCGACGATGAATGCATGGGTCATTCCGGCTTTGTATCCGAAGAATCCTTGGATTTTTGGTTTGTCGTTACCTTCTGCCCAGCTTTTAATGTGGGGTGTCTCTGTTTTTGCTCGTTTCCGCGGCCAATAGCCATGTGACCCTCGTTTTGGATGGTGGATATCTGCCATAATATATCCTCTATTTTTTATCTTGTACGTATGAGTGATTTCACTGTGTCTCAACCGTGACATTTCCAAAACGGTCAAAAATCATTATGACCATTTCTTACCGGGATTCTTGTAGAATTGCCCGATCATGTCTGGTGGAGACAGGGAAATAAGGCATAAAAGAATTGGTATATAAATGTTATTGAACTGGTGGCCTTGGTTCATAATTAATATCTGACAATCGCATATCCTCTTGCACGAGGGAATGGGATATGCGAAAAACAA